>ERZ1740063.207-NODE-207-length-9022-cov-5.217910_pt1 | contig 9022 bp, 10 predicted proteins | sample MGYA00581740_ERZ1740063 | MGnify/ENA primary metagenome ERZ1740063 (study PRJEB43018, sample SAMN04849236) | marine metagenome | isolation source: floating plastic debris | place: Pacific Ocean | collected 2008-08-27 | study: EMG produced TPA metagenomics assembly... | reverse complement strand
ACGAGATTGGTCAGTGACTGGAGTTCAGACGTGTGCTCTTCCGATCTAAAAGGATGGAGCCATTTGACCGAACGGGCAAATGGCTCCATCCTTTTGATTGCTTGCGGTGCCTTGGCACGAGAGATACTCGATCTGAAAGCGGCGAACGGCTGGCAGCACATGGATCTCACTTGTCTTCCAGCCAAGCTGCATCTTTTTCCCGATCAAATCGCCGACGCGGTGCGCAAGGCGGTGGCTGTGCATCGCGAACAATACGAGACGATCTTCGTGGTCTACGCCGATTGCGGAACCGGTGGTCTTTTGCAAGCAGCTTGCGATGACATGGGTGTACAAATGATCGAGGGTCCGCATTGCTACAGCTTTTTTGAAGGAAATGAGACGTTTGCGCGGCACAGTGAAAGTGAGATCACGACGTTCTATCTGACGGATTTTCTAGTTCGGCAATTCGACGCGTTTGTCTGGAAGCCCATGGGGCTGGATCGGCACCCGGAGCTAAGAGATATGTACTTTGGGAATTACGAAAAGCTGGTCTACCAAGCACAAACCGACGATCCCGATCTGACCCAAAAGGCGCGCGACTGCGCCGACCGCCTGGGGCTCTCCTTCGAGCGGCGCTTGACCGGCTATGGCGATCTTGGAAAAGTGTTGAGCGCTTTGGAACGTGATAGCTAAGCCGCTTCGGCCGCCGCCTGCCGAATGCGCTCAATCATCGCCCGGAGCCCATTGGATCGCTGGGCCGACAAATGGTCGTTCAGGCCAAGCCGCCCCAATTCCGCTCTTGCATCAACCCCAAGGACGGCGTTTGGCGTTAAACCATTGTAGAGTCGCCGCAAGACAGCGATGAGGCCGCGTACGATCATCGCATCACTTTCACCATCAAAACGAAAGACTCCATTTTCGATGACGGCATGCAACCAAACCTGGCTAGCGCATCCGTCAACCTTGGTCGCGGGTACGCGCAGCGCTTGATCCAGCGGGGTCATTGCTTTGCCTTGCTCAATCACGTACCGATACCTGTCTTCCCAGTCCTCCAGAAATTCGAAATCTTCCACGATCTCTTCAAAGGCTTCGGTTGTCATTGCCAACTCCGTCATTGCCAACTCCGATTGTGTCCACCGACACCTAGGCACCCGATGGATGTTCGTCCAGCCACGACTTCGGCTTTTCAATATCGGCATCATCCGCTACCACAGGAAAAAGATTGATGGGACTGTGCCATGCGTATTTGGATTGCCACGCTTTTGATTTCCGCGACTGTCTTGTCTGCCTGCGCAACGGTCCGCGATAGCCGCATCAACCCGGCGAACTGGTTCGGATCAAGCCGCCCGGCGCCCGCCCCGGTTATTGATCAATCGACCGACGCCGCCAATCCTCTCATTCCACAAAGACGGCGCGGATTTCTCAGCGCGAGACGCGAGCGCGAGGCCATCTATCAGGGGCAGCCCGTTCAGGCCATCAGAGATCTCGCCATCGATCGCGTGCCTGGCGGAGCAATTATTCGTGCGACAGGCGTCGCGGCCCGCGACGGTGTTCATTCCGTACAATTGACGCCGGAAAACGAAGACCTTGTGCCGATCGACGGCGTGCTGCTTTTTCGCTTGGAGGGCATCACCCCTGAGGTCACAGGACTTAGCCCCAATCCACGCACACGCACCGTTGTTGCAGCCTACACCCTTACCGACCAAGAGCTGGCCGGGGTGGACACTATTCGTGTCGAAGCGGCGACCAATGCACGCTCGTCCCGTCGGCGTTAAAGTTCGATTTCGACCTCGTCCCGAACAGCGGTGAAAAAGCAGACGTCGCGCCCGGTATGACAGGCCGGTCCAATCTGTTTGACCTGAAGCAGAAGGCAGTCCCGGTCGCAGTCGAGTCGAAAGTCGATCAGTTCTTGTGTGTGACCGCTTGTTTCACCCTTGATCCAGAAGGATTGACGCGACCGGCTCCAATAGGTGACGCGACCTGTATTCAGTGTCTTAGAGACGGCCTCGGCATTCATCCACGCCATCATCAAGACCGCGCCCGATTTGTGGTCTTGCGCGATCGCCGGAATAAGACCTTGATCGTCATAGACAAGCGTGGCCGGATCAAACGACATTTTGGCACCTTTTGTTTTTAGTGACGATCCGCTTATGTAGGCAACAGACAGGTAAGGAAACAGGCATGAGTGCTGATACCGATCTGATTAAGCTCTATTCGTCCCGCATTCTGGCGTTGGCGGCTGATATCCCCCATCACGGTCGCCTTGACGCGCCGGATGCGACAGTCAAGCGACGCTCGCCGCTTTGCGGATCGACTGTCACAGTCGACATCACTGTGAAAGACGGACGGATCACCGGTTTTGGTCAGGACGTCAAGGCTTGCGCTTTAGGCCAGGCAGCAGCGGCTGTCACCGGGAGCGGCGTCATAGGATGCAACCTCAATGAAGTAAGTGCGGCCCGCGATGCTTTGAAAGAGATGCTAAAGGCAGACGGGCCCGTTCCCCCTGCTCCTTTCGAAGGGTTTGAAGTTCTGGAGCCCGCACGCGGCTATAAAAACAGACACGCGTCCATCCTTCTCAGCATCGAAGCCACAGCTGAGGCTATGGAAAAAGCACTGCAATCCGACTGCGCATGACATCCAGTCAAAAAAAGCGCCGCACATCCGAGGGGATGGCGGCGCAGGAAGGCGTTTCTCGTGAGGGACCTGACGCTACCAGATCAGAGCGGGCTGACCTGCCTTAGGCAAATGCACATTAAAGGGACATAAGTGCATGTAACGACTGCACGAGATCGCAGGCAGAACTCAGACCAGAACAGGAAGATGAAGGCCAACGACAAGCATGACGGTCAGCGCCGCCAGCCCGATGGCATCTTGAAACAACGTGGCATCAGAGCGGTTCGTGATCTGCTTAATCTGGTGAAGAGCGGTCATGTCAGTCTCCTTAGCCTTAAGTTGCCACTTTGTTCTCATATCGTTAGGGGATTGTAAAGAACTTTATGAGAACAAATGTGAACTTTTATAGTTCAGCCGACATTGATGAACCGAATGGCCTCGTCCTGCCGCATCAGCCATAACAAAATGCGTGCAGCCTGTCCTCTTGCGGATTTAAGGGAAGGGTCATCTGCTAGAAGCCGCCGCGCATCGCTTTGGGCGATCGCCATCAGCGCAGATTGGCGTTCAATGTCCGCCACCCGAAACCGTGGCACCCCGGACTGTGCTGTGCCAATCAGATCACCATAGCCTCGCATGCGCAGGTCGGTTTCCGCGATGACAAAGCCGTCTTCGGTTTCACGCAACACTTCAAGCCTTTGACGGCCCCTTTCGGACAGGGGCGCTTGGTACATCAGCAAACAGGTTGACGCCATCTCTCCACGTCCGACACGCCCACGCAATTGGTGCAATTGGGCCAAACCGAACCTTTCGGCCCTTTCAATAACCATGATCGTGGCATTTGGGACATTCACCCCCACCTCAATCACCGTGGTCGCGACCAGGATCTTCGTGTCGCCGGCTTGGAACCGGGCCATTGCAGCGTCCTTTTCACCGGGTGCCATCTGCCCGTGGACGAGTCCCACATTGTGTGCACCTAACGCCGCGCGCAATCGCTTGTAGCGTTCTTCTGCGGCCGTCAGATCAACGACTTCACTTTCCTCCACCAGCGGGCAGACCCAGTAACACTGACGATCGTCCGCAATGTTCACTCTGAGCCGCTCAAGAACCTCTTCTATGCGTTCTGAGCTGACCAAAGCGGTCCGGATCGGTTTTCGACCGGGCGGTTTTTCATCCAACACAGACACGTCCATATCGCCATATTGCGCCAGCGCAAGGCTGCGGGGGATCGGGGTTGCGGTCATCACCAACACATCAGCCCTGCGCCCTTTTTCACCCAATGCCAGTCTCTGCCGGACCCCAAAGCGGTGCTGTTCGTCGACAATGGCAAGCCGCAGATCGGCAAAGGCCACGTCAGATTGAAAGACCGCGTGTGTGCCGACAAGAACGTCGATTTCGCCACGTTCCAAAGCATCAAGCTTGCGCCGTCTTTCTTGCCCTTTATCCCGTCCGGTCAGCAGATCCAGACATACTCCAGCATCCATTGCCAAGGGTTGAAGACCTTCAAGGTGCTGTCGCGCAAGGATTTCAGTGGGGGCCATCATCACGGCCTGCCCGCCTGCCTCGACCGCGATCAGCATGGCGAGCAAGGCGACCAGAGTCTTGCCAGACCCGACATCACCTTGCAGAAGACGGTTCATTCTTTGCGGGCCGGCCATGTCCTCCGCAATCTCGTCAATGGCACGGTTCTGCGCTCGAGTCGGCTTGTAAGGCAGATTTGCAATCACTCGTTCCCGAAAATGACCATCGCCTTCTGTGCGCATACCTGTCCCCCCGCGCACATGCGCACGGGCCAGGGCAAGGGTCAGTTGATGCGCCATCAATTCATCGTATGCCAGCCGTTCCCGTGCCGATGCGGTTGTGGCAAGATCATCCTGCGTCGTGGGGCTATGCGCCCCTTGCAGGGCTTCGGAAAAGGATGGCCAATCAGCTTGGTCTTTTTGCGCGGGATCGATCCATTCCACCAGATCCGGGACCATCTGCAACGCCGACCGTGTCGCCTTGAACATGGTCTTTTGGGTCACGCCGGCAGTCAAAGGATAGATCGGCTCAAAGGTCGGAATGTCGCTCGCCGCGGCTTCTTCGACGACGTGTTCAGGATGTATCATCTGCGCAATGCTATCAAAAAGCTCGACCTTGCCAGACAGAATGCGCCGCGAACCCTCAGGTAGGATCCGTTTCAAATAGTCAGCACGCGCATGGAAATAGACGATCTGAAAGGTCGTCTTGGCATCCTCGGCATGTACGCGATAGGCCCCGCCCTTATTGGTCGGTGACCTGTGAGGTCCGATTTTTGCCGCGACGGTCAGTGTTGTGGGCAACGCGACGTCCAACACACTGGTCCTGAGCTGTCGATCAATCCCGGCATATGGCAGGGTCAACAAAACGTCCCTAGGATGTGTCACGCCGATCTGTTCCAGCGAACGCGCGGTTTTGGGCCCGATTCCGGTCAATCTGGTAAGATCGGCAAAGAGCGGATATAAAACCTCTGGTCGGCTCATCCCTCTCCGATCAGGGTCAGCCAGCCGTTTTCATCAAGTGTTTCAATGCCCAGTTCGGTCGCCTTCTTGGCTTTGGATCCAGCCCCTGGCCCGGCGACCAGAAGGTCCGTCTTCGCACTGACCGAACCAGATACCTTTGCCCCCAAAGCCTCAGCCCGCCCCTTGGCTTCGGCGCGTGTCATCTTTTCCAACGTGCCAGTGAACACAACCGTTTTTCCAGCGACGGGGCTTCCATCCGATTGCGGGCGTTCGGCGGACTGAACATCCAGTTGCTCGACAAGGCGATCGATGCCAGCCCGTTCCGCCTCTTGCGCAAAAGCATTGACCAGCGATTGCGCCATGACCGAACCCACCCCGTCAATCGACAGAAGATCTCCCCAGGCCGAAGATTCAGGATCCTGAGCGCTGCCAATCGCTTCGGAAAAAGCCGACCAACTGCCATAGTGACGGGCCAGAAGGTTGGAGGCGCTTTCACCCACATGCCGAATGCCCAACGCAAAGATTACGCGGCCAAGCTCAATGCTGCGCTTTTCCGTAATGGCCGCGAAGAGGTTAGTGGCCGACTTTTCGCCCCATCCCTCACGGTTCTTGAGTTGTTGAAGACCTGTTCCGTAGCGATCCTCGAGCGTAAAGATGTCCGCTGGTTCTGAAATCCATTTGTCGGCGTAGAATTGTTCGACTTGTTTGGCGCCCAACCCCTCAATGTCAAAAGCAGCACGTCCCACAAAATGCTTTAGCTTCTCAACGGCTTGGGCGGGGCAGATCATACCACCGGTGCAACGGCGCACCGCATCGCCAGCCTCACGCACAGCGTCACTTCCGCATTCCGGGCAAATCTTTGGAAAGACATATGGTTTAGCGTCGACAGGCCGTTTTGTCAGATCAACATCCGCCACCTTGGGTATCACGTCGCCGGCTCGATAAACCTGAACTTGATCGCCCTCGCGGATATCCTTTCCGCCGCGTATCTCACCGCCCTTGTTGTCCCGCCCTGCGATATAATCCTCGTTGTGCAGCGTCGCGTTTGAAACAACAACACCGCCGACCGTCACAGGGACCAAGCGTGCCACAGGGCTGAGCGCGCCGGTTCGTCCCACCTGGATGTCAATGCGTTCCAGCTTGGTCCAGGCCAGCTCGGCCGGAAACTTGTGTGCAATCGCCCAACGGGGCGTGGTCGACCGAAATCCAAGGCGACGTTGCAGGTCAAGATTGTCTACCTTGTACACCACGCCATCGATATCATAGCCCAGTTCTGCCCTTTGCGTCTCAATTTTGCGGTAGTGCGCGACCATCTCTTTCGGTCCGCCGCATGCCCGGGTCAGCGGGTTGGTCCGGAATCCCAATTGGTTTAAACGCGCGATGGCGCAGAGTTGGGTATCAGCCAGCGGTTGAGACAGCGCCCCCCACGCATATGCAAAGAACCGAAGGGGACGGCGGCGCGTGATGGCTGCGTCAAGCTGGCGCAATGATCCAGCCGCCGCGTTGCGTGGATTGGCGAACGTTTTGTCCCCCGCTTCAGCCTGATGTTCATTCAACGCCTGAAAGTCGCTGTGGGACATGTAGATTTCCCCACGGACCTCAAGAATATCAGGCGCGTCTGTCAACCGCGTCGGTACATCCGAGATTGTTCGGGCGTTGGCTGTAACGTTCTCGCCTGTCGTACCGTCGCCCCGCGTCGCGGCCTGCACCAACTCGCCCATCTCATATCGCAGCGAAAGCGAAAGGCCGTCGATCTTGGGCTCTGCCACATAGCGCAATGCCTCTTCTTCCGACAGCCCAAGGTAGCGACGGATCCGCTGGTCAAAATCCGCGATGTCATCATCGTCAAAAGCGTTGGACAGGGACAGCATGGCAACTTCGTGCCGAACCTTGGAAAAACCCTCCGCTGGTATCGCACCGACCTGATCCGTCGGGCTGTCGGCGCGCTTGAGATAAGGGAACTGTTCTTCCAGCGCGACATTCCGGCGCTTTAAGGCGTCATATTCCGCATCGCTGAGATCCGGCGCGTCATCCCTGTGATAGGCTTTATTGGCCGCATTCAAGACCCTTGCCAGGTCAGCGAGCTCTTTTTCTGCGTCCTTTCGGGTGAGCGTCGAAGGATCTATCTTGCTACTCAATTCCGAAAACCTCGCACCATCTGCCTTTAGTCATAGGATTGCGACCAAGACAGGTCCAGCGCTTTGAAAGACAGAGAAGCCGTGAGCCGCTCAATGATGAACGACCAAGGTGAGATCCGATAAGGTGATGTCGGCTTGATGGCCGACGCGCGGGGCCGACCACGCTAAAGGGCTACTTTTTTGTTCTGTGACCGAAAGACCTGGTACGCTACCGCTCACCTGAACGCTGATGCATTGATTGCAGCCTTCTCAGGAGCCCATTGTCCGGAGCAAAAAAAAAGACGCGCCCGATGGCGCGCCTTTCCTGCCCCGTTTTCTGTCTTTCGGTCGGATCAGGCCCCGACAGCCAGTCTTTGATCATCTTCGCTTGGCTTCGGCTCTGGATCACGCAGAACGTATCCACGGCCCCAAACCGTTTCGATGTAATTTTGCCCGCCGGTCGCGTTGCTCAATTTTTTGCGGAGTTTGCAAATGAACACATCAATGATTTTCAGCTCCGGTTCGTCCATGCCACCGTAAAGATGATTAAGGAACATCTCCTTCGTCAGTGTGGTGCCCTTGCGCAGCGATAGCAGTTCCAGCATCTGATACTCTTTGCCAGTCAGATGAACTGTCTTGTCATCTACACTGACGGTCTTCGCGTCGAGGTTCACTGCCACGTCGCCCGTTTTGATTACTGACTGCGAATGCCCTTTGGAACGCCGGATGATCGCATGGATGCGCGCAACCAATTCCTCGCGGTGGAATGGCTTGGTCAGATAGTCATCGGCACCAAAGCCAAAGCCTTTGATTTTATTGTCCGTGTCATCGGATCCGGTCAGGATGAGGATCGGCGTTTCAATCCGGGCCAGGCGCAATTGGCGCAGAACCTCATGACCGTTCATATCCGGAAGATCCAGGTCGAGAAGGATCAGATCGTAATCATAAAGCTTCGCCAGATCTATGCCTTCCTCCCCCAGATCCGTCGCGTAGACATTGAGGTTGGCATGGGTCAGCATCAATTCGATGCTTTTGGATGTCGTGGGGTCGTCTTCTACAAGCAGCACACGCATTTTTTTCTCCGCGTCTCGGACCAGCAATCTCCTTAACGGTGGACAAAAAAGGTTAACCACCCGTTACCGGCGTGGAAAATGCTAAATGAGCAACTTAAAGTTGTCTATATCTTTGTAGTGCTGTGGTCTTCAAAGCCTCTTCCCCGTGTTCGGCCACCGCCTTGACCCATTGCTGAAATTCTTCCTTGCTAAGCGCATAGCGGTCACAAGCACCCGTCTCGCTTATCAAACCGTAAACAACGCCACGCACGACAGCCGCCTTACGAGAAGCCACCCAGCGACGTGTCGTCGGCGGAGGCAGATCTGCCTGGGTCATTATGCTGCCATCGGCAAGCTTCACGGATCGCGGCGCGTCGATTTTCTTAACATACATTGGTCTGCTCTTGCTGAACTCACACTGGGAACATGCGTTTTCAGTCTTAATGATGGGTGAAACAGCCCCTTGAGAGTGTTTAGGATTTTCCTATATTGCTGTCGGTCTTTCCGCGGAGCTTATGGATGCTTGACCAAACCACGCCTCTGAATTCCTTGGGCTTTCGTAAACCCGAAGCTGAAACGCGTGTCGTCGTGGCTATGTCCGGTGGCGTCGACAGTTCCGTCGTTGCAGCACTTTTGGCCGATCAGGGCTATGACGTCGTCGGCGTAACACTCCAACTATACGACCACGGCGCGGCACTGGCTAAGAAGGGTGCCTGTTGTGCGGGCCGGGACATTCATAGATCGGAAGAGCGTCGTGTAGGGAAAGAGTGTAGATCTCGGTGGT
>ERZ1740063.197-NODE-197-length-9306-cov-6.817641_pt1 | contig 9306 bp, 9 predicted proteins | sample MGYA00581740_ERZ1740063 | MGnify/ENA primary metagenome ERZ1740063 (study PRJEB43018, sample SAMN04849236) | marine metagenome | isolation source: floating plastic debris | place: Pacific Ocean | collected 2008-08-27 | study: EMG produced TPA metagenomics assembly of... | reverse complement strand
CGAGATTGGTCAGTGACTGGAGTTCAGACGTGTGCTCTTCCGATCTAGGATTTTTTGCCTTTTTCCTATCAGTATCAAATAGTTGGGAGGGATGTGCCGTGTCGGTCCCTGATATCCTCGAAGCGTTGATGCTGGCCGCCTTTTCCGTTGGCTGGTACTGGTCGATCTCGGTCATGATCTGGACGCGCCGACCCTACGGCAAAAGCAGGGCGTTCATCTGCTGCACGATCTCGGGCTACGGCCTTGGTCTGACCGCCAAGATCATCGAATGGCAGGCGGGTGAGGCATTCAGCTACTTGATCGTGCTCTACAGCTGGAACCTTACCATGACGGTTGTCGACCTTGCGCTGGTGATCTTTCTCACTCGTCGCACAGGTGGGGCGGTTCGCCTGGGTTACTGATCTATTGGAGGCGGGCGCGCAGCACGCGGACCATGTTCTCGCCCATCACCTTGCGGACATCACCCTTTGTCAGCCCCGCATCAAGCAGGGCCTGTGTCAGGGCAGCAAGTTCAGAAGTGTCAAAGCCCGTCGTGACCGAACCATCGAAATCCGACCCGAGCGAGAGGTGATCAATGCCAACAACCTCAACCCCCTTTACGATCATCTGAGCGACGCCAGCCGGGCTGATGTCGCCGCAGGTTACGTGGCGCCAATAGCCAATGCCGATAACGCCACCCGTCTCGGCGATGGCCTGCATCAGATCATCCTTGAAATTGCGTTTTACGGGGCAGAAGCCGTGGATGCCGGTATGGGTGACAACAATCGGCATGTCAGTCATCGCGATCACGTCGCGGGCCACTTGGGGGCTTGAATGCGCAAGATCCAGGACCATGCCACGCGCTTCGATCTGGGCGACGACGCTGCGACCAAAGTCGGTCAGGCCCTTGTTGCCGAACCCGTGGAGGGAGCCGCCAAGCGAATTGTCGAAAAAGTGCTGAAGCCCGATAACGCGATGTCCCGCCGCCTCGATCTTGTCGAGGTTGGCGATGTCGCCTTCAAGCGCATGTGCACCCTCGATGCCCAGAATGGCGCCGACTGCTTTGCTTCCTGCTGAACGAGCTTCGAGATGTGCCTCAAGATCAGCGCGGGTTTTGATGATCGAAACCCGCTCGGGTCGGCGACGCTGCACGTCTTGGAGTTTTTCGGCTTGGTAAAGCGCGCGTTCCAAGAGACTGTTCCAGGTGCGTGGTGGCCAAAGTTGCCCGATGGCCAGGGGCGTGATGTTGTCGAATGCATCAGCCGAATTGGAATCGTAGTTTTGACCGGCAGGGGATTTTGTGACGGCGGCAAAGACTTGAAGCGCGACATTGCCCTCGATCAGGCGAGGGATGTCGACATGGCCACGATCTCCGCGATCCGCGATATCACGCTTCCAAAGAAGACTATCGGCGTGCCAGTCGCCAACAATCAACGTGTCGTGTAGGGCGCGCGCGTCCTCTGAGATTGTGAAAGGATCGAGGTCGACAACGGCATTGCGATCGCTCTCGATCTGGGCCGGACCAAATGTAAGGACAAGTCCAACCCCCAAGAGAAGCAGAACAAACAACCGACCGACCCATCTTGCAAGAAACCGCATGCGCCACCTTTTCGAGATCCAACGGTTTCAGGCTAGTGCGCGCGCGCCGGGTTGAACAGTTTGACCGGGGGCAGTGCTTATATCTGTCCGAGCAATCCCGCCTGGCTGGCGCGGACGGCGGCTGTGGTCCGGCTGCTCGTGTCAAATTTCATGAGCACGCGGCGGCAGAGTGTATCGACCGTATGAACCGAGATGCCGAGAATTGTCGCGATGGCCCCGTTGCTCTTGCCATGTGCGATCCATGTCAGCACTTCCGTCTCGCGGCCGGACAGGCGTGGCCAGACTGGTGCGGATGTTGCAGGCGAAAAGCTATGTTTTGTCTGTAGGACCATGACGATATCCACATTCGGCGTCGCGTGGCGCCGATCGGCCTCCAACTGTTTGTGAATGAATGATGTTGAGGCTGATCTGTCACGGATATGCGTGACAAAACAGGTAATGGGGCGTGTGTTACCGTTACGCCTGCGCGTAACCTGCTGTTATGAAGCCGTATTCACGGAAAATGCGCCCGGATTGTTGCATCATACTTCGGTATGACGGAAGGGTTGGAAAAGGTTAGACGGAGTTCGCGGACCGGATCGCTGGGATCAAAATCCGGGGTTTGCGCGGCCAGATCGTAGTATCTGCGGGCATTGGCAAGATCGCCAAGGCTGATCTCTGCCGCAGCCGCCAAAACATAGCCACGGTCGTCGCCGAGATCGATGATCTGCCGGGCGCGTTCCAGCGAGGTGACGTAGTCAGACCGACGGAAGGCATCCATGGCCACGGGGATATGCATGTAGCCCGGTGCTTGGGGAATCGTTCTGAGAGCACGGTCGATCATGATCATGCCTTCGTCCCAATCCCCCTGCAGGCAAACCTGCCATCCCTGAAGGAAATTCAACGATGGCCGATAGGGATTGATTGTTAGGCCCGTCTCATAGGCGGCGATCGCGTCCTCGCGCATACCCTTGGCGGAGAGAATGGAGCCGAGATGTTCATGTGCAGTGACGTTGCTTGGGTCAAGCTGAACGGCCCGACGCGCGGCGCTGAGCGCCACATCAAGGTGTTCGTCCCCCTGAGGATCGCTGGATCGCGACCAGTTCAGGAATTGCATCAGCGCGTGCTGCGCCCAGACCGACGCATTTACGGAGCCGGCATTGACCAAGTCATTCAGGCAGGCCGTCACCCGATCGCGCTTGGTCACGGATTTGGTGGTGTCGAAGACGAAGGCGCGGGTCAGGCATTCGTATTCGCTGCCGGATCGATGCCCGAGCCGGGCCTCGCGCTCGCGGATGCGGGTGATCATATCGCTGACTACCACCCCATGTTCGCCTGCGATCTCCAGAGCGACGCCGCTTACGAGTATACGGAGAATCCGTTGGTAATCGGCGTCGTTTTCGGGCAGGTTCAACTCCCGGCTCCAGATCACGCGCTGTGTCGGATCGGAAAGGGTGATCACCATCGACTGGTCGCCGGGTATCGTTTGACCTTTCAGCGTGTAGTGGACGCTGAGGTCTTCATGTCGATGCGGGGTTGCCCTGATATCGTGTACAAGCAAAGTGTCCCCGTTCGACAGGTCGTTGATTAGCTGTGCTCGAACTCCAAGAATTGTGCGTGCGCGTTGGCCGTCCTCGGGCGCTTCAAAGGGCAGCACATCAATCGTAGGGATGGTGATCGGCATCGGCCGGGGCCAGGCAAACCAGATGGCCGCTGCGATAACCAACGCCAACAGCGTACCGCCGATACTAAGGAATGGACTGGCCCAAATGCGCCTTATTTGGACCGAGTCTGCCGAAGGCCGGGCCTGGCGGACGAAGGTGGGCACATAGCGCCCACGCGGCATTTCGATCCGAACAGACAGGCCGCGACCCTCTGGTGAGGCGTTGAACTCGGCAAGCGCGTCGCGCAGGCGGCGCGCGGTCACACGAACAATCGGATCGGCGCCGGGATCGAAATCGCTGTCCTTGCCCAGCACATCCACCCCGATGGCATAAGCCTTGATCGCACTAGCTTCGCCTGCAATATCGCGTCGGACAACATACTCAAGAAATTCAGCGAGGCGTGGGGCATTGCAAAAGGCCTCCGCGGAGAGCGTCGCTGCAAGCGCTGCCTCCTTTTCTGTAGTCTCGAAATCTGTGCTGCCGTCGGTTGGATCTGTCATCGCCACCAACGTGATTCCCATTAAAAACGGCTTCAGCTTACAGTTGAAGGTGGCTGATCACACGCTCAATCGCCTATTCCGCGTCGAAAGAGCACTCCAGTCTCATCCAAAAGATGTGCTGTGGGCCTGCCGTGCCCAACATGTGCATCTTGTCGGTGTCCCAAAAGCCGCCCTTCCGGTAGCAGGCGATCGCCGCAGGGTTTGAGACATTGACGGTCAACAGCAGGCGGTGCCTGTCGGGGTAATGGTCTGCCACGTAGTCGCCCAGTATGCGAACGGCCCGTGTTGCGATCCCCTCATCCTGTCTCGTCCGATCGATCAGAAAGGCGCGCAAACCGACATCCGTGGGGCGCGCAAAGGCATAGCGCTTGTGATAAAGCCGGTCGATCTTGAAGAAACCTACCGGATGATCAGCCTCCAGAATGACGTGAAAGTCGACACCTGTCTCTGCGGCTTCAAACGCTTCTTCGACCTGACCCGAGAATTTCTCTTGCTCGGGTGCCACGCGGATATGGGCGACACGCGGTAGGTCTTGGTGGCTCAGCGGTGCAAGCTTCAATGGCTGCGACATTTTCATGTCTGACCTATGGCAGGGCGCGTTTGCAATCGATCTTATAACCCTTTTCGGTGGTTAGTCGGAACGTGTCGAACCCTCGAAATTCGACCTTTGCGTCAAGTGGTGCACCGAAGCGACCGCGCGCCCAGCGTTCATGAGGCGTTCCAAGACCGTCGCGGCCATTTACTTCAATAGACGTGATGTTTATTGCCTCCACATTGCTGGACACCCGGCGACCCTGGCGGACATAGGTGCGGTTGACAGACAATGTCATGCGAATCTGCCGATGCCCGTAGGTTTCTGAATACTCATAGTCGTAGATGGCATTCCGACCATCAAAACGCACATTCGACTTCGCAACAAATTCTCGGAGCGCGCCCGGAGAAGACCTTTCGGTGCAGGTCCAGTCGCCGATCTCAGGGGTGTGTGTGGCTGCTGTGCAGGCCGCAAGAGTCCCAAAAAGCCACAGCCACCTCAATCCTCCATCGCCTCCAATTCGTCGATGAAGCCTGAGATCATGCTTAGTCCTTTACTCCAGAATTTCGGATCGGAGGCGTCGAGGCCAAAGGGTTCCAGCAACTCTTTGTGGTGTTTTGATCCACCAGCTTTGAGCATGTCGAAATACTTGTCCTCGAAGTCCTCTGCACCTTCTGAATAGACCGAATAAAGCGCGTTCACGAGCCCGTCGCCGAACGCATAGGCATAGACATAAAATGGCGAATGGACGAAATGCGGGATGTAGGTCCAGAAGGTCTCGTAGCCTTCCATGAATTCGAATGCGGGTCCGAGGCTTTCGCCCTGAACGGACATCCAGAGCGCGTTGATGTCTTCGGGCGTCAACTCTCCACCGCGCCGCGCCTCGTGCAATTTGCACTCGAAGTCGTAGAACGCGATTTGGCGGACGACTGTGTTGATCATGTCCTCAACTTTGCCAGCCAGAAGAACCTTACGCTGGTTCTGATCTGCAGCGCCGTCCAGCATCTTGCGGAAGGTCAGCATTTCGCCAAATACACTCGCCGTTTCGGCAAGCGTCAACGGGGTTGAGCTAAGCATTTCGCCTTGCCCGGCCGCCAGCACCTGATGAACTCCATGACCAAGCTCATGCGCCAAAGTCATAACGTCCCGGGGTTTGCCGAGGTAGTTGAGCATGACATAGGGGTGCACGTTGGTGACCGTTGGGTGGGCGAAGGCGCCCGGTGCCTTGCCGGGTTTGACGCCCGCGTCGATCCAACCGCTGCTGAAGAACGGCGCGGCGATTTCACCCATACGCGGGTCGAAGGCATTGTAGGCCTCCATCACGGTTTTCTCCGCGTCTTTCCAAGCTACGATGCTCGGATCATCCATCGGCAAGGGCGCGTTGCGGTCCCAGACCTGCATCTTGTCAACGCCAAGCCATTTGCGTTTCAGCTCATAGTATCGGTGGCTGAGCTTTGGGTAGGCTGCGACAACCGCATTCCGCAAGGCCTCTACGACTTCAGGTTCGACATGGTTGGAAAGGTGCCTCCCGGTTTGAGGGGTGGGCATCCCGCGCCAGCGGTCCAGGATCTCTTTTTCCTTGGCTTGCGTATTGTGAACACGCGCGAAGATCTTGATGTTGCTGCCAAAAACTTCTGCCAGTTCGCGGGCCGCCGTCTCGCGCTTTCCGCGGTCCGTGTCAGTCAGAAGGTTCAGTGTGCCTTCGATGTTGAGCGGCTCTCCGTCGATTTGGAATTCCAGGCCTGCGATGGTTTCGTCAAAAAGACGTTCCCACGCGTCGCCAACAACGCCGAGGTCGTGCAGGAATTTTTCGAGCTCGTCGGACAGTTGGTAAGGCTTCATCGCGCGGATGCGGTCGAAAACCGGCTTGTAGCGGGCCAGATCCGGGTTCTGTGCCAGCAGCCCGTCCAAATGTTCGTCCTCCAGACGATTGAGTTCCAGCGTAAAAAACACCAGCGGCGTTGTGTAGTTGGTGATCTTTTCCTGCACGTCCGACATGAATTTTGCCCGGCCCGCATCGGTCGTCAGTTGATAGTATCGCAAGCCCGCGAACGACATGATCCGGCCGGCGGTCTGGTTTATCTTTTCGTTGCGCAGAACGCAGCCGAGCAGTCCGGCGGCATCGAGATTCGCAAGCTTGCCTTCGTAATCGCTCGCAAAATCGGCGCAGGCTTGTTCGAGCCAGTCGAGATCGCCTTTTAGCTCTGGCGCGTCTTCACCGGTGTAGAGATCGTCCAGGTTCCATTCAGGCAGATTGCCCAGCGGCTGGTCGCCCGCGCTGGCATTGGCATCGCGAACAGGGAAGGGGAGCTGGAACATGAAAGACCTCGGTTTTGTTTCGCTTATAGGTATGCGGGTTATCTACGGGCGGCAACCGGGTCAGAAGCGGAAAAGCTTGGCTGGGTTGTCGACAAGGATTCGTTGACGTTGATTATCGTCGATGACGCGATCAAGCGCGTCGAGAGCGTTGCCGCCGTTCGGCTGAGTGGCACCATTGAGCATGATATAGGGCCAGTCAGAGCCCCAAAGACACCGCTCTGGATTGGCCTTTGCAAGCTTTGCAACAATTCTATCGGCCTTTTCAAAGGGGGCGTTCGTCAGGCGATAAAGCCCCGACAGCTTGACCCACACGCGACCCTCAGCCAGCAGCGCGCAGAGCGTATCAATGCCGGACCCGTCCGGATCAAGACCCGCAGAAGGCCAACCGCAATGATCGATGACCAGCGGGACGGGCAGGGCGCGAATATCAGTGGCAAGCGCGTCAATATGCTGGTCAGCGTGCAGCAGCATCTGGACGTGCATGTCACGGTCGGCAAGGCGCGGGGCCATTGCTTTTGCCCCCTCCCAACCAAGGATGCCGCCGTGTACGTAGTTGAGCCGAACCGCACAGATATTGGCGCTTGCAAAGTCATCTAGCTGCTGATCGCTAGCATTGTCGGGAAGCAAACCGACCCCTTTGAATCCATCGCCCAGGCGTTTGAGCGCGGAGATTGTCACCGAATTGTCGGAGCCATAGAGGATCGAATGTACGATCAGCCCGCGTGAACATCCCAGGTTTTCAAGGTGTTCCTGGTAGAGCTTGATCCAGCTATCAAAGTCGATCCCTTCTGCCGGGTTCTCGACACGACCGTCCCAAAGCGGGAACTCCGACCCGGCCAATAAGTGCACATGTGCGTCGCAGGCACCTTGCGGTGCTTTGCGATGTGGCGGCAGCGGGGTCGGAGGCGGCGACCCGAAGGGCTTATCCATAGAGCCTCAGCATTTCGTTCAGATCGTCCATCGTATTGGCCTCTTGCACCGGTTTGTCGTGACGCCAGCGTGACATTCGAGGAAAGCGCAGTGCAACCCCGGATTTATGCCGGCTGCTGGCCTGGATACCTTCGAAGGCGATCTCAAAAACATGTTCGGGTGTCACTTGCCGCACGGGGCCAAAGCGTTGCAGCGTGTTCTTTTTAACCCAGGCGGTTATCTTGCGAAACTCCTCGTCAGTCAGGCCAGAATAGGCCTTGGTAAAGGGCACAAGGTCGTTTCCTTTCCAGACCGCGAAAGTGAAGTCCGTGAACAGGTTTGCACGGCGTCCTGATCCAGATTGCGCATAGATCATCACCGCGTCGATGGTCAGCGGATCAAGTTTCCATTTCCACCAGTCGCCCTTCTTGCGGCCAATGAGGTACAGGGACGCCATGCGTTTCAACATGATCCCCTCTGCTTGGGCATCTCGCGCAGTCTGCCGGATTTGTGCGAGGCTCTCCCAATCTACAAAACCGATCGTGGGCGAAAGCCGCACCGGGGCGTCGTCGGGCAGGTCGGCGCAGAGATTGCTGAGTAGCAAACGTCGTTTTGCAAACTCAGTCTGGCGAAGGTCCTGCCCCTGCCATTCCAGCAGGTCATATGCGTAAAGGATCACGGGTGCCTCTTGCAGCAGCTTCTTCGGGACGGTCTTGCGCCCGATCCGTTTTTGAAGGGCATTGAAGTTCTGAGGCTGCCCCTTGCCCCAAGCAAGGATCTCTCCGTCTAAAACGGTGCCCATGGGCAGGAAATCCATCGCGCGGGCGAGTTCAGGAAAGCGATCGGTCATCAGTTCTTCCCCGCGGGACCAGACGAAGTGCTGGCCGTCGCGCAGGATCAACTGGCCCCGGATCCCGTCCCATTTCCATTCGGCGTGCCAATCCTCGGGCACGCCAAGATCCGAAGGTTCATCCTCTAGGGCATAGGCCAAATAAAACGGATATGGGCGCGAGGCATCTGCTCCTGCATCCTCCGCTTCGATCAGGTCGTCCCACGTAATTGTCGCCGGATCCCAATTGCCCATGAGACGATGGGCCATTTCGGCCTCGTCCCGCTCAGTTGCGCGCGCCAGGGCTCGCGTCATCAGCTTTTGGCTGATGCCCACGCGAAAGCCGCCGGTGATCAGCTTGTTGAAGAGAAAGCGTTCCGTGTTTTCGAGTTGGTCCCAGGCGTCGAGAATAATCTCTTTGCGCTGAGGTTCTTCCATTTGGCCCAGACCTCGCACCAGGTTGATCCACTCTGCCAGCGGTTTGTCGATCTGGCGCGTGGCCGGTGGCAATAGGTGGGCGATGGTCTCAGAAAGATCGCCGACAATGGGGTAGCACTCCTCGAAGAGCCACAATGGGATGCCAGCGCGTTCTGCCGCCCACTCGCGCAGTCGTGTCGTGGTGACTGCGCGCTTTGGTCTGCGACCGGAGAACATAGCGATGGTCCAGATCCGGTCCGGTTTGGGCGCGTTGGCGAAGTAATCGGCGAGCGCGGCAACCTTGACTTTTGTTTTTGTCGATTGGTCGATAGCGTTGAAAAGCGTAGCGAAATCCCTCATGCGGCTTCGCTTTCGGCGTCCTCACCGCCAAATTCCGTTGGCACAACTTGCGCGTTCCAGCCCTGTTCGTTCAGATATCGCGCAAAGATGTCCGTGTAACCGTGCGTAACATATATATTTTCCGCCTCCGTCGCCTTGATCGCATCCAAGAGCCCCCTCCAATCGGCATGGTCGGAAATCACGAAACCTCGGTCGCTTGCCCGCCGTCTACGTATCCCG
>ERZ1740063.196-NODE-196-length-9313-cov-6.208036_pt1 | contig 9313 bp, 9 predicted proteins | sample MGYA00581740_ERZ1740063 | MGnify/ENA primary metagenome ERZ1740063 (study PRJEB43018, sample SAMN04849236) | marine metagenome | isolation source: floating plastic debris | place: Pacific Ocean | collected 2008-08-27 | study: EMG produced TPA metagenomics assembly of... | reverse complement strand
GAGATTGGTCAGTGACTGGAGTTCAGACGTGTGCTCTTCCGATCTCCCAGCTTGTCGATCTCGCGGCCCCAGTAATGCGCCCCGCCGCTGGCTTCCATCGCAACCACGCAAGGCGATAACTCCTCGAAGAACGCGAGCACCTGAGTGCGCCGTAGCTTCTTGCGTAAAACTGCCTGACCTGCGCCGTCCGCTCCATGAACCTGAAACACATTCTTCGCCAGATCGAGCCCAACTGCGATAATCGCCCACATGACCGCTCTCCTTTGTGGGCCCATACAAACCCACAATGGCGCATCAATGCCGTCGGGAGGCGGTTACAGCAGCAGTCCCATCGAATACATCCAAATGGTCTTTACGCTGCCCGCCCAGATCGCGAGGATCGCCTATCGGAACAAGCGGGCGCTCTACGGCCTACTATTCCGCACATCAGCCGAGACGGTGGTGACCATCGCCGCCGATAGCACGTCGCGCATCCTGCTCGATGATCGAATGGCCGGCTTCTATCACCGGAGCGACGTCAAGAAGGTTCGAGATTAATGCTTAAGTTGGATTTTGGCTCTGCATTTCTCCATGCGCAACAGGCCAATTGAAGTTCCAGACGGCCGAACGATCTTCGAATGCTAGCTGGTTAGTGTCAGCGACGTTGCGTTTAAATCAGAGACGTTGCGTTTAAAACAGCCAATGGCGACTAACGACCAATCACTCAGTGAAGCCCTGCCCACTTGACACCGCATCTGGCTTCTATAGAGGCGTGACGAGCCTTTGGCTCTTGGCTAGGCCGACCTTCGACGTCGCAATCCCAGCAATCCCATGACTTTAGCAGTCGCGCTTTTGGCGCGCTGGTCGCTTTGTTGCTGGAGACCCATTTTGACGTATAACCTCTCTACCGTTTCGCCTTTCGCTGTTGCTGCATGTGCTTCCTTGATTGCGGGCATGGCGCAGGCTCAAGATGGTGAAGAGCCGGAATTCCTTGGCACTTTGGTCATACGGAGCATCAATGACGGTGGCGAAGGTGTTTCAAACACCGAAGCGGCAAATTCTGCGGGTGCGCGGGTGCCTGTCGATCCCGATGCATTGCCACGGTCCGTAACCATTCTGCCGCAGGAATTGTTTGAGGCGCAGGGCGCCCGCACCATGGAGGAAACCGTTGCTTATTCAGCAGGTATCGTGACAGAAACCTTCGGTCAGGACAATCGCTATGACGAATACATCCTGCGCGGGTTTGAAGCGCAGATCGGCGGGACATATCGCGATGGTCTGCCCCTCCGAACACTGGATTGGGCATCCTGGCGGACGGAATCTTTCGGCCTTGAAAGTGTCAACATCCTGCGTGGCCCAACGGGCGATCTTTATGGCACCAATCAGCCCGGTGGTCTGATCAATGGCGTCACCAAGAGGCCCCGCTTCAGTTTCAGCGGAGAGTTCCGAACGGCCGTCACGGATGAGGGCGGTGCCGAGGTCGGGCTGGATGTGACCGGTCCGATTTCGGACATGGTGGCCTATCGCTTTGTGGGTTTGGTCAATGAATCCGGTACGATCTACGATGAGGTCGATACAGGGCGGATCTACCTTGCGCCTTCGATCACCTACGCACCTTCGGATGACACGACCTTGACTTTTTATGGTCAGTACCAGGAAGATGAGGTTGGCGACACTTATGTGCTTGTGCCTCAATTCGGGTCTCTGTTTCCAAACGGTGTGGCGCGGTATGGACCGGGGACCTACACCGGCAATCCAGATAACAACGATATCGACACGACCCAAAGCTATATCGGCTATGAGCTTGATCAGCGGCTGTCTCCATCGCTTAGCCTGATGTCCCGGGCGCGGATCTCGGAAAACGATTGGGTGAACCGGACGGAGTTTCCCGCGGCTTTTGTCAATCTTAGTTATGTTCTGGGCGCTCCGGTCGGTCTGCCAAACGACATCGACACGGCGATAATGACAAAATTCGATGTCGACCAGACGCTTCGGCAGAACAGCTTTGACAATGCGTTGATCTATGAATTCGACACAGATCGGATCAGCGGGGAACTGGCATTCGGCGTTGATTACTTCGATCTCAGCAGTGAGACAGATTTCGGCTACGGCTACCGCGGCGAACGCAACCTGATCAACGGTGCTGTCACCAACTTTCTGGCCGGAACAGTGCCAACCGAACTTCCAGCACGCCGCGAGACTGATCTAAGGCAGGCGGGCCTCTACATCTCGGGACACGCAGAAATCGACAGCCGTTTTCTTTTGTCCGGCGGATTGCGCCACGACAGGATCGATTATGAGCAGCGCGGTTTCACCACTGGGCTAACGGGTATCATTGCCTTCGACAACGACGTTGAAGAGAACTTCACCTCGGCAAATCTGGGCGTGGGCTACAAGGTCACTGATACATTCATGGCCTATGGTTCCATTGCGCGGTCCTTCAACCTGCCGCCAAGTGGCACAACGGCCACAGGTGGCGCACTCGACCTTGAAACAGCGCGCTCTTACGAATTTGGCTTCAAGCACACGTCAGCGGATGGTCATACTGCGTTTAACGCGGCAATTTTTGACATCACAAAGAATGATGTGGCGTTCGACGATCCGACATCCGGTGATCCCCTCCTGTTCACACAAGTTGGTCAAGTCAGCTCTCGCGGGGTAGAGTTCGAGATCACGCATGACTTTCAAAACGGTCTGAGCCTATTTGGCAGCCTGACTTATGTCGATGCCGAGATCACCAAAGACGCGATTTTTGGCGGCAATCGCCCAGCCAGAGCGCCGCGTTTTTCTGCAGCGATCTTCGCGCAATATGTGGTGCCGCAGGTCGAAGGCTTGGCTTTCGGTGTTGGCGCAAGACATACCGGCGCAAGGTTCTCTGATGTCAGCAACACGCTCGAGATGGAGTCCGTCACCCTTTTGGATGCATCGGTCAGCTATCAGTACAAGGACTGGAACATTCGACTTGCCGGACGCAACCTTGCCGACAAGGAGTATATCGGCTTTTGCGGCTCATCTTTCTTGCCGCTTGGTTCACCTGCGCTGGATAGTTTTGCGGGATCATGCGTATATGGCGCCGGTCGCGAGATCGCCCTAACCGTCAGTCGTTCTTTCTAACCAGTTTACGCATACGGCTTTTCAGGCGTTTGGCAATGGTGTGCAATGGCCGCCGCCGTTGCGGATGTAGCCGTGTGGGACATAGGCTCAGCTGTAAGCGCTGAAGATCATGCCCAAGCTCTCCCTCAGCGGCGAGGGCACCGACTATCGGCAATGCCAATCGAACACCAGAGGGATCACCTCAATTGTGCCCGTCAGTTGAACCCGCCCTGTTGAGCTGGTGCGGAGGCTGTTACCCTGCTTGAGCAGCGTAAGTCCAGGTGAGGAGTTCGTTAAGGCGTGCTATCTTGTGGTCGACGATTTGGTCGAGAACCCAAGTTAGCCAGGCTTGCGGATCGACGTCGTTGAGCTTGGCGGTTTCGATGAAAGTGAAGGCGATTGTCACGGCCTTTCCGCCGCCTTCCGATCCTGCAAACATCCAGTTTTTCCTCCCTGTGGCCACCGGTTTAACCGCGCGCTCGCCGCAATGCGACGCGGTCGCTGGCCGATTTGCCCCGCGCCTCTTTCTCGACGGCGTAGAGTGCCGCGATCCGGCGGATCGCTTCTTCGGCGATGGCGTTGTCCCGGGATGCGAAGACATCGACAAACTTGCGCCAGACATGCGCCATACAGGCCATCTCGTCTACCATATCATGCCCGAACAGGTCGTTGAATCCAGAATAGCCATCGGCATGACCCAGCCCTTGTAGCCTGGAGGTGGCTGGCGGGATGTTCGCCTTTGTGGTCCACCGTGAACTGATACCATGCGCATGGCGGGGACGATCCGGACCAAGGCCGCTCATCGCAGACATAGGTCCAGACCCGCGCCGTTTTGGTCTTCTTTTGTCCCGGCGCCTGCATCTTGATCTGTGTGTCGTCGGCGAAAAGTGAATTGCCGCAGCGGACGATCTGTCCGATCTCGTCAGCCAATGGTTCCAGCAGCGCCATTGATCGGCCAAACCAGTCGCCCATGATCGAGCGATCCAGATCAATCCCTTCGCTGGCATAGATTTGGCGATAGAGAGACAGGTGATCTGCGTATTTGCCGACGAGCACATATGCCAAAAGGCCGGGGCCGGGTCGCCCACGCTCGATGGGGTGCGAGGGCAACGGTAATTGCTTTGCACGGCCGGACAATACAGTTCACGGCAAAGCGGCTGGGGATGTATTCCAGTTCTTCGGTGACATCCTCGCCAAGCGTCTTCAGCTTGCCGCCACAGCGGGTGCAGTCCTCGCCTTGAGACAACACTTCATCGTGCCAGTCCAAATGATCGGGCTGTGACTTGCGGCTGTGCCGGCGGGGTGTCCGGTCTTCAGCGGGTGGCCGCCCGGGTTTTGCCTGTTCGGTCGCCGGCTCGGCAATCTCCTCATCTTCCTTGAAGGTCAGATTATGCTGATCCAGGCTCTGGGAACGCACACCAAAACGATGCCGGTCCTGATCCGCAAGCTGATGCTTTGGCTTCTCGATCAAGGGCGCCTGCGATTCAACTTCATCCGCCAAAAGCCGGTTCACAGCCCGCAGTTCTTCCGGGTCATCCGGCGTGACGTCGACGTCCTTCAGCATTGCCGATCCTATAGCGGATCAAGACCACGAGGTGAATCCCGAAAGCGCTCAAGATGCTGTATTTATTGCCCTATCCGACCTGCAGGGACCGCCATATCTTCTGTGGCATCCGCCAGTCGATCCCTTCTAACAGCATCGACAACCGTGCTGGCGTCACGTTGACCTTACCGTCCTTCGCCGTTGTCCAAACAAATCGACCCTTCTCCAGCCGCTTACTGAACAGGCACGCGCCCTGGGTATCCGACCAGATAGTCTTCAACAAATCGCCGCGCCGCCCTCGGAACACGAACAGGTGCCCGGAATATGGGTCCAGTTCCAGCACCTTCTCGGCCTGTGCTGCCTGCGTGTTGAACCCGCGCCGCATGTGGGTCACGCCTGTCGCAAGCCAGACACGCGTGTTGGGAGGAACTGGGATCAAACCGCCAGCCCCTGCACAAGGTTGACCACAGCAGCCAAAGCGGTTGGCCCTTGAACCAAGACGCGCCGCCAATCAGACAAGATGATATCGATACGACTGGCGGAAACAGGCGCCGATGTTGCCGATCGAGGCAACTCCTGACAAACCGGCTCGTGGACGGTGCTGCCATCAGTCCCGCCAAGTAGGAACACAGCATCACTAACCGGCTCTTAAGCAACTGGCGCAAAGCGCGGGTCCTTCAGCCAAGTATGGATCATGTTTGCATTCATCGCATATCTGCGAGCAACCTGTGCAACCGAAACTCCTGGTACAGTCGTCTGCTGGCAAATCTGTCGCTTCGCGTCATCCGACCAGCTTTGACGCTTCCGTCGTTTGCCCATAAACCCGCCTCTTAGTGTCCACTTATCTTAGTGGACACTTAACGCACGCCGCATGGCCCATTAGGTCGGGTTCAACGGACGCTCACTCATTACCGACATTTGCGGTTGCAGAAACCAGGTGCGTAAAACCTGTTGCGCATACTTGCGCTTCCGAATCTTTTTAAGCTTTCCAACCGATTTGGAGGGCGAAGTGATCACTCCAACAGCTAAGTTCAATTATGGATCAAGTGGTACAACTCATGGTCTTTTGCAAAATTCACTATGTCGGATGGTATGACGTTTGTATGCCGTCAGACCCTTCGAATGCTACAGCGTTTCATCTTTGCGACGGTGATGAACCAACGGTGACCGAAAAATCTGCTGAGATTTCTGCGCAGGTAGCGCGCAGCTCTTTGACTGGTTTCGCGTTTGCTTCGATATCAGCTTCGTCTGTTCCGATAAGCGTAATGACAGCAAGGGCTTCACCTTGCCAATCGAGCACCGGCGCGGCAGCCGCAACAAGTCCCGGAATGAAGCGCCCGCTGACCGAAGCGAACCCAGCTGCGCGAAGCGATTTGTGCAAATCAACCAGTCCTTCAGGCGAAGGATCGATTTCCGGTGCAAGCTCCGGTGCGGCGCACAAGCGAGCCGCCTCGACAGCGAGCGTGGGTTTGAGTGGCGCTTGTGGTGCGTAAGCAAAGAACGCGCGGCCCGTGGCAGAGGTTAAAAGCGGCAAGACCGTTCCTAAGCCCATCGATGTGACCATAGGTGAAGCCGCACGTTCCCACCGAATGACAGTGGAGCCATCGTTGCCCCATACGGACAGCAGCACCGTCATTCCCGTACTATCCCGCAGATCAGGCATACGGTCCGTCGCCGCCGCAATGAAATCGTGCCGTGCCATTGCTGCAAGCCCAAGTTGTAAAGCATTGAGGCCAAGGTCGTACTTCCCTGATCGTCCGGCTTGCGACACCAGACCCGCAGCCAGGAATGATGCTAGGTAGCGGTGCACTTTGCTGGGGGGCATATCACACGCGTGCGCGATGTCTTTCAGGCTCATCGGTCCAGCCCCCCGCGCGAGTTTTGCCAGCACGCCCAACGCAAGATCCAATGATTGAAGGCCGCCGGATGATATGCGCTCGGTCGGTGCGCTGCTATCCGCCAATGATGGATTTGAGCTTGTCTGTATGTCCTGCACGTATCTTTCCGTCCTTGTCTATATCGAACACAGCTCGGGTCTCTTGACCCTCGAATGCCGGTTGTTCGCCCATGCAGGCAACATAGCAGAGTCGGAAACTGCGGGGCGACCATTCTTCCCATTGAATGTCCATAAGGAGTAAGTCGCCGTCCCTGACAGGTCTACGGAACGATGCATTAACATCGACTACACCCAAACCGACTGCACCAACAGCCGAACAGATCGCTGCATGGCCACCGTGCTGGCGCAGCTCTGCGTGAAAGGTGTGGTCCATCCACCCCAGCAACCGAGGGTACCAAACGATCCCCGCTGGATCGCAATCGCCAAAGCTGACTTGAATTTCATGAGACATGTTTTTTCCATATTATAAAACTTGTTGCACAATATGAAATCATCAATATTCTGCGAAGGCAACCGCAAGCCACTGGGAGGATGGACATGCGTGATCTTCGCAGGATCGAAATTGTTGGTGGCGGCCCGGCAGGCCTTTATGCGGCAACCTTGCTGAAGCGCCTTGCCCCACAAGCGCGCGTGCGTGTGAGCGAGCAAAACCCCCGAGGTGCAACATTTGGCTTTGGTGTTGTCTTTTCGGACAGAGCGTTGGACTTTCTCGCGAAGGACGATCCGGAAACACATGATCTGATTGTGCCGCGCATGGAGCGTTGGCAGGACATGGTTTTGCGCCACCCCGAGGGTCGGGTGACCTTGGACGGTGTCGGTTTCGCAGCCATTGGGCGGCTGGACCTGATCAACATCCTTGCTTCTCGAGCGGAATCCGAAGGGGCCGAGTTATGTTTTGGTGTGCCTTGGGATGGCGATGAGGGCGATCTTGTCATCGGTGCAGATGGCCTCAATTCAAGCGTCCGCACCTCGGCACCCGACATCTTTGGCGAAACGCTCGATCATTTCGACAATCGCTTTGCTTGGTTTGGCGCGGATCGGCCCTTTGACGCGCTTACCCAGACCTTTGTGGGTCATCCCAAAGGTGCCTTAAACGCGCATCACTACCGCTTTGAGCCCAATCGCTCGACCTTTATCGTCGAGTGCGACGCCAAGGCATTTGACCTTCATGGTTTTGCCGCGATGTCTGAGGAAGAGAGCGCGCGAGTCTGTGAGGGCATTTTTGCAGAGACCCTAGATGGCGCCAAACTGATCACCAATCGCTCTGTTTGGCGGCGGTTTCCCAAGCTGTGGTGTGACAGGTGGGTGGCGGGCCGTCGCGTAATCCTTGGGGATGCAGCACATACGGCGCATTTCTCTATTGGATCCGGGACACGGCTTGCGCTTGAAGATGTCGTGTCATTGGCGCGCAGCCTACGTGATCACGAAGACGTCGATTCCGCGTTGGCGACTTGGGAAACCGAACGCAAACCGATGGCCCGAAAGATCGTCGATGCGGCCAATACCTCTGCGCTTTGGTATGACAGCTTTGAAGACCACTTGGACGCGCATCCATTGGACTTTGCGCGCAGTTATCTGTCCCGCTCGGGCCGGATGGATGCGGAGCGAATGCGCAAGACCGCTCCGAAACTTGCAGCACAGCTCGAGGCACATAACGCAGCGCAGGAGATTGTCGACCCCTTGCCACACGACGCTGGGCAAGAGATCGGATTTGACCCAGCGGATCACCCCAATTGTTCTTCGATCCTGTGGGACAACCTGACGCGCAACCCGCAAGCCGTGGCTGTGACCGGCCCTGCCGGTACGTTCACCTATGGCGAATTGATCGCAGAGGCGTCCCGTTGGGGTCATGCTTTCGGCCGCTTTGGGTGCCGCCCAGGCGAGCGCATTGCGTTTCTGCTCGACGACACCCCCGCACTTCCTGCGGCCTTCTTCGGTGCGGTTCGGGCGGGCTATGTTCCGGTGCTGCTGAACATTCAGACCCCCGCCGAGACGGTGCGTTTTTTTGTTGAGGACAGTGACGCGCGGCTGGCCGTGACAGATGCCGATCTGCTGCCGCTCTTTTCAGGGGAGATGCTCTCAGCCACCGGGCTGGAGCAGGTCGTGGCCGTCGGCGCGCCGGGGCACGAGGGTGAGAAACAATTCCTTCAAGGCATGCCTACTGCACTGGATGTTGCTTCGACAGGCCCAAACGACATGGCCTTCTGGATGTATTCTTCTGGATCGACCGGCAGGCCAAAGGGGATCGTTCACCTTCAACACGATATGGCTTTTACGCAAGCTTCCTATGCACGCCATATCCTGGGACTGACGGAAGAAGATCGCTGTTTTTCTGTGCCCAAGATGTACTTCGCTTATGGTTTCGGAAATTCGGTCACGTTCCCTTTCTCCGTTGGAGCGTCTTCGGTTCTGCTGCCCGGGCAACCCCGCTCAGACAGGGTTCTGGACGCTATCGAAAATTACCAACCGACTGCATTGTTCGGTCTGCCGACACTCTACACGGCACTTGCCAAGTCGGAGGGAGTCGATCGGCGGGATCTCAGCAGTTTGCGCCTTTCCTTGTCTGCGGCTGAGGTGCTGTCGGCGGAGGTCTACAACGCTTGGAAAGCCCTTGTTGATCACGGGCCGACTGAAGGGCTGGGGTCGACCGAGATGCTGCACATTTACCTGTCCAACCGTCCCGATGATCATCGGCTGGGTGCTGCGGGTGCGGTGGTGCCGGGTTACGACGTGCGCCTCGTTGATGCGCACGGCAGATCGGAAGAGCACACGTCTGAACTCCAGTCACTGACCAATCTCGT
>ERZ1740063.190-NODE-190-length-9538-cov-6.698091_pt1 | contig 9538 bp, 10 predicted proteins | sample MGYA00581740_ERZ1740063 | MGnify/ENA primary metagenome ERZ1740063 (study PRJEB43018, sample SAMN04849236) | marine metagenome | isolation source: floating plastic debris | place: Pacific Ocean | collected 2008-08-27 | study: EMG produced TPA metagenomics assembly... | reverse complement strand
GTTGATCTGACAGATCAATCACGAGGGCGCAATCGGTGTATTGCTTGAGGAATTGTGCCGCAACCGGTGCGAGGATGGATTGCCCGAAGATCACCGGGGTGCTGACCGCGACGATGCCGGAGGGCTTGCCGCGAAGGTGATCCAGCGACACCTCTGCCGTTTCGGCCTCAACCAGCATTTGCGCGGCGTGGCGTGCCGCAACTTCGCCGGCCTCGGTGATCTGAACCCGACGGGATGTGCGTTCAAAAAGCCGCAATCCGGTCCGATCCTCCATGCGTGCAACACGGCGGCTGACTGTCGTGCTCGGCAGGCGCAGGGCGCGGGCTGCTCCGGCGAAACTGCCTGTTTTGTGCAATTCGGTCAGAATGCGTGCATCGATTAGATCAGCGATGATCATCCCGTTTCTGGTCATGCTGCGTCCCAAATTTGTGCAATTGTTTCAATCATTTCCAGTCCCATTTCGTGACTTGTCCAAGCGGCCAGCATCGATCTGCATCGATGCGCGCCGCCTTTTTAGACAGATCACAAGGAGATCACACGATGACTTTGCCCAATTCGGATCTGACCCCTGACAATTGTGTCTTCATGATGATCGACCACCAGGTCGGCCTCATGCAGTTTCTGTCCTCGATCGATCCATTGCAGTTGAAAAACAACATTGTGGGCCACGCTCGGACAGCGAAGGCCTTCGACATTCCTGTGATCATGGGCACTAGCTGGCCGACAGGCCCAAACGGTCCGACAATGCCCGAGTTGAAGGCAATTTTCCCGGATGTCGACGTGATCGACCGGCCATTTGTCAATTTCTGGAAGGATGAGGCGTCGCGTTCCGCGGTGGAGGCGACCGGCCGGAAGAAGCTGGTGATTTCAGGGCTTGCCACCGAGGTTTGCGCGGCGTTCCCGGCCATTTCGGCCTTAAGGGACGGTTATGAGGTTTATGTCGTGATTGATGCCTGCGCGGACTTCAACCCGATGATCACAGAGGTCACGACCCAAAGGCTGGCAGCGGCGGGAGCCATCGTAACAACTTGGGTCGCTGTCTTGGCCGAGCTTGCTTCAAACACCCAGGAAAATGGCCTGCATATCGGTAGATTGCTCAGTGATCATATGGGGCAGTACTACGGCGCGATGAACAACTTTCTGGGTATCGCACCAAATGCGGAAGAGATCAAAACCGGTCTTGGCCTGACAGGGCATCCGCCGATCCCTGCAATTCTTGAGTAGCGGTTTTTTTGCCCCGTTCGCATCATTCTGCGGGCGGGGTCAAAGTGCTTTGCGCGCGCGCATAGCCGCTGTGATTGTGCCGTCATCAAGGTAGTCCAGCTCTCCCCCGATGGGTACACCTTGCGCGAGAGAGGTGAGTGTGACCTTTCCTTCAAGCTGATCGGCGATGTAGTGGGCTGTGGTCTGGCCGTCGATTGTGGCGTTGAGCGCGAGGATTACTTCGGTGATGCCTTCCGTGGCGACGCGGTCAACCAGCCGAGGGATGCGCAGTTCGTCCGGGCCAATTGCGTCGAGGGCGGAAAGCGTGCCGCCCAGAACGTGGTAGCGGCCCTTGAAAACGCCGGAGCGTTCCATTGCCCAAAGATCGGCCACGTCTTCGACGACGCAAATCTCTCCGTTGGCGCGCTTTTCCGAGGTGCAGATGTCGCAGATATCGGATGTCCCGATATTCCCGCAATTGAGGCATTCGCGCGCCGTCGCGGCGACGGTTTGCATCAGATCGGCAAGTGGGGTCAGTTGCAGGTTGCGCTTTCGGATCAGATGAAGCACGGCACGACGCGCCGAACGGGGCCCGAGCCCCGGAAGTTTCGCCATCATCTCGATGAGCGCTTCGATGTCTTTGGTGCTGCTCACACGCGTAACCCTAGAAGGGCAGCTTCATCCCCTTGGGCAGGCCAAGCCCTTCGGTGAGTTTTGCCATCTCTTCCTGCGCCCGCTCTGAGGCTTTGCTCTGCGCGTCCTTGATCGCGGCGAGGATGAGATCCTCGACGACTTCCTTGTCATCCCCGTTAAAGATCGAGGGGTCGATGTCGAGCGCTTTCAGTTCTCCCTTTGCAGAAGCCGTGGCTTTCACAAGACCTGCCCCGCTTTCGCCGGTGACCGTGACGCTGTGCAGATCTTCCTGCAGTTGCGTCATCTTGGCTTCCATTTCCTGGGCCTTTTTCATCATCCCGGCCATATCGCCAAGGCCACCTAGTCCTTTGAGCATTCGGTCTCTCCTGAAGTGCTTTTTTCTTTGGTCTACACTTTTGAACGTCGTGCGACCACCTTCAACTCCACAACGACGCCCGGGGTCGCAAAACCTGCCACTTCTATAGCCGTCCAGGCCGGGTATGGTTCCCGCACATATTCGGCCCGGATCGCTTTGAAGATCTCGAGATGATCTCCGAGCCCGACGTGAAAGCTTGTCATATCAACGATATGCCCCCAATCAAGATTATCTTCCGCCAGCACTTCGGCTATGGTGTCGAAGGCTATGCGCATCTGAGCCATCGGATCGGCTGGTGGCGGACCATCGACGGGACAGCCGTTGAAACCTGTCAAAAACACATGATCACCCGAGACCAGACCTGGTGACATGCGCCAATCCTTGACCAGATCACGCATTGAATTTGGGACAATGGCGCGGGGCATCAATCTTCCTCGAATGGGTCCCATTCATCGTCGACCTCGGGCAGGGCTTCGATCTCGGCATCCTGTGCGATTTCTTCCGCCGTGCGGATCGCGGTGATGCGTGCCCTCGGGAAGTTATTGATAACCGCTTGAACCAAAGGGTGTTTTTCGGCTTCGGCTTTCAGAGACAGTTCAGCCGCGTCGCGGATTTCCGCGATGGTCTCGGCGCCGCCTTCATTGACCAATGTCACCGCCCATCGGTTGCCGGTCCAGGATTGCAGGCGCTGACCAAGCCTCTGGGCGAGGTCGCGAGGGGCCTTTTCGGTGAGCTGAAACTCGATCCGTCCGGGCTGGTAGGCGGCAAGGCGGAGTGTTGTTTCAACCTCAACCAGCAGCTTCACATCCCGGTTGGCGCGGATCAGTTCGACCACGTGATCGAAGGTCGGATAGCGGGCCAAAGCCTGATCGAGAGCGGGTGCCGCGGAGGCTGTTGGCCCTTGGGAAGACCCGCCAGAATGGACGTTGGTATCATGTCGGTATTGCGTCGGTATTGCGTCGGTGCGCGGAACCGACGCAGCCGAACCGCCATTCGGCCCGCTCGGGGGGGGTGCAGGGGGCGGTGTCATGCCGTCGAGCTTGCGGACCAGTTCCTCGGGACTGGGCAAATCGGCCACATGGGTCAACCGGATGATCGCCATTTCTGCTGCCATCATCGCGTTGGGGGCCTCGCCGACCTCGTCCAGTGCTTTGAGCAGCATCTGCCAAAGCCGGGTTAGCACCCGCATCGGCAGCGCTTCGGCCATCTGTTGTCCGCGCGCCCTTTCATCGGGCGAGATCGTCGGATCCTCGGCGGCTGCGGGTGTGATCTTCACCACGGAGATCCAATGGGTTATCTCGGCCAGATCGCGCAGCACGGCCATCGGATCAGCCCCATCAGCATATTGGGTGCTAAGCTCGGTCAGCGCCCCTGCCGCATCGCCCTTCAGGATCATGTCGAGCAGGTCAAGCACGCGGCCCCGATCCGCAAGGCCCAGCATAGCACGGACCTGATCGGCAGTTGTTTCGCCCGCGCCGTGGGAAATGGCCTGATCCAGCAAGGATGTCGCGTCACGCGCGGATCCTTCGGCGGCGCGGGTGATAAGCGCCAGCGCATCTGCCGCAATCTCCGCGCCTTCGGCTGCGGCGATCTTTTGCAAAAGGACGATCATGACCTCGGGTTCGATCCGGCGGAGGTCGAACCGCTGGCAGCGGCTTAGTACGGTTACGGGCACTTTGCGGATTTCGGTTGTGGCGAAGATAAATTTGACGTGTGCGGGGGGTTCCTCAAGCGTCTTCAACAGCGCGTTGAAAGCCGAGGTGCTCAGCATGTGCACTTCGTCGATGATGTAGATCTTGTAGCGGGCCGAGGCCGCGCGATAATTCACGCTGTCGATGATCTCGCGGATGTCATTCACGCCCGTTCTGGAGGCCGCATCCATCTCCATAACGTCCACGTGGCGGCCTTCCATGATCGCCCTGCAATGTTCGCATTGCCCACAGGGTTCGGTCGTGGGGCCGCCTGTGCCATCGGGGCCGATGCAGTTCATCCCCTTGGCGATGATCCGAGCGGTCGTCGTCTTGCCCGTACCCCGGATGCCGGTCATGATGAAGGCCTGTGCGATCCTGTCCGCTTCGAACGCGTTTTTGAGTGTACGCACCATTGCGTCCTGCCCCACCAGATCGGCGAAGGTTTCGGGGCGGTACTTGCGGGCGAGCACCTGATACTTTGGCGTGTCGGGCATGAGGGCCTTTGTGCGGATTCGGTCGTGACCCTGGCAGCCTAGTGCATCCCTTTCGGAGCGACCAGAGCGTGCGACGTGCGGTTTGGCGTGTCTGACGTCTGAAGGCGAGGATCGGCGATGTTCTGTCGGGTGCCTCTCTCGACCATGTTGCCCTAGCTGAAATAATCAGGCAGGCCGCGCAGCACATCGGATGACCGACGGGCGCGGGCCAGAAGCCAGCCCCCCTGGATCAGCACGAACAGGTGTTCTGCGGCCCTTTGCGCCCCATCTGTGGACATGTTCATGCGTTGGGCGTGGTCGTGAACCTCGTTGATCCAGCCGCTATAGAGGTGATCGGCATGCTCCCGAAAGGCCGTGTTGTCGGGCCCTTCGAAAAGCGTGGCCGAGATTGGGCAGCCTTCCCAGCTTCCGGTGAGGTCAAAGAGCTTGGCAAGCTTGTAGCAAAGCGTCGTGGCGCCATCCTTGAAGGTGGTCGCGTCCGCAAAGGATTCCGCGATCAGCCGCAGCATCGCATCCGACGCCCAGTCGGCAGCAGCAAGGGCGAGGTCGGATTTGCCGTTCGGGAAATGGTGGTAGAGAGATCCTTTGGGGGCTTGCGCCTCTGCCAAAAGATCATTCAACCCGACGCCGTGATAGCCGCGTGTGCGGAAAAGGTTCGCTGCTGCGCGGATCAGGCGGTCTTTCGTGGGGCGGGGCTTGTCGGTCGTCATGAAGATGTCTTGACAGGAATAGACCAGTTGGTCCAGCTTGCAGAGTAGACCAATTGGTCTAGCTTTTTTGGAGGCACGATATGTTTGACACGGAAAACGCCTCAGAGGATGGGGTGCGCGACCGCAAGGTCGTTTTCAAGACACGGGACGGGGCAGAGCTTGTCGGGCGTCTTTACCATCCAGCCATGACGCCTTTCGCGATTGTCGTGCTGAATGCAGCGACCGGCGTGTCACAAAGCTACTACCGTCACTTTGCACGGTGGCTGGCGGCAGAGCGGGGGCTGGCCTGCCTGACCTATGACTACCGGGATATGGGCGCTTCGGCCCGGATCCATCCACGCCAAAGCCGGGCGGATATGGCCGATTGGGGCGTGACGGATGCAGAGGCGGCGCGCCACTGGGTTCATCGCGAGATGCCAGAGATGCCGATCTGGATCATAGGCCATTCGCTTGGGGCGATGCTTGTGCCCATGCAGGGCGCGCGGGAAAACGTGGCGCGGGTGATTGGTGTGGCCTCGGGTGAAGTGCATCACAGCGACCATCCCTGGCCCTTTCGCGCGATGGCGATGACGTTCTGGTTCGGTCTTGGGCCGCTGGCCACTGCGGCTTTCGGGTATCTGCCGGGGCGGACCATCGGCTTTGGTTCGGACCTGCCGAGCCCGGCTTATTGGCAATGGCGGCGTTGGTGCATCTCGCGCAGTTTTCATCGCAGCGACATCGGTACTCGGTTGTCAGAACCCCGTTGGGGAAAGAGCGATGCGCCAGTGCGGCTTGTGGCGTTCAGTGATGACGAGATGATCCCGCCGCGTTGCGTCTGGCGGTTGGGGGCGCGGTATGGGGAATACGAGCCTGTGCTGATCGATCCGGCAGAATCGGGGTTAGATAAAGTGGGGCATCTGGGCGTTTTTGCGCCGCGCAACAAGGCGCTGTGGGATCAGGTTCTGGGGTAGCTGTTAGACGGTTTTTTGAGGCCGGTTGCTGCAGGTCTCTGATTTATAGGATTTTTTTGCCACTCGCATCGCTTCCTACGGAAATGGCGGTTCTGGCATCGCGCACATCGCTACATGATGCGCGCTTGGGTGAGAGATTGACAACGACCCAAGCGGGGCTCGTTACGGCTGCTTCCTTCCGGATCTGACCGGGTTGGCGAGGCGCTTGCCCGCGCCAACCTCTCGCCCTGTGATATAGGCCGATGACCGGACAAGCGCAAGCGGTCTAGAGCCGCAGTTTGATCCGCAAGAACCCCTTGTCGGTCAGGCCCAGCGATTCCGGATTAAGGCTCGGAATCTCGTCGAGATGCACTTTGGCGGCGGGGCTTGTGTCAAAGAGCCAGTCGCGCCCGCCGGCTTCGATCCGCCAGTTCAGTCGAACTCCGGGCCTCCAGGGTTTCGACCGAAACAGAAGTTGGCGGAGCGCGTCCTGCAAACTGACGCGCGTCTGGATATGGCCCGATTGTTCTGTAAGACCCGGGAAGCGTCCACCCCCGGCGGCGCGGTAGCTGGTCATGGCGACGAGAAAGCGTTGATGGGGCTGAACCGCTGTCCCGTTCCAATGCAACTTCTTGATCCTGCCCATTCTGCCCTCAAGCGGCTGCCCGTCGACGGTGAAGCGCGGTGAAGCCCGCAGATCCGCTGTCAGATCAAGGCCCCAGACCATCTCAAAATGAAAGCTTGGCATGGAACTGTCCTGAAGCGCGCGGGTGACGCCGTCGTCTGGAACCTGCGGAAAAAGTGCCAGCGACCTTTCGATCCAGTCTCGCAGAATGGCCCCGGTCATGGGCACGATCGAAACCGTGTTCGGGAAAGGGCAGGCCATAGCAATGTGCCGCTCAGTAACCGGACCGGGCGGTATGTTGACATAGTTGTCAGGGCCGCTGCGCCCGCCACTGGCCTTGGGCGAGACGGAGACAAGCAGCGGGAGGTTCGCGTGGGCTGAATTGGCAACCGCTTCTCCTGCGGCATCCCGAAATGCTTCGGCCATCAGCGCGGCAGATGTGTCGGGGCGCAAAAGGCTGAAAAAGCTATTGATGTGACAGGCGGTTTCCCCAACGGCGCGGCTCATCTTGCGCATCGTTGCCCGCCGCGCCCGTCGCGAGACTTCGAGGATCTCGCTGCGTTCGGGCGCGTGATCGCTGGGCAGAAGACGGGGGCGATGCCGGGTGATACGCCATCTCTCCTCGCGGGACAGGTCAAGGTCAATAACGCCAAGGGCAGCCCCCGCATATCCCGGCATCACGGTTGGCACACCGAAAACGGTGCCGGCCAGTGGATCGATCTGTCTTGCAGCCGCGTGATCGGGGCCGGGAAAGTGGCGATGCGTGTGCCCAGCGATCATTGCGTCCACCTGACCGGTCGCGGCGAGATCGCTGGCAAAAAGCTCTCCGATTTCGCTGTCCTTTCCATCGTCAAGACCGCTATGGGCCAGAGCCACGATCAAGTCGACGCCTTCCGTGCGGAGCGTTTTGGCCCCTTGAGACAAGGCATTGCGTGGATCCAGGAACCCGATCTGCCCATCCAGTTGCCGCTTGGCCCATATGGCTGTTTCGACCGGCGCAAAGGACAGGAGGCCGATCTTCAGGACGGGTTTGCCATCCGGTGTCGGAACATCGATGATCTGGGCATGCCGGATCGGATGAAGCGCACGGTTAAGATTGCTGCAAAGCATCGGTGCATCCAGCAGATCCGCAACCGCGCGAAGGTAGTCGAGACCGAAGTCGAAATCATGGTTGCCCAACCCGATCGCGTCATAGCGCATGAGGTTGCAGGCTGCTATCCAAGGATGATGTGACTTGACCGGAGCAGCGGCGGCGCTGGTGGCGAGCGGGGTGCCCTGAAAGCTGTCGCCGTTGTCCAAAAGCAGAACGGGGCCCTCGGACGATTTGCGCATGACGTCGATCAGGTGGGCCAGGCGGGCAAGCCCCATCGCCGGATTTTCGACGCCAAGCCGATCATCCCAACCGGACAGATGCATGTGGACGTCGCTGGTCGCGAGCAGCCGCAATTGCAAAGATACGTCCCCTCATTCCAGCGCTGCCTCAAGTTCCATTTTCGCGAGGATCTTTGGGTGCGCTCTACCTGAAATTGCATATAGACCAAGCATGCCCGGGATTGCACCCCGACATTTCGCATGCCAAGGCTGCGCGCAGGGACAAGGAAGACAATATGCGCCATGCGGAAACGGTGACATTCGGGGGCTCGGGGCTTGATCGGGCGGATCAGATCAGGGGGGACAAGGCGGCACTGGACGCAGCCGCAGCGGATCCGGCGGCACGCGCCGTTCTGATGTGGCGGGGCAAACCGCTGATCCTGCGCGAACGTCCTGCGACCTTGGCGCGGTTGCCCATGGATCACCCGGTGATTGAGCAGGATGCAGGATTGCAGATCTTTCTGGGCCGGGAAGACGGTGTCCCGGTTTTCGGGGTGGATCTAAGCGCGTGGGAGCCAAACAACCAGGATCTACAACAGGTGGGTGCCTTTCTGGATCCCACCGAGCAGCAGCATCCTGCGCTTCGGGCGCCAATGGTCTTTGCGGAATTGCGGCGGATCATGACATGGTTAAGCCCGCGTGACGCCGAGCTGGCGGCAACGGCCAAGGCGGTGCTTGGCTGGCACGAAACGCACGGCTTCTGCGCGCGGTGCGGCGGCCGGACAGAGATCGCGCATGGTGGCTGGCAGCGCAAATGCCCTGCCTGCGGGGCGCATCATTTTCCGCGCACGGACCCGGTGGTCATAATGTTGATCCTGCGGGGGAACTCGGTGTTGATGGGCCGCTCACCGGGTTGGCCTGAGGGGATGTATTCTCTGCTTGCCGGGTTCGTGGAGCCCGGTGAGACGCTGGAAGCCGCCGTACGACGCGAGGTTTTTGAGGAAGCGGGTGTTCATGTAGGGCATGTGGATTATCTGGCGAGCCAGCCCTGGCCCTTTCCATCCTCGCTGATGTTCGGATGCCGCGGAGAGGCGACGAGTGAAGAGATCCACATCGACCCGAAGGAAATCGAGGATGCGATCTGGGTCACGCGGGAAGCGATGATGGATGTCTTCGCGGGCAACTCCACGGCAATGCTGCCAGCTCGGAAGGGGGCCATTGCGCATTTTCTGATCGAGAACTGGCTGGCTGACACGCTGGAGTGATGGGGTGAAGTTTTCGAGCCGCGAGGACATCGAAGCACCGGCGGATTTCGTGTTCGAACAGCTTTGCCGGTTCGAACGGTTTGAACGCTCGGCCATGCGGCGCGGTGCCGAGGTGCAACGCCTTGACGACATACCCGCCGCCGGGATCGGCATGCGCTGGGCAGTGTCATTCGAAATGCGCGGGCGGATGCGGCATCTGACCCTGGAGATGACGGAATTCGACCGACCGCGGGCGATAAAGGTGATCTCGGTCTAGATCGGAAGAGCGTCGTGTAGGGAAAGAGTGTAGATCTCGGTGGTC
>ERZ1740063.176-NODE-176-length-10097-cov-6.462259_pt1 | contig 10097 bp, 9 predicted proteins | sample MGYA00581740_ERZ1740063 | MGnify/ENA primary metagenome ERZ1740063 (study PRJEB43018, sample SAMN04849236) | marine metagenome | isolation source: floating plastic debris | place: Pacific Ocean | collected 2008-08-27 | study: EMG produced TPA metagenomics assembly... | reverse complement strand
GCGACCACCGAGATCTACACTCTTTCCCTACACGACGCTCTTCCGATCCTTGACTTTGCCCGCCTCGTCACGCGGAAAGCTAAGCCTTTCTTCGATGTGGCGCGGGACCATGTAGTTGGCGATCTTTGACTTTAGAAAAGCTGTAAGCTCCTGGGCATCTAGGCGGCAACCTGCCACCGGCTGAATAATCGCGGCGACGCTCTCTCCTGCCAAATCATCGGGAATCCCAAAAACCGCACAATCGGCCACTTCGGGATGCGCCAGGATGGCGGCTTCTATCTGAGCTGGATAGATGTTCACGCCATTCGAGATGATCATGTCTGTCTTTCTGTCACTTAAGAAAAGGTATCCATCGGCGTCGATGAACCCGACATCACCCATTGTCACGAGATCACCTGATCCTGCTTCTGCCCGCGCCTCTGCGCGGTTTAGATAGGTGAAATCAGGTAGATCGTCTCGGCGCCCGTAAATCTCACCGATCTCGCCGCGTGGGCATGGACTCCCCGTTTCATCCAGGACGGCGACACGCGCAGTCGCCACTGCTCGCCCCACAGTACCTGGGCGCGCCATCGCATCTTCACTTGAGGCAAACGTCACGGCCCCCAATTCGGTTGATCCATAGTATTCGTAAATCACCGGACCCCACCAATCGATCATTGCCGCTTTCAATTCCGGCGCACATGGCGCTCCCGCCACAACCACGTGCCGCAGGCTCGACACGTCGAAACGTTGCTTGACGTCTTCAGATAACCGCAAAAGCCTCTGAAACATCGCTGGAACGACGAAACTCGTTGTAACACCGTAAGTCTCAATGTCTCGGAGCATGCCCTCCGCATCAAACCTTGCCGGCAAAATGACACTTCCTCCTGACTTCAGTGTGCCATCCAGAAATCGATGCGCCGCTGCGTGATACAGAGGCGTGGCAAGCAGTGTTTGCGCATGACTGTCAAAAAAAGCGTCGTAGGCCACTCGCGCGGGCTGCGCAGTTCCCAGTCTCTGAACGCCTTTAGGGCGTCCGGTTGTCCCGGAGGTGTAGATTAGCGGGTATGGGCGCTTTTTTGACGGCACGGCGATCGGGTTTTGCTCCATGACCATCGACGACCAAAGCCGACCACTGTCGCAAGAAATCATGTGTTCAGGTGGGACAGAATAGGCCGCCACTATCGCATCTGGCGTTGGCAGAAGAAGCACGGTGAGCTTCTTTTTGAGGTCGTCCGGTAGCTCATTCTCAACAGCGATCCAAAGATCCATGTGAGCAATCAAGAATACTGCCCCACTATCCTCTAGGATAAAACTTATATCGGGTGCCTTAAGGTGCCAGTTGAGAGGCAGTGTCGCGGCACCTGCCAGACGTACGGCGTCGCTGACGGCTACAAACGCGACATCGTTCCGGAGAAGCAGAGCCACGATCCCACCAGTCGCTCCAAGTGCCGCTAGGCCAGCCGCGCCACGGGCAGCCTCGTCTGCCACGACGGCAAGTGTGTAGGTTTGTTCTGCAAATACGATCTGCGGCATCGGTATCCTCCTTCCCCCACCTAATAATTCGCTTGCTATCTATTTGCAAGTTTACTATTTGTCAGAAAGAGTGAGAATACCGCGCGTTTTGCGCAATGACCTTGGGCGAAGACTGGATGGCCATTGTTGAAAAAGTGAGTGATTTCCGAGACAGGCTTCAAAACTTCGCCTTCCCCGAAGTCGCGCAGAGTTATTCCACCAAAGACTGTATCCTTTATGCTCTAGGCATTGGGTTCGGCGAAGATCCGACGCATCGCGCTGAGCTTCCATTTGTGTTCGAAGAACCCACCCTGCACGTTGTCCCCTCAATGGCGGCGGTGCTTGCGAGCCCTGGTTTTTGGGCGAGGGATCCTGCGACTGGCATAGACTGGCATCGATTTCTCCATGCGGAGCAAGAGGTTGTCTTGCACCGTCAGCTCCCCACGGATGCAACCGTGCGCGCAAGAACCCGGATCACGCGTATTATAGACAAGGGTGAAGCGAAAGGTGCGCTCATCTATCTGGAGCGCGATATCGCGGACCAATTCGGAGCATTGGCCACCGTCAAAGTGGTCAATTTCGCACGCGGCAATGGCGGTTGCGGCGGAGACAATGGTCCGCAGCCCGCGCCCCATAAAATGCCGGTTCGCGCACCTGAGACCAAGTTCGAAACGCATACAGACCCACGCTCGGCGCTGTTCTATCGGCTGTCAGGAGATCCGAACCCACTGCATGTCGATCCGGACGTCGCCGCAGCAGCAGGATTTGAACGCCCAATTCTGCATGGGCTTTGCTCGTTCGGAATTGCGACGCGCGCAATTTTGGCGACCTACTGTGATTACAATCCCGAGCGCCTTCGCTCCATCAAATTGCGCTTTTCAAAGCCGGTCTATCCAGGCGAAACCATACGCGTCGAGATGTGGCGCGACGGATCTGAGGTTTCATTCCGCGCTACGGTCGCCGACCGAGGTGTCACGGCGCTTGATCACGGCTGTGCCCTTATCGATTGAGTAGCGCGCAGCAGTGTAACTTCGGACATGTTTTTTTACCAAAACGTTGTTGCGCCCCGAAGGCGTATTCATTGGCGGCAGCATAAATCACGCGAAGGGTGATGATTCTCCCCATGTTTGCCTGTCCTTACGCATTGGAGCGGAGCCATCCAGCTGACCCAGGAGTAAGCGGCCGAGCGGCTTGCAGCGCTGACGGATCAGAAGGATCGTCATGCGCAGAAATTCATTGACTTTTGGGGCGTAGCGCAACACGCGCGGGCCTTGGAATGGTTCAAACAAGCACGTGAAGAGCTAGGGGCAGCGACTGAATTCAAGAGTTATCCAGCGCCTGTTTGGGACGCTGGAGTGTTCATTCGGACCACCTATTTGGTGCAATCGCACCCTGAATGCCCGCAGCCGGACCCGTCTGGATGACCGTTGACACAATTGTCGCTGCAATAGTTGCGGTCGTCTTTCTTTATTGCTTCGTTAACGTCCACAATGCACAAGCAGCTGTTACAGGCACACTTTTGTTGTGTTACGGTTGGCATGGTCAATCTCTCTTAATCGGTGTGTTCATGATCATGCGTGAACAAGTGCTCGATCATAATGTTGAGCACAGAGTGCACGCAGGCGTCTGCCATCGTATAGAACACCTGCTTTCCACGCCGTTCCGATTTTAGGATGCGCGCAGATCGTAGAAGCCTAAGGTGATGGCTCGTGAGTGATGGCGAAGACCCCAATTTTTCCGATATCTCACCCGCAGATCGTTCTTGATCCATACAAGTGATCACAATCGACAAACGGGTCGGATCGGACAAAAGCCCGAACGTTTCCGCAAGCTCAATCGTTTGATCAGAATGGAGGTCTTGGTTGGTCATGACGAACGTTTGAACATTTATTGAATTGTTGTCAATTCATTTTATTGCCTGGCGCGCTTAGTGTCGCAACACTCTTGGGCCAAGGGTCGAAAAAGTCCTCACCAGCTTTCCAGGCGGCGATCTCCTCGTCTGTGCAAAAGCAGGATTGTAAAGCATCGACGAAGGCGTTTAGCTCCCGCTCGTCTCCGATCACGGTTAACTGGCAGCGCCGATCGCCAAAATCGGGATGTGCCTCTGAGAGTTTGGCGCGCATCGCCTCCTTTTCCCAGTCTGATAGGTTCAGGCTGTCATTCTCAAGCGTGCTGATCTTCCAATAGTTCACTATCTCCAGCCCGACGCTACCGCCGGTCTGGTTCCATAGCAGCATCAGGTCGTCGCGTGTCGGCAGCCAGAAGAACCCTTTGCTGCGATAAATCCCGATCCCGAGTGCTTTGGTATAAACATCATAGAGCCGCTGCGGGTGAAATGGACGCGGATCGCGCAGCACACGATTGCCAATCTTGTAAGTCTCAGGCTGTGCCATGCGCGCAGAGGTGTTCTCCGCCTCCCATGCGATCAATTCCTTTCCAAGCGCTTTGACCCTCTCATAGTCATAAAGTGGCATCGCCAGAATCTTCTCAAGGCTCAGGTTGCCCCATTGCATCGCCATTATGTCCGCACGCGGATTCAGAGGATGTACGGCTTCGGCCACCCGCTGCAGAACGTCACGGGAAACCTTGTCCGATTTGCTAAGCAGCAGGCGATTTGAGAACATGACTTGCTCAGCCAGCAAGTTCGCCACCCCCCGCCGCCCGACCCGCAAGTTTTCACTGGCTTCCGGATTTATAGCGCGACCAAGATCGTGGTCCTGCTGCAGCACCACCGAGTCCACGACTGACAAAAACCCGTGCAGACGCAGCTCTGGCATTTGTCGAACAGCCTCCAGCAAAGGCCAAGGATGGGTACTTCCAGAAGTCTCAATCAGCAGATGGGTGACATCCCCGTCGGCGAGGACCTTTTGCACAGCTTCGCGGAAGAGCGGCAGCCCTTCATCGCTGCTGATGCTTTTCCCCGGTATTGACGCGAAATGCTGGCTCCTACGCGAGATAACCTCACTCGTGTCAAGAACGGAACCATCCACATCAAGTGTACTCATTTCATTGACGATGACGCCCAGCGTCACGTTTTGCAGGTCCCGTGCCTGCACCAAGAGGCTTTGCATCAACGTGGTTTTGCCCGCGCCGAGAAAGCCGGTTAGAATTGTGGTTGATACGGGCATTGGGTCTCTTCCTGCGCTTCATTCTTGGCCGTTAAATAGTAACACTTCTATGCACCAGAAACCGAAAACCCAGCCGGACCGGGTCGTTTGCTCGAAAGTTGTCACTTGCAAACAGCCTAACGCTTTTTAGTAGCTTCTTGCGAAGTCATCAGCGTTTAGGACTTGTGATACGTCCAGCCGAGCAAGAACTGCTCAATTGGACGTGTCCCGGAATCCGTAGCAATTGCGCTTGCAGCCACCTTTTCAGGTCGTCCAAGATCGGTTCAGCTTTCGTCTGCCAGAGTGCCACCCGTTCATCGGTTGGTTGGCCACGCGCCTCCTTCTCCGCAGCATAGAGTTCGATGATCCGTCGGATAGCTCACGCGGCAATCGCTGATCCCTGAGAGGCGACGACATCCACGAACCTAAGGCGGACAATGGACCCCCACCAACGGACGGATCTACAAGATATCAACAGTACTGAATGAGTATACCCTTGAGGCGCCGCGCGTGGCAGTCAAACCGAAAGTGAACTTTGCAGACGTTCTGGATGCGCTCTATTCACCACCTCTTAGCTTTTTCGATTCTTCGGTGACTGAGGCCTAGGTCACGGTCGATCTCTCTGTCTGTCTTGTGCTCGTTTTTAAGTTCCTTCTCCTGCTCGCGCCCAATCGGTTGTGCGGGCTTGGATAACGTCCCAAACCCGATCACGCAGCCCATGAACTACCGAACAATACCGCTGACCAGACCAAGGGCTCTGATCGGCCCGGGCGTTTCGCGCTTGAGCCAGCAGCGTGGCTCTGGCCCTTGTCCGCCGCTTGGAACGAAGGTCCACGACTTGCAGTCGGTCTCCGCCGTGCAGAGCAGACGGCAAAGAGCTGGATCGTCTCGCCCAATCGTTTGGAACCGAAGGTTGGCGCCAGGCCGATCGGTGTTGTACTGCGCCCCCTTTATGCCGGAAACCGCGTGCTCTGCCTCCCTCGGCGCTGGCGTTGCGGATTTGAGCCAACACCGCGCCGCAATGGGGTGTTGTTCGCCAGGCAGAACGTAGGTCCAGGACTGGCAGTCGGCCCGATTGGCGCAAGCATCGGCGCAGATCTGCGGATCTGGCGCCAACTGGGTAAAGTCTCGGATGTCCTGGCCCGGCCGGTTGGTCTGTTGTTCGAACTTTGTGCGCGTGGCCTCGTAGAAGGCCGCCAGCATGACATTGGCCAACTGATCCACGTTCATTTCGCGACTGTTCGCAATGCCAACACCGACATGACCAAAGGGCAGGCGGATCGAAACACTGGTTGTTCCAAAGCGTGTCAAACCGCCATGCGCTCGAAAACCTTGGCCGACCTCGGTACTTAGCACGTCATGCCGGTAGGTGCGCCAGTAGATCATCCGCGGTCCACTTGCCTTCACACGATAAAGCCTGCGTGTGCTGCGCTTCACAAAGGTATTGGTGAATTCAATGGTGCGATGAATGTTGGCCATGTCGCGGGCAGAATAGAACCATGACCCCTGAGAACGACAAAAGTGCGCCGCATTGTCCGTTTCGCCCCGCATGTCGGTTCGGCTGTTGTATTCCTTGGCAAACCGGTTCCCGGGGAAGTTCCCGGGCTGGCAACTCCCGTTCACCCCCGGGATCTGGGATAGAAAGATATCATGCATATAGCGCGTATAAAGTCGGCCATATTCCCGCGCGACCCGGCGATTGTAGTCGCGAAGCGACAGCCCTTCGGCCTCCCGCTCAATCCGGTCCACTGCGCCAGGATTGGCAAGGGCGGGAATGATGTAGAGCATCAAGGTGTAGTTGTGGTTGTTGTATTCCCTCTCATTTCGGCTATGCGAGATGGCCGAGTTCCCTTCAAAAAGGGCGCGCGCAATGCGGGTCCCGTGTGACCCGCCGTCCTTCTCCTGCGGCAGGGCAGATGTATGATCTAGAAGATCACGCAGCGTGATAAGGCTCAGTCCCTCGCGGAAAGGCTGATTGAAGTAAGCCTGGATCCAGCGGTCAGGTACGAAAAACCGCATTGGCGTATCGAGGCTTTGTTGAAGCGGCATGTTGCGGCGTTCGAGAAGGTCCAGCAAGGCGATACCACTGAGCACCTTCTGGTTTGATCCCCAGCCAGCGGGAATGCGGGCCGACATCCTCAGATTACCGTCGCGCGGCGCTTGTGCCCAGCCACCTGCCGCTTCGGCCACGACCTTGTTCTTGTTGGCGATGGCAAAAGCATAACCTTTGACCCGATCCTCCATCTGTCGATTCACGGAATGTGCGAAAATCGTCGGATCGACGCTCTGGGGGCTGGCGGCTGAGATCATCGTAAAGAAGAACGCGCCTGTCATGAGTGCTCTGAACAGCATTGGAAAACTCCTTAGGCTTGAACCGAACGGTGCGTAGCGCGGCCCGGCATAGTGCCGGTCGTCATATCTCACCGTTCGGCGTCTGGTCTCAGAGGATGAAGTCGTCGGCGTCGATACGCGTGACGTCCTCAAAGATGATGGTGCCTCGGGCGCCGGTATAGACCAGGTCGCCATCCACCACGTCGAACCGCTTGTCCGCACCGTCAATCCAATTGGCGTTGTAGCTGGTAGATCGATTGGTGTTCAGGTCAGCTATCGAAAGCGACGGTTCCGCAATGTCGGACAGACGGATCGTCTCGCCGGCCTCGTAGTCGCGAACGATAACGGCATCATCCTCACCCACATAAGGATTGTTGCGCAGATCAAAGACAAACTCATCATCGCCGTTGCCGCCGACAAGCGTATCGCTTCCCTTGTCGTATCTGAGCGTGTCGTTTCCGTTGCCGCCCAGCAGGTAGTCGTCGCCCTCGCCACCGCTCAAGTAGTCCCGACCCTCACCGCCCGAGAGCCTATTGTCGTCCAGACTTCCACGAATGTGATCATTTCCGGCACTGCCATAGACATTTTCGATCGAGGTGAGGCTTTCGGAAGTCGGGCCGCTTTTGCTGTGCGCGACTCCGAGATGAAGGTTGATGGACCAGCCGCCCGATGAATACGAGTAATCGACGCCGTCGACACCGTCCCCACCGTCAAAGACATCGGTTCCAGCACCGCCCTTAAGGATGTCATTGCCATTGCCGCCGTTGAGCGTGTCATTTCCGCGACCACCGTCAAGCCTATCGTTTCCCTTCCCGCCGTCCAGCAAATCATGGCCGTTTTCACCGTACAGCCGGTCGGCACCGTCTTCGCCAAAGAGACGATCATTTCCCGTCCCGCCCAAAAGACGGTCGTGCCCTTTTCCGCCATAGAGATTGTCGTTGTCGCCATATCCATAGAGTGTGTCGTGCCCACCATAGCCATAAATGGCATCACGACCGGTGCCGCCCTTCAGGATTTCGCTTGCGCTGGATCCGTAGACGACATTCAGGCCATTCGGTGCAATGGGAAAACTAAACATAATATGCTCCATCAAATAAGCCGCGAGAAAATGCGGCATTTCATTCAAAAGTAAGGAGCCAATAACTCAGGCCGCGTTGATCAAGCGTTGTTGGAACGTTGACAAGCTATCGGCGCAGCAGGCCCGACGCGACGATTCGCCTGCGATATGCTAAGGTGTGGCGTTTCATTCAACATATTGGGAGACAGCCATGGACGGCGCAGACAACCAGATTTTCTTCATAACTGCCGATGCCCAAAGGAGATTTGGGTCACTTATTCGAACGTGGACCAAAGATGCCGCGGCTCGGCCCGGCCAGACCCAGGATGATGGCTCAACTCTCTTGGAGCGTGATAGCTTTATTGCGTTCATGCGAAGTGAGAGGTTTTTGGAGGGTGATGATTATCTGCTGCGGGATGACATTGAAGAAGTACAAATATTCGGACGACGTCCTGAACAACTCGTGCTGCTGCTACCCGAAGCCGACCTCTTGACTAAGATAGAAGCCGATCCTCAACCCCACATCAATCTGTCACGCGTCCATCGCAAGGCAGAGGACGAGTATAGTGCAGAGATGGGCGAACAACGCCCAGCGGCAAAAAATGGAGAAAGGAACGCAGGAGAAGGTGCAAAACTCGACAGCGGCACCATGAACCAGTTCCTAAGCGATTATCTTGGTGACTACACAGTCAGGCAGTGCCTCTAAGCTGCTCGAGTGCGGTCAGGGCACGTCTGGCGCCAGTGGCCAGACGTGTCTGGTCACGCGCCAGACGCAATGGAAATGATGCAAGAAACCAATCGAGCAGGGCGGAGCGCGACGGTTGGTGGCCCTCGGGTGCTCGACCCTGAGCCCGTTCTTCGAAAGCGGACCAGGCCTCGGCCGCACCTTTCATATCACCCTGCAAGGCCATCGCGGCGGCGGCCCATGCGGGCAGATTGATCGGACCTCCGTCGGCGGCAAGCACGTCTGCGATGCAACCATCCAGATCGCCAGCCAAAAAACGTACATTTGAGCGGTAGGTCAAGAAAAGCGACGATGTCGTCCACCCCTCGGTTTCATACCGTTCGACCCCTTCAGCTGCGTCTTCTTGCCGTCCTGAGAACGCGGCACCAAGAGCTGATGATAAAACAACGTAGGGATCGTCGGGGCAAAGACGCAGCGCTTGCGCGAAGGCCGCTTCTGCATGGCCATAGTGCCGCTGCATGCAGGCCGCCCAAGCTTGTGCAGAATACGCCTGACCATCAAGCGGATCCGCCCTTATGGCCGCCGCGGCCAGGCGTGAACCTTCTCTCAGCTTTGACATGTCCGGCATTTCGCCCGGTGATACCAGATGGCGCACATTGCTGACCTGAGCGAGGCTGCTGAGAGCTTTGGAGAAGTTTGGGTCGAGCCGCTGTGCCCGCATAAAGCACTGCTCAGCTTTTTCCCAATCCGGACGCTCCAGGCGTTGGATGTAGCTCTGTCCTAAGAGCCATTCGTCAACCGCATCCCTGCGAGGCACGCCCCCCAGTATCTCGGCCAGACGGGCGCGCGAGATTTCGACCCCGCATGCCGATGCGACACTGCCGGCAACGGTTGACGGCAACGTGCCAAATTCATCAGTTGTGTCTTGGTTAAAATAGCTCCAAACGGCGGATCCGTTAGAGGTACGCTTTAACGTGATCACAAGGCGTGATCCTTCGGGGCCAGATTGCCAGGTCGGATCAAGTTGATAGTCGGTCTCCACTTTCGTGGCTATCGCGCCGTCCAGAACGCGAAGCTCTCGAAACCGTGCAAGCCTTGCAATGATCTCGTCACGCAGTGCAACAGCTTCCACAGATGGCTGCCTGAGTGCCGCGAATGGCGCGACCCGGACCGAGGGTGGCTGCGCGGGTGCAGACGCCTTAACCGCCTTGATGGAAGGGGCGGCGGGTTCACTTTTGATGGCAACGATCAACTTCTGCGTAGCCGCTGAGGGTTCAGTATCAAATTCAGTATCGAGGTGGTCCCAAAGATCCTTATAGACCCGCAGTGCCCTGCCGCTGTCGCCTTGCGCGTGGGCTTGCGCAATAAGATGGCGGGCGGCAACCTCATCGGAGCGATCAAGCTGCAGAAGTGCCAATGCTGC
>ERZ1740063.170-NODE-170-length-10360-cov-6.457060_pt1 | contig 10360 bp, 8 predicted proteins | sample MGYA00581740_ERZ1740063 | MGnify/ENA primary metagenome ERZ1740063 (study PRJEB43018, sample SAMN04849236) | marine metagenome | isolation source: floating plastic debris | place: Pacific Ocean | collected 2008-08-27 | study: EMG produced TPA metagenomics assembly... | reverse complement strand
GTGTGCTCTTCCGATCTCATAGTAGGCGGTGCGACCCGTCACGTGGCCTTCGATGTCCTGACGCAGCTTGGGCTTGCCAATTTCATTCAGCCCATCGTCGCGCTCGTCGGCGAACAGTTCTTTGCGAAACTCGATGCTCATGCCACTCTGCCCTGCAAGCGGATCGCGGCATCTAGGATCGCATCGACAATCGGCTCATATCCCGTGCAGCGGCAGAGATTTCCGCTGATCGCCTCGATGACCTCATCGCGTGTGGGATGTGGATTCGTGACCAAAAGCGCTTTTGCGGCCATCAACATGCCCGATGTGCAAAAACCGCACTGTGCCGCGAACCCTTCCATGAACGCCCTTTGAAGCGGGTGCAGATCGGGTCCGTCCGCCAAACCCGAGGTTGTCTCGATACTGCGGCCCTGAGCCGCTTCAGCCAATGTCAGGCAACCAAGATGCGGGGCGCCGTCAATCAGGATCGTACACGCCCCGCACGTGCCCTGCCCGCATCCGAATTTTGGCGACAGATCGCCTGCCTCACGGCGCAATGCCTCCAGCAAGTTCTGACCTTCGTTTACGAAAATGCCCGTTTCCGTACCGTTCAATGTGAATGAGATCGGCCGTTTGGCCATCAGGTTTCTCCTTCCAGACAACGGCGCAGATGCACGGGCGCAACTTCATTTCGATACCAGGCGGAGGCCAGCGCATCGTCTTGGGGAGCGAGCCCATGGCCGCAGACAGAGCAGGCAGCCGCGACCCCAGACGCATCCATCGCGCCATTCTCCAGCGCTGCTTCGGCGGCCTTGGCGCGCAACGGTGTCGGGCCCATGGCGCCGAACGCAATGCGCGCACCGCGCCCGGATAGCGACCCGCCTGGAAGATAGACGGCAATAGACATCACCGAGATACCCTTTGGACGTGTCCGGCTCACCTTGCGAAAGCGCAACTGACCGGACTGCACCCGCGGCACCACTACATGGGTCACCATCCCGCGCGTGCGCTCACGACCTTGGAAGAAGGTTTCCATGTCCTCCTCCCGCCCGTCAGACCAGATCACGAACGCGTCCAGTGCCAGAAGCGCGACCGCAAGATCGCCGTAGGGGTGGGGCGCAAAAAGATTGCCGCCCACCGTCGCCATGTTTCGCAGCGCAGGCGCGCCGATAGCCCGGGCCACAGGCGCCAAGACGCTAAGATCAGGATGATTTATGATGGAAGCCATGGTCACGCCCGCGCCAATCCGAATGCCGGTGCTGTCGGCACGGATCTCTTGCAGCTCGGGGTCGGTCACGCGTATCAGCTTCTCGATCGTTTGCGGTGCGTAATTGACCTGGCGCATCAGCAAGGTGCCCCCGCCGAGGATATGCCCGGGCGTTCTTGCAGCTTCTGCAGCTTGTGAAAATGTGTGAACTTCGATCATACGGCTTCCAATCCCATCTCGGCTCGCACCGCGTCAAAGCCCGCCTGATAGATGTTTTCACCGACCAGATCGGCCAATGCCTCTTGCTGGCCTTTCGGCGTGTCAAAACGGCTTTCCCACTCCCAGAATGTCCAGTCGGTTTCGGTGACGGGGATCAGACGCACATGCGCCACGTAGTTGAGAAGCGGGATCGGCGTGTCGAGCAGACAGTAGGAAAAGCTGGTTTCCATGTCACTGGGCGTCAGCAATTGTTCGCGAAGCTCTGCCCCGTCGGCCAGACGGAACTTGCGGATACAACCCACCCGATCAGCTGGATTGCCCCGTTCGATCTGACTGCTGGCAATAGCGGGATGCCAGCGATCGTGCCCGTTGAAATCCCGCAGAACGTCCCAGGCCGACTCGATTGGCGCTTCGAGAATAGTGCTGCGATAGACCCGGGTCACGAAGATGTACCTTTCGCGGTTCGAACCGTACATGGAGGGCTGTTACATGCCTGCATCATCACCCCCCGAAATGCCGTTTGAGCGCGTCAAAACCGCCCTGAAAGACATTGGTCCCAATGCCGCCGACCAGGTCCGCCTCATCCCCCGGATCGCAGGAAAACTCCGCCGACCATTCCGCGAATGTGCGCGCGCCATCGGTGACCGGGGTAAACCGCAAGGTCGCCATGTAGTCCCAAAGCGGCATCGGGCCTTCGAGCATCGTGTAGCTGCAGAAGAGGTCGTAATCCGACAAGCCCACGAGTTGTTCTCGGATGTTGTCACCGTTTTGCAGATTGAAATTTCGGATGCAACCAACCTTGTCGCTGGGCAACGCATCCTCGATCCGGCTGTCCCGGATGCGCGGATGCCATTTCGGCAGAGCGTTGAAATCCCGCACACGCTCCCACACCCGGTCCGAGGCGGCATTGATCACTGAAGAGACAAAGACCCGAGCCATCTACGATTTCCGCCCCGTTTTCTTGTCATCCGATGACGCCTTGGCCGCTTGCGCCCGAGCAATCTCGGAGGTGGCGCGGGTCATGTCGGACGCATTTCGGAAGATGTCCGATTTCGCGACATTTGCGCCGTCGATGCCGATGTCCTTCATCAAGCTGTCCACGAAAGGCGCCTGTACCCGGTAGCGGAGGGCCGAGTTCATCACCTCGTCCGTCGGGCTGGGCGCATCGCCGCCATTGCCAGGATGGCCGCCGCCCTGACCATTTGCCCAGTCGAGCCCCTGCGTTCCGGACCCACCAAGCTGCATAATTTTGATATCACTGACATTCTCAAGCGGCTTGGCACTGGCCGAGATGATCCCTTCCACGTGTTCCAGCATCTTGCGTTTGAAAAGACTATGCCGTGCCTCGTCACTTAGGACATTCTCAGCCTCATTGATCAGTTTGGCCGCCTCCGCCTCGACCGCGCGGCGGATCTTCTCTGCTTCTGCAATCACACGCGTTCGCTCGGCCTCTTTCTCGGCCCGGATGGTTTCAAGCGTCTTCTCACGGTTGACGCTTTCAGTTTCCGCTGCGGTCTTGGCCTTTTCAGCAGCCTCAAGCGCGTGGGCTTTGGCGTTTTCGGCTTCAACAGCCGCAGCACTTTCATCAAGCGATTTCTGGTAGAGTGCGATGGCCTTTTCCATCCCGGCCTCTTCAACAGCCCGTTCGCGACCGATCTCGAGCTTGCGGCGTTCGGTCTGGTGCCCGATCCGTGCATCATCAAGCCCGCGTTCGGAAGCGATCTTGGCCCGTTCAACCTCTTCCTGGCTGGCAATCTCAGCCTCGCGAAGTGCTTGAACCCGGGAGATCTCCAACTGCTCCAAGACCTTCTTGCGTTCCAGCCTCCTTGCGTCGAGCTCCTGTTCGGCCAGGATACGTTCGGCGTCCACGGTCTTTTCCTTGGCGACACGCGCGGCCTCAATCGCCTCATCCGCTGCAATCTGCGCGGCATCCATCACCCGATTGCGCTGGATCTCGAGGGCGCGAATACGTTCGTCGCGGGCGATCTTGTCGGCGCTTGTTTCGGCCTCTTTCTCGATCCGCTGCTGCTCAACCAAACGGCGCGAAGAAATCTCGGCAGCCTCGATCGCCTCGCGCTTTTCGATCTCGCGAGAGCGCAATTCGGCCTCCTTGGCAATGTCGGCAGCCCGGGTGCGCTTTTCTTCGTCGATCCGGGCCTGGGCCACCTGCTCTTGCGCGTTTACGTTGGCCACATCAACCGCGCGGTTGCGGGCAATTTCGCGTTCACGCAGATCCTGTTCATATGCAATCCGTTCTGCCGCGATCTTTTTCTCTTTCGCGATACGTGCGGCTTCGGTCGCTTCCGTAACGGCAATCTCGGCTGCTTCCAGAGCCTGCGCCTTGACCAGATCGCGTTCTTTGGTTTTTTCCTCACTTTCGATACGCTGCACCGTCAACTTGGCATCCTGCGCGATGCGGTGTGCCTCGACCGCCTCTTTCGCAGCGATCTCGGCCTCGTCGATGGCTTGGTTGCGCGCAATCTCTGACGCGCGAATGCGTTCTTCCTGCGCGATCCGTTCTTTCGAGGTTTGTTCCGTTGCCGCGATCTGCTGCACGTCCAATTCGCGCTGGCGCTCGATCTCGCGAGCGCGCGTGTCCTGCTCGGCCGTGATGCGTTCAGCGGCCAATGCTTTTTCGCGCGCAATGCGGGCCGCTTCGGTCGCTTCCTGCGAGGCAATCTCGGCCTCTTCCAGCGCCGTCTTGCGGGCAATCTCCAATTCACGCGTCGCACGGTCAGAGGCGATGCGCTCTGCATTCACCGTCTTTTCCTGCGCAATCCGCAGCTTTTCAGCAGCTTCTTGCGCGGAAATCGTCGCCTCATCCACCGCCAGATTGCGCGCGATCTCTTGCTCCCGCGTCGTCCGTTCCAAGGCAATCCGGGCTTCTGTCACCTCGCGTTCCTGCGCGATCCGTGCCTTTTCGATGACTTCCTTGGCGGCAATGTCGGCCTCATCAATTGTCCGCTTGCCATCGATTTCCTTGGTTTGAGTTTCTCGGTCCTTTTCGATCCGGGCTTCAGCGAGGGTCTTTTCCTGGGCGATACGCGCTTTTTCTATGGCTTCCTTGGCCGCGATGTCCGCGGCTTGCGTATCCTGTTCCGTTTTGATCCGGGTTTCGGTCAGCACCCTTTCCTGCGTGATCCGTGCTTTTTCGACCGCTTCGCGGGTTGCAATCTCAGCTTCGTCGATGACCTTCTGACGTTCGATTTCCTGCTGGCGGATCTTGCGTTCAGAGGCGATCCGCGCCTCGGAGATCTTTTCTTCGTTGGTGATGCGGGCTGTCTCGATTGCCTCCTTGTTGATGAGCGTTGCCTCTTCACCCTCTTTCTCGCGTTCCGACCGTTCACGCGCCAATTCGGCCCGCTGCTGCGCGCGGCGGAATTCTATGTCACGCTCTTGCTCAAGACGGGCCTCTTCCGATGAACGCTCAATGGCGAGGGTCTCTTTCTCCGCTTGCAGATTACGCTCCCGAATCTGGATCATCGCATCCTGTTCGATGTCGTTGCGCATCTTGCGACGCGCCTCGACCTGCTCGATGACGCTGGTCAGACCAATCGCATCAAAGCGGTTGGACGGGTTGAAATATTGCAGATCGGTTTGGTCGATATCCGTGATCGCGACCGATTCAAGCTCAAGCCCATTCTTGTCGAGCCCTTCCTGCGCCAGTTCTGCCACACGAGTGGTGACCTCGCTGCGTTTGGCGTGCAATTCCTCAAGCGACATCTCGGCCGATACGGTGCGCAAAGCACTGATGAACTTGCCTGACAGTAAGCGGTGGAGCCGTTCCGGTTCCAGCGTCCGTCGGCCCATGGTGGAGGCGGCAAGGCTGACTGCCTCCCGCGTGCCGCGGACGCGGACGTAGAATTCGGCATGGACGTCGACGCGCAGGTTGTCTGCCGTAATCAACGCATCGTCCTTTTCGCGGATCACCGCGAGATCGAGAGAGTTCATGTTGACGGGCGTGATGTCGTGGATGATGGGCCAGACAAAGGCACCGCCATCAATTACGACGCGTTCGCCCAGAAATCCGGTGCGCACGAAGGCGACCTCTTTCGTGGAGCGCCGATAGAGCCAGTGCATGACCCAATAGAGGATGAAGATGGCGATGACGGCCAGAATGAGCCAGAGAATGAGTTGTCCGATGATTTGACCGGTCATGATGTCCCTCCCTTAACGCCCGATTTTCTTGAAGGCGGCTGTCTGATCGCGCAGCGCGATCTCCGTCGGCAGACGCTCCATGGAGGACGCGCCATAAAAGCCGTGGCAATTCTTGGTGTTTTTCAGAACGAAATCCGCGTCATCCGGCATCGCGACAGGTCCACCATGGACCAAAACGATCGCGTCGGGGTTCACGTCCAGCGCAGCCCCGGCCCATGCATCGGTGAGCGCAGGCGCTTGTTCCAGCGTTACTGCCGTGTCAGCCCCGATAGATCCGCCAGTGGTCAGCCCCAGATGGACAACGACAATGTCAGCACCCGCCTTTGCCATCGCGGCGGCGTCTTCTTCCGAAAAGACGTAAGGCGTGGTCAGCATGTCCTTTTCGTGAGCCATGGCAATCATGTCGATCTCGTGCTGATAACCCATGCCGGTTTCTTCGAGATTGGCGCGAAAATTGCCGTCGATCAGACCGACGGTTGGAAAGTTCTGCACACCCGAAAAGCCGGCGGCCTTCACCTCGTCCAAGAACTTGTCCATGAGGCGGAATGGGTCGGTCGCGCAAACCCCTGCCAGAACAGGTGTGTCTTCGACCACGGGCAGCACCTCGCCCGCCATTTCCATAACAACCCCATTGGCATCGCCGTAAGGCATCAAGCCGGCCAAGGATCCCCGGCCTGCCATACGGTAGCGTCCTGAATTGTAGATGACGATCAGATCAATCCCGCCCGCCTCTTCACATTTGGCGCTGAGCCCTGTTCCGGCCCCTCCGCCGATGATCGGCTCGCCCATGTCGCGCATCGCACGGAATTTCGTAATCAGATCTTTGCGGTCATGCATACGGTCATGCTCCTTTGGCGCGGGCGCCATTGGTGTGGAAGGACCGGAAGGTCCGCACCACAAGGTCGGCAAATTCCGGATCGTTGACGTTATGGGGCACCCGCACGACCTGACGGTTGGCCGTGTGACGGACCGTTTCCTCAAGCGTCTGGAACAGGGCCTTGTTGGCCTCCGGGTCCCAAAACGGCTGATCCGGTGCGTCCAGAAGGCTGACGCCGCCTTCGGGCAGGAAAAAGCGAACGGGGCCAGTCATCTGGTTCAACTTTTCGCCAATGAACCGCCCCATCGCGACGTTTTCTTCCGGCGTGGTGCGCATCAGCGTGATTTGCGGATTGTGTTCGTAGAACAGGCGCCCCTGATATCTTGCAGGCACAGTGTCAGGTGCGTTGAAGTTGACCATGTCCAGCGCCCCAGCCGCTCCAATATAGGGCAACCCAGCCCTGATGGAGGCCCCGAAACGATCGTCCTTCGCGGCAAAGACACCGCCCGCGACCATGTCGCAGATTTCGGTGGTGGTCAGGTCAAGAACGCCCGACAGCATGCCGGAATCCAGAAGTTTTTCCATCGAACGACCGCCTACACCAGTCGCGTGGAAGACAAGGCAGTCGTAGTCCTGCTCGAGCGCGCTAGTAACCATTTGCACGCAGGGCGTGGTGACACCGAACATCGTAATCCCGATGGCTTGTCTTTCATCGCGTACGGGCCGCGCGCTTTGGCGCGCGCGCACCATGCCTGCCAATGCATTGGCGCCATTGGCCAGAACCTCACGGGTGATCGAGTTGATGCCCTGCACGTCAGCTACGGAATACATCATCGTAATGTCCGATGGGCCAACATACTGTTCCGTATTGCCAGAGGCGACTGTCGAGATGATGAGCTTTGGTACGCCTACAGGCGGCACGCGGAAAGCTGGTGATACAAGGGCTGTTCCACCTGAACCTCCGGCAGATATCAGGCCTGCGATGTCTGTTCGTGAGGCGATCCAGCGTTCAAAGGCCAGCGTCATGCCTGCCACGGCGCTGCCGCGATCGCCGGTGAAAACGGCGCTTGCGCCACGCGGATGGCTCGCCGCAACGACATGGGGCGGGATGTCCGCGCCCGATCTTTGACCTGAGGTCGACAGATCGACAACCTGAAGCGGCAGGCCCTGCGCGCGGATCAGGTCAGCCATGTATATCAACTCACGCTCTTTGGTATCAAGCGTGCCGCAAAGATAGACAATGCCTCGCCCGGAAACAGCACGTTGCCGAGACAAAGGCACGATTTCGGCATTGGAAACGGGTGCTTCAGTGACCGTCCGTGCGGAGCCTTCGAGGATCGCGAGCGGTATCGGCGCACTCCACCGCGTCGGCGTTCTGGGGTTGGACACATAGATTTTCGTCACCGCTCTGTGGCGCGCTGCCGTCTCGTGCGGCGCATCAGGCGCATCACGTGCGTCCGCGTCATCGGTTTCATCATGGGCGTGGCGCCCGACGCCCAGAAGGGCCTGTTGCAGATCCCGGTCGGCTGACAATGTCCCGCTGTCCATAACGCGGTTGATCCGACCGTTGACCATAATCGCGACGTCTGAGGCCACTTCACAGGCCACCCCGATATTCTGTTCGATCACCAGAACGTCGATGTCGCCCTCTTGGCCAAGGCGCACCAACATCTCGGACACCTGGTTGACGATGACCGGCGCAAGACCTTCAGTGGGCTCGTCCATCAGCAACAGCTTCGGGTTCAGCAGCAATGCGCGCCCTATGGCGAGCATCTGCTGCTCACCTCCCGAAAGCTGCGCTCCGCCGTTTGACTTGCGTTCGGCCAGACGCGGAAAGACGCCGTAAACCCGTTCAACCGTCCAGGCGCCGCCGCGTTTTTCGACAAGCTTGAGATGTTCATCGACCGTTAGCGACCGCCACAAACGACGTCCCTGGGGCACATAGCCGATGCCCGCCCGCGCAATCTCGGCAGGATCCATGCCCACCAGAGACTGGCCTTCGAAGGAAATCGAACCGGAGGCGACAGGCTCAAGGCCCATGATCGCCTTGCACATGGTTGTCTTGCCCATGCCATTGCGGCCTACGACCGACAGAACACCGTGGTCCAGCGTCAGATTCACACCCTGCAATGCATGTGACTGGCCATAATAGACGTTCAGATCACGGATTTCGAGGGTGGCGGTCAATGGTCGTCCCCCCCAAGGTAGAGGGCCTGAACTTCTGGATCTTCCTCGATTTCGGCGGGTTTGCCTTCCTTGAAAATGCGCCCGTTGTGCATCATCGTGACGTATTCCGAGACTCGGAGAGCTACGTCCATGTCGTGTTCGATAATGATGTAGCCCATATGGCTGGGCAGCCCTGTAAGGATGTCGATCAACTCGCGCCGCTCGGTCGGGCTGAGGCCCGCAGCGGGTTCATCAAAGAGGATGAAGCGCGGCGCGCCCGACAGGGCCATCGCAATCTCCAATTGGCGCTGCTGACCGTAGCTGAGATTGCTGACCAGCGTATCGCGAGCTTCCCAAAGGTTGACCGTCTGGATCAGTTCTTCGGCCGATGCGACCAGCGCGTCACTCTTGCGGGCGCGCGCAAAAGAAAAGCGGCCACGCGACACGCCAAGGCAAGCAAGATAGACGTTGTCGATGACGCTGAGGCCGGTGAAGAGAAGCGAAATCTGATAAGTGCGCCGCAATCCGCGACGTATACGCTCTTGGGCGGGAAAGGCCGTCACGTCCTCACCAAAGAAGCGGATCGATCCTTCGGAGGGGGGGAAATCACCGGTGATGCAGTTGAAAAGCGTCGTCTTGCCCGCGCCGTTGGATCCAAGCACCGCGCGCCGTTCACCAGGGCGGACGGTCAGTTCGACATCGCTGATGGCGGCCAGCGCGCCGAAACGCTTCGACATACCGCGCAATTCAAGCGCGTTTTCGGTGCCAGTGCTTACGCCCGCGTTCATTGCCGCACCTCGCCCGTGAGCGGATCGCGATTTCGGCTGGCGCGCAGCTTTTCCCAAAGACCCAACAGACCGTCTTCCGAGAAAAAGACCACAAGAAGGAAGCCCAGTCCGATCAGCAACTGAAAGCGGTCCCCGCTGAGCCCGACCGCTATCAAAAAATCCACCGCGAATGTCTTGAGGATCACGTAAAGAAACGCGCCTATGAAAGCACCAACAGGATGGCGCATCCCGCCGACCACAGCGATGATCAGGATATCGATGGCCGGTTGAATGCCGACTGTGCCCGGGCTGATCTGGGCTGATTGCCAGGTCAGCAAGATCCCCCCCATCCCAGCGATAAGCGCCGAGAAGGCATAGGCAGCCACGCGATGCGCGGTGACGTTGAAACCAAGGGCGGCCATGCGTCGGGGATTGTCTCGTACGCCCTGTAACGCCAATCCAAAGGGTGCCCTGGAGACATAGAGGACAGCGAAGTACGTGACGGTCGCCCAGAAGAGAGTCAGGTAGTAGAACGGTATGGGGCGCCGCCAATCCACGCCAAAAAGCTGTGGTGGAAAGACGGAGTTAAATCCCTGAAATCCGTTGAATATATCGTAATTCTGGCGCGTGAAGTAGAAAAATGCCGCAGCGATGGCGAGGGTGATCATGATTGTGTAGATTCCCTCGGTTCGCACGGCAAGCCAACCGATAAGGGTCGCAAATAGCACGGCGATCATCAATGCGAGCGGTATCGTGATGTACCAAGGCCAGCCCATCGAAATCGTGTCTATCGCGCTGTCGCCAAAGATGGCAACCATATAGCCTGCAACGCCCGCAAATGACATCTGCGCCAGGCTGACCATGCCGCCATAACCTCCCAGAAACATGAGCGAGGTGGCGATCATGCCAAGGATGAATGTCCAGCCAAAGATCTGGAACATGATGAAATCCGAAGCGAAGGCTGGGATGATCAGCAAGATGACGCCAGCGACCCAATAGGGCAGATCGGAAGAGCGTCGTGTAGGGAAAGAGTGTAGATCTCGGTGG
>ERZ1740063.169-NODE-169-length-10381-cov-5.814739_pt1 | contig 10381 bp, 8 predicted proteins | sample MGYA00581740_ERZ1740063 | MGnify/ENA primary metagenome ERZ1740063 (study PRJEB43018, sample SAMN04849236) | marine metagenome | isolation source: floating plastic debris | place: Pacific Ocean | collected 2008-08-27 | study: EMG produced TPA metagenomics assembly... | reverse complement strand
CCGACGTTGCCAGAAAGCTCGTCATCAGTGCCAACGCGCTATGCAAGACCCGTCAGAAATGGGCCCCAACCTCCCTCAAAGATAAAGTTGCTAAGCCATGGGATGGAGAAGGGGATGAATAACGCGCTACCCCCGCTTCAAGACCTCGACCTTCCCACAAAATGGCCGTTCACGAACGCGCGCCTTCGAGGTCTCGTTGCCGGTTTTCCGGTGAAACCGTTGGACCGGCTTGCTAACTTCGGTGCCGATGAGTTCGGGCGATTTGCGCTCGAATGGGTCGATGGCTATCTGAGCAAGAAGCTTCCGGAGTCTCTTGCATCCAGTAACGCGGTGGGGCAGGTGACAAGGTCAAGACATCATTGTTTGGTTCGGCGAGCCTGGATCTCCGTCCACTGGTAAGCGCAGATATGTTGCCAAATTGAAGAGCAACTGGAAATGGCCGCATTCACGACTAAGTGCTGCGACGGGGCAAAACTCCTCCTAAACTTCGAAAAATTGCCGACGCAGTATTTATATCGCTTTTGCGCGGCGGACGTTGACAGAGTGGTCATTCGCGAGGGTTGCCTTGGCGAAGTCCAAAACGGAAACACGACCGCATCCAAATCAAACGAACATGGCGCGGACGTTCTCGATATCGCCGACTCTAAACGTTTTGATGTAGACGGCGACTTCATTGGCGGCATAAGTCTGCACAACCGACATTCAATTGGACCACAGCGTTTGAACTTGCGCGAGGTATCACATGGCCCCAGCTTTGCGAAACTGACCTTGCACGGCATGTGCAAACAGGGTCGCAGGCGAACTTAGCAGCCACAGACGTTTCCGACATGCAGCTGAAGCAGCCAAATGCTCGTCTTCCGATGGCAGACCCCGCGTTGTGGTGTCTTCCAAGACCATCCGGTTTGCGCCTGCGGACGGTTCTATCTATCGCAAGACAGGTCCGTTAGAAAAAAACCACACAGGTATTGCAGGAAATAATGAACTTACGAGATTTGGAATACGTTACAGCGGTTGCGAGATGCGGTAACTTCAGTGTCGCAGCCGAGTTCTGCAACGTGTCACAACCCGCTCTGTCAAATCAGATCAAGAAACTCGAAAAAGAGCTGGGCACCGATCTGTTCCTCCGCCTTAGCAGCGAAGTAAGACCAACCGCTTGCGGTCAACGCATCGTGAAAATTGCAGAAGAGATGCTGATCAATGCTCAGCGGATCAGAGATACCGCAACGGAGTTTCGCGACCCCGAAGCCGTGCCCTTTAACATTGGCCTGACCCCGACGCTGGCCCCCTATCTGACGGACTACTTCTCAAACCTGTTCAGTGTCCTCTTTCCACGAATGCGGGTCACCATGATCGAAGACCTGCCGCGGAACATGTTGAAGATGGTTGAGGATCACAGCCTGGACGTGGCTTTGGTGGCAAAACTCAATCACAATCCGACGCTCGAATTCACGTCGATCTGGGAAGAACCTTTGTATTTGGCGGTTAATCAAGGTCATCCTCTTGCACCCATACCATCCATCCGGCCTGAAGACGTGCCGGTACATGACTTCATTCGTCTCCCGCACTCGTTCGGATACGAACTTGAAGATCGGTTACCAACACCTGACCAGGCAGCACGCGGGTCCAAGAAATTCGACCTGACCGCGCTGCGTTTCGAGACGATCTGTCGACATATCTGCCATTCGGACGATTGTACTATTGTCTCCGCCCTCGCTGCCGAGCAGTTCAGCCAGGACAATTGGCCTTTGTCTTTCATTCCGTTCGAAGCCCCCGGAAACCTTCGCAACCTCGGCGCGGCGTCGCGATTGAATTGCCCCAGAAAACCGCTGCTTGCCAAGATCGGAGCGTATATCCAGGAAAACCCGCCCAAGGGCGTCACGCCGACATTTGTGGCGTGATGCGTCTTTTTCCTACTCGATAAAGGTGCGCGCCAACCGGTCGCTCAGCGGTTGGGTCAGGTAGCTGAGTGCCGTGCGTTCGCCCGTGTTCACGAACAGGTCGGCGGGCATACCCGGCACCAGATCCAGTGCGGCCACTTCCTCGGGCTGGACATCGTCTAGTTTGACACGCGCGGTGTAATAGTAGTCTCCGGTACGCTCGTCTTCGAGGCTGTCGGCAGAGATGTCGATTATGCGGCCCTCTGCCTCGGGCACATCGCCCTGATCAAAGGCAGACAGACGCACGCGTGTGGACTGTCCGACATGCAGCTTTTCAATGTCGGCCGTATTCACTCGCGCCTCGACCACCAGCGGTTGGTCGATTGGCACGATGTCCAGAATGGGCGCCCCTGGGCGGACAACGCCGCCTGCGGTGAACACCGTCATCTCGACCACCCGGCCCGGGACAGGCGCAGTGATCGCCACACGCTTCAGCCGTTCAGAGGCACCGATAAACTGCGGCTCGAGTGTGGCGAGTGACGCGTCGATCTGTGCCAGTTCGGTCGAGGCGGCCTCGTCCCGCAAGGTGCGTGCACCGATGCCGGCCAGTTGCAATTCGCTGATCTGGTTGCGGGCCTGTGCCTCTTGGGTCAGCAGGGCGGCGTCCACGCCGGTCAAGCGCTCAACCTCGACCCGGCGTGCATTCACCCGCGCCACTGCAACGAGACCTTTGTCGAGCAAGGTTTGCAGGTTGCCAAGCTCTTGCCGCGTGATGTCCAGCTGACGGGTGTTGGAGGCGCGTTGCGATTGCAGGCCGCTCACTTGATCCTCAAGATTGGCGATGCGTTGTGCTGTCAGCGCCTCTTCGGCATCGCGCGACCGGCGTTCCGCATCGAACAGCAGCTTCTGAGTGGTGAACGCAGTGGCCCACGTTGCCGGGTCCAGTTCGACACGCATCATCTGCGCAACGGACGCTTGATCAAATGTATCGGCTTCCTGCAGCTGGGCCATCAGCCGCGCACGGCGCACCGATAGATCGCTGAGCTGGCTTTCGATCACGTCCAGATCGACGCCGAGGTCTGTGCTGTCCAGTTCCAAAAGGGTCTGGCCCGCTTCGACCAGTTCGCCATTGCTGACAAGAATGCTGCTGACAATGCCGCCTTCCAGATGCTCGACCGTCTTGCGGTTGCCTTCGACCACGAAGGTCGCTTGGGCCACAACTGCGCCATCCAGTTTTGATGCCGTTGCCCAATAGGCGGCACCGCCAAGGAAGCTGATCACGGCCAATAACCCAAAGGTCACAAAGCCAGTGATACCAGCGCCAGGGGCCTTTGGTTGAACACGGCTATACTCTTGAAGGCGCAGAACGCCGGTGTTGCGGGCGGGGGTGAGTGCGGTCGTCATTGTGTTGCTCCTTTCACGGCAGGCTCTTGTGAGCGACGGGCGGCCAATTGTGCGGCAACCGTCTGGGCGACGGGTGTTCCTTGCTGGCGCGGACGCAGGATGTCTTCCTTGTCGCCAAAACCCGTTTGCGTGCCTTTGTTGAGTGTCAGAACCTTGTTGACGGCCTCCAACGTGCTTGGGCGATGCGTCATCACGAAGGTCACAGCCCCGCGTGCACTGGCGCCGCGAATGGCGTTGCGAAGTGCCGCTTCGCCTTGGGCGTCAAGGTCGGAGTTCGGCTCATCCAGAACCAGAATGAACGGATCATCATAGAGAGCGCGCGCGAGTGCGATCCGCTGACGTTGACCGCCAGACAGATGGAAGCCGTTGCCGATCTCAGTTGCATAGCCATCAGGCAAGCTGCTGATCAGACCGTGCACATCAGCAGCGACGGCTGCGGCCAGTACCTTGCTGTCGTCGATCGACGTTGAAAACCGTGCAATGTTTTCGCGAATGGTCCCATCGAACAGATGTACATCCTGCGGCAGGTAGCCCACCAACTGTCCCAGCTCTTCGGGATCCCATTTGGCCATGGGCGTACCATCGAGGCGAATGGCTCCGCGTTGCGGGGTCCAGATCCCGGCGAGCATCTTTGCCAGCGTTGACTTACCCGACCCGCTGTGACCGATCACGGCCAAAACATCGCCAGCCGACAGGGCAAACTCGATCCCCCCGATGGTGGCATTTTGCGCTAAGGGCGGGCCCGCCTGCGCGATGGCTGCGTTCAGCGAGATTTGCGGACGCGGCAGTGCCAACCGCTTGGGCGGCTCGGGGTAGGTTTCGGACAGGGCGCGCAACGTCTTGTACGAACCACGTGCGGCTAGGAAGGTGCGCCACTGGCCGATCAGTTGGTCGATAGGCGCAAGCGCACGGGCCAGCACGATGGTGGCGGCAATCATCACACCGGCGGTGGCCTGACCGCTGACGGCAAGGGCGGCGCCCAGCCCCAACATGCCCGATTGCAAGGCCATGCGGGTCGTCTTGGACATCACCGAAAAGCTTGCCAGCCGGTCAGACACACGCGATTTCAGGTGATGCGCATTGTGTTGCAGAGCTGTCCAACGCCGGGCGAGATCACCAGTCATACCCATCGCGTGGACAAGCTCTGCGTTCTGTTCACTGGAGGTGAACAAACTGTCGGACCTGGCCCTCGCTTGACCTGCGTCTTGCATCACATCCGCCGAGCGCGCGTTATTGATCAGGGCCATGAGTGTCAGGAACAGCGCGCCGGTAAGACCAAGCGCGCCAAGATAGGGGTGCAGGACATAGAGCACACCCAGATAAAGCGGGATCCACGGTGCATCGAAAAATGCAACCAGCGTGGGGCCCGAAATGAAGTCGCGCATCCCGTTCACATCGGCGGCCGGGTTGTCGCCACCGGCCTTGCCTTGAACCCGGCGGCGGATCGAAGCCTCCAGGATCGGCGCGCCAATCTCCAACTCAAACCGCGCACCAAGGCGGCTAAGGATACGCATGCGGATCAGGTCCAGAAGACCGGTGACCAGGAAAACACCACCCAGCAGGATGCTGAGGGCAATCAGGGTGTCCATGTTCTGGCTGGTCAGCACGCGATCATAGACTTGCAGCATGTAGAGGGGGCCGGCCAACATCAGCAGATTCAGGATCATGCTGAAGAAGCCGATGGCGACAAAGCCGCTGCGCAGCCTGCCCCATGCGGATTTGACGGTGGATTTTTTCTGAAACATTTGAGTGATCTCTTTTCAGCGTGAAGAGGTGGCGACATGTGCCGCCACCTAGATGTGCTTTGATCAGGTGACGAAGTCGTCGTCAGAGAAGTCGCGGCTGTTGACACCTTCGAGGCGCACAGAGGCGTCCGAAGAGAAGGTCAGCAGGGCGTCTTCGCCGTCCTGCGACACAACGAGGCTCTGGGCGAAGTCCGGGCCGAAATCGGAGAAGTCCAACCGGTCCACACCAACCTCAAAGTCGCCAACCGTGTCTTTGCCGAACAGCCCTTCGAAGGTGAACGTGTCAGATCCTTCGCCACCAAGCAGCAGGTCGTCCCCTTGGCCACCATCCAGCAGGTCATCACCGTCTTCACCCGACAAGGTGTTGTCGGCATTTGACCCGATAATGACGTCGCCATCGTCCGATCCGATCACATTCTCGATCGAGCTGAGGATGTCTGTCTCGACCACTTCGTCGATGACATCCAGACCCGACACACCCGTGGGCGCATCTGCGTCAATGGTTGCACCGGCATCCACCAGCGTGTCCTGCGCAATGGGGCCGTTGATCCCGGCAGGTGCGTTGTGCAGGTGGATGGCCGACACGACGCCCGGAACCGGCGTTTGCAGGTCCGCTTCGTTCAGGCCCGTCACGGTCAGTTCCGAGGAGTAGACAACCTGACCTGTGGCTTCATCGACCGAGATGGTCAGTGTCGCCGTGCCTGTCGCATCGCTGTCCGAGGTCGGACCAGGTTCCTGGCTTGCGTCGAGTGTCGCCACCAGTTCGATGACACGCCCGTGCCCGTCGCCCTGATCGCTGACAACTTCGAACTGGCCGCGGATTTCGCCGCCGGGGAAGTCTGCCGTGTGGATGTTGTAGTAGAGGTTCCCGGCGATGGCTTCTGAGACAAATCCGGCGGCGTCGTTGATGTTCTGGGTGGGCTGCAAGGATGCCCCGACCACAACATTCTCGACGGACACCGCGAACCCGGTTTCGCGGGTCGCCGTGCCATTGCCGTTGGCGCCAAGGTTGACAGTGACCGCAACATCCTGGTCCGAGAAGTCGGCAGTATCGATGCCGTCACCACCTTCGATGAAGTCGTTGCCCAGGCCACCGACAATCACGTTGTCGCCTTGACCGGCAATCAGAACGTCATCGCCAGCGCCGCCGTCGAAGACACCGTTGATTTGACCAAGGTCCACAACGATGTCGTCTCCGGCACCAAGTAACACGTTACCATTCACCACACCTTCATCGTCATTGACGAATGTCACGTCGCCTGCTTCGCGGGCATCAATGGCGTTGACCGTGCCGGTGATTTCACCGTCGTTTAGGATCGCGCCGAGCAGGTTCAGACCACCGTCGATGCGGATACCGGCGGCGGCGTCGCTGTCTTCGGACCCGGCAATGACGCCTTCGTTCTGCACCAAGCCGGCAAAGCTTGCGTCTTCCTGGTTGCTGAAGAGGCGCAGGCCGTCACCGATCGTGTTGCCCTCCACCGCATCACCGCGGCCTTGGAACAGATCGTCGTTGAAGATGGCCGCCGACACGACATCACCATCCACGTCGCCGGTTTGCAGCGACACGGCAGAGCCGTTGTTGCCCAGCCCCGCGTCAACGGTGCCCGTGTTGGTAAAGGTGTAATTGTCAGCGGTGCCATCGGCGTACACGGTACCGTTGCGCTGATCGCCTGTGCCGAGGATCGTGCCTTCGTTCACAACTTCCAGCCCGTCACCATCGATGTTCAGCGCGCGGCTTCCAGAAGAGACCACGCCGCCCGCTTCGTTCACAAACGAGCCACCGTTATGATCGCCCGTGCCGAAGTAGACACCGTTCTGCACGCCGGAAATCGTCCCGGCGTTGTTCAACTCACCTTTGAAGTCGATCCCGTTCACGACGCGAACACCGGCAACAGTGCCGTTGGCACCTTCAGATGTGATGGTACCGGAGTTGGTTATGACGGCATCGGTTACACCGACATTGCCAACATTGCCGATCCGGACCCCGTCGCCTGCCAGCGGCGTGCCTGCGGCTGCATTTCCGCGGCCCTGGATCGTCCCGGCGTTGTCGAGGGTGAAGCTGTTCGCCCCATCGGCGGCACCGCCAATCTCGGCACCAAAACCAGAGCCCTGGTTACCTTCCCCGGCATCGATTGTGCCGCTTGCGAGGTTGCGCACGCTGAAATCATCCGCCGTACCATCGGCATAGACGGTGCCGTTGCGCTGATCGCCGGTCCCAAGGATGTCGCCGGCGTTGGTCAGATCAACGCCCGTACCATCGATGTTAAAAGCGCGGCTGTCCGACTGGATCGTCCCGAAGTTCAGAACATCAAGGTCATGCTCGGCCTCGCCGATGTACAGACCATTGCGCACGCCTTCGATTACACCGGTGGATGTGTTCAGGATACGACCTTCGGCTGCGGCGCCGTCGGCGATGCGGATACCTGCCGCTGTGCCGTTGTTGCTTTCCGAAGAGATGAGGCCGGAGTTCACGATGTCCGTGTCAGACACTGTGCCTTCCGCGCCATTGTTGATGCGGATGCCGTCGCCCGCACCGCCGGTGTTCGAGGCCGCTTGGCCGCGTCCTTGAATGGTGGCCCCAAACCCGTTGAAGACGGAGTTCGATACCACGTCGCCCACTTCGTCACCAACCTGGAACGAAATTCCAGCGCCGTCGTTGCCTTCACCTGCGTCAATTGTGCCGCCCGTGAAGTTCGAGATGCTGACATCTTCTGCGGTCGCGTTGGTGTAGATGGTACCATTGCGCTGGTTGTTGGTGCCGACAATGTCACCAAAGTTGCGAACGCTGATGCCTTCGCCTTCGATCTCGACCGCTCGGCTGTCGGACGAAATGACGCCACCGCGGAAGTTGTCGAGCGTGCCCGAGTTGTTCAGGCCACTGAATTCAACACCATTCAACTCACCCGCAATACTGCCAAAGTTGCGAATGTCGGCGCTGGAGCCGTCGGTCACTTCGATGCCTGTGGCGTCCACGCCATTGGCTTCAATACTGCCCGTGCGAAAGTTAAAGACCTGAACGTCCTCAGCCTCGACCGATACGGCGGACGTTGCGCCGTTGGTTTCGACCTTGCCAAAGTTCAGGAACCGGGAAAGGTCATTGTTCAGTACGAAAGCAGGCGTGTTATCGACAACGGTATTTTGGAAAAAGCCATTGGTCAGTGTCTGTCCGTCGCGAACAGTTTCCTGGGCCACTGACGAGGTCGTCAGCAATCTGGCACGCAGGCTAGCAAGTAGTTCGGAAAGCATGGGTGATCTCCGCTTGAGATTTGGTTGCTGCGGAGATCAGACCAAGACTGAGGCCTCTCCGCTGTTCAACCAAGTGCGGATGCGTGGGTATATTTGAAATTCTTGGTCCGAATACCGCGTATAAGCTTGGGAAATAGTCACGAACTCTGTGAGGCACGCCAAATTTTTTGCATTTGTAAGCAACGCTTTCAAACAAGTTTCGGTCCGGCTTGAGTTATTCGCTGACGGCTTTTCACGAAACTGTTCACGGAGTTCATCGAAAAAGTCCGAGCCGGGCCTGTCAGACAATGCAATTCGTGACGGGCGGTTCGGAACGGACCTTTCATTCCGACTCTGTCAAGAAAACATCAGCAATTCACTCATCACAATTCTCAAACTGTTCTCGACATGCCGTTCGATTTCCAGCGAACACTTGTCTTCAAAAAGACTGTTCCAGACAGCGCCATAGACATGCGAACCAACCAGTGCAAATGGATCAATGTCGGCCACTTCCGGTCTAAACTCCTTATTTTCCGCCCCCTTTCGGAGAATGGACTTATCAGTTCCAGTCGCTACTGACCGACACGAGCGTGGAAAATCTCAATTGTGTGGCGGTGCTTGAGATAGAGGTCAAGTACGACTCCCACGCCAGGAACTACGGCGATACGCACCTCAAACTCTTCCGTGGTTCCGCCACAAACAGGCTGCCCGACTGCGCATTTCAGGCTTGCAATCAACGCCCTTCTCTTTCACGCGCCCTTACTGAGCGCGGTCAGATCGTGGACATGGGCCGGCTGATGGAAGCTGAAGGCGAAGGCTGGACCGAAGAGAACTATACCGATGCCATACTCGGCCTGGGCCGCATCGACGGGCTGCGGTATGACGTGCCGTTCAACGCCCGCGTGATCCAGCGATATTACAACGCTGATCTCTTCCGTGAGGCAGGGCTCGACCCGGACAACTTCTTCCTCACCGACTGGAACGGGCTGATCAGTGCCGCCCAGAAGATCTACGCGTTGGGGGAGGATATTCTCCCGATGTTCATTTGGCTCATCAACGGGGACGACTGGGGCTTTCAGACCCTGATCCTACAGCAAGGGGGGCCGAATGATGTCAGGCCGTCGCCTTTCACGAAAACGGGCATGCGGTTGCGGCCATGAAGATGGCCAAGCGTCTGCATTACGAAGGTGGCCTCCGCACCGATCTGGACCGCGAAACCCAGTTCGCCGCCTTTACCGAGGGCCGCATGGGGCTTTGGGGTTTGTTACCAGCGGGTGCGCGCAACATGCAGGAACGTGTGGGGGACGCCTTTGATCTGCACTCACACCCATTCACCGTTTGGAATGATGCGGAAGATAAGCTGCCGACAGGTGGCAACGCGGCCATCATCACCACGCAGGATGCTGAGAAGATCGCAGCGGCTTGGGAATATATCAAATTCGTGAGCGGTCCACGCGGCCAGCAGGTCACCGCCGAGATCACAGGCAATTTGCCGACCAACGTACAGGTGTTAGGAACCGAGTACATGGGCGCCTTCTATGAGGCGGAACCCTACTACGCGACTCCCGCAATGCAATATCACCGCGCAGGCCCCTGGTCAGGTTATCATGGTACGCAGTCTGAGAAAATCTGGCGCGAACAGGCCTCCACTATCCGTGTGGCGATCGAAGGTGATGCAACGCCGGAAGATGGTGCAGTCGAGCTCAAAGCCATCGCCGAAAAGCTGATGACCCGCTAAGTGTTTTCGCTCGAGGGCAAAAGTGGCCCTGGGGCATTCCATTCCCAGATCAGAGACCTCTCATGGCCCGTCTTGAGCTTAGAGACATCAAGAGGTCCTTCGGCGACACTTTGCTACCGCTCAAATCCAGCTAGTTTAGGCCCGCTTTCGCTCGAACTCTTGTTCGATAACCTCGGTGCCCCACTGCTTGCCGCGATTTTCACGAATGAGTTCGAACCCGTGCTTTTGATATAGGTGGCGCGCCGCATCAAGCCCTTTGATAGTCCAGCGACGCGTCCGTTCGAAACCTGCCGCTTCAACAAATAACGTTAACTTTTCAAGAAGTACCTTACCGATACCCAACCCTCTGACCTCGGTACTAATGAGTAATCACCTTATATGCACATCCTCTC
>ERZ1740063.164-NODE-164-length-10617-cov-5.058796_pt1 | contig 10617 bp, 7 predicted proteins | sample MGYA00581740_ERZ1740063 | MGnify/ENA primary metagenome ERZ1740063 (study PRJEB43018, sample SAMN04849236) | marine metagenome | isolation source: floating plastic debris | place: Pacific Ocean | collected 2008-08-27 | study: EMG produced TPA metagenomics assembly... | reverse complement strand
GATGGGCGGTCACGCCTATTGGGCACCCGGTGACTACACGGTGACCTGCACCGTGACGGATGGTCTCGGCAACCAATATGTCGGCAGCTACACTTATTCGGTGGCCGATCCAGACGTGGTCTTTGCCGGGTCGCGGACCATTTGCGTGATGCCGTCTGGGGCGACAACAGGCGGTCCTGACGGATGCCTCTATCGGACATCATTGTCGGGTGCCAAGAGTTCCTGGACCAGTAACAGCGGACGCTATCGCCTGCTCATAGAGCGTGGCTACAGCTACAGCTTCAAAGGCCAGTTCAACAGCCCGTTGGAATTGCATGTTGGCCCGATCGGGACCGGCGCAAATCCGATTGTCGACAGCGGCAACGACAATGGTCTGGACGGTGGCGAGCGCGGGTGGTGCTTCTACGGTCTCGATTGCATCGGACCTTATGATCCGGCCAATCCCGGCACGTCCCGTCCGCCGAATTTCTTCGATCGTATCGTTCAAAACTCGTCGTTCATGGACATGGAATTCCGAGGTTGGGCGGCGGCATTCTCCCCCGCCCAAGGGCAAAGCATGCACATGGCCGGGGTCTTTGTCACGGACTGGCACAACTACGCAGTTGATGCGACGGGCGGGACCACCAAAGACAGTTGTTTTGTTGGCGTCACCTTTGCGCAGAACCCCAACGCAATCAGCACCGATGACAGCTACGGGACAACTGGCGGGATCTACTACCCGGATCACGGTCCAATTCGTTCCAACCGCACCGGTGGCGATTGGCTGTTTTCCAACTTTGGTGGCTTCTCGAACAACAGCCATTCGCACGACGAGGCTCAAGGCATCATCCGTTGGAACGCCCAAGGCATCGGGACCGGCGATCTGGTCGCCACCCAATCGGTGATCGAAGATCCGGGCCTCTATATCGGCGCGACAGCGGGGAATGCGGGGTCTGAATATTGCAACGGCAAGATCAGCAAGTCCCACATCATCGTTGGCAATAGCGCAGCCGGGGGCATGTTCTCTTGTCCAACCGGCGGCGTGGTGTTCGAGAATGTCATTGCCGTTCGCCCTGTCAACGGACGGACCGGCCGTGGGGTGCTCTTTGCAGCCGGGGAGACAGCGACGAACAACTACGTCACCTACAACTTCCAGCGCAATCGCCCGGATAAGAGCATGAACAACATGTTCCCGCCGTATTTCCGGAACTGCACATTCGCCGACGAGGGCAACAGCGACACAGACGGCAAGGGCACGTGGCGCTATGAAAGCCTAACGGGTCATCCCTCGTTCGAGCGGCGCAACTGCATCGAATACGCACCGAATGTCGGCGCGCGGGCGCTTGAGCCTGGCGGTGATTACAGCAACTCCAACGATTACACCGTCCCGGTGCCCTTCGGGAATGACACCGGGATCGATGCGACGACCGAAACCTTCACGCCGCGCAGCCTCGGCCGTCGCATCCTGGGCGAGAACAACGACCAGCTCCAAACGGAATTCAGCAACGCAGGCGCGGGCAAAAAGTTCAAGTCGCTGCCCGGTGGATCGGGCGTGGCCGACGCCACAGGGGTGTTGGGCGAAGACATTGCCCTGGATGACTTCTACGGCGTCTTGAGGCGGGTCACGAAACCAACCGGCGCGCTCGATCGCGGGCCGTTTCAACTGGCGGCATGACAAACCGCGCCATTGATGGGGCTGGCTCTTTCGGCTAGCCCCTTTCCATGAGCTACTTCACGAAGAAGCCAACCATGATCGGCAACGAGACCAGTGATGGAGATTGGGTCATCTGCTATCGCGGACACGAAGTCGGTCGCGTGCACCCCGTCGGCAACTTGGAAAGCGTCTTCGGGTGGGCGATCAATAAGTGCGTTCCTCCGGCAAACGGATCCGAAAGCACCGAACAGGGCGCACTTGAGGCCATTAAAGTTGAGGTCCTTCATCGGACAGAGTTGGTGTTCCCTCAGACCTTTCATCAAAGACGACACGTCGTGGCTGTTTGGCGGGATCAATGACCTATTCGAAGGGTGTTCAAACCGATCGTCAGGGAAGGCCGCTAAATGGTCCTCAAACACCCAAAAATCGTTTTGCTGAAAAAAGGCGTGTCATTTACTGAAAAAAGGCGTGTCGCGCTACAATCATTCTTTGTCTTGGTTCCACTCAAACTTTGCAGTGGTCGCCCGCCCCCACCCTATAGCCAGATTGAATCCGCGCTAAGTCCAGTCTAAACTGGACCCATGGCGCTCCCGGTCGAAACCTTTTTTCTCAGCCCAGATCACCATGGCACACTGCAAAGCCAGGTCCAGCAGATGATTGCGCAAGGTGTTCTGTCTGGCCGCTTCCAACCAGAAGAAAAGCTGCCATCAACCCGAAAGCTTGCCGCCCATCTGGGGATCAGCCGGATCACCGTAACACTTGCTTACACCGATCTGGTGGCAGCCGATTATCTCACGTCGCGCGGGCGGTCGGGCTACTTCGTCTCACCGGACGCACCGCATCCGCCAAACTTCCAAAACGCGCAAGGGGCCGAGGACAAGATTGACTGGTCGCGCAGCATCGCTCACCGCTTTTCCGAAACGGCGCAATTGTCAAAACCAAGCGACTGGGCCCGCTTCAAACACCCCTTCATCTATGGCCAGGCCGACCCCGAGCTTTTCGACCACGCCAATTGGCGCCTCTGCGCCATCCAGGCGCTTGGCCAGCGCGATTTTGGCCCGCTAACGACCGACTATTTCGATCAGGATGATCCAAAGCTCATAGAATTCATCGTCCGCCACACCCTGCCCCGCCGCGGTATCGTTGCCAAGCCTTCCGAGGTGCTCATTACAATGGGCGCACAGAACGCTCTCTGGCTGGCTGCATCGGTGCTGCTGACCCAAAGGCGCAGTGCGGCGTTCGAGGATCCCTGCTATCCGGCTCTGCGCGGTGTTCTTCAACAGGCCCGTTGTGGGCTTCTGCCCGTCAGCGTCGACCGGGACGGCCTGCCCCCGGATGGCATTTCAAAGAAGGCAGATGTGGTCTTTACCACGCCAAGCCATCAATCCCCGACGACAGCGACGATGCCGCTGGGTCGGCGCCGGGCGCTTCTCGACCGCGCGGAAGAGATCGATGCACTGATTGTCGAGGATGATTATGAGTTTGAGATGTCGTTCCTGCGCGCGCCGTTGCCCGCACTGAAATCGCTCGACCGGGATGGGCGGGTCATCTATGTGGGCAGCTTTTCAAAGTCCATCTTTCCAGGGTTGAGGCTCGGTTATCTTGTAGGTTCCGAAGCATTTCTCCGCGAAGCGCGCGCCTTGCGGGCCTCCGTACTCCGCCATGCGCCTGGCCATATCCAGCGCACCGCCGCCTACTTTCTGTCGCTGGGCCACTATGACACGCAGATCCGCCGCACCGCCCGCATCCTTCAGACGCGTCGCGACGCCATGCAGGAGGCATTCAGCCGTCACAACCTTACAGTTGCCGGGCAAGGCGCCATGGGCGGGTCATCTTTCTGGATGAAAGCCCCAAATGGCACCAACACCGCTGACCTCGCCGCCCGCCTGCAGGAAAAGAGCGTGCTGATTGAACCGGGCCATGCTTTCTTTCATGGCCGCGACGCCCCGCAGAACTTTTACAGACTGGCCTATTCATCGATCCCGCTGGCCCGGATAGAAGACGGGATCGCACTGATCGCCGAAACGCTGCACGGCTAATCTGGACTGAAATCAAAGCCCGAACTGGCCCTAACGCCATAGCTGTGATGTGACTAAAGTGCAGCTAAACTCAGGAGCGGCGATTCATGAAAATGACAACTGAAGAAGCGTTTGTAAAAACGCTTCAAAAACATGGTATTAAACACGCATTTGGTATCATCGGTTCGGCCATGATGCCCATCTCTGATCTCTTCCCGACGGCGGGGATCACATTCTGGGATTGCGCCCATGAAGGCAGTGCCGGAATGATGTCGGATGGCTATACGCGGGCGACCGGCAAGATGTCGATGATGATCGCCCAGAACGGCCCCGGCATCACCAATTTTGTGACCGCCGTCAAAACCGCCTATTGGAACCATACGCCCCTTCTGCTGGTGACGCCGCAAGCGGCAAACAAGACTATCGGGCAAGGCGGCTTCCAGGAAGTAGAGCAGATGAAGCTCTTCGAAGACATGGTCGCCTATCAGGAAGAAGTGCGCGACCCGTCCCGCGTGGCTGAGGTGTTGACGCGCGTGATCTCCAAAGCCAAGCGTCTGTCGGGTCCTGCGCAGATCAACCTGCCCCGCGATTTCTGGACCCAGGTCGTCGACATCGAAATCCCCGAGCCCATTGTGTTTGAGGCCAGCCCGGGCGGTGAAAACTCCGTAAAAGCCGCCGCCGACCTGCTAAGCGCAGCGAAGAACCCGGTGATCCTGAACGGCGCAGGTGTCGTTCTGGCTGACGGGATTGCGGCCTCTGCCGCCCTGGCCGAACGCCTGACGGCACCGGTTTGCGTGGGCTATCAACACAACGATGCCTTCCCCGGCTCGCACCCGCTTTTTGCCGGGCCTTTGGGTTACAATGGCTCAAAGGCGGGAATGGAGCTGATCAAACAAGCCGACGTGGTTCTCTGCCTCGGCACCCGCCTCAACCCGTTCTCGACCCTCCCCGGCTATGGCATGGAATACTGGCCCGCAGACGCGAAGATCATTCAGGTCGACATCAACCCCGACCGGATTGGCCTGACCAAAAAAGTGAGCGTCGGCATCGTCGGTGACGCAAAGAAGGTGGCCGAAGGGATCCTTGCCAATCTGTCCGACACCGCCGGTGATGAAGGCCGCGAAGATCGTAAGAACAAGATCGCCACGGCAAAATCAACATGGGCGCAGCAGCTGAGCTCCATGGACCACGAGGATGACGATCCTGGCACAACCTGGAATCAGCGTGCTCGTGACGCCAAACCTAACTGGATGAGCCCCCGCATGGCGTGGCGGGCAATCCAGTCCGCCCTGCCGAAGGCGGCGATCATTTCGTCCGACATCGGCAATAACTGCGCGATCGGCAACGCCTATCCTTCTTTTGAAGAAGGCCGCAAGTATCTGGCCCCCGGCCTCTTTGGCCCCTGCGGCTACGGCCTGCCATCAATCGTAGGCGCCAAAATCGGCCAGCCAGACGTGCCGGTTGTGGGTTTCGCGGGTGACGGTGCTTTCGGCATCGCGGTTAACGAACTAACGGCCATTGGTCGTGGGCAATGGCCAGCGATCACGCAGATCGTTTTCCGTAACTATCAATGGGGCGCCGAAAAGCGAAACTCCACCCTTTGGTTCGAGGACAACTTTGTCGGCACCGAGTTGGACGAGGAAGTCTCCTACGCCGGTATTGCGCAAGCCTGTGGCTTAAAAGGTGTCGCCGCGCGCACCATGGATGAACTGACGGATGCGCTGAACACCGCCATCAAGGATCAGATGGAAAACGGTGTGACCACCCTGATCGAGGCGATGCTGAACCAGGAACTGGGCGAACCCTTCCGCCGCGACGCGATGAAGAAGCCTGTCAGCGTGGCCGGCATCGATCCCACCGACATGCGCGAACAGGTCGCCTGATCCATGGGACGCCCCGGCAAAGACGCTCCGATATTGGTGCTCAATGCCGGGTCGTCCTCAATCAAATTCGCGATGTTCGACGGTTCTCTGAAAGAGACCCTGTCAGGCATCGCAGCAGGCATCGGCGGGCAGTCTTTCTTGCAGGTCGGCAAAGACAGCGAGGATCTGCCCCTGATCGACCACAAGGCGGCCCTTTCCGCGATCCTCAAGATGCTGGCTGACAAGAGCCTGACCCCGAACAAGCTGCGCGCAGCGGCCCACCGGGTTGTGCATGGCGGGCGCAAGCTGAACCAGCCGATGCGGCTCAGCGCGGATGTCCGGGCCGAGATCGAAAGCTGTACGCCGCTGGCCCCCTTGCACAATCCGCACAACCTCGCCGCAATCGATACGCTGGCCGAGGTCGTGCCCGATCTGCCGCAATTTGCGAGCTTTGACACATCTTTTCACGCTACCAATCCGGACGTCGCCACGCGCTACGCCATCCCCCGGATGATGGAGACCAAGGGTATCCGCCGCTACGGCTTTCACGGGCTTTCCTATGCCTCGCTTGTGCAACGACTGCCTGAAATTTCAGGCGACAAGCTCCCCTCGCGCCTTTTGGCCTTTCACCTTGGCAACGGCGCAAGCCTTTGTGCGATCCTGAATGGTCAGTCGATTGCGACAACCATGGGATATTCGCCGCTTGACGGGCTCACCATGGGCACAAGATCGGGCGGGATCGACGCCAATGCCGTGCTGCGGCTGGTCGAAGAAAACGGACTCGACCGTACCAAGGCGATCCTGAACCACGAAAGCGGGCTATTGGGCCTCTCGGGCGGTAAATCGGATATGCGCAAGCTCATGGTCGACCCCTCAGCCGACAGCGCCTTTGCGATTGAACATTTCTGTTATTGGTCGCTGCGCCACGCGGGCAGTCTAATCGCAGCAATGGAAGGCATCGACGCCATCGCCTTTACCGGTGGTATCGGAGAGAATGCCAAGGGTGTGCGCGCGCGTATTTTGCGCGGTCTCGAATGGACCGGCGCGGTGATGGACCCCGACGCCAATCACAGAAGCAAACCGCGTCAGCACGCCGACAGCAGCAAGGTCGCCATCTGGGTCGTGCCTGCCGAAGAAGAACGCATGATCGCCCATGACGCGCTGCGGCTGATGGAGGCTGCGTGACCTCTAGCTGCTACAGCATCGCCGAGGCAACGGCCGTCGCCGCGACGATGTCGTCCACCTTTGCGCCCCGGCTGAGATCGCAGACCGGCTTTGCAAAGCCCTGCAAAAAGGGTCCAAGCGCCTGGGCACCTGCCAGTTCCTGCGCCAGCTTATACCCGATATTGCCTGCATCCAGCGATGGGAATATCAGCACATTCGCCTTTCCCTCACCCATGCCCTTCGTCGCCGCGATGGTCGCATTCAAGGCAGCATCCGCCTGGATCGGCCCTTTGAAGCCCGTGGCCTCGGCCACCTGCCGGACCATATCGACTGATGCTCCGGTCCCGGACGTTCCTGTTGAGAACGACAAAAGCGCGGGCCGCGCATATCCCAGCAAGCGCCGCGCCGTAATCTCAGATGCCCTTGCGATAGCTTCCAAGGCGGCGGCATCCGGGTATGCATTCACAGCACAGTCCGCCCAGACCATCTGCCGCCCGCCAGGGAAGAGCATCAGAAAGAACGACGATGGCACCGTGACATCCTCGGCCAGCCCAATGGACATGGAGGCCGCCTTGATCACCTCTGCCGTCGGATTGGCCGCACCGGCGACAAGCGTGTCGGCCTCGCCCGCTGCCACCATTGCCGCCGCCCGGTACAATGGCTTCCGCAGAAGCCGCTCGGCCATGGCCGGCTTCATGCCGCGTGTCGCGACCAAGGCTTCAATCTGTGCTTCCGAAACTTCAGCAAGATCAACGGGTTCCGCAATGCCTTCCCGGGCCACGCGATCCGCTGCCTCGGCCACGCGCGGCTCGTCCCGCTCTGGCATCACCACACGCGCTTTCCGCGCCTTTGCCGTCTCAAAGGCGGCCTCAAGTACCAACATCACCAACTCCGTTTTGCGCGCAAGGAGCCATCAATGAACGACACCGTCAAGATCAACCGGGGGCTCAAGGGCATCTATTTCGAGCGCTCAGGCGTCAGCCACATTGACGGCGCGAAAGGAGAGTTGAGCTATCGCGGCTATTCGATTCACGACCTCGCCGAGCATGCGACTTTTGAAGAGGTCTGCTATTTGCTGATCCACGGCGAATTGCCCGATGCGGCAGAGCTCAACGCCTTTGACGCCACGATGCGGGCCAACCGCGCCGTGCCTGATGCGGTGCTGGATATCATCCGGTCTTGCAAGGACGGGCACCCGATGGACGTGCTGCGCACCGCTGTCTCCGCTCTTGCGGCTCTGGATCCCGCCAGCCAGGACGTTGGCGAGGACGCGTTCATCAAAAACGGCATGAAGCTGACCGCGCAAGTGCCGACACTGATCGCCGCGCATGAGGCGATCCGCAATGGCCGCGACCCGCTCGCCCCCGATAGCGGCCTGAGCCATGCGGCGAACTGGCTGTGGATGTTGAAGGGCGAAAAACCCTCGGAAGATGCCGCGCGTCTGGCAGATGTCGATTTCGTCCTGCACGCCGAACACGGCGCCAATGCCTCGGCCTTCGCCGCACGCGTCACGGTAGGGACAGAGGCCAATCTGCATGGCGCGATCGTCACAGCGCTGTCTACCCTAGCCGGTCCTGCCCATGGTGGAGCGGCCGAGGACGTCATGAAGATGGTCCACGAGATCGGCAAACCCGAAAATGCCGCCGATTACGTCAAGGCCAAGCGGGGCAATCGCGAGGCCGTCACCGGCTTTGGTCACCGCGTCTACCGGGCCGAGGACCCCCGCGCGCGCCACATGCGCGAAGGCGTCCGGAAACTCGGCGAGGAGATGGGCGCACCCGAATGGTACGAGATCCTGCAAGCCGTGGTCGAAGCTATGAAGCCCTATGCCCGCCACGGCCTAAATGTGAATGTCGATTTCTATTCCGGCGTGATCTACCAGCTTCACGGCATTCCGATGGATCTCTACGTGCCGATCTTCGCCATTGGACGCATGCCAGGCTGGATCATCCAATGCGTTGAACAACAGCGTCAGAACATCCTGATCCGGCCTCTGACGCTTTATAACGGACCAGGGATGCGCGACTGGGTGCCGCTTGACAACAGGCGCGGTGCCGCTTGATCCGGGCTGACCAGATCCAGGCATTCTTTCCCGGCATTCTGGTTGCCGGCCTGGTTGCACTTGCCGCACAATTCCTGTCCGAGCATTATGCGACGCCCGCAATGCTCATGGCTCTGTTGCTGGGCATAGCGCTCAACTTCCTGTCCGAGGATGGCAGCAAAGCCGCCGAAGGCATCGCCTTTTCCGCCAAATCGCTATTGCGCCTGGGCGTCGCGTTTCTGGGCGTCCGGATCAGCGCTGATCTTCTGGCCGGGCTCGAAATCGGCCAGATCGCTTTGATCATTGGGGCCATGCTGGCGACCATAGGCTCCGGCTTCGCCATCGCGCCGCTGCTGGGGCACGGCTGGCGCTTTGCATTTCTAACCTCTGGCTCCGTCGCGATCTGCGGAGCTTCTGCGGCGATGGCCATCGGTGCGATCCTACCTCGTGACGAACGGACTGAGGAACGCCTGATTTTCACAGTGATCGGCGTCACGGTCCTGTCGACCGTGGCGATGATCCTATACCCGATCATCGTCAGCCAACTGGATCTGAGCAGCACCGAGGCCGGGCTGTTCCTCGGCGGGACGATCCATGATGTCGCGCAGGTCGTGGGCGCGGGCTATTCCGTATCCGAGGAAACAGGCGATGCCGCCACGCTTTTCAAACTGGTTCGCGTCGCCATGCTGGCCCCGATCGTTCTTGTCGCCTCGCTGGTCATCCGCGCGCGGGTCAGCACGACCACCGACGGAAAACGTCCGCCCATCCTGCCAACCTTTGCCGTGGGTTTCATCGTCCTCGCCGCCCTTAGCTCATTTGGCGCCCTACCCGGCTTCGTGACCGAAACGCTCTCATCCGCCTCGCGTTGGTTCTTGCTGACAGCCATCGCCGCTGTCGGCATGAAGACCCACCTAAAGCAAATCCTGTCGGTGGGGCCTGCGGCAATCGCGCTCATCGTCATTCAAACCCTTTTTCTTGGAGGAACCGTCCTCGTCGGCCTACAAGTATTGACCTAAACGAAAGATCCTTCGCCAGATGACCATCCAGCAACCGAAACTGAACCTTTCGCCCCACGTCTCGGACGAGGTGCGCAAAACGACCTGCTACATGTGCGCCTGTCGCTGCGGGATCAATGTTCATATGAAGGATGGCAAGGTCGCCTACATTGAAGGCAACCGCGATCACCCCGTGAACCAAGGCGTGCTGTGCGCCAAAGGAAGTGCGGGCATCATGCAGCACAATGCCCCTTCACGGCTGCGCGCACCTTTGAAACGCGTCGGCCCGCGCGGATCAGGTGAGTTCGAGCCGATCAGTTGGGACGAGGCGTTGGACATGGCCGCCGGGTGGTTAGAGCCGCTGCGTGAAAAAGCGCCTGAAAAACTGGCATTCTTTACGGGTCGCGACCAGTCGCAAAGTTTCACCAGCTTTTTCGCACAAAATTTTGGCACACCGAACTATGCAGCCCATGGTGGGTTTTGTTCCGTCAACATGGCGGCCGCCGGCATCTACACGATGGGCGGCGCGTTTTGGGAGTTCGGCCAGCCTGACTGGGAAAACACCAAACTTTTCATGCTTTTCGGCGTGGCCGAGGATCACGACAGCAACCCGATCAAGATGGGTTTGGGCCGTCTGAAAGAGCGCGGCGCAAAGGTCATCGGCGTCAACCCGATCCGCACGGGCTATAACGCTGTGGCCGACGAATGGGTTGGTATCACGCCCGGAACCGACGGTCTGTTCATCCTCGCGCTGGTGCATGAGTTGCTCAACGCGGGCAAGATTGATCTGGACTATCTGGCCTTGCGCCCCAACGCCCCGGTCTTGGTGAACAGCGATCCGGACAGTCCTGACTATGGCCTCTTCCTTCGCGACACGGCCGGCACGGACCCGGTAATCGAACAC
>ERZ1740063.160-NODE-160-length-10717-cov-5.875821_pt1 | contig 10717 bp, 10 predicted proteins | sample MGYA00581740_ERZ1740063 | MGnify/ENA primary metagenome ERZ1740063 (study PRJEB43018, sample SAMN04849236) | marine metagenome | isolation source: floating plastic debris | place: Pacific Ocean | collected 2008-08-27 | study: EMG produced TPA metagenomics assembly... | reverse complement strand
CGGTGGTTGTTCTTTATGGCAGTGAATTCGATGTGTCAGGCTAGGTTTGCACCCTAACTTGGCAAGAGGTTTCACATGATACGCTCAATAATTCTCGCGGCGATTTTTACCGCAAGTGTGTCTGGTGCTGCGTCAGCTGAGCAAATCGCAGAGACCGATCCCTACGCGCCTTACCCATTGGCCCAGATCACCGACGAGCTACGATACCCCGCTGCGCAGCCCCCTGCAGGTACTGTCAGCCGGCACGGCGAAATCGAATACCTGGCCAACAACGTATTCGGTACGCATTGGTATGTGGAGGCAAATGCGGCTGTCTGGCACTTTGTCACCGCCGGCGATCCCGAGGATGAGGTTATCCTGTTTGTCCACGGTCACCCCGACACATGGTGGTCCTGGCATGACGTGATGTCTTACCTGGCCGACGATTTCTACGTTATTGCCGTGGACACACTGGGATACGGGCAATCTGACAAACGCCTGGAACTCGACCTGACCTATGCTGGGATTGCAACAGGCATTGGCGCCTTGATGACCGAGCTGGGTGTCGAAGTGTTCAACCTCGTCGGGCATGATCGCGGTGCCGTGCTTGGGGATCACATGGTGGCCCAAGATGACATCAACCCGCGTATCCTCGCCTATCTGCGGATGCAGCAATCGGCGGACAAACCGCACGGTATTCCTCGTCCAGCCCACGAGCAAATGTCTGAAGTCGCGTTTCACACCAACGAAAACGTCATTTATGGCATTTTCGCAAGCGACTACTTTTCCGTCGATATCCCGCAAAGCCACCAAGATCGCGCCCATTGGGAGTATTTCTTTCCCGGCACAGCTGAAGCTGCGGCCCAGCTTTTCTCGCAAGCCGGTTTTGACAAAGAGTTGGATTTCCGACTGGCCCAGGTGTTCCCGCGCATGACGATGCCGGTGGTCTTCATGCAGGGGGCTGATGACCCCGGGCAACGTCCGGAAGAATACTGGGAAACGGCGGATTTGGTGCCCAATGGCGCAGTCCTGATCGTGGACGCCAATCACTTCATTCAGGCCGAAAAACCGGAGCTTGTCGCTGACGCGGCCCGAGACCTGTTCGACTGACCCCACTCACGGTCCGGAAGAAGGTCTGGCCGATGCCGCGCGCGTGGCGCGCATCAATCCATCGGCCCGACCTTCGCCCGGTTCTCTACGGAAATGAGGATATCATGACAATAAGAACACTCACCATGTCAGCGGCACTTTTGGCATGCGCGTTTGGCGCTAAGGCGCAGGAAAATGACCCCTTCGCCCCACCGACGCGATCGCAAGATCAGGGATTTATCTACCGCAACAGTATTCCTCAGGGCTTTGAAACGCACATCATGGTCAACACCGAGGAAGATCGCGCGCGGGCCGAGCGGATCATCGAATTCTATGAATTACTCGCGACGGCACCAACTCTGGAGAGCGTCGCTGAATATGTATCAGACCGCTATATCCAGCACAGCACACAGCTGCCCAACGGGCGCCAACCTCTGGCCATGCTGTTTAAAGGCTCGGTTGACGAATACCCCGTTGCCATAGACGTGCATAAAGTGATTGTGGTCGGCGATTCCGCCATGGCGCATGTCAATTTCCGCAACCTCGACAATGACAGTCCGGACGACATGGGGATGGCTGCGGTGGACATTTACCTCTTTGATTCCGAGGGGAAAATCACAGAGCATTGGGACGTCCTGCAGCTTGTGCCCAGCCATGCCCCAAACCCGAACGGCATGTTCGTGACACTTTTTGAGGGGGAGTGAACCGATGCAGTTGAAACCCATAGCGCACACTGTCAGTGCCGTTGCAGCGCTCCTGATGTCCACTGTCGTCTTTGCCGAAGCGCCCCCTGTTCCAGAGGTCGACCAGGCCATGCCGCTTTACGACCGGCATAAAATTGACATCAGCAACCTAAGAGATTTTTACAATGCGCTGCTCATTTCCGATGCCATGATTCACGCCGATGCCATGTTTGATGCCGAGACCAAGTGGCGTCTTACGCTACGCCAGATGTTTCTTGCAGGCAGCGGCCATCATACGGCGCGCAGCGCCTATCAACTTTCAAAAATGGGCGTGCCCGTTGAAGAGATTCGAGCGATCTTTGCGGCGGATTACGTGGCGACGCTGGACGACGCGCGGCTCAAGGCAGCATTCACATACATCGACCTCATGGGGCGATATCCCATTATGTCGCCGCCGGAACTTCATGCCCAGTTGCGCACCAACTACACGGACCGCCAGATTGCGGAACTGATGCAGCTGGCCTCGATCAACAACGCCTCTGCCACCCATGATGCCGTTGTGCCCATAGCAACCGATCAGGAAACGCTTGATTGGGCGAACGAGAATCTGGTGGATGTCGGGTGGGACCCCAGCCGCAATGCCAGCACCTCGGCGGAGGAGCAGCGTGCGAACCCCTTTGTCGGCGATGCACTGACGGAGGCTGTAGCTGAAATCGACGCCGCATGGCAGCGCGATGATCTGGGGGCGGTCGAGCCAACACTGGCCTCGGATTGGGTCAATTTTGTTACCGGCTATGATGTGCCGACGCTCACCTTTGACGGGGACCGCGATGGGATTGAGGAACCCTTCGACGCGTTTCCCACGGCAGTTCTGGACTGGGAAGGCGAGGGTTTGCGCCAACTCAATATTCCGTCCTCTGACGTCCCGCCCTTTGACGTTGCCGCTTACGATTACACCTATTTTGAACCTGCGAAAGCTGTTGCTTCGGGGGTGCCGTACAGCGACCGCCAACGGCTCGACACAAATTGGCGACGGCAAGCGGCGATCGGCACACTGGCGATGGATGCGTATATCCTGCAAGCCGAGCGCACGATGGATTTTGACGAGATTTGGTCGCTCTTCTTTGTCTACCAACTCGCGAGCGGGTGCGTGCACTGTCAGGCGCACGGCGCCTTCGGGATCTACGACTACTCTGAGGACGAGTACTTTCACGATGAGATCCCGGATGAGGATTTGCCAGAGCTTATCGCGTATATCCAATCGCTTTTGGATTTCGAACGATCCGAGTTTGTGACACCCGCGATGAAGGCCGCCATGCGCGTTGCGCGCGATTCGGCCCGCCTGCCATCTCGGGTCACAGCCGCACATATCGAAGAGTTGCGGCGCTATTATACGGACCGTGAAATTCAGGAGATATTCGCGGTGATCGTCGTAAACGCATGGCTTTCAGGCAGTATGCAATCCGTTGCGGTCGTGACGGACCAGATCAGCATGGCGTTTACCCAGCGAACATTGGGGCCTAAAGGCTGGAAAGCTGGCGCGCATATCGGTTTGCCGAGTGAGCAGCGCCCCTATCACATGAGCCAGTTCTTCGACCGTCTGTTCGCCGACATGAATAGCGGAAAAGTTCCCGATGGCACGTCCCTTTTTACGGGTCTTGATATCCCGCTTGCGATAGACAACGACGGCGACGGGGTCGAAAATGAATTTGACGGGTTTCCCGATGATCCGAACCGCTGGGCAGATACTGACGGCGATGGGATTGAGGACAAACTTGACAATGATATAGACGGCGATGGGCTGAACAACAGTGTTGAGCTGTCGGCAGGCACATTTCCCTACAAGGCGGATTCCGATGGCGATGGCGTCGCCGACATGGCCGAGATCAATGATGGCACCGATCCGCTCGATCCCAACACCTACTAAGGCGGCGGCCTGAACCATTCAATGGTTCGGGCCGTCCAAACTGCCTGTCCAACCCAATCCGTATACGACCCCGCGTTCCATCTAAGGGTCGATAGCCTACGCGCATTTGAAGTTTGCGCCGCGAACGGGCGGTGGTTGCCCGACGCACCTTGAAGAACCGCCAATCACGTTGAGGAAGTTTCATGACGCGATGCTATTCCGCCGTCTTCTGCACCTGTGTCTGTCTGATGGCGCACCCTGTCTTGGCGCAGGAGACATTTCCCCCAAACTATCCGCAGGTGAGTGGCAACGTCATCACAAGACTGGGGTACAATGGGGACTACCGCTCAGATGCGCCGCTGATAGAGGCCGACGATGTATTCATTCAGGTCATTGCCAGTCCGACTTTCGAGTTATCGGAACAGCTGCGCTTCAATACGGAACTCCGGGTTGAAACGGTTACGCCCCCGACCGAAGATCGCGCATTCGAGGATCAGGGTCTTTTTGCGCGCATTCTGCGGTTCGAATACGATCTGACGGAACAGTTTTCGGTACATGCTGGCAAAATGACACCTTCATTTGCTCTGGCTTCGTTTGTCACGCCCGGCATGTTCGGCAACAGCTATAGCAAAGAAATCGAACTGATCGATCGTGTCGGTTTTGGTGGATCTTACAGGTTCGGGGGCGGTGGACGCGGACGTCACACGCTGACCTTCAACACTTTTTTCAAGGATACCAGCCTCTTTTCTGAGTCGCTTGGCACGAACAGGGGCCGCACATTGATCGAGGATGGTGGTGCAAGCAACACCGAAGCGTTTGACTCCTTCACACTCTCCCTAGAGGGGCGCGACATCGAGCGGTTTCCCGGCCTGACCTACAAGCTTGGTCTGATACACCAAGGCCGGGGCGTTGATGGGGTCGCGGATGAAAACGGGATTTCGGCATCGGTGGTTCAAGCCATTGAAACAGTAAATGGAAACAATTGGAGCCTGATCGGCGAATTCGCAGCATTCGACAATTTCGAGGGCACGGCAGATGACATCGTTTATGCCAGCGCCGGCCTCGTCTATCAGACAGGCCCGTGGACGGCAGTCCTGTCGGGCACATGGCGACCGCGTGATTTGGCGGATGGTCGCAATTTTGACGACTACACCGTTCAAACTTCGATCGAGTATGACCTAGGCGACGGGTACTCCATCGCGGTAGCGCATGAGTTCAGCCGCGATGAAAATCTCGACAACCGGCGCCTGGGCTTTCGGTTTTCTAAAGTCATTGACCTGCGCGGTTGATCGATTTGTGCGCATCTGTTGCGCTTTCAAATCGCCAAACCGGAAGTGAACGCCATGGCCAAAGGCGCTCGAAACAGCGTGGATACGAGCATCATGGCCCCGCACGTCTACCGTAGCTTACGATAGACTTTCAGCGGATTATTTGAGGCACATCTAACGTTCATGTGAAGAGTTTTGGGCTGTGCTATCTGCCCAATATGAGACAGCATGCCATCTGCGATCGCCGCGGGCCCACCATTATTTTCTAGGCCTCGGCGAGTGACGGTTGGCGGCGATCCGTCAATTGCCCCAGGAACGGAAGTGCTGATAAACGAGCTATCCAAATGGACAAATGGTCGGAGCTAAGGACGGTATATCATGTTGCGTCGCTGGGCACAGTCAGCGCGGCGGCAGAGGCGCTCGACATGCATCGCGCAACGGTGAATCGTCACATCGATGCTATCGAAAGCAGCATCGGCGGCCGTGTGTTCATTCGTCACGCGCGGGGCTACACACTCACCGAGCTTGGTGAAGAGGTGCTTCAAGTCGCCGAGAGAACCAGCGAAATGCTGGAAAAACTGACGACGCGCGTCAATGGCAACAAGGCGCTCATTGAAGGCGAGATCATGTTGACGCTTGTGCCGCCCATGGCAAGTTTGGTCTTGGAGGCGGTGACAAGATTTCGAGAGCGAAACCCGAAGTGTCGCGTTACGATCAATGCCACCTACAAGCGTGTAAAGCTGGAATATGGCGAGGCGCATATTGCCCTGAGGGCAGGCCCAAAGCCCGATCACCCAGACTATGTGGTGCGCCATTTCATGGATCTCACATTTAGTATTTACGGTCACCGCAGTTACTTCGAGAAATTTGGTCCAGTGACTGACCCGAAGAATTTTAACGGTCACAGGTTTGTTCTACCACCGGCTGCGTTGTCGCATATCCCCTACCAACATTGGGTCCGAAACAACGTCAAACAGGACAATATCGCTGTTGTTGCAAACAGCCCCGCATTCCACTTCCATGCCGCGCGCAAAGGTGTCGGCCTCAGTTTCCTGCCAGATTTCGAAGTAGCAAATGACCCGGACTTCGAACTCGTGCTTGGAAACATCGATGACTGGAATCTGCCCCTTTGGCTGGTCACACATGTCGATGTGCACCGTACTGACAAAGTTCAATCTTTTTTGAGATTACTATGTGAAGGCAATTGTCGTTAATCGCTCTTTAAATGAAATGGACGTCCGATGCGGAGTCACCTTCAATTTGTATCAAAATCATTAGAAATACTCCTTTTCCTGAGCGTTCGGTCTCTGAGATTTTGGACAAGTGATCTGGTCAACCAAGTGAGCGTCTGACCCATCTGTTCGATTTGATCAAAGGTGTATTTTTGCGCCCAAGGTCAGGGCAGCAGTTCGAACATGATCTTAATACGGTTGCGCCGCTTGTACCTACGCCTGTCGTATTTGACCGACGTCTTGCACTGTACGACCGGGAATGCAGGCGCGTATCCCTTTGTCTTGCAACGCTTCCCTGAACCAGTCAGCTTCATAGCCGCAGTGTCTGAGCAGCCAGTCGACTTTGGACAGGCTGCTGAGCAACGCCCGTGCGCCAATGTCGTCGCTGTCCGATGTGCCTTGAGGTAGGTCGCGTCCATTGCCCGGCAGTCGAAACGCAGTTTCGATGAGAGGGGATCATGACCGTCTTCGTCTCGCCGTGTTCCGCAGCCAGCGCGACCATCATCCGCGCGAAAACGCCTTTCTCGCTCCAGCGCTTTCAACGGCTGTAGAGCGTCATCTGCGGCCCATAGGCAGCGGGCGCATCGCGCCATCGTAAGCCATTGCGGTTGATGAAGATAATGCCGCTCAGCACGCGCTTGTCGTCAACTCGAGGCTTTCCGTGAGACTTCGGAAAGAAGGGTTCCAGACGCGCCATCTGCGCGTCGCTCAACCAAAAAAGATCGCACATGTCACTGCTCCATTTTCGAAGCCATGACTCACGCAGTACGATTAAAATCAATGCATCTTGACCCTAAGCAGACCTTAGAAAAAGAGGAGCAACGGCTGGTTTGTCCCGGAAGAAGACATTGTCTGAAGTGGAGCCCGCCCAAAAACGGACTGTCGTGCCTTTCAAGCGACTGCCCAAGAGTAGACTCTTGCTTGATTGGGTCACGATTATGGCGAAATGCGCTCGCCAGTTCAGAAAAGCCACTATATGTGCGGGCCGGACGTTCGGCACAAAATGCTAAGAAACCGACGTCTCCTCGAACGCAGAAAGCTAATCGTGCTCTTCCTTCCCAAGGCATGCCTTGTAATGGTGACAAGCGACACTGCGATAGTCGTGGATTGGCTCCATCGAGGGACGCCCCGTCTGGCAAATCGTAGTCGCACAGGGGCAGCGTGGATGAAAATTGCAGCCCGTTGGCGGGGACAGTGGCGATGGCACTTCACCTTCGATGGTCTCGAATCGCACAAGCTCATCCGCGTCCAGCACCAGCTTAGGCACGCTTCCGAAAAGGGCTTTGGTGTAGGGATGGGCCGGATTGCCAAAAACCTCGCCCACTGGCCCCAGTTCCACGATACGCCCAAGATACATCACCGCAACGCGGTCGCTGACGTGCTGGATCACGGAGAGATCGTGGCTGATGAAGACACTGGTGAGCGCCAGATCGCGGGTGAGTTCTAGAAAGAGGTTGATTATCTGCGCCTGGATAGAGACATCAAGTGAGGCGACCGGCTCATCACAGATCAGCACATCTGGCTGCATGGCCAGGGCGCGGGCAATTGCGATGCGCTGACGTTGACCGCCGGAGAACTGATGCGGGTGGCGTTCGACCCAGGCGGGATCAAGGCCAACACGATCGAACCAGTCTGCCACATAACGGCGGGCATCGGCCCTTGTGGTGAGGCCATGAGCGATGGGGCCTTCCGCAACGGTATGGCCGACCTTCATACGGGGATCGAGGCTGGCGAAGGGGTCCTGGAACACGGTTTGTACGCGGGTCGTCGCCTTGGTCCCGTCCGCCATGACGGGAGCGCCGTCGATGGTGACCGTGCCGCTTGTCGGGGGCAATATTCCGGCGATGGCGCGGCCCAGCGTGGACTTGCCACAGCCAGATTCCCCGACGAGGCCCAGTGTCTCTCCCTTGCGGACGGAAAGTGTGACGCCGGAGACCGCGCGGACCGAGCGAGTTTCGACATTGCCGCCGAGTTTTGCCGCGATCTTTTCACCCAGGCTTAGCTTGGGACCAAAGACGCGGGTAACGTCGGTGATCTGGACGAAGGCGCTCATGCGGGCTCCGGGGCGGTTTGACCAACCGGGTGAAAGCACCGCCATTGCCGACCACCGTTCTGGGTCATGTCTGCGTCAGTCGTGCATTGGCCTGATGCGTGCGTGCAGCGGGGCGAAAAGGGGCAGCCCTCTGGCAACGACAACAGGGAGGGTGTGCTGCCCGCGATCTGGTTCAGCGGGGCACCCGGCTTTGCCATGGCCGGAAGCGAAGCGATTAACCCGGCGGTGTAGGGGTGGCGCGGATCACGCAGCAGCGTCGCGGTTGGCCCCTCTTCGACAATCCGACCTGCGTACATCACCGCCAGCTTGCTGGCCAGGCTGGAAACCACAGCGAGGTCATGGCTGATCCAGACCATCGCTGTGCCGGTCTCGCGCGCGAGGGCGCGCATCTTTGCGAGTATCTGCGCTTGAATTGAGACATCCAGCGCTGTCGTTGGCTCATCCGCAACAATGACCGAGGGGCGGTGCAGCAGGGCAATCGCGATTGCCACCCGTTGGCGCATGCCGCCGGAAAACTCGTGCGGATAGGCGCGCAGGCGGGCTGCGGCGGAAGGGATGCCGACTTGGGTAAGAAGCTCGGTCGCGCGGGACCGGGCGGCGGCGGCGCTGACGCGCTCGTGCGCGTCGATCGCCAGCTTCATCTGCTGTCCGATTGTCAGCATCGGGTTCAGGGTGGCTATCGGGTCCTGAAAGATCATCGAAATCTCGTGCCCGCGCCTTTTGCGCAGTTCTGCCTCGCTGAGCGTGGTCAGTTCCACCCCGTTAAGCTTGATCGAGCCTTCGACAATCCGGCCCGGGGCATCGACCAGCCCAAGCAGGGAAAAACCCGTGACGGTCTTGCCCGATCCGCTTTCACCAACCAGCCCCATGATCTCGCCCCGCGCCAGATCAAAGGAGACGCCATTCACGGCCTTGACTACACCTGCGCGGGTGAAGAAATGCGTGCTCAACCCTTTGACGCTCAGGACAGGGTCGCTCATTTCCGCAGCCTCGGGTTGAACTGATCGCGCACCTGGTCGCCAACGACGTTGATGGCGACAATAAGTATAATCAGCGCGACGCCAGGGTAGACGGATATCCAGTAGCGGCCGCTCATCATGTATGGAAAGCCGTTGGAGATCAGCATGCCAAGCGACGGCTCGGTCACCGGCAGCCCAAGGCCGAGGAAACTGAGCGTCGCCTCAAGCGAAATAGAATTGGCGATCTGGACCGTTGCCACCACGATCAGGGGTGGGGTGCAGTTGGGAAGCAGGTGGCGCCAGACCACGAGCCTGCCGCTTAGCGGAGTGGCCAAAGCGGCCTCAATGTAGTCCTTGCCCCGCTCGGCCTTGGCAGCGCCATAGGCGGTGCGGGCAAAGTAGGCGTATTGCGCGGCAACCAATGCACCGATCAGCTGTGCCTTGCCCTGGCCCAGGAGGGCAACCATGACCAGCGCCAGCAGGATCGCGGGGAACGAGAGCTGAAGATCCACAAGCCGCATGATCAGCGCCTCGATCCGCCCGCCCAGATAGGCCGCCGTGATCCCCAGGGCTGTGCCGATGGTCAGAGAGACAAAGCCCGCGGCGAGGCCGATCTGAATGGAAATGCGCAAGCCGTGGAAGATGGCCGACAACAGGTCGCGCCCCTGCGGGTCGGTACCCAGCAGATGGGTGTAACCGCCCGATCCGACAAAACCCGGCGGCCGGCGGCTGTCCATGAGTGACAGGTTGGCCAGGTCATAGGGGTTCTGGGGCGAGACAACGGACGCAAAGAGCGCTAGCAGGATCATCGTGACCACCACCGCCAGCGCGAAGACCGCCACCTTGTTCTCGCGAAATTCCGTCCAGAAACGGCGGAAGGGCGTGTTGGTGTCGCTCATGCAGCTGCTCCGTGACGCACGCGGGGGTCGATCAGTGCAAATACCAGATCAATCACGAAATTGATGGTCACGAACAGGAAGGCGACCAGGATCAGGTAGGCCACCATGACCGGGCGGTCGAGTACCGCAATGCTGTCGATGATCAGCTTGCCGACGCCGGGCCAGGAAAAGATCGTCTCGGTCACAACTGCGAAGGCGAGTGTCGAGCCAAGCTCAAGACCAAAGACGGTGATGATTGGGATCGAGATCAGTTTCAGCAGGTGCCGCCACAGGATCGTTCCTTCGGAGATGCCTGCCGCACGCGCAAACTTGACGGTGTCGGTCAGCATGACCTCGCGCGTGCCCGCACGGGCAAGGCGGATCATCATTGCCAGTTTGAAAAGCGCCAGATTGATGGCGGGCAGCACGATATGCGACAGCCCGTCAAAGGTAGGGAAGGACCATCCGATGCCCCAAATCTCGACTGTCTCGCCGCGCCCGCCTGCGGGCAGCCAGCCGAGGTTGACCGCAAAGAACAGGATCAGGATCAGCCCGACCCAGAAGGACGGCACTGAAAAGCCGAGGACGGAGACCGCCATGATTGTCTTCGAGACCCAGCTAGATCGGAAGAGCACACGTCTGAACTCCAGTCACTGACCAACCTCGTATG
>ERZ1740063.144-NODE-144-length-11186-cov-5.535891_pt1 | contig 11186 bp, 10 predicted proteins | sample MGYA00581740_ERZ1740063 | MGnify/ENA primary metagenome ERZ1740063 (study PRJEB43018, sample SAMN04849236) | marine metagenome | isolation source: floating plastic debris | place: Pacific Ocean | collected 2008-08-27 | study: EMG produced TPA metagenomics assembly... | reverse complement strand
TAACGCCTTAAGAAGGCGATCTTTTTCCCCAACATCTTCCCTGCGGGATATCACATCAGCCAAGGCTTCCAGTGAGGCAATCGAATGGCCTGCGCGAAAGCTGTCCACATGCGGCAGCATAGCCGTGATCCCCTGCGCCTTCGGGGCAAACCCGTCAAAACGCAAAAGCGGGTTCAGCCAGATCAACCGACGTGTCGACAGATGCAGTCGCTGCATCTGCCTTCCGAGCGCCTCTGGATCATCTCGGTCAAGTCCATCGGTGATCAGCAGGACGACTGCACCCTGCCCCGTAACCCGCCTTGACCAATCACGGTTGAAATCCTCAATGCACCGACCAATCCGCGTTCCGCCTTCCCAATCCTGAGCTTCAGCCCCCGCAGCCTTGAGTGCGGCATCCACATCGCGCTGCTGCAGATGGCGGGTGATGTTGGTCAGTCGCGTACCGAAGGTGAAGGCATGCACCTTGGCCCATCCTGCTCCCTTCGCATTTGAGACCGCGTGCAGAAAATGCAGGATCAGGCGGGAATACTGGCTCATAGAGCCCGAGATGTCGCAAAGTACAATGAGATTTGGCCAACGCGGGCGCTGTGCTTTCCAGGCAATGTCACGCATCTCTCCGCCACGTCGCATTGCTGCACGCAGGGTGCGCGCGGGATCCACGCGGCCCCGTACAGCCGCCATAGTGCGGCGGGATCGGATCGGATCGACCGGCAGCTCGATCCGGGCGAGCATGCGTTTGGCCGCCTCCATCTCTGCCGTGCTCATCTGTTCGAAATCGAGATTCTTGAACTTTTCCTCTTTCGACATGGTGAGACTGGCATCGATCTCGATGGCCGTCTCCTCATCCTCACCTGGTTCGGGTTGGTTGGGTGCCGGCGCATCCGCCCCGTGCAAAAGCGCTTCTGCTGCGCGCTTCTCAGCCGCTTGGGGCGCGCGGTCTTCCTGAACCCCGCGCACCATCGGCGTCAGGGCCGCCATCATATGTTCAAGGTAGCGGGGATCTCGCCAATAAAGTCGAAAAACCTGCGCAAAAACAGTGCGATGCTCGGGTCGGTTTACGAAACAGGCATGCAATGTCCAATAAAAATCCCGCCGGCTGGTAAAGCCCGCTGCTTCAACCGCAGCAATGGCGTCAACAACACGGCCCGGGCCTATGGGTAAACCCGCCTTGCGCAGAGCCCGCGCGAAATGAGTGATGTTGCCCGCTAATTTGGGGTCTTCGGGAAGATCCAGCGGCAAATGTTCGGCCAATTTCAGACCGACCGGGGGCGTTGCCCCCGGACCCCCAGGATATTTTGGACCCAGAGAAGTGTCATGCAGGCTCCAAGGATGCCTTGGCCTGATCCAGGATGCGTTTGGCTTCGGAGCCCTGCAGTTTTTGTATATCGTCCTGGTATTTAAGGATCGCGCCCAGTGTGTCGGCAATCGCTTCTGGGCTCAGATTAATCATGTCGAGCGCGAGCAGGCATTTGGCCCAGTCGATAGTTTCTGCAACACCCGGTTTCTTGAACAGATCCTCGGTGCGCAATTGCTGCACGAAAGCGACGACCTCGCGACTTAGCGCGTCAGATGCCTCAGGCGCGCGCGCATGCAGGATCTCCATTTCGCGGTCGAAATCCGGATAATCCACCCAGTGATAGAGGCACCGTCGTTTGAGGGCATCGTGAACCTCGCGCGTACGGTTTGAGGTCAGAACGACAATGGGCGGTTCAGGTGCTTTTATGCTGCCAAGCTCGGGGATCGTCACCTGAAAGTCGCTGAGCGCTTCGAGAAGGAACGCCTCGAAAGGTTCATCGGTACGGTCAACCTCGTCGATCAGAAGGACAGGCGCGCCATTCTCATCCGGGCGCATGGCCTGCAAAAGGGGGCGCTCCACTAGATATTCGTCACTAAAAAGTTCAGCCTGGAGATCCGCGCGTTTGGTACCACCTGCAGCCTCAGCTGTTCGGATCGCAACCATCTGTGCCGGGAAGTTCCATTCGTAAACAGCGCTTGCTGCATCGAGGCCTTCGTAACATTGCAGGCGGATCAGACGCCTGTTCAACCCCGCGGCCAGTGCTTTTGCGATTTCGGTCTTGCCGACGCCGGCCTCGCCTTCCAGGAAGAGCGGCCGCCCCAGACGAAGGGCCAGAAAAACCACCGTGCCCAAGGCCCGCCCGCAGACATAGCCTTGGTCTGCCAGCATTTTTTGTACCGCGTCGATATTGGATGTGTCGCTCATCCTGATCCTCCCTTGTCTGACCAACCTGCACCCCCCGCACGGCGCGTCAAGTGGCACAAAAGGCGCGGTCTTCAGTTCGGAAGCTGGGTCTGGCATAGCCTGCATCTGCATGCTAGCCGGTTGCTATGTCCGAACTGACCTTGCGCCGCCCCGACGATTGGCATCTCCACCTGCGCGATGGCGCGATGCTCGAAGCCGTTTTGCCATGGACCACACGGCACTTTGCACGTGCCATCATCATGCCAAACCTCGTCCCGCCGGTTGTCACCAAATTGGACGCAGAAGCATATCGTGATCGGATCGTAGCCGCGCTGCCCGATGGCGCTGATTTTACACCGCTGATGACGCTTTATCTGACGGAAGATACCGACCCGGACGATGTGGCTGCGGCTTATGCCGCTGGGTTAGTACGGGCGATAAAGCTTTATCCAGCCGGCGCCACGACCAACTCAGCCTCTGGCGTTCGCAACTTCGACAAGGTTCGCCCGGTGCTCGAGAGGATGGCCGGGATCGGACTTACCCTTTGCGTGCACGGAGAAGTGACGGACCACGACATTGATATCTTCGATCGTGAGGCGGTGTTCATTGAGCGGGTGCTCGATCCGATCCGGCGAGCAACACCCGGCCTGCGCGTCGTAATGGAGCATATCACGACGAAGGATGCTGTTGAATACGCAAGGGCCCAGGACGACACTCTAGCGGCGACGATCACAACCCATCATCTGGTGATCAATCGCAATCATATCCTCGCCGGTGGGATCCGCCCGCATTATTATTGCCTACCCGTCGCGAAGAGAGAAATCCACCGCCTGGCCCTTCGGGCAGCCGCGACGGGAGGTGATGCGCGATTTTTCCTTGGCACCGACAGCGCACCCCATACGGATGCGAACAAACTTTTGCCCTGTGGATGCGCGGGCTGCTTCACAGCGCCCAATACGATGTCGATCCTCGCGCACGTGTTTGAGGACGAGACTGCGCTGGACCGGCTGGAAGGTTTCACATCGCTCAACGGTCCTGCCTTCTACGGCCTGCCACCCAACGAAGACCGCATCACACTTCACAAGACACCACCCAGCTATCCGTCACGGATCGATACGGCTGATGGCCCAGTCACGGTCTTCGATCCGGGCTTTCCTTTGCAATGGTCCGTGAGCTGACCCAAGAACTAAAGGCACCCCCCATGATCCCTTCGAGCTACCCTAACGCCAACGAAATGGCCCGCCTGACCGCCCGCATGCTGCTTGAGATCGAGGCCGTGCATTTGAACGGGGCCGAGCCGTTCACCCTCGCCTCCGGCCTGCCGAGCCCGACCTACATCGATTGTCGCAAGCTCATTTCCTATCCGCGGATCCGCGCAACGCTGATGGATTTTCTGACGGCGACGGTGATGCGAAATGCGGGTTTTGAGGCATTCGACAACGTTGCGGGCGGGGAAACGGCCGGTATTCCCTTTGCTGCTCTCGTCGCCGAGCGCATGGGGCTGCCGATGACCTACGTGCGCAAGAAACCCAAGGGCTACGGGCGCAACGCCAGAATCGAAGGTGTGATGAAAAAAGGTGAGCGCGCGCTTCTGGTTGAGGATTTGACAACCGATGGAGGTTCAAAGCTGTCTTTCGTCGATGCGATCCGTGATACCGGGGCGACCTGTGGGCACACGGCGGTGATTTTCTACTACGGTATTTTTCCCGAAACCGAAAAGACGCTCGGCGATCACGGCGTCCGGCTCCACCATCTTTGCACATGGTGGGATGTTTTGGCCGAGGCGAGGAAATCAGATACGTTCGACCAGACCACACTGACCGAGGTCGAAGCCTTCCTTCACAATCCGCGTGAGTGGCAATCCGCCTACCAGAACCGCTGAACGCGAGGCGTGTCGGGAATCTGTGGACGGAAGCCGGGACAGCATGGATGAAAACCTGTGAATGGAATTGTGAAGAATCACATTCCGGACTACAAGTTGTGGTACAGAGCAGCGCCAACACGAGATAGCGGGCAGAAGAAACCGCTGGACAGCCTTATACACAGGCTTTTCCTCACCTTCATTCCCGCTTCTCGTTGCGCGATTGCTTCGCTATGACCCGGTTTCAACGAGCGGGGGACAACCAAAAATGAACGAAGTGGCAACAATAAATCCAACCGGCGTGGCGGTTCAGGATGCCGATACGATGCCGCATTCCATTGAGGCCGAACAGCAGCTTCTTGGTGCGATCCTGACCAACAATGACGTCTATGACCGGGTAGCCTCGATCATCCAGGAACAGCACTTCTATGATCCGGTCCACGCCCGCATCTATGACATCGCCGCATCGCGCATCGCCAGGAACAACCTCGCAAGCCCGGTAACACTGAAGGCGTTCATGGAGGATGACGAGGGCCTCAAGGAACTGGGCGGACCCGCCTATCTCGCGCGTCTCGCCGCCTCCGCCATCAGCAGCTTTGCCGTGCGCGACTATGCTCAGATGATCTATGACCTCGCCGTGCGGCGGGATCTGATCCTACTTGGACGGGACATCAGCGCGAAAGCCGCCAAGGTCGATGTCGAGTCAGAACCGAAAGAGCAGATAGTCGAGGCCGAACAGGCGCTATACAAGCTGGCCGAACAGGGCCAAACGGAAAGCGGATTTCAAAGCTTTCTGAAGGCAGTAACGGACGCAGTCAATGTTGCAAATGCGGCCTATCAGCGTGATGGTGGCCTTTCCGGGGTTTCCACCGGCCTGATTGATATGGACAAGAAACTCGGCGGTTTGCACCGTTCTGATCTTCTGATCCTTGCCGGCCGTCCATCGATGGGGAAGACGTCTCTCGCCACCAATATCGCCTTTAAAATCGCCAAGGCGTACAAACGGGGGGCCCTACCAGACGGCTCCGAAGGGGCGATTGATGGCGGGGTCGTTGGCTTCTACTCACTGGAGATGAGCGCCGAACAGCTTGCCGCACGGATCCTCTCGGAAGCAGCCGAGGTTCCGTCCGAGCAGATCCGGCGCGGCGACATGACCGAGGCCGAGTTCCGCAGGTTTGTTGACGCAGCCAAAGCGTTGGAGGCCTGCCCACTTTTTATCGATGACACCCCCGCCCTGCCGATCGCGCAGCTTGCCGCCCGCGCCCGGCGACTGAAGCGAACGCATGGTCTTGATGTGCTGATGGTAGACTATCTACAGCTTGTGCGCGGTACCGGGCGCAGTGAAAACCGTGTAAACGAGATATCTGAAATCACCATGGGGTTAAAAGCAATCGCTAAGGAACTCGACATTCCGGTGGTCGCACTCTCCCAGCTCAGCCGTCAGGTCGAGAGCCGCGATGACAAACGTCCGCAACTCAGCGATCTGCGCGAGTCTGGCTCGATCGAACAGGACGCCGACGTGGTGATGTTCGTCTTCCGAGAGGAATACTACAAAGAACGCGAAAAACCCGGTGATCACGATCTGGAAGGCATGGCCAAGTGGCAGGAAGAGATGGAGCGTCTGCACGGCCGCGCAGAAGTCATCATCGGCAAACAGCGCCACGGTCCCATCGGCACTGTGGATCTGTCGTTCGAAGGCCAATTCACCCGCTTTGGCAATCTTGTTCAGCCTTGGCAGCAAAGCAGCGACCAAAACTTCTAGCCCGCGCAGATTTTACTGGACTCGATGCGTTGGTTGTCGCGCAGTAGTGTCATGCGTTTTCTGCTGTTTCTGCTAATGCTAACCAACCCGCTTCACGCGGACGGAATCGAAGTCGATGTCGAGCTTTTTTTGGCTGTTGATGTCTCCCGCTCCATGCAACCTTATGAGCTTGAGATCCAGCGTCAGGGATATGCCAAAGCGTTGACCAGCCCAGAGGTTCAGGCCGCAATTGGTGGCGGAATGCTGGGCCGGATCGCACTCACCTATGTGGAATGGGCCGGTGCGGGCAACCAGCGGGTGATTGTTCCCTGGACGCTTATTGAGTCAGCAGATGATGCAGCGAAGGTGGCTGATCACATCACTGCGTTTTTTGATACAGGCCTGCGTCGCACATCAATTTCCTCGGCCCTGATCTATGCCGCGACCTCAATCGAAACAAATGCCTACATGGGCCTGCGCCGGGTGATCGATGTCTCGGGCGATGGGCCAAACAATATGGGCCCCCCCGTCGAAGCAGCCCGAGATGACGTTCTGGCCCGCGGGATCACGATCAACGGCATCCCGCTGATGACACAGGATGACGGAATCTTCAGCCACTGGAACATCCCGGACCTTGATGTCTACTATACCCGCTGCGTGATCGGTGGACCGGGCGCTTTCGTTCTGCCCGTCACGGAATGGAGCGCCTTTGCATCCTCCGTCAGACGCAAGCTGGTTCTTGAAATCGCGGGGTTGGAACCACGGATAGTCCCCGCGCAGGCGCACGTCCAACAGCCCTACAATTGCCTGATCGGAGAAGAAATCTGGGAACGCAATCGCGGCGTCTTCATGCAGCCGTGAACGCTGCCCTTTATGGCAGCCAATCGCGCATCCCCGCAGCAAACACCGCATTTGCTCTTTCCCCTTCCCTGTTTGCCTGTCAAAAACCGCGCCATGGCGACAGGACGGCTATACATCAACTCTGACGCAGTGCTGTCGAATTGGCGCGCGCTTGACGCGATGACCGATTGCGAAACGGGCGCAGTGGTAAAGGCTAACGGATACGGGACGGGGGCGATCAGTGCCGCGCACAATCTGGTCGGCATCGGCGTGCGCAGTTTCTTTGTCGCCGATGCGCAAGAGGGCGCTCTGCTGCGCAAGCCGCTTGGCCCCGACGCGTGTATCTACGTCTTTTCAGGTCACATGTCAGGCGACACAGATCTGATCCGGCTGAATGACCTTGTACCCCTACTGAACTCCCAAGATCAGATCACCCGCCATTTCCGGGATCTGCCCGATGCGCCTTTCGGCATTCAGCTTGATACAGGCATGAACCGTCTGGGGCTTGAACCAGAGGCTTGGCAGGCGGTGCGCGAAACGGTGCTTAGAAGAGGTCCGTTGCTTCTTATGTCGCATCTCGCCTGCGCCGATAGCCCCGATCACTCTATGAACGCGCAGCAATTGCAGGTGTTCAAGGATGTAACTGACGGTATCGACGTACCGCGTTCACTTGCTGCAACCGGGGGTATCCTGCTGGGTCAGGAATATCACTTTGATCTCACGCGACCCGGCATAGGTCTTTTCGGCGGTCTGCCCTTTCGAGACGCCCGGCACGTCGTCAGGCTTGATCTGCCCGTTATACAAGTACGCGACGTCGCGCCCGGCGAAACAGTGGGATATGGCAACACCTGGACCGCCACGCGGGCATCCCGCATTGCAACCGTCGCAGGCGGATATGCAGACGGTCTGGTACGCTTGATGGGACCGAAGATCCGTCTTTTCGACGGACAGACGCCCTGCCCCGTCGTCGGACGGATTTCGATGGACATGATCGGCGTCGATGTGACCGATCTTGCAGAACCACCCGAAGCTCTGACCATCCTCGGCCCGCAGCAGCGTGTCGACACACTTGCAGATGCGGCACAAACCATTGGTTATGAAATCCTCACCTCCTTGGGTGGGCGATACACGCGCAGCTATTCCTCATGAACCCTTTGGCCCGTCTTGGCCAGGCCACGCTTGGTTCTCTCGCGGCTGTCGGCCGGGTCACGATCTTTGCCTGGGACACGCTCACCCATCTGTTGCGTCCGCCGATCTATCTGCGGGAGGTGATGATCAGCCTCTTTCAGATCGGCTGGCTGTCCCTGCCTGTTGTCGGCCTAACAGCAGTCTTTACAGGTGGCGCATTGGCCCTGCAGATCTATGCCGGTGGTGCCCGTTTCAATGCCGAGGCCGTCGTCCCCCAAATCGTTGCAATAGGTATGGTGCGAGAACTCGGTCCCGTCCTTGTCGGCCTGATGATCGCAGCCCGTGTGACATCTTCCATCGCAGCAGAAATAGCCACAATGAAGGTGACAGAGCAGATAGATGCCCTTACGACCCTGTCGACCAACCCAATGAAATACCTTACCTTGCCTCGCGTACTTGCGGCGACCTTGGTGGTTCCAGCTTTGGTCGCCGTCGGTGATGTGATTGGTATCTTCGGGGGCTACGCGGTTGCGACGGGCACACTTGGCTTCAATCCCGCGACCTACATCCGTAACACAGTCGATTTCTTGGAACTGTCGGACATCGTGTCTTCGCTGATCAAAGGGGCGGTTTTTGGCTTCATCGCATCCCTCATGGGATGCTATTTCGGGATGCATTCAGGCCGCGGCGCACAAGGGGTCGGCAAAGCCACTAAGGGCAGTGTCGAGGCGGCCGCCGTGTTAATCCTGGCTGCGAATTTCGTTCTGACAGGGATCTTCTTTTCCGTATGATCAGCCTGCGCGACGTTCATAAAGCTTTTGGGGAAAATCAGGTCCTGCGGGGCGTCGATCTGGAGATTCCGCTTGGCACATCCACTGTGATCATCGGCGGATCGGGCACCGGCAAATCTGTAATGTTGAAGGCGGTGCTGGGCCTTGTCGCACCCGACCGCGGCAAGATCACGCTCGACGGTGAAGATGTCACCAAGGCTGATCGCGATGCGTTTCTGGCGCGTTTTGGAATGTTGTTTCAGGGCGGCGCGCTCTTCGACTCCCTGACCGTCTGGCAGAACGTTGCATTTCGGCTTTTACGCGGGTCGCTTAAGCGGCCCAAATCTGAGGCGCGCAAGGTCGCCCTAGAGAAACTTCGGCGCGTGGGCCTGACCGCCGACGTGGCGGACCGCTATCCAGCAGAGCTGTCCGGTGGCATGCAAAAACGTGTCGGACTTGCGCGAGCGATTGCTGCAGAGCCCGAGATCATTTTTTTCGACGAGCCGACCACCGGCCTCGACCCGATCATGGCCGGAGTGATCAACGACCTGATCCGTGAAATCGTGACCGAGATGGGAGCGACGGCGATGACCATAACGCATGACATGACCTCGGTCCGGGCGATTGCGGACAATGTGGCGATGCTGCATGGCGGACGCATCCGGTGGACCGGGCCTGTCGATGATATGGATCGTTGCGACGATCCGTATGTCGATCAGTTCATCCACGGGCGTGCTGAGGGCCCGATCGAGGCGATCCGATAACCCGTTTTTCGAGGATTAAGGTGGCGCGGTTGACGGGGCTCGAACCCGCGACCCCCGGCGTGACAGGCCGGTACTCTAACCAACTGAGCTACAACCGCGCGTGACCGGCGATGTACGGGATGGGCGTTTTGCCGTCAATGGGCAAAACGAGATTGAGCGCAAATTTTGCGATGGTCTATTCCATTCTGCCGCATTGTCCCAAGACATTGTCAGGCACGCAAGAAACCGCTGCGACGAAGCACCAAGACACCCGCCCAAATTCCGCCAAATCAAATGCCGGCGGTCATGATTGAGCCGCATACCCATAGGCTGGGGAGGATCAATTCTCGGCGAAATGACAAATGAACATGGTGCGCGCGCCATTTGCGCGGCCCGGCGCAAGTCCGCGACCAGAGCTAAGGTGGACCTTCCTAGCGCCCCACACCTGTGAACACACCGCGCGGATCCGGACCAACGCCAAGCCACCCGCGGATCACACGTGACAGGTGGTCGCGAATGCGCACCTTTTGCGTCTGGCCCTGCTGAGCCGAAATCACAGCTGTAGCGCCAACATTGGCGCCCAGATCCGCAGAAATCTGCGTGCCCTGTGTGAGCGCCGCCCCCGTCCGCGCATCAACCATCTGTACGTTGAAGCGGATGTTGTGGACGGCACCCGGGGCATTGTTCACGGCAATCGGGGTCACTGCGTGAAATTCGACCAGTTCGACATTCATCTGCACCGGACGCGCGCCCCGCAGCACCGAGACGCCCTGGCGGAGGCCATCCTGCATGACGTTGCGCACTTGAACCCGCCGGTCACCGACCGGATCCCCGTGCCAAACAATGTCGGCATTTGGTGCATAGGTGTTTTCGTCTGAGACGCTCAGGCTGTCAGGCACGCTGACATTGATGCTACTCACATGCCATGTCCTGCTGGTCGCCCCGCTGAGCGGTTCGGGATAGTCCACCCGCCAGCTTCCGCTACACGCCGAAAGAAGCGCCGACGCCAGAAGAAGGCTTGCGACTTTGATGATCTGCATGACATCCATCCCTACGCACAACGGCCCAAAAACCGTAAATTGGGCCTATCCTGAAGACCTCAGGAAACAGAGTAAAGCTAAATATCGAATGAATTTTCTTCCAAAGCAATCACTTCACTCAATTGGCGAGAATTGCCCGCAGGACGGGTAGCCGCATTTTGGCCAGTCCTGAGCCACCAACCTGGTCCAATGAAAAGCCCGGCCTCCATCCTAAAGCACGCATCTCACCAAACCTAAGACTCCCTACGAGTGCGGCCCTGAAAGACCCTATCAGCCTTTCAACTCGTCGGAAGTCCGCTCCATCTCAGCGGCCAAAAGGATCAGCCGCGCCACGTGCCTGGCCTCATCCGATTGTGCCATCTCATAGGCGGCATACTCAAGAAACCGCGCAGCGACGCGCAAGGCCTCTTTTGTCCGTTCTTCGTTGGGCAAATTGTCAAGACGCGCAAGGACAGCCTGCACATCCGGCATCGGATCGGCCGGAACCGAATTGTAGCTCATCTGCATAGTATCCTCACTTGGCTGTTTGCCTTGAAATGCAAGTCTCCCGTGACCTATCCAAAGTTGACGTGCGCGTCATGTCCCGCATCTGAGGGACACTTTTCGAAACCGATACCGATCCACCGATGCAAACACGTCTGAAATCGCAAAGCCGCCGCCGATGCTGCACCTCAATGCATCCTTATCCCTCAAAACGTGTTTCTTATCCAGAGTATCCCGCATTACGGGAATATCGGGACCTGCAAAGCACGGCTCCAGAAAGGCCGAAACGAAGCAATCTATCGTGTGAGTGGTGGGTGATGAGAGACTCGAACTCCCGACATCTTCGGTGTAAACGAAGCGCTCTACCAACTGAGCTAATC
>ERZ1740063.129-NODE-129-length-12149-cov-4.847197_pt1 | contig 12149 bp, 18 predicted proteins | sample MGYA00581740_ERZ1740063 | MGnify/ENA primary metagenome ERZ1740063 (study PRJEB43018, sample SAMN04849236) | marine metagenome | isolation source: floating plastic debris | place: Pacific Ocean | collected 2008-08-27 | study: EMG produced TPA metagenomics assembly... | reverse complement strand
CTGCTATCCCTCATGTGACACCAAAATAGTGGCACAGTCTTAAGCGGCTAAGACAGCAGTCATCTCTGTTAGCCCCGCCGATCTGCTTTTCTAGAGACGCACATATCACGGCCGGACCGGGTCTTGTGCCGGAACGTCTGACGCGTTCCGGTGCCACATGCCCGCCGTGCTTACAACGTGCCCCCATTCTGTCTGCCGTCACCCACTCACTTTATCCGCCGGGCGGATAATCTGCCTGCTTGGCCGGTCTCATCTCCCACCATAGACTGAAGCCCTAGACGTTTATCAGCTAACCATTCGTCTATGCGTACCCAATTCACGCTCGACCTGCGCCTCGCTCGGCGTCAGGCGGGCTACACCCAAGCCGACCTGGCCCATCTGCTCTCCGCACGGCAAGCCACCGTGTCCGATCTGGAGCAGGGTCGGTCGCAGCCCAACCTTGAACAGATCGTTGAGCTGTCCATGATCTATGGCAGATCCTTTGAAAGCTTCTTTGCCGAGATCATGGCAGGCTGCCGGACCCGGCTCACCAGCCGTCTGGAGAGCCTGCCCGAGCCAACCGACGCTTCACCCACCGCCGTTGCCCGTTCCCGTGCTCTCAAACGTCTCCGCGCCCGTCTGCTGACACCGCCTGAAGATGGCGCTTAGGGTTCTGGCCATTGCCGTGGCCTCAAGCAAAGCGGGCTATGTCTATCTGCAGGGCAGCACGCTTCTGCATTGGGGCATCTCGGTCAAGGCGGCCAAGAACAACACCAATATCGTTGAGTTTGCCCAAAAACTCATCAATGAGTTCAAACCCGACGTGGTGGTGACCGAGAAATGCGGTCCCACCTCCAAGAAGGGGAAGAAAACCAGGACGCTGATCCGGTCAGCGGCGGAGCTCGCCAGTCACAATGCGGTGCTGGATGTCTCGGTCGAGCGGATCCAGGTCTTTACGTCCAAATATGAAGAGGCGGTTGCCCTGGCCCAGCAATGGTCTGATCTCAAGCGGCACCTGCCCAAACACAAGCGACGGCTCTTTGAATATGAGCCTCGTGCCATGGTGCTCTTTGAGGCTTTGTCCATCGCCAAGAGTGTGCTGGATCGGCCCAGCACCGAATTGGCCGCAGCCATGGGGTAGTCCCACATTTGTTCTTCGAAACCGCCCAATAAGGGGCGGTTTTTGTTTGGAAATGAAAGCTGGATTGTAGCGGCCCTCTGGTCCGAAGGCCCGAGCCTTTCCCGTGAACTGGGCGTCATGGCGGTAGGTCTCAAAGCGGGCTATAGGCCCTAGAACACTGGCAGAATTCGCGACGTGTGATAATATGTTGTCATAAGCCAAACGCCTATGAACACTATCGCCCTAGACACACACAAGACCATTCGCAAACTGCAAACACGCGGGTTTTCTGAGGAGCAGGCTGAAGGCATCATCGACGCCTTGACGGAAAGTGACCTTGCTACCAAGAGCGATCTCAGATCCGAGATCAGCGGGTTAGAGATGCGGATCTACCGCGCCATGCTGGTATAGACAGGTGTCATTGCGGCCATTGTGATCGGCATCGTTCAATTTGCGTTATAGGGGGGCGCGCCGCTGCCACAGCCTTGGCAGCGCATGATGTTCTGCAGATATGTTATCTGATCGCGCATCTTTTGAGATGGCGCTGTTGTGATACATTTGTTCTATGTCTTCAATCGTTGAACAAGCCGTTTCTGCTTTGCAAAAACTGCCAGCTGATCGTCGCGACGAACTGGCTCAAATCATTGTTGAGGCGACCAAGCCGAGCATTCGGTACTCAACTGAACAATTGTCGGGTATCGACGCCGCCATCGCTGAGGCGGATGCGGGCGAGTTTGTCTCGTCTAAAGAGATTACCGCAGTCTTCTCACGCTTTCGAAAGGTATGAGCTATCGGCTGACGCCGTCAGCACTGCAGGACCTTTCGAACATCGCAGACTTCCTCGCTGCCGCGTATCCGCAAATTGCCCGCGTGTTGAGCTTATCTTCCGCAGAACCTTTGAGTTGCTGGGCGATTTTCCAACCATTGGCCGACCTGGCCCCCGAACCGATACCCGCGAACTGCCTGTGCGCCAATATCCCTATCTGATCATCTACCAGATGAACGCCGAACGGGTCGACATTCTGCGGATCTATCACATGGCGCGGGATCCGGAAGCGAAGCTGCCTGATGATTAAGGTGGTGCGCCTTGTAATCCAGACATTCATAAACTCAGCAGACCGTGTTAAAGAACACACGCGGAGTAGCGACGAGCAGCCAAGACCGCAGAGAGACTGCCCTCAGTGCGCCCCTCCCATGCTTTTCCTCAAGGGAGGGGCGCTTTTTGCAGATATGCAGCTGATATCGACAGGTTAGTTGTCCTTGGTGCAGACAGTCGGATGCGTGCTCGCCTGACAGATCTACCGCATCATGGTACACTAATGGGACCTATGACAACAATTGCATTGGACACGCACAAAACCATTCAAAAGCTGCAAGCCAAGGGCTTTAGCGCGCCGCAAGCTGAGGGGATCGTAGACGCCCTCACCGAGAGCGAATTGGTCACCAAGACCGATCTGAGAACCGAACTCAAACTGCAAGCGGCGGATATCAAGATCTGGGTGGCCGGATTGCTTATCGCCCAGGCGGCTCTGATTTTGACACTGCAGAACGTGCTGGGCGGGTAAGCTGATCGCGGAAGATCGACGGTGATATCCAGGGGGCCGGCCAATGAATTGCTTCAACCCAGTCTGCCCATTAAACATATCAGCGAAATGGTGGTCTTTGTGCCTTTCGCCGCAGCATCAACGGAGTGACCAGATGCGGGACTTTGCCGCCTTGTGCAGATGCGGCTATTGCTAACGCAGCATTTCCTCTGCCCTGCAGAACGTTTCTTGTTGCGGTGCAGCGCGAGTCACCGAAGCAGTCATTCCACGACGTCGATTTAGATCGAACCGAAACCAAGCTTTCGCCGCAGTCCGATCCAACGTCTCAAGAGCAGGACAAAGAGGACATCCCCACTCAAAGAATCAATGACCGCAACGGAGGTTATGTCGATCACACCTTATGGTTGCTGAGACCTGACATTATTCGAGACATAATTCTGAGCCGTAGCCAACGCGGGGCTATTCCAAGGTTATAGCCTAAGACTTTGGACAAGAACCCGGGTCTGATTGTGCCACTTTTTCCAATGCTGCGCAAAATACCGGCGGCGACTGTTTCAGCGCTGTCAGCACTTCCAAGTGTCATATCTGCACGAGCCTCAAAACCCGATTTAACTGGGCCAGGCGCCACGGATACCACCCGCACACCTGAAGGCTTCAGTTCCTGCGCAAGCCCTTCGGCTAGTGTTTGAACATATGCCTTAGTAGCCGAATAATTGGCTGCGAATGCGGCGCCTTGAAAGCCAACAAGTGAGCCAAACAAAACCAGCTGGCCGCATTTTCTTTGAATCATTCTTTGCCCGAGCGCCTGTGAAAGCTGCAAAACCGCCTCACAGTTTACGCGGATCATATCTCTTTCCGTCTCAACATCGGCTGACACAAGGGGCCCACTGGTTCCAAAACCAGCAGCCAGCACAGCCGTGCCTATATCAAACTCTTTTGACGCACGTGCCAGAGCATCGACTTCACCGGCGACGCCAAGATCTGCCGCAAACACGTCAGCCTGTACCCCATGCGCTTTGCTGAGATCTGCCGCGAGTGCTGACAAGACGTCTTTTCGTCGTGCTACCAGCAGCAGATCAAAGCCTGCTGCGGCCAAGGCCACGGCAGTGGCGCGACCGATCCCGTCACTTGCGCCCGTTACAAGTGCCACAGGACCAAATGGCTGCAGTTTCTCAGGAAGACGCGCAGCGCTCATCGTTTCACCTCGACATTTACAGTGACGGGCGCGTCATCAACGCGAAAGCCAGCTTCGTCGAAGCGCGGCGCGCGCAAGCGCGGACGGATGTTGCCAGAAACGCCCCAAGCCTCTGTCGGCATACCCAGGAGGTTGGTGTCTGTCTTTCGAGTGCCATTAAGATCGTGGGCGACCGCGACCGCATACGTCCCCGGAGCGACATCTTGAATAAGGCAAACTGCGGACGTGCCTGTGGGAACTACCCAAACAGTTGTGATCCCTCCGTGGCCTGTTGGAAAACTCGCGCCGCTATTGTGTAAACCACATCCGATTTGTCCCGCACTTCCAGTCACGCCAGAAACATTCACGCGGATGCTGTCCGCAAACGCGTGGCTGCTTGGCAAACCCATCAAGGCGGCTGCGGCTAATAATAGAAGTTTCATTGGTTCGCTCCTTTGTGGGCCCATCTAACTTCAAGTTGACGCCGTCTACCAAATAGCCGGAGCGGGTTGACGCTGTCAACTGCTTGCGTCACATGTGCAGGATGTCGAAGAATGTCGCCACGTCGCCACATGCCTCCAACGGCGAAAACTCCGTCAAAGAAGCCTGTGTTCGCAAGGCGATGGAGGTAATTGCTGAAAAGGGCCTGGAAGGTTTGAGCCTGCGCGCGGTCGCCCGGGCGCTCGGGATTAGTCACCAAGCCCCCTACAAGCACTTCCCGTCCCGTGACCACCTCCTTGCGGAAGTCACTCGTCGGTGCCTGATCGATTTCGCACAGGCTTTGCGCACAAGCGGGGCGAATGACGAGGGCGATGCCTTGCCTCCTCAACAGGCGATGCGAAAGCTTGGCGAAACTTACATCCGATATGCGTTAGAGAACCCGTTGGCATATCGCTTGATGTTCTCCACACCATGGCCCGAAGCGGCACTTGAGCTTGACTTGTCGCGCGATGCGCGTGCCGCTTTCGATATCCTGGTCGAGCGCATATCGAGACTGAAACCTGATACCGAAGGTACCACCCTCCGAGCAGACGCTTTGTTTATCTGGACGGCCATTCACGGCATCGCTGGAGCCATCGAAAGCAACGCCATGCAATATCTCGACTTCGACGCTGGTGAAATAGAGCAAGCCTTGGGCCACGCGATGACGCTGATAGATAGTGCGGTCTTCGGGGCGCAGCAATCGGAGACGGAGCGGTGATCTACGTGTCGATTACCGGGCTAAGGCTTAAAGGATTTCACACGGCTCCGATTTTTTGGTGGCACACGCTCCGCTCCCTTCGTCAGGCACGCGAAGCCGATGGCATCCTGCACGTAGACGCGCGTGTCATTAGTGGAGTGCACCACACGCTGACAGCTTGGATTTCACGCCAGGCTATGACCGGCTTTATGCGTACAGGCGCGCACCTATCCGCAATGCGAAGTTATCCAAAGGTTGGCCAGGGTCGAACGGTAGGGTTTGACGCCAGTTCTGTACCGGACTGGCAAGCAGCAAGGCAATTCTGGGAAGAGCATGCGAAAGAGCCTGCCATGCACCACAAGTGAGGGAACAGGAGATCGATCTTAACGTGCAGGTATTCCAACAGACCGGACATTGGTGAACGCTGCAGAATACGTATCTTTGGGCTCACCGCTGTCGTTGGGGCCGTCGCAGCATCTTGTTGTCTGGCCTCGATCACGGCGATGAGGACCGGCCCAAACCGGTCACTCAACCGTACGCGGAAATGCTGCGTTTGCAGTCGGCTTTGCGGACATTGGCTGCAGATGCATGATCAGAGCTTAGGTGACAGTGAATTGCCCCATCATGCCGCAATCCTCGTGTTCTAGTATGTGGCAATGATACATGTAGGGCGCGTCCTTCGTCGCCTCATAGTCGAACCGCACCAGGACTTCTGACCATCCCTCTTCGACGTGGACCATGTCTTTCCAACCTGCCGCATAAGCTGGCGGCGGCCCGCCGTTCTGGCTCAGGATACGGAAAGAGCATCCGTGGATGTGGAATGGGTGCAACTGGTCATCCACTGAGATACGCCAGATTTCGGTGTCCCCTTTGCGCACCTCGTCATCGATCCCGTCCATCTTCATCGGCTGGCCGTTTATTGCCATTGCTCCCGCATCGCCGCAATAGTTGTCCCAAGCCAGCGCCAGTGCGGCAAGATCGGCACCGACATCCATTTCCAACTGGAAGCTGCGGGTCACGGCGGCGTCTGCTGGCTGTGGTGGTTCAAGGTTTGCCAATTGCGTGGGTATTGCGCCGTCAAAGCCTTTGGCCGCAGATCTGTTCAGCGAAAGAGCTGTTGTGGTTTTATTGCCGCCGAACAGGTTCGCTAAAAAGCCGCCACCTTCTCCGTCCAGGCTCACGTTAAGTGCGTTGGTCTCGACAGAATTCATATCCACGAGGATTTCGTAGCGTTCTCCCGGTGACATCAAAATGCTCTCTGCCTCAACAGACGCCGATAAGAACCCACCGTCCGATGCGATTACCGTGACCGGTCCAGTTTCCATTGATAGGCTCAGAAAGCGCGCGTTGCAGGCATTCAGAATACGCAGCCGGATGAGACCAGTGGGAACCGTTTGGGCGACTGGCGCGATTGCGCCATTGACCACAAGCGTATTGCCTTCGAAGCCATCCTCAAAGACGGCGGCGGAAAGTTCGTATTCCATCTTTCCGCTTCCATCGAACATCTTATCTTGCAGGATCAGGGTGAAGTCATCCACGCCGTAGGTCTTTGGTAAATCGGACGAGAGACTTGCGTCATCCTCGACTAACAGCACGCCTGCCAGACCTTTATAAGTCTGCTGCGCCGTTTTGCCGTGCATGTGCGAATGGAACCAGTTCATCGAAGCGTGCTGGACAATCGGTACATCGGGCGACCAGACCGACCCGTTTTTAACTTCCTGATGCGGTCCGCCATCAACTTCGCCCGGAATATGCAAGCCGTGCCAGTGGATCGTCGAAGTGTCACCGATGTTGTTTGTCACATCGAACGGCAGGGTCTGACCCTGTTTCGCCCTGAGGACGGGTCCCAGATAGTCGTGGTTTATCCCGAAGGTCTGACTTGCCACGCCAGTGCCGAAGTCGTGGCTGGACAGGTTAAGCGCCAAAGACACCCGGTCTTCGATCCCACCGGTCAGGTCCGTGACGGGAATTATTGGAAGCGGTCGCGGCGTCGACTGTGCCCATGCCATACCGCCGCCCGCCAAAAGCATGCCGGCGCATGTGGTTCTCAGGAAAGCTCTGCGGTCCATTGCAACCTCCGAAAGATGTCAACTATGGTTGATAGATCGACATCCAAGGACGCTTTGTCAACCGTGATTGATAAAAAAGACGACACATTCCTAAGCCAAAACATCAAGGGCATGATGATGACGCTGATTGCACGTTGGAATGCCCAAATGGACGATGCACGCGCCGAAACCGAGTTCGCGTCGGTGCGTCCCGCAGACATGCGTGTCTTTGCTCAACTCCGAGGGCGAACGGTCAGATTGTCAGACATTCATCGGGAGATGGGCTTTTCTCGCCAAGCAGCGCAACAGGCCGTCGACCGCTTGGTTGGGCATGATATGATCGTTGTGACGGATGACCCCACGAGCAAGCGCGACAAACTGGTTTCAATCACGGAAAAGGGACAACGATGGCGCTCGATTGCGGCTGAGCAAATTCGGCACATCGAAACCGAAATAGGGGACGCCGTCGGGGACGATGCCAGGGAAGCAATGCGTGATTATTTGGTAAGGCTCGTTGACAAAAATTGAAGCTACTAAAGCTTACCGGAAGTCGGTGGCCACGGCCCAAAGCCGCCGTTGGCCCATAGATCAAGTTTCTGCGGTCTCCGTCCGAAAGCTGCCATTCGCCGCGGAAGCAAAATTTCTAGGTCCGCGAATGGAAAAGTCGCGGGACAAGGACGAAGCCGCTCGCGCGGCATTGGCGCTTTTGGCGGGTGTTGCTCACTGATCTGGCTGTTTTGGGATTTGGCAGAGCTGCCTGACGATTGAGGTTTCTCAATCGGACAGGAGGTTCCAGTGACACAAGAGAAGATGAGTCCGCAGCGTGAGCGGATGATCGAAGATATGCGGATCAAGGGGCTTGGGGAGAGCTCGCAGAAAACGCATATCCGGGCGGTCAGGTATTTTGCAGAGTTTCTTGGCAGGTCGCCGGATACCGCCACCGCTGAAGACTTGCGGGCTTATCAGCTCCATATGGTCAACACGAATGTCACGCCGTCGACCTACAATGTGCGGCTGGTCGGGTTGCGGTTCTTTTTCGAGACGACGTGCAAGCGCTCCGAGATGAAGGACTGCCTGCATTTTCGGACTGAGCCACGTAAGCTCCCGGTCGTGTTCAGCGCTAAGGAAGTATTTGCGATCCTCAGGGTCGCGCCCGGCCCAGGCCTGAAGTATCGGGTTGCGCTCAGCATTTCCTATGGGACTGGTCTACGCGCATCGGAAGTTTGCAATCTCAAGGTTGGCGACATCGATAGCGAACGCATGCTCATCCATGTCGAGCGAGGCAAAGGCGGCAAAGATCGCAAGGTGATGCTGTCGCCGGGATTGCTGGACCTTCTGCGTGACTATTGGCGTGAGGCCCGGCCGGATGGTTGGCTGGTCCCCGGTAAGCCCCGGATCAACCCGCTGTCACCGCGCCAATTGAATCGCGCCTTCAGCGCAGCCAAGCATCTAGCAGGGATTAAGAAGCAGCGCGGCACGCTGCACTCTTTGCGCCACAGCTTCGCAACCCACCTGCTTGAAGCTGGAACGGACGTGCGGGTGATCCAGGTTCTGTTGGGGCATGCGAAGCTCAGTACGACGGCGCAATACACCCATGTCGCGACCAAGCCCCCTCTCGGGACATTGCTGCGCAATGCCCTGCCGGGCAGTGGATCCGCGACACTGACAGCCCCTATGAGTTGCTGGCGCAGCTTCAGGACCGAAGGCCGGAGTGACAGGCAAGGGCGTTGCCGCGCCCGAGGCTGGAGGTCGCTGACATCTTTCGTGCGCATGGTCCTGCCTACAGGCTGGCCAATGCTGGGCATCTAAACCTCAGCCAACTGCGCGTCATGTCGGCGATAGAGGCCTGCCGCACGGAAGCGCTCGGCGGGCATGTGGCCGCCTGCACCAAGTGCAACCATCAGCACATCGCTTACAACAGCTGCAAAAACCGGCATTGCCCCAAATGCCAGGCACCAGCGGCACGCGACTGGATGTCGGCACGGTCCGAAGACTTGTTGCCGGTCGAGTATTTCCATGTCGTCTTCACGCTTCTGGCGGAGGTCGCTCGGATAGCTCTTTGGAACAAGAGGGCAATGTACGGCCTGCTGTTCAAGGCGTCGGCGGAAACAGTTGCGACAATCGCCGCCGATCCCAAACGGCTTGGCGCTCGGGTCGGCATGACCAGCGTGCTGCATACCTGGGGATCCGCAATGACCCATCATCCCCATATCCACATGATCGTCCCAGGTGGTGGCTTGTCCCCGGACGACACAAGATGGGTTGCTTGTAAGTCTGGGTTCTTTCTGCATGTCCGCGTGATGTCGCGACTGTTCCGGCGACTGTTTTTAGAAGGGCTCATAGCCTTGCACCGCTCAGGACAGTTGAGGTTCTTTGGCGATCTCACCGAACTGGCAGATGCCAATGCCTTTGCCAAATGGCTCGCGCCGTTCCGCAATACCGAATGGGTCGTACATGCCAAACCACCGTTTGGCGGACCAGAACAAGTGCTGGCTTACCTGTCCTGATACACACATCGCGTCGTCATCTCAAACCACAGGCTCGTCAGCGCCGATGCCGGGACTGTGGCATTCAAATGGAAAGACTACAGGATCAAACGCGGGGAGCGCATGAAGATCATGCGGTTGCCAACGTTCGAGTTCATCAGACGTTTCCTGATGCATGTGCTACCTGATCGGTTCCATCGTATCCGTCATTACGGCTTCCTCGCAGGCAGCGGGCGCAAAGAGAACGTCGCCAAAATCCGCGCACTACTCGGGGACATCAAACCGGAGCAAACAAACCTACTGTTAGACGAAGCGCCACCACCCCTCACATTGCGCGAGCCATGCCCCGACTGCGGCGGGCAAATGCGCATCATTGAAACTTTCCGGCGCGGACAGAAACCGCAAACCCGAGCGCCACCGAGGAAGCAGGCCGCATGATGAACAGCCCATCCTCTGTCCGTTCCAAAGCCCGACGCTCACCGCACCGGTCAAAGGGAGGTATTGCCTCAATGCCATCCACGCGTCGAAACGAGAGCCAAACCAACGCAGCTAGGCCGACAAACGTGCCCGATCCCATGCAACAGACTACGGCGCTGAGCCTCCAAACTCAGAAAAACATCCGAAACTCAAACCGACATCGGGAACAGAGATCAGTGCTTTCCCCATAGCGCAGCGCATTACATCCCGCGGCTTCCACCTTGTCAGATTCATCAACGCGGGCCACACCGCCCAGATCAAACCTAACGCATTGGCCCGCATCAAAAAATCTTGGACAAAGTCGCCATTCGCTGCGGCTACACCAGTGTCCGCTTTTTTGCCACGCAGGAAAAAGCCATCTTTTGCTCTCGAATTGACTATTGGGATTTCGGGATTTTAGGGTAGCTCTAGTGGGTTGCGGCAGAAGCCCACCAGTTATTGGAGCGTTTTTTTGCGGATACTTAAAGTCGCTCTTGTGCTTCTCGCGATACCTCTTGCCCTGTTCCTTAGTTGGATTGCGTGGGTGTTTTTCACGTTGGAAGTCCTTTATCCACTTCAACATGCACGACTGCAAACCGAAGCTGAGGAGTGGAACAAGGAAAACTGGGAAACCGGGGCAGCGTTGCGTGTTACCGTGCAGGTTTTTTCAGGTGAACCACTTATTCGAGAGTCTGCAATGGCGACAGTGGACTGCTACCGAAAGCAGTTTGCCCGCCCCGGAGGACTGAAGGGACGGCCAAGTGCGCCAAAGGTCATCCAGCGAGATGGGCCTGCGTACCTCATCGTGTCTTTCGGACCAAATGCCGCGCATTACACCTCTTTACGAGATGTCTGTTACGACGCGCTGCGCGAACATGATAATTGGCAACTGCCCCACGTCACGGAGAGCCATAATTATTGGTCGCACATCGTCGCGCATGATCAGTCGTTCAGTTGCTTTCTGGGCAACGACCCCCGCACGAGCCAAGGGCAAGTGGCCCGCCCGACCTTCGTAGATGTCTAAGAGGTCCCCCTGCGCGCGCTCCTGTCGGCCGATGAATATGAGGCTTTGCTCTATCCAGTCGATAATCCGTACCATCGCCTGCCGCAAACCTACTACTGGTGGACCGAAGAGGTGGAAAGGGGGTGCTGGCGCATCGGGCGCGACGACGCGTGCAGTCCGAATGTCGAGCAGTTGTGCGGAACGCCCTACCATTAACTCTACCGACGCACTGCACTGTTCAGCAAGCAATGGTCAGACACCGCACCCCAGCCAAAGCGGTCATTCAAGCATTTCGCAGCATCAGTCAACTTTGGGCTTTGAGCCGACATCGGAAGCGGCGCGGCATCTTGTGATAGGATGCTCTGGTCAACGTCGAGTTGTCGTTTTGGGAGGGCTTGGCGGATTGGAGGATCAGTCATGGAAACACCAAACTTACCTGCCATTCGTGCGCTTCGGCCCGCCTGGAACAAAGGACGCATCGTCGGTCAGAAGCGACCATTGAAGCCAAAGCATGTCTGGGCAATCCGAGTGCGACTTGAATTGGCCGAGAACCACCGTGATCTCGCGCTATTCAATATGGCCATCGACAGCAAATTGCGCGGCTGTGACCTCGTGAAGATGAAAGTCATCGACGTCATGGCGTCCGGTCAGATCAAAGAAAGGGCTTCGGTTTTGCAAAGCAAAACGCAGAAACCGGTGCGCTTCGAAATCTCTGAAGGCACACGTGCCTCGGTTGAGAAATGGATGGAAGATCAACTCATGGTCGGCTCAGAGTACCTGTGGCCGGGTCGGTTCCACGAGCGCCTGCACATCTCAACCCGGCAGTATGCAAGGATTGTCCGCGACTGGGTTACGTTGATCGGTCTCGAGGCGAGTGCTTACGGTACCCATTCGATGCGCCGAACCAAGGTCGCCTAGATATACAAGAAGACTGGCAACCTGCGAGCCGTTCAGCTTCTTCTCGGTCACACCAAGATGGACAGCACGGTCCAGTACCTAGGCGTTGAGCTCGAGGATGCGCTGGCCATAGCCGAAGCCATTGAAATCTAGCTTATTTGGGTCGCCTGCACTGGCGGCCCATAAGAGACATTCACTGCCCAGCTCAGATGCTGCGCTCGCAGCCCGCTTACCCGTCATTCGCTGCAAGTGCACGATCAAC
>ERZ1740063.128-NODE-128-length-12157-cov-5.879855_pt1 | contig 12157 bp, 9 predicted proteins | sample MGYA00581740_ERZ1740063 | MGnify/ENA primary metagenome ERZ1740063 (study PRJEB43018, sample SAMN04849236) | marine metagenome | isolation source: floating plastic debris | place: Pacific Ocean | collected 2008-08-27 | study: EMG produced TPA metagenomics assembly... | reverse complement strand
GCACGACAGCGCATTTGCCCGTAGGCACCCCGCGAAACAAAAACCCAAGTGCGGAGACTTCACCCATGGCCAGACCAAAGATCGCCCTTATCGGAGCAGGTCAGATCGGCGGCACCCTTGCCCATCTCGCAGCCATCAAAGAACTCGGCGACGTTATCCTCTTCGACATCGCCGAAGGCACGCCCGAAGGGAAGGCTTTGGATATCGCCGAATCCGGCCCCTCCGAAGGCTTTGACGCTAAGCTGAAAGGCACGCAATCCTATGCCGATATCGCGGGTGCGGACGTTTGCATCGTCACCGCAGGTGTGCCCCGCAAACCCGGGATGAGCCGCGATGACCTGCTTGGTATCAACCTCAAGGTCATGAAATCCGTCGGCGAAGGCATCCGGGATCACGCGCCAAACGCCTTTGTCATCTGCATCACCAACCCGCTTGACGCGATGGTCTGGGCCTTGCGCGAATTCTCGGGCCTGCCACATGCGAAAGTCTGCGGCATGGCCGGTGTTCTGGACAGCGCCCGCTTCCGCCACTTCCTCGCTGAGGAATTCAACGTCTCCATGAAAGACGTCACCGCCTTCGTTCTCGGCGGCCACGGCGACACGATGGTTCCTTCGGTCCGCTATTCGACCGTTGCAGGTATCCCCCTGCCCGACCTGATCGAAATGGGTTGGACCAGCCAAGAGAAGTTGGACGCGATCGTGCAGCGTACCCGTGACGGCGGTGCCGAGATCGTGGGCCTTCTGAAAACCGGATCGGCCTTTTATGCCCCTGCAACCTCCGCCATTGAGATGGCAGAAGCCTATCTGAAAGATCAAAAACGGGTCCAACCCTGTGCGGCCTATTGCGACGGAGAGTTTGGCCTCAAAGGCATGTATGTGGGCGTTCCAACCGTGATCGGCGCGGGCGGGATCGAAAAGATTGTCACCATAAAGCTCAACAAAGAAGAGCAAGAGATGTTCGACACTTCCGTCAAAGCCGTCAAAGGCCTCGTCGAGGCCTGCCGCAGCATCGACGAAACGCTGGGCTAAGTCCCTACCTTCGCGTTAGAGTCAACGCGACAGTGTGTTTCTGGCGCGTTTTTTGTTTGGGGTTTTCATGTCAATGCGGCATCGCGGATCGTTTGTGGATAGTGCTGAATGCCTTCAGCATCACGATCTTACCGCCCAATCCCAATCGGACACTTGCCCCACCAGAAGCTATCTCAAAAGTGGTCGCAACTTTGATCAACGACCTTGATGCTGCGCACGCTTCCCTTACGATCGCTCAAGAGCCAGCGGCCTTCGATGTGACTGTTGATAGTCTATGGTTTTGATATCATCGGAAATGGCGTCCTAGAACCCCGACGAGGTTCCAGCACATTTGTTCGGTATGCTTTTTGAGCTGCCGGTTCAATCCGATGAGGCCTCTTCGAACGTTGGGATAACAATCCGATTTTATGCTTGAGACCATGCTTGGCTGGTTGCTTGCACTAGCATGCTTTCAGGCATTGGCCATGCAGTTCTGGCTTTCGATCCAACAGAACCCATTCGCGATCGTCAAGCCAGCCGCGAACACTTGGCGAAGGTCCCGGCGACCGAGAATATTTATGATCAAGACGCCCTGCAGGCTGATATCGTCTGCCTTAAAGCGGATCTGGCAAAGAACGAAAGCATGCGCTCCGAAGTACGTGATCTGGCGGATGCTCCAGATAGTCGAATACGTGCAATCAGAGATGTGCTGGGCGACGCAACCTCAAATGAACAACGAAAAACCGTGGAGAGCGAGCTTCGCGAACTGGAAGAGACAATCTCAGCACAAATCGGGCAAAGCACTCAATTGTTCCGAAAGGCCGACGTTTTGAGAGCTCAAATCCGATCTGCCGAAAGCAAACTGCAAGATCCACCTGCCAGCCGTCGACCGGTTGATGAGGACGCCATCGATATTGTTGATGCGTTGTACACGCTCTTGTCCGCACTTCTTCAAAAGCCGGAAGCCCAATATATGCTGTCTGCGCGCGACCACTTTCGCCTTATGCTGTCCAACAACCAGACATTTTGGGACTCCGTAGATCGCGAAACAGACGATGATCGCGAATAGATCCCGAACACGCAGCAAAGTCCGGCCATAGGGGTCACCGTACCCGCTGAGCTAAGTGCGGCCTGTGCCGACGTTTTGAATGATGCATCCGATTTGATCGAGGGGCATCTGCTGATACCACACCCGCTCCTGCTCGACGGTTCCGGGATTGACCTTTCCGTTTACTTTGAAGCACCAAGCTCTCTCGACCTTGTCGACTGGGTTCATGGAAAAGTGGCTTATCCATATGCTGCGAAAGGCCCCCTCATCTCTGCGGGAAGCTGGCGCAACTCTCGCAACATGACGACTGGGAACACCGTTGGATTTGTTCTGTTCTTCAATTGATTGGGATCACAAGGCGTGATTCCCGAAACTCTGTGCTCGTCCCAGACTATTTTGTGATCACACGTTTTTTGGTGTGATCACAAAATCCATTTTTCCGCGCAAAACCCTGCCCTGCGGCAATATTTCGTTTACAGACCACTGGGATACTTCCGTATACCCAGACAAAACGACAGCCAAACGGGACCGCATTTCATGAACATTCACGAATACCAGGCCAAAGCCCTTCTGCGCAGCTATGGGGCCCCGGTCTCTGACGGGCGCGTTGTTCTACGGGCGGAAGAAGCCAAGACCGCCGCCGGCGAAATGGACGGACCGCTTTGGGTCGTGAAAGCGCAGATTCACGCGGGCGGGCGCGGCAAAGGATCCTTCAAGGAGGCGGACGCAGGAGACAAAGGTGGCGTGCGCCTGGCCAAGTCGGTCGAGGAAGCCGCAGAGGAAGCGAAGAAGATGCTGGGCCGGACACTTGTCACCCATCAGACTGGCCCCGCAGGCAAGCAGGTCAACCGCATTTACATCGAGGATGGCTCGGGCATCGAGACCGAGATGTATCTTGCCCTGCTTGTGGACCGCCAGACCTCCCGTGTAAGCTTCGTCTGCTCGACCGAGGGCGGCATGGACATCGAAGAAGTTGCGGCCGAGACGCCCGAAAAGATTCTTTCTTTCAGCGTGGATCCCGCGACTGGCTACCAAGCATATCACGGTCGCCGCATTGCCTTCATGTTGGGGCTGGAAGGCAAGCAGGTGAAGCAATGCGTCGCGCTTATGAGCACGCTTTACAAGATGTTCATCGAAAAAGACATGGAGATGCTTGAAATCAACCCGCTGATCGTTAGCGATAGCGGAGATCTGAAATGCCTCGATGCGAAGATGGGCTTTGACGGCAATGCGGTCTACCGCCATCCCGACGTTTCGGAATTGCGCGACACAACCGAAGAAGACCCCAAAGAGCTGGAGGCGTCGAAATACGACCTCAACTACATTGCGCTGGATGGCGAAATCGGCTGTATGGTCAATGGCGCGGGTCTTGCCATGGCGACCATGGACATCATCAAGCTTTATGGGGCCGAGCCTGCCAACTTCCTCGACGTGGGCGGCGGTGCGACCAAGGAAAAAGTAACCGAGGCCTTCAAGATCATCACCTCTGATCCGAACGTCAAAGGCATCCTCGTCAACATCTTCGGCGGCATCATGCGCTGCGACGTGATCGCCGAGGGCGTAATTGCAGCCGTGAAAGAGGTTGGCCTCAAGGTACCCCTCGTCGTGCGCCTTGAAGGCACGAATGTCGAAAAGGGCAAAGAGATCATCAATTCTTCGGATGTGGACGTGATTGCGGCGGACGATCTGAAAGATGGAGCCCAAAAGATTGTAAAGGCGGTTAAGGGCTGATCCGGTGCGGCGCATCTCGACTGCGACCACTCTGATAGCAGGGCTGGCATGCAGCCCCTTATCGTTGCACGCCGATATGCGTCAAAGTGTGGAACTGGCGGTTCAGCGATACGTAGACCACTGCGATTTGGCTTTGAGCGACCCACAGGCCTTTCTGAACGCAAGTCGGGATGCAGGGTCAGATATTGTCGCTCAAAGCGCGACGACACCGGACGGGCAGGCGTTGTTTGCATTGGGTACGGATTCACTATCTGGGGCAGAAATTGAAATTGAGATTGGCGCTGCTGGCCAGAAAAGGCTGATCACCTGCGCCTTTACCTCTGCTAATTTCGGACGCTCAGCAACCGCTGCCGCCGCTGAGGCTTTTCTGGCATATGCCAATGCGCAACCGGGATGGATGACCACAGGAGGCCAGTCTCCTGTTGCCGCCTTCGCTGGTGGCGATACGCCGGGAGCTATCGACCCAGAAAGCGCCTCGTTTCATTATTACATTGATGGGGTCCTGCCCAAATCGGGCGCACTCACACGGCTGGTCGTTGGATGGGGCAACTATTACTTTGAAGCATATGTGGAACAACGAGGGTAGCGCCACCGGAATGCTCTCCCCTGCCCCATATCGCCCCTGCCCAACCTGTGGCACTGAGGCAAGCACGCCTTGGAACGCCTATTCACCTGACGAATGGCAAGTTGTCCGGTGCGGCGGTTGCAATCTGACCTATCTGCGTAACCCCGTTGAATACAAAGCGCTGGAAGAGGATTTCGCCTGGGAAGCGACCTATGAGGCCAAGACCAGGAAGGGCGGTTCCACCAAGCTCTCCCCTGCCCTCCGCGTGCTGCGACAGAAACTTGGCCTGACACATCGGTCCAAACAGGAACGGCTGCGCAAATGGTTCAGGGGTGGTCATGTTCTCGATATCGGTTGCGGCGCGCTTATGCGGGCCATCCCGCCGATGACGCCTTACGGGATCGAGCTTTCCAACGCGCTTCACGCCATCGCGGACAAGAACATGCGCGAGAGGGGAGGCTACTGCATCCATGGACCGGGCGCCGAGGCGATCTGGAAGTTCAATGAAGGCCAGTTCGATGGGATCATCATGCATTCCTATCTCGAACACGAAACCGATGTGATGGGCGTTCTCAAAGGGGCGCACCGTGCTCTCAAGACCGATGGCAAAGTCTTCGTCCGTGTGCCAAATTTCGGTAGCCTCAACCGGCGCATCATCGGACCCAAATGGTGCGGCTTCCGATATCCCGATCATGTCAACTACTTCACGCTGGATACACTGCGCGACTGCATAAAACGCGCCGGTTTCGGCCTGACGCTGATAAACAAGGTCGCCCTACCGTTCGACGACAACATCACCGTGCTTCTGCACAAGGGGGCCGCATGACACGATTCCAGCAAGTGAACCTCGCCCTTGGCGTAGGCCTGCTGACTCTGATCGCCACCCTGCCCCGCGCCCAGACGTTTGACGAAGCTGCCCGGATGAATTTCGCGCTCGCAACAGATCGCTGCCTTGACGTGATGATCGCCCGAAATCTTCCGAATGCCTCTTTCTCGCAAGCCGGTTTTGCCTATCGCGGTGTGGATCGCGGCATCAATTCGTACGGTGTGCATCGCGGCGTCGATCACTTCTTTGATGCGCCCGCCGAAACCGCGCGTGCAACGGTCGATGCACCGGACCGGATCGCTGGGATCTGCTCGGTTCTGACAACACACATGCCCGAGACCGCAGCAGCCGCGATCGTACAACAGACCATTTTGCGCCAGTTTCCGAATGCGCAAATTAACAGCCCGACCCAATGGTCGGTACGCCGCGCGGATGGCCTACCGCTGATCATCAGCACCAGAACCATCGGCACCAATCACAGATACGAAAAGCCCGGCACCGTTCAGGTGTCGATGAGCTATCCAGGATAACGACCAAAGGGACAAGCATGGCCGTACTCATCGACGAAAACACCAAAGTCATCTGCCAGGGCCTCACCGGCTCCCAAGGGACATTTCATACCGAACAGGCGATTGCCTATGGCACGAAGATGGTCGGCGGGGTGACACCGGGCAAAGGCGGCCAGACCCATCTCGATCTGCCGGTCTACAATTCCGTCCATGAAGCGATGGATCAGACCGCGGCCAACGCCTCCGTCATCTATGTACCACCGCCCTTTGCAGCCGACTCGATCCTCGAAGCGATTGACGCTGGGATGCCGCTAGTCGTCTGCATCACCGAGGGCATACCGGTGCTGGATATGATGAAGGTGCAGCGCGCGCTCGAAGGCTCGTCCTCGCGTCTGGTTGGGCCGAACTGCCCCGGTGTCATCACGCCCGACGCCTGCAAGATCGGCATCATGCCCGGCCACATTCACAAGCGCGGGAGCGTGGGTGTGGTAAGCCGCTCGGGCACCCTTACTTATGAGGCCGTGAAACAGACAACAGATATGGGGTTGGGCCAATCGAGTGCGGTGGGCATCGGCGGCGACCCGATCAAGGGGACCGAGCATATCGATGTGCTTGAGATGTTCCTGGCGGATGACGAAACGGAAAGCATCATCATGATCGGCGAGATCGGTGGATCAGCTGAAGAAGATGCCGCCCAATTCCTCGCCGACGAGAAGAAGGCCGGCCGTTGGAAACCCACGGCCGGTTTCATCGCAGGCCGCACAGCCCCTCCGGGCCGCCGCATGGGCCACGCAGGTGCCATCGTCGCAGGCGGCAAAGGCGGCGCAGAGGACAAGATCGAAGCCATGCGCGCCGCTGGCATCGTGGTCGCCGACAGCCCCGCAACACTGGGCGAGGCGGTGATGGAGGCGATCAAGGGGTGATGTCGATCAACCAGCTTGATATCACGCAGCAGCAAACTGAGCAGCGAAACAAAAGCAATTGTTGTATCATGCAGAAAAGCTCCGGATGTTGCCTCGCTCAAGACGCTCAAGGTTCATGCGAATGAACGGAAACTCTGCATCATTCGGCCAGATAATCGCAAAGGGATATGCGAATTGGTTGAATTTTTCCGGTCATGCGAGCCGTTGGGAATTTTGGGGCTTCGTAGGTTGGCTGTTCTTGTTGATGTTGGCGGACGAAGCACTTCTATACCTGCTTGGTGTCCAACAGAAGGTCGGTTCCATCCAAAGCATCAACTTTGGCGAAGTGGCCAAAAACATCTTAATCTTCTTTCCTATACCTGCCTTGGCAGCCAGGAGACTAAATTATGCTGGATTTAGGGGGCGGCCTGCAATCATCACGTCCGGCCTATTTCTCGCTGTGCAAGCAATAGGTGTTTTGCCGAATTACGGGCCCATTATTCCTTTGCTTTACATACTCTACATCGGGTTTTTATGCGTCGTTTGCGCGACCCTATTGCCCCCATCACCGACGACACGGGTCCCAACCCAACAGAGGTAACCCCCATGACCGACCACCCAGCCAACGACCAGTTTCATGCCTCCTCCTTCATGCAGGGGCACAACGCGGAATATCTTGAACAGATGTATGCGCGATACGCCAACGATCCGAACGCGGTGGATGAGGCGTGGCAGGCGTTTTTCCGGGCCATGGGAGATGACGAGATCAGCGTCAAGCAAGAGGCGCAAGGCCCAAGCTGGGCGCGGGCCGATTGGCCGCCAATGCCCGGCGATGACTTTACCCAGGCCCTGACCGGGGAATGGGCGCAACCGGTCGAGGCGAAAGCGGCAGGCGACAAGATCAAGTCCAAGGCGCAGGAAAAAGGCGTCGCGGTCAGCGATGACCAGATCAAACGCGCCGTCCTCGACAGCATCCGCGCGCTCATGATCATCCGGGCCTACCGGATCCGGGGGCACCTCGTGGCCGATCTTGACCCACTTGGAATGCGCGATCAGACACCCCACCCCGAGCTTGACCCGAAATCCTATGGCTTCACCGAAGCCGACATGGACCGGCCGATCTTCATCGACCAGGTGCTGGGACTTGAGCTGGCCTCCATGCGCGAGATCATCGCCATCGTCAAACGCACTTATTGCGGCACCTTCGCCCTGCAATACATGCACATCTCCAACCCGGAAGAGGCCGGTTGGCTCAAGGAACGGATCGAAGGCTTTGGCAAGGAGATCCAGTTCACCCGCGAGGGCCGCAAGGCGATCCTGAACAAGCTGGTCGAGGCCGAGGGCTTCGAGAAATTTCTGCATGTCAAATACATGGGCACCAAACGCTTCGGCCTTGACGGGGGTGAGGCGCTGATCCCTGCGATGGAGCAGATCATCAAACGCGGAGGGGCGCTTGGCCTCAAGGACATCGTCATTGGCATGCCGCACCGGGGTCGCCTCAGCGTGTTGGCCAATGTGATGGCCAAGCCCTACCGGGCGATCTTCAACGAATTCCAGGGCGGCAGCTTCAAACCTGACGAGGTAGACGGATCTGGCGACGTAAAGTACCATCTCGGTGCATCGTCAGACCGCGAATTCGACGGCAATGAAGTTCACTTAAGCCTTACAGCAAACCCCTCGCATCTTGAGGCCGTTAATCCCGTTGTCCTGGGCAAGGCCCGCGCGAAACAGGACCAGCTTCGCGATCAAAACCGCACGGCGGTCATGCCCATCCTGCTGCATGGCGATGCGGCCTTTGCTGGCCAAGGCGTCGTGGCTGAATGCTTCGCGCTTTCAGGTCTGCGCGGCCACCGCACAGGCGGAACGATGCACATCGTTGTCAACAACCAGATCGGGTTTACAACCGCGCCGCATTTCTCGCGTTCCTCCCCCTACCCCACCGACAACGCTTTGGTGGTTGAGGCACCGATTTTCCACGTGAACGGCGATGATCCAGAAGCTGTGGTGCACGCCGCCAAGGTTGCAACCGAGTTCCGTCAGAAGTTCCGCAAGGACGTTGTCATCGACATCTTCTGCTACCGTCGCTTCGGTCACAACGAAGGCGATGAGCCCATGTTTACCAACCCGGTGATGTACAAGCGGATAAAGAAGCATAAGACAACGCTCACGCTTTATACGGAGCGCCTCGTCCGCGACGGACTGATCCCCGAAGGCGAAATCGAAGATATGAAAGCCGCTTTCCAAGCTTATATGAACGAGGAATTCGAGGCGGGCAAAGATTATAAACCCAACAAGGCCGACTGGCTGGATGGGAAATGGTCGCATCTCGATCGCAACAAGGAAGACTACCAGCGTGGCGAGACCGCAATCGCCAAAGAGACGCTCGACCAGATCGGCAATACGCTGACGTCCGCACCAGATGGCTTCCCGCTTCATAAAACAGTCGGTCGCTTGCTTGAGGCGAAAGGCGAGATGTTCAAGACCGGCACCGGCTTTGACTGGGCCACGGCCGAAGCGCTCGCCTTTGGAAGCCTTCTGACTGAAGGTTATCCTGTCCGCCTCGCCGGGCAGGACAGTACGCGCGGCACGTTCAGCCAGCGCCATTCCGGCCTAGTCAATCAGGAAACGGAAGAGCGTTACTACCCACTCAATCACATCCGCCCCGGTCAGGCACATTATGAAGTCATCGACTCCATGCTGTCGGAATACGCGGTGTTGGGCTTCGAATACGGCTACAGCCTCGCTGAACCGAACGCGCTGACCCTCTGGGAAGCGCAATTCGGCGACTTTGCCAATGGTGCGCAGATCATGTTCGATCAGTTCGTGAGTTCGGGGGAGTCAAAGTGGCTCCGCATGTCGGGTCTCGTCTGCCTTCTGCCCCACGGTTATGAAGGGCAAGGGCCAGAACACTCATCAGCGCGGTTGGAACGGTTCCTCCAAATGTGCGGCCAGGACAATTGGATTGTCGCCAATTGCTCGACGCCAGCGAACTACTTCCACATCCTGCGCCGCCAATTGCATCGCGATTTCCGCAAACCGCTGATCCTGACGACACCGAAATCGCTCTTGCGTCACAAGCTTGCCGTCAACACTGTCGAGGATTTCACCACCGGCAGCAGCTTTCACAGGGTCCTATGGGACGATGCGCAACAGGGCAATTCGGACAACACGCTTGTGTCCGACAAGAAGATCAAGCGCGTGGTCATGTGTTCGGGCAAGGTCTATTACGATCTGCTCGAAGAACGCGATGCCCGCGCGCTCGACGACGTCTACCTCCTTCGGATCGAACAGTTCTACCCCTTCCCCGCGATCAGCCTTGTCAAAGAGCTGGAACGTTTTAAGGGGGCCGAGATGATTTGGTGCCAGGAAGAACCCAAGAATCAAGGCGCTTGGACCTTTATCGAACCCAATATCGAATGGGTCCTAAGCCGGATCAAAGCCAAGGAAACGCGCCCCCGCTATATCGGCCGCGCAACTTCGGCCTCGCCTGCCACGGGCCTGGCCAGCCAGCACAAAGCACAACAAGAGGCGCTCGTGAACGAAGCGCTGACCATCGAAGGGAACTAAGCGATGTCCACCGAAGTCCGCGTGCCAACCTTGGGCGAGAGCGTCACCGAAGCCACAGTTGCCACATGGTTCAAACAGCCCGGCGAGAGCGTCGCGGTCGATGAAATGCTCTGCGAGCTCGAAACCGACAAGGTCACCGTCGAAGTGCCCAGCCCCGTAGCGGGCACCTTAGGCGAAATCGTCGCGGCAGAGGGCGAAACCGTCGGGGTCGACGCGCTGCTCGCCACGATTTCAGAAGGCGACGCGGGCAGCACGGCAGCGCCCAAAGTGCAAGAGGCGAAAGCGGATGCTGCCCCGGCCCACTCCACGCCCACCCACGAACCAGCCGCACAACCCGGCAGCGGCAGCATCGATGTTATGGTACCGACCCTGGGTGAATCCGTGACCGAAGCGACGGTTAGCACCTGGTTCAAGGCCGAAGGCGACAGCGTTGCACAGGACGAAATGCTCTGCGAGCTCGAAACCGACAAGGTCAGCGTCGAGGTGCCCAGCCCTGCCGCCGGCGTTCTGTCAAAAATCATCGCGCCCGAGGGCACAACGGTCGATGCAAACGCGAAACTGGCCGAACTCTCGGCGTCCGGTACGGTGACGAACAAAGCTCAGGGCAGTTCGGAACCCACCAAAAGTTATCAGGCATCTGCCGGTGACGGCGGCGCGCGCCATGACGTGGAAGATGCGCCCTCCGCCAAGAAAGCCATGGCCGAGGCAAGCATCTCGCGCGATGCGGTCACCGGCACGGGCCGCGACGGTCGCGTTATGAAAGAGGATGTGTCAAAAGCCATCGCTTCTGCCAGCGCAACACCGGCACCGGCACCAGTAGCCTCCGCTCCACGCGCCCCGGTGCCTGCGGATGACGCCGCCCGCGAAGAGCGGGTGAAGATGACGCGCTTGCGTCAGACCATCGCGCGCCGTCTCAAGGATGCGCAGAACACCGCTGCGATGCTCACCACCTATAACGAGGTTGACATGACCGAGGTGATGGCGCTCCGCAAGGAATACAAAGATCTTTTTGAAAAGAAGCACGGCGTACGTCTAGGCTTTATGTCCTTTTTCACCAAGGCATGCTGTCATGCCCTTAAAGAAGTACCCGAAGTCAATGCCGAGATCGACGGCACCGATGTGGTCTATAAAAACTTCGTCCACATGGGCATTGCCGCAGGCACGCCCCAGGGACTTGTCGTGCCCGTAATCCGCGACGCGGATTCAATGTCCTTCGCCGCGATCGAGAAGGCCATTGCCGAAAAGGGCACCCGCGCCCGCGACGGCAAGCTGAGCATGGCCGAGATGCAGGGGGGCACTTTTACCATCTCAAATGGCGGCGTCTACGGCTCGCTCATGAGTTCACCCATTCTAAACCCGCCCCAATCTGGAATCCTTGGCATGCACAAGATCCAGGACCGCCCGATGGTGATCGGTGGAGAGATCAAGATCCGCCCAATGATGTATCTCGCGCTCAGCTACGACCACCGGATCGTTGACGGCAAGGGCGCCGTGACGTTTTTGGTGCGCGTGAAAGAAGCCCTTGAGGATCCAAGACGGCTGTTGATGGATTTGTAATGGTATCGCAACCAGACATGGGTGAGGTGCGCTGGCTTGCCGGTGGGCAGATACAAAGGTTGGAGCTAACTGCGAACCGCTGCTTCTAATCATAAGGACTTCCAAACGGCTGGTTGTTGCTCGCGCAGCAGCTTTTTGCGCATTTGATCTTGTCCCGTCTTTATCAAAAAGCTGAGACGCGAGAAGCGTGAAGACTTGTTAAAATTTGACCTGCTCCGCTGAGAGTGCGCGTTTGTAAGTTAGCTCTGTTCAGGTTTTGGTCTTCCTTTGACCGCTTCGTATGGCGTCAGGCAGGCGAGGCTGGAGTGAGGCCCGTTGTGATTGCAGTCGGCGTGCCATGCCGCAGTCACACTCCGACCTCTTTGGGCGTTTCTTGGCTGCGGAGGTGAAGGGTTTATGAAACTTTGGACACGGGATGACGGGCGGCATGTTCAGCCGGGCGTTT
>ERZ1740063.119-NODE-119-length-12922-cov-6.194684_pt1 | contig 12922 bp, 10 predicted proteins | sample MGYA00581740_ERZ1740063 | MGnify/ENA primary metagenome ERZ1740063 (study PRJEB43018, sample SAMN04849236) | marine metagenome | isolation source: floating plastic debris | place: Pacific Ocean | collected 2008-08-27 | study: EMG produced TPA metagenomics assembly... | reverse complement strand
ACCCAGCCCCATCGCAGCTTTCGCGTTGCATCTGGTGTCAGACTTTGCGTGCGGCTTAGATCTTGTAGGTCTGCTCCCGGGCACGCTCGATCTCAGGCCGCAAAGCCCTGTCGCGCTTTGCCCGATCCGACAGCAGGTCAGGGTTCGCCCGCTTGGCCAGGTGATCTTGGAACGTGGAAGGGGCAATCGGCAGGTGTCTGCAGATCGGCTCGACCCCAATGTCTTGACGATGTCCTTCGATGAAGAGCGATCATGTCCGAGACCGACGGTCAAGCTTCACCTGCGTAAAATGTGCGGACGCCTTTCCAAGGATCTCGTTGGCCTGCTTCGGCGCGCGGTTCGCACGTTTCGGTGCCTTCATCTTCTTGGCCATCTCTGGCGTGATACCCACGCGGTCGTCCCGATCGACCGCGGTCTTCTTGACCCAGCCGTTCAACGGCCTCCAGTGCACAGTCGATCTTTGAAGAAACCGACAGGATCGCCCCTCTTGGGACATCACGGCGTGAAGGCCGACCGGGCCGTGGACCAGCGGCTCTCGTACTGCCCTGTATTCGAACCGTTGTTCTGCCCTGTATTGTCCAGAACCCTGCGAGCCGAGCACGCGGATTTCGGGCGAATACTTGTGCGTCGGCTTGCTCATGATGCTCCATCCCAATCAAGAATGGGCGCCCCAAAAGCCCGGAAAGGGTCACGCTGGACTTTTGCTGGGCTCCAAAACGAGGAGTTTGACAATACCGTGCTGTGGCTTTAGCCAAATACGGGCGGAGCAAGCTGCAACCGGACCCGCGGTAAGGGCAGAGCCCACTTGTTAAACTGAACCTACGGTCTTCCAGCCTTTGTGCAGCCGGGTTGCGGGTCATCGGCTTGAGACGCACGGAGGTTCACATGAAGCCGCTCCCGACCAACCCCAATATTGATCAACTAAAGCGTCAAGCGAAAGACTTGCTCAACGCCGTTCGTCGTCATAACGCAGACGCGATGGCACGCTTCCGAACGTCACTTCCTGAAGCTGCTGGAAAAAGCGCAGAATATCTGGCTCAGTTACGATTGCATGATGCCCAATCTTGTGTTGCACGCGACTATGGCTTCGCCTCATGGGCAGCGTTGCGCGACTTTGTTGAGTTGTCCCGCGCTCGCTTGAGCAATCCGGCTGAACTCGCCGCTAACTTTGCCCGATTGGCTTACGCTGGCGACGTGGCGGGCGGTATGGACCGATCCAAACCAGACCAGGCAGTGCGCTATCTTGCGCTGCTCTTGGAGCAGGGGCCTCTCGACCCTTGGATCGCCTGCGCAGCCGGGGAGATCTCAATCATCCAACGGCAATTGGTCAATGACCCGGCCTGGATTGCCAAAGCTGGCGGCCCGTTGAACTTGCCACCTCTCGTGGTAGCCACCCATTCCGGCCTGATCCAACTGCCGGAACATCGCACGGGGATACACGGCATAGTGGGGCTCTTGCTTGAAGCCGGAGCCGACCCAAATCAGTCGGTTGCAAGTCGCTGGCCCCCTGCCTCCCTCTCCGAACCATCGCGAGATCATCGGCTCTCTGCGCTTTATGGTGCGGCAGGCGTGAACCACAATGCCGATGTAACGCGCCTTCTGCTCGACGCAGGCGCAGACCCCAATGACCAAGAGTCGCTTTACCATGCACTTGAGAGTACCGATGCAACCATCGTGCGTCTGCTCCTTGATGCCGGGGCAATCGTCTCCGGCACCAACGCACTTTATCACGCGCTCGACTATGACAAGCTCGACACCTTCCAACTGCTGCTATCACGCACCGAAACTCTCAATGAGCAGGATATGGGCCCGCTTTTGCTTTGGGCTATCCGGCGACGCCGCTCGGTGGCACATATTGAGAGCATTATTGGCGCTGGCGCGGATCCAGCCGCAAAAGCAAAAGACGGCACAAGCGCATTTATCCTTGCACTGCGCCAAGGTCTTCCGGAATTGGCAGCGCTCCTGAAACGCGCCGACGTGGCTGAAGAACCTAGCGAAGCTGACCTCTTTGTTGCAGCCTGCGCGACAGCGAACGCCGAGGAGGCCCGCCGCCTTCAGACCCGCAATCCTGACTTCCCGTATGTATTGGAAGATGCACAGCTTTCCATGTTTTCGGAACTTGCAGCGGAAGGCTGCAACGAGGCTGTGAAGCTCATGGCAGAGCTTGGATGGCCGATTGATGTCCGCGGCGGAGACTGGGACGCTTCGGCCTTGAACCAAGCGGTTTTCCGGGGCGATGCAGCCCTTGCGGAAACGCTTCTCTCCCATGGTGCAAGATGGACCGAGCAACATGGTTATGGCGACAATGTCTGCGGCACGCTAAGCTGGGCTTCTCTTAACCAACCCAAGCCAGAAGGCGATTGGGTTGCTTGCGCCAAGGTGTTGGTTACCTACGGCATGCCAGGCGCTGCCCGTAATCCTGAAGATCCGAAAACGGTGTTGATCGACGGTCAACCCTGTCGTTTCTCGGAAGAAGTGACAGACTACCTGCTATCAGTAGGCGAAATATGATAGGCATTCATCGACGGCGGGGACAGCACAATCGATACAGCCTACCAAGATCGTCAATGCGATGAGCGACCTGCACCGGTTAGCACAGCGATCGACCACCATAGACCGCAGGATAGATTTCGTCAGTTGGCCACCTGGATGATCTTTCCAGCCCATCGTAAAAAGGCAAGCCTGAAAACACCGACCGCAATGCGCCAACTAAACCGTTAGAAGTTTAGGCGCAGGTTGACGGTCATTGGTTCTTGCGCAAACGTCGTTGAACTTTCACCTACCCCAATTGGGCGGGCAGTTTTAAGGCGATTTGATCCAGATCGATAGTCCCGACCAACTTCGGCTCGAAGATCGTAGCGACCCGAAAGACACCCAAGTCATCCTGCACATGCTCGAGACCGCGGCGGTGCAGCTCTTTCATGATCTGCTCGTCAGTGGCACTGCCGACATCCAAGAGCCCTCAAAGAACCATGGGATCGTCTCGCGCTCGAAGACCGAGCTGTGGTATCGCATCCTTGTCTGACCGCGCGCCTCTCACCGTTTCTCACGAACCCCCGGATCGGTCCTAAGGGTCAAGGTGATCTTTCTAAATGGGATTGTTGGCGGCGGCCAAAGCGGTTCGTCAGTTTCATCCGAAGGTTTCATGATTGGCCTTGATTTTGGTTCCATCTCAATCGAAGGGCTAGCCGCAGACCCGTGCGACAATCTCCGCGTTGGAGAAAGCTATGCGCTCTTGGTGGCCACTCTCGGTGTGGGGTGTATCACCTCTTGAACCGCCAGACGATCCTTAGCTGCGTCGACAAGTCCCAAACAATCCGTACGTCCTGCGGGAAGTCCTCTAAAGATCGTCATTCATGCGCCGCCGCATCGCGCACTATGTTCCCAAACAGAGTTTCGCCAGCAATGCGGCTTACCAGGTCAAAGCAATCTAGCCGCCTGGCGTGCGCATCCGTGCAACGCCGCCGCATCGTCTACAAGAAGGCGTATGGGGATCCGCGCGAGACACCCGTCGAAGATCGGATCGGCCTGAAGCGGCGCGAGGACAGTCCGGGTGTGGGACCCGTTCAGCAGGGCGCGGGCGAGGCTTCCGTTGAAGAACATACCACCGAGAGGCATGTAGAGATAGGCAAGGGAACGGGTCAACGCACCCAGGGCCCGTGCCATGAGCGCCATGGTCTTTTCGTTCTTTGCGATCTCTTCGGTGGGCGCATCTGCATGACCCAAGGCCACGTGCAGGCGTTTGAGGCCACGGCCCGAGAACAGATCCTCGACCGTCGGGAAAGGGGCCGGATCTATCTCTTGGCGGAGGATCACGGCGACGTCGCTGGGCAAGCTGGCATGGCCCGTTTCTGCCTCGAAGACGACCTCTCTCGTCAGATGCACCGGGCTGACATTGAAGCCAGTGCCAAGCCCGATGACGAGGCCTTGTGGTCCGTCAGGTTGGCCTTCGGCCACGTGGAGCAGGGCGCTGTTGGGTAAGGCAGGCAGCGCATGGCCGAGGGCTGCGAGATCATTGAGCAGCGTAACATTCGGGATGCCGAACCGGGCACCAAGATCAGGCGCGTCGAAATGCCAGTCACGGTTGGTAAGTCGGCCGGATTGCGCACCGACAGGGCCTGCAATCGCGACGGTAAAGGCTGCGGCGTCACGCCCGGCAAGATAACCATCGGCCAGCGTCGCAAAATCGGGAAAGTCGTCATTGCGGTAACGTCGGACGCTCTCCATGAGCACACCGTCGCGCCCGGCAAAACCGATGCGCGTGTTGGTGCCGCCGACATCTGCAACAAGCGCTTGGGTCATGCAGCTTGGCCGGGCTGTTTGCCAAGGATGATCATACCTAGAAGATCGTCATCGGTGACATCTTTCACATCCACAGTTCCGACTAGCTTGCCATTCTTCATGACGCTAGCCCGGTCGCAAAGCTCCATCACGTCATGAATGTCGTGGCTGATCAGAAAGATGCCAATCCCTTCGGCTTTGAGTTGTTGGATCAACTCGCTGACCATTTGCGTTTCATGCGGACCCAAAGCGGCGGTGGGTTCGTCCATGATCAGGATCTTGGCATCGAAGTAAACAGCGCGCGCAATGGCCACGGATTGACGCTGCCCGCCCGAAAGCGCGCTGACAGGTTCGCTGAACTTCTGGAAATTGGGGTTGAGACGAGCCATGATCTTGCGGGTCTCCGCCTCCATCGCGTCTTCGTCCACAAAACCGAAAGCCGTGACAAGCTCGCGCCCAAGAAAGAGGTTTGAAGCAGCATCGAGATTGTCGGCGAGCGCGAGGGTCTGATAGATCGTCTCGATGTTTAAGGCTCGGGCGTCGCGGGGGTTATTGATCTCGACCTTTTTGCCATTGATCGTGATATCGCCACTGTCCTTTTGATAGGCTCCGGAAAGTATCTTGATCAGGGTCGATTTCCCCGCGCCGTTGTGGCCAAGCAGCCCCACAACTTCGCCCGGCATAAGATCAACCGAAACATGATCCACAGCATGCACACCGCCAAAGCTGATGCAGATATCGTTCATTTCGACAAGGGGTGTGGTTATCACTTTGCTCCCGTGCGGCGGCGGTAGATGATGTCGATTAGGACGGCGGCGACAAGGACGGCGCCCACGACGATGTTCTGAAGCGGCGCGTCGACATTCACCATCGCCATACCCGATTGCAGCGACTGCATGATGAGGGCGCCGAGAATGGCTCCGTGGATCGTGCCAAGTCCACCGGCAAGGGCGGTGCCCCCGATAACGGCAGCGGCAATCACGCGCAGTTCGTCCAATGTGCCAATGTCGTTCGAATGGTTTGAGAGCCGCGCCGAAGCGACCACCGCCGAGAGGGCGCAGAGGGCGCCCATCAACGCGAAAACCTTAACGGTGAGAAGGCGCGTGTTGATCCCTGAAAGCTCCGCAGCGTCGGGGTTTCCTCCGGTCGCAAAGATGTAGCGGCCAAGACGGGTGCGGCGGGCAATGAGGGTCATGCCGATGGCAACGAAGATAAGCACGAGGACCGAGATAGGCAGGCCATAAGCTGCGGTGAAGCCTTCGGGCATCTCTTCGCCGCGGGCCGCGAAGTTGCGGGCCAACACCCGTTCGGGAACCTGATAGGCATTTAGTATGGCAACAAAGCCGAGGATCGCGATGCCAATTACTGCGGCAAGAACACCTTCCGCCCATAGCGGTTTGACAGGGAAGCCATGACGCGCCTTGTTGCGGCGGGCATTCCAAAGCGCGGCGAGTGCCGCCAAGGTGCAAAGGATGCCGACGACCCAGCTTCCGGTCTGTCCCAACGTGCCATTAATACCCCCAAATTGACGGAAGGTGGGGTCAAGCGGGCCGATGGTCTGGCCGCTCGTGAGATACCAAGCGACGTTGCGCCAAACAAGAAGTCCGCCCAGCGTAACAATGAATGCGGGGATCATCAGGTAACCGACCAGGTAGCCGTGGAAGGCGCCGACGACAGCCCCGGTTACAAGACCTGTGAGGATCGCAAGCCAAGGGATGAGAGGGTGGCCGAGACCAAGGCCAAGTGTTTGGGGTAACCATTGCGTCTGCATCATAGCCATGACGGCAGAGCAGGTTGCGAGAAGAGCACCGACGGAGAGATCGATGTGGCGGGTGACGATGATGAAGACCATGCCGGTGGCCATGATGGCGACGGAAACGGTCTGGATCGTAAGGTTAAAAATGTTGCGCGGCGTAAGGAAGCGCCCACCAGTATCGAAGTGAAAGTAAAGGCAGATGACGATGAACGCGCCGACCATGCCCAACAGGCGAAGGTCGATTTCGAGCGTTTCCAGAAAGCTGCGCGGCTTGGCAGTGGGTACAGCGATATCACTCATGGCGGGTCTCCGTCATGGGGGCGGACGACACGTCCACCTTACCGGGGAATGGCGTGGGCTATGTAAGGGGGGCGTGTCGCCCACCCTATTTTTGAGTTTGAGGTAAGGCAGGGCGAGCCCTGCCTTACGCGATCAGTTGCAGGGGGCTGGGCCGCCGGATACGCCCTGGCAGAGCTTTTCCGCTTCGATCCAGCCTGCATCCGTAACAGCTGCGAGATTGTCCTTGGTCACCGGCAGAGGCTCGAGGAAAATCGCCGTCATGTCGGTGCCCGCAGGTGACGTCCAGGCCTGTGCCCCTTCGACATTGGCCATCGCTGCACCGCCCGCCAGTGCCACGGCGATCTCACCTGCAGCTTTGCCCAGTTCACGCGCGTCCTTCCAGACGCTCACCGTCTGGACGCCAAGAGCCACACGATTCAGCGCCGCGTGATCACCATCCTGACCGGAAACCGGGATGCCTTCCATCCCCTGCGCTGTGAGAGCGGCGACAACGCCGCCCGCTGTGCCATCATTCGACGCTACGACCGCATCTACGTCGTTGTCATTCGCCGTCAGGATCTGCTCCATGTTGCGCTGCGCGTTGGCGGGCAACCAGGCGTCTGTGTAAGCCTCACCCACGATGGTAATGGCGCCTGAGTCAATCGCCTCTTGCAGCACCTCTTGCTGACCGCCACGCAGGAAATCTGCGTTCGGATCGGTCGGGGATCCCTTAATCATCACATAGTTGCCTTCGGGGGCCGCGGCCAGCACGGCGCGGGCCTGCATCCGGCCCACCTCAATATTGTCGAAGGTCAAATAGAAAGCGCGGGCATCCTCGATCAGGCGGTCGTATCCGACCACAGGGATACCTTCGGCATCTGCTGCATCCACCGCTGGACCAATCGCCTGGGCATCTTGCGCAAGGATAATGAGCGCATCGGCACCCTGCGCGATCAGGCTCTCCACGTCCGAAAGCTGTTTGGAAGAAGATGATTGTGCATCGGCGCTGATATATGCAGCGCCCGCCGCCTCGAGCGCACCCTTGATGGCCGCTTCATCGGTCTTCCAGCGCTCTTCCTGGAAGTTTGACCAACTCACGCCGACAGTGATGTCTTGCGCCGAAGCACTTACGCCCATCACCGATACCGCTGCTACGGCCGCTGCCGTTTTTAGAAACTTCATTCTGTCCTCCCTAAAGCTCTGTCCCGCCTTTTCTACCTTTATCAGCGGGTCATCCTCATATTGAATGAATAAATTCGAATTGCAAATTAAATTGGACAGATTGGCGAAATCAGGTCATCTTTTTGCTAGATGGTCTGTTCAGGATGGGCCCCGGGAGGAAAAAAAGGCAGCGTTATCATGGCGTTCGGACATCAACGGCTGGAAAGCCGGAGGCTTTTGCTGCGGGAGATCTCCAAAGGCGGGCGCATCCCGCGAATCGATCTTGCGGAGCGGACGGGAATCAGTAGGGCGACCGTGACAGCGGTGACGGCGGATCTGCTCAAGGGTGGTCTGATTGAAGAGATACCGCGTGACCCAGAGGCCGAAGACAGCGCTCGGGGGCGGCCCAAAATCGACCTTAAGATATCTGGTAACGCGCATTTGGTGGCCGGGCTGAAAGTGTCGGGGCACTCGATCTCATTCGTGCTGATGGATTTCGAAGGTGCCGACATCGAGACGCATGAAGAGGCACTGCCCAATAGCACGATGACACCGGTGGGTCTGGCGGATGCGATTGCTAGGGGCCTCGACGCACTTGCCGCGAAAGTCGACGGGTCCGTAGCCGATTTATCCGGTCTGGGTGTCGGTCTTGCTGGGCTTGTGCAGGCTGACACAGGGCTGGTGCATTGGTCGCCATCGCTCACGCAACGCAACGTGAACTTGCACGATGTCCTTTCGGCACGGCTTGGCCTGCCGGTCTTCGCGGACAATGACGCGAACCTCGTCGCGATGGCCGAACTGACTTTTGGGTTGGGCCGCGATCATTCGGACTTCATAGTGATCACGATCGAGAGCGGGGTCGGGATGGGCCTTGTTCTCGGCGGTCAGATCTATCGGGGCACACGCGGCTGTGGAGCGGAATTCGGGCACACGAAGATCAATTTCGAAGGTGCGTTGTGCCGCTGCGGACAACGTGGATGTCTTGAGGCTTACGTGGCCGACTATGCTTTGGTGCGCGACGCCTCGTCCGTGCTCGATATAGATCCCAAAGGCTCGACCGCCGAGGCAGTAGCGCAAGTTCTGGCAGCGGCGCGGGCCGGGCACGGCGCGGCGCGAAATGTCGTTGACAGGGCGGGCAGGATGTTCGCCGTGGGGCTTGCCAACCTGGTGAATGTATTCGATCCGCAATTGATCATCCTCGCCGGTGAACAGATGCAGTTTGACCACCTCTATGCAGATGCGGTCATCGACGAGATGCGCAAATCCATTGTGCAGGTGGACAAACCGCCGCCGCGGGTCGAGATCCACAAATGGGGCAACCTGATGTGGGCGCGCGGCGCTGCTGCATATGCCCTCGAGTTCGTGCAGGACATCGCAGTCGAAAGTCTTGATCATGCGCGCTAGCCTCGTCGCATTCCTCTTGATGACAGTCGCTGCACTGGCGGAGCCTCGGTTCCAACCCGCCGAGGTCCCATATCACGCCTATGATGGCGGTTGGGAGCATTTCGTGGGCGGTGGCGTGGGGGTGTTAGACTGCAACGGGGACGGACGGCCCGATATGCTGGCAGCTGGGGGCAGCAATCCCGTAACGCTTTTCATCAACCGGAGCGACAGCGAGATGCTGTTCGACGCCACGCCACTGGACATTGTCGGCAGTGTGGGTGCCTACCCGATCCACTTGAATGGTGACGCGCATGTGGATCTGATCGTGCTGCGAGTGGGCCCCGATCTCGCCCTTCAGGGTGATGGGGCATGCGGTTTTCGACCGCTGGACCTCGGTATCGATTTTCCCGACACATGGACCACAGCCTTTTCCGCCACTTGGGAAGAAGGACAGAGCGTCCCGACGCTTGCCTTCGGGCATTATGTCGACCGTACGGATCCTGATGGGCCTTTTGAAGCATGTGATGAAAACCACCTCTACCGGCCCGAGCCGGAGGGCTATGCACGAACTGTGCTGATCCCTGGGTTCTGCGCCTTGTCGATGCTTTTTACGGATTGGTCGCGCGGTGGCCGGGCCGACCTGCGGGTCAGCAATGACCGGCATTACTATGTCAAGGGCGGCGCGGAACAGCTTTGGGAGATGGGAGAGATCCCGCGCCTCTATAACCAAGCGGATGGATGGAAGGGTCATCAGCTATGGGGGATGGGCATTGCCGCGCGAGATCTAGACCGCGATGGCCGGGACGAGGTTTTCCTGTCGTCAATGGGCGATCAACGTTTGCAAGTGCAGGACGGCGATGGGCCGACTTATGTGGACGTGCCGTTCGATCGGGGTGCCGCCGCACAAAGACCCTATGTCGGCGGTGACGGACGCCCATCGACAGGCTGGCATATCGCTTTTGGGGACATTCAGAACGATGGGCGTGATGATGTATTCATATCAAAAGGCAATGTTCAGCAGATGCCCGGCAACGCAATGGAGGATCCGAACAACCTGTTGATACAAAACCTGGGTGGTCGGTTTGAAGAATTTGGAGATCGCGCTGGAGTGGCGTCGTTGCATCGGGGTCGGGGGGCAGCCCTGGTCGATTTCAACACGGACGGCTTACTGGATCTGGTCGTGGTGAATCGCCGCGCGCCGCTGGAGCTTTGGCGGAATGTCAGCGGCGGTGCGGGGCATTGGCTGAGCGTCGATTTGCATCAGTCCGGATCGAACCGGGCAGCGGTGGGTGCCTGGATAGAAGTTGATGATGGCGCCAGCGTGCAGTCCAGGGAAATCACGGTTGGTGGTGGTCATGGAGGCGGGATGCTCGGCTCTCAGCACTTCGGCCTCGGAGAAGTGGAGAAGGTCAGGGTCAGGGTCCGCTGGCCGCATGGAAACTGGAGCAATTGGGAAGTTATCGCGGCCGATCAGATCATTCGGATCACGCCGGACGGGACAAACTTGTCGGTCAGACGCTACTGATCGACAGGCAAGCCGCTTGGCACAGTTTTGGGCACACCCAGACCACCGCGAAGGCTTTGCTCATCTGTCAGCGCGCCGAGAAAGGCGACTATCAAGGCGATCTCGTCATCCGTCAAAAATATCGGCGTAAGCTGGTTCGCGCTGGCAATGGCCTTGATCTCGGCTGCGTCCGATAGCGCGCGCAGGTCATCGACGCCGTCAATCTCCGGGAGGACAGCCTGGCTGGGCGCGTACGCCTTCAAAGACCCAATTGGATCAAGATGATGGCGAATTATGCCTTCCAGCGTGGCGTGACTGCCTGCATGACCGTACGGCGCCGTGTGTAAAACATTTCGCAACGACGGCGTGCGGAAGGCATAAGCGTCAGCGGGGTCGCCCGTCACGCGCATACGCCCTGTATCTCGGGAATGTGTTTCAAAGCGTCCCGCCTTGCCAGGGCCGATCTGCGGGACAGCGATCGCGTGAAAGGCGTGGTCGGTCTGGAACTGGCCCGAATGGCATGTGGCGCAGGTCGCCTTGCCGTAGAAAAGTTGCATACCCTGCATCTGTTCAGCGTTTAGTCTGCCGACACCGCGCAGATAAAGGTCAAAGAGACTGTTGTCAGCGCGCCATTCAAAAGCGACGAAGGCCGCTATGGCATCCGAAATGTCAGTGAAACGGACGGGTTTTTTCCCAATAACGCCATCAAAGCGCGCACGATATTCAGGTATCGACTCAACGCGTTTGGACAGGATGTCCCAGGCACCTCCCTCGCCGGTCAGAAGACCCTGACGCACGGCCTGAGCCACGTCATTTTCGGAATAATGCCCGGCCATTTCATCGGGCGAGAGGACCGGGAACATCGTCTGAGCAGAAAGCAGATTGGCAAAGCCCGCCTCCATCTCTGCACCCAACGGCGTGCGGATGCCGCTTGGGCGCTCTGGATCCGCTTCAAGCCGACCGTCGTGAAAAAACACGTTGAATTCGGATGCACCCAGATTAAAGAGCGCGGGAGCATTGCGGGGAATACGTTGTTCCGGTGGGTTTTTCTTATCGACGACCCGATCAGTGCCAAGCCCCACACCGCCGTCACCCAGTCCCAGAGACAGGCCATCGGCGGTGGCGTGTTTCGGGTGGTGGCAGGTTGCACACGAGACAGCCTTGTTGCCCGACAGGATCGGGTCATAGAACAGCAATCGCCCAAGCTCAACCTGCGCGCTGTCAACAGACATGAACTCCGCGTCGGCCACAGGAAGGTCCGCACAAGCGACCCTGGCCAGACACAGGAAGGCCAAGCAGCTAGACGAAGCGGTTGACATAATTCTCCAGGATCTCCTGTTGGCCAGAGCGCGGCTGCGGATCGATTTTGCCCGAAATTACATCGGCTGCTATCGTGCTCAGGTCACCTTGCAGCATGGATTTTGCCCTGGCTGTGTCCCAGTCGGCATAGCGGGTCGACAAGGCCTCTTCCAATCCGCCGTCTTCGAGCATGGCGGCGGCTGCATTCAGCCCGCGCGCGCAGACGTCCATCGCACCAACATGAGCAGCGACTAAATCCACGGGATCAAGCGACTGGCGGCGTAGCTTTGCGTCGAAGTTGGTGCCGCCCGTGCCCAAACCACCGGCCTTTAGGATGTGATAATAGGTGAGCGCCACCTCGGGTACGTTGTTGGGGAATTGGTCGGTGTCCCAGCCGGACTGGTAATCGTTCCGGTTCATGTCTATGGAGCCCAGCATCCCCTCGGATGCTGCAACAGCGATTTCATGTTCGAATGAATGGCCTGCGAGGATTGCATGACCCTGCTCGAGGTTCAGCTTCACCTCCCCTTCCAGCCCATACTTGCGAAGGAAACCAATGCAGGTAGCCGCGTCATAGTCATATTGATGTTTGGAGGGTTCCTGCGGCTTAGGTTCTACGAGGATCGTGCCTTCGAAACCGATCTTGTGCTTGTAGTCGACGACCATGCTTAGGAACCGGCCCATATGGTCAAGCTCGCGCCCCATGTCAGTGTTTAACAGCGTCTCATAGCCTTCCCGCCCGCCCCAGAGGACGTAGTTCTGACCGCCCAGCTTATGGGTCGCATCCATGCAAGACTTCACGGTCGCGGCGGCATAGGCAAAAACGTCCGGATCCGGGTTGGTCGAAGCGCCCGCCATCCACCGGCGGTGGCTGAACATGTTTGCCGTGCCCCAAAGGCAATCGATCTTCTGGTCTTCCATCTTAGCGCCGAAATAGTCGGTAATCTCGTCCAGCCGCGCAAGGCTTTCGGCGAAGGTTGCGGCCTCGGGGCGGATATCGACATCGTGCCAGCAGAAGAAAGGCACGCCGAGAATGCCAAACATCCCGAATGCGACATCTGCCTTCATCTTTGCACGACCCATATCATCCTGTGGATGCCAAGGGCGGACAAATGTCGGCCCCTCGGATGTTTCTCCACTCCCCCATGTCTAGCATTGCCAGTAGGCCCAGTCACAGCGCTAATATTTTTTTATCCGTTTCCCTACGAACAGCGCTCCCCCCTCTTTGTGGTTGTCGCCTTCTGGCTTTGTTCTGTCTT
>ERZ1740063.105-NODE-105-length-14333-cov-6.104707_pt1 | contig 14333 bp, 17 predicted proteins | sample MGYA00581740_ERZ1740063 | MGnify/ENA primary metagenome ERZ1740063 (study PRJEB43018, sample SAMN04849236) | marine metagenome | isolation source: floating plastic debris | place: Pacific Ocean | collected 2008-08-27 | study: EMG produced TPA metagenomics assembly... | reverse complement strand
GAGATTGGTCAGTGACTGGAGTTCAGACGTGTGCTCTTCCGATCTATGTCGGACTGAAAGTCCTTGAAGTTGCTCACAAAGCCGCTCACGGCCTCAGCAACTTCCTGAGCCGGGGACAAACCTTCCCCGGCCCGAGCCTTAATCTCGGTCTTGCTCATCAGCATGTCCTTGATGGTTTCGTGGATGGCCTGGCGCGTCAGCGCAGTGCCAGCTTTGCGCACGCGCCCCGGAAGGCCGCCGCCATGTCGCGCAGGGCTGCGGCATCGGCATCATCCGCCTTTGCCGCCACCCGCGCACTGGGAAGCATCGGGAAGGTCACAAGCGACACTTCCCAAAGCTCCAGTTCCGTCAAGAGCCGCTGGCCCTTATCATTCCTTGTCGATTTCACCGTACGGTAGCCGATCGAAAGCCCGTCAATTGCCCGCGCCGCGATCAACGCTGCCGCTTCGCGTCCCTTTTCGACATCCGCCAGCAGACGGCCCTTGACCCACAGGCCCTTGCCGTCCTCACGCACCTCGTCCCAGATCCCGATGGGCTGCGCCGGATCGTGCTGCCACAGCATCTTAACGGTGCGCTCACCCGCCTCCAGCCGCCGTAAGGACGCCGAATACGCACCTTTGGCGACGACATCATTGCCCTGATCGCAGGCGCCGAACAGGCTCGCATAACCTTCGATCTCGGTGCCGTCTTTCACCTGGATCTCGTCGCCAAACCGCGCGAACTTGTGCTCCAGTCCCGTATCCATATCCATATCCATTCTCCGATCGCTTCAGGGCAGCGTCACGATAAAGGACTGAAAAGCCTGGCTCAGAATGGCCGCCACCACCCCGTAAACCGTCAGCCACAGCCGCTTTTCGAGGCGCTGCATGATCTCTTCCAACCGGCCAAGCCGATCGGCGATGTTGTCAAAATGCACCTGCGTCAGCTTCTCATGCGCCTCCAGCCGCAGACCCGGCGCACATGCAAAGCGTTCATGCCGCCTGCCATCATCCATCTGCGGCACCCTCATCCATTGGCGGCAGCCCCAGGATCCGCCGCTTTTCGGCCATGGTCAGAAATTCTGCGGCACCCACCCGCTTCCATTGCGCGTCCCGCTCTGCAGTCAGCGCCGGCACCTGGTCCAGATCCGGGGCAAGCGTCAGGTTCTCGCCCGTATACGCGGCCAGCCATTCGCCAATCGTCGCCGCCACCCGCGACACAAGCGGCAGCACCGTCAGGCGGTAAAACGCCCGGTTCGCCTCCTGGTAGTTGGCATATGTCGCATCGCCCTGGATCCCCAGCAACATGGGCGGCACCCCAAAGGCCAGCGCAATCTCGCGCGCGGCGGCTTCCTTGGTTTTCTGGAACTCCATGTCCGAGGGCGAAAAGCCCATCGGCTTCCAGTCAAGCCCGCCTTCCAGCAGCATCGGACGCCCCGCATTGCGCGCCCCGGCGTGATGCGTCTCCATCTCGGCCACAAGGCGGTCATATTGATCCGTGGTCATGGCACCCTGCCCCTCGGCGCCGCGATAAACCAGCGCGCCAGAGGGCCGTGCGGCATTGTCCAGCAGCGCCTTGGACCACCGGCTCGCCGCATTGTGCACGTCAATCGCCTGGGCCGCCGCCTGCAGCGGTGTCAGACCGTAATGATCATCCTGCGGATGGAAGCTCTTTAGATGACAGATGGGGCTTGGATAGCCCGTGGCATCAAAGCGGTGGGTCTTGCCCGACACCGTGTAGTCATAGGCCACAGGCCAACCATCGGTCCCGGGCACCACACTCATCCGATCACTGCGCAGCACGTGCAACTCGATCGGCGCGCCGCTTTCCCCCGCCACAGCCTCGACATAGGCGTTCCCGCTTAGCAGAAGATGCCCGAAGAGCGCCTCGAACAACTCAGCACGTCCCTGCACAGGATTGGGCCGCTTCAAAAGCGCCACAAGAGGATGCGTGTCAAATCGCCGTTCGTCATCCTGCAAGGTCAACGGAAGGGCAGAAGCCGCTTCCGAGATCATCTTGATCGCCCGGAACCCGACCGGGTTGCCCGCAAAGCCCGTCCGCGTCAGCGACACCGCGTCCCGTGGGCTCCAGGCCACGCGGCCATTGGTCTGCAAAGCAACCAGCGGGCCTGTCGCACTCGCCTTCTGTTCTGGCGCCGCATGTGCTGCCGCATCCGGTCCTGCCCTGCGCCGAAGAAAGTCAAACACCATGAATTCGCTCCTTTACGATCCGTCTTCGGCCGCCACGCGCCCGTCCTTGCTTGCAAAACGAAACGGGCGCCGCCCTGGGTAGGACCGCGCCCGCTGCATTCCGTTTCTGCCCGTTGTCTAAAGCGCCCGGATACCCGGCCGCCGATAGCCCTGCGATGGCTCCACGATCAGTTCGTGCAGCGCCCAGACCAGCGCATCGACCCGGTCGGGCGATCCGTCGCCCTCGTAACCTTGCGCCGTCATCCGCGTCATCTGATCCTCAAGCGCGCCCAGATCCCCGGCGTGATGGACGCGCCCCTGTTCATAAAGTGCCGCCACGGGTTCCGCCCGCGCGGCCTTGCCCTTGCTCGCATGCACCGCCTTGAAAGGCACCGTTGGGTCAATCTGTCCGATCACCTCGCGGACCATCTGCCCGCCTTGGTTCACTTCCGCCACCAGCCGGTCCGCATTGAAATGCGCCACGGCCTCAACCGCCGCCTGCGCCCATTCCGCCGGGCTTGCCCGTTTCACCGTCCGGTCCGCCAGAACGTAAGCCCGCCAATCCACCGGCGGGCCTTTCGTGACAGCACCCACGACCACAATCCCGCATTCATCCGACGCCTTGCCCGACGTCACCGACGGGTCAAGTCCCACGACAATCCGGTCAAACGCCTCGGGCAACTGCCCCCGGCACTCCTCCAGCATCCGCGTGCTCCACAACGCCCCTTCCACATCGCTCAGAAACTCACCGTCCAGTTCCTGCCGACCCAGCCGCGTGCCCGCGTAGCGGTTGCGTACCTCTTCCAGAAACGACGCCGCCAGATGCGCCTGATTTGCATCTGTCCTGGCATGTGTCTTCACCGTCGAGGGCGTCGCCAGCAAGGCCTTCATCACCGCATTCGTCCGCGGCGTCGTCGTCACGCAGACCCGTGGATCCTCCCCCAGACGCAGCGCGAATTGAAGCATGTCCCAAGTGTCCTGCGCGTTGCGCCATTTCGCCAGCTCGTCCACCCAGGCCCCATCGAATTGCGGTCCACGCAAACCTTCCGGGTCGCTCGCAGTATGCACCGTCGCCACCGCCCCGTTCGGCCATTCCAGCATCTTGCGCGTGGCAATCCATCTGGGCTTCCTGTCGGGCGTCGAACACGCCATGATCCCGCTCTCACCAAAGATAATCTCTTCCGGCACCTGATCGACCGTTTCGCCAACAAGGGCGATCCGCCGGCAGCGCCCCTCATCCTTCGGCTTCGATCCTTCGACCTGCGCCCGCACCCATTCGGCACCGGCCCGCGTCTTTCCGGCCCCACGGCCTCCCAGGATGATCCATGTCCGCCAATCGCCCGTAGGGGGCAGTTGATGCGGCATCGCCCAGAACTCAAACAGAAAAGGGAGGGCGCGCAGGGCGCCCTCACTCAAGTCATCCAGAAACCTCTCCTGCACCGCAACAGGTGCGGAGGCGATTGAGCGCGCACCCAACCTCAGATCGGACGGCATCGAGGTCGAGGGCAAAGCCTCCTCCGACGATTTCCGAACGCTGTCTGCGGGCCGCATGCAATTCCCTTTCGACTTTCTGGCACTCGACCAGCGCGTTGCGGATATCCCTGATGGATGCCCGAACCTCTGCTGGCTTCGTTTCCTCCCCCGAACGGACCTCGTCTGTGAAGGTCTCGATTTGTTTGCGAAGGCGGGTTATCTCTTTCTGAACCGATAGCATCAGGTCCAGAATGTCCGCCTCGTCCTCGTTCGGGGTTATCATGGTCATCTGTGTGTGGATCCCTTTCCTACTGGGTTTGGTCTCCGCACGAGCAAAAATGAAAAAGCGACCATCCGGTTTCCCGGAGGCCGCCTGCCCACTTTTCCTAGCTTGCCTGTCTTCTACATTTGACCGTTCGCAGAGTCAAGCGAAATCGCCCAGGAGTAAAATCTAACCAATTGATTTATTTAACAAAATCTTAATCCACTTGCCCAAACCGACCGCAAACCTTTGAATTGCTTTGCCTTTTGTCCAGATGCCACAGCCTCGCAAAACCGCGCCCCAATACGCACGCGGCGTTAACACATTGATAACCTTCACAAACAAAAGGTTATCAATTGCCCTCTCCGGCCCGTTCCGCCTCGATCTGGCGCCAGCGGGCGACGTTTGCGTTGTGCTCGTCCAGCGTTTCGGCAAAGGCGTGGCCCCCCGTCCCGTCGGCCACGAAGAACAGGTATTCACTGTTCTCGGGCTGCCCTGCGGCCAGAAGACTGGCCTTTCCGGGATTGGCAATCGGTGTCGGTGGCAAACCAGGGATGACATAGGTGTTCCAGGGGGTCGAGGCGCGCAATTCGCTGCGCCTCAGGCCGCGCCCCAGCACGCCCTGCCCGCGCGTGACGCCATAGATCACTGTCGGGTCGGTTTGCAGACGCATTCCCTGGTTCAGCCGGTTCACAAACACGCTCGACACAAGCGGGCGCTCTTCAGAAACACTGGTTTCCTTCTCGATGATCGAGGCCAGCGTCAGCAATTCTTCCGGCGTCTCCAGCGGCAGGTCAGCATCCCGCGCCTCCCAGGCTTCGGCCACCCATTCTTCCTGCTGGCGCCGCATCCGCGCCAGCAGATCGGTCCGACTGCCGCCCTTGACGATCTCGTAACTGTCCGGCGCCAGCGCCCCCTCGGGCGGCACTTCAGGGATTTCTCCAGCAAGAATATCAACCGCCTTGAGCGCTTCGGTGATCTGCCAGCTTGTCACGCCCTCGGCAAGGGCAACCCGGAACCGTGTCCCAGTCTGATCCTTGACTTCGGTGTAAACTTCAGGCGCGGCATCTTCCGAAGGCTGGAACTCCGCCCGTTCGATGAAATCACCGCTGGCAGGATCAAGCTCTCGCACCTGCGCCAGAACACGGACAACGCCCACGCGATAGACAATCTCGGTGCCGCAAGTGCTCGCTCCGCCGCGCGTCACCGCATCGACGATGGATTGCATTGAGGCGCCCTCTTCTACCAGGAAGCTCCCGGCCTTGAGCTGATTGCTCTTTTCCTCGTAATCCGCGCCGATCCGGAAAATGGCCGGGCTGCTGATCGCGCCGCGTTCTGCCAGATCCTCGCTGACCACGTTGAAGGTCGTCCCGCTTTCCACAAAAACGCAGATCGGATCCTCCAGCGGACCTTCCGAGGTGTACTGGCTTTGCCCCCACAGGATCACGCCGCCCGTCAGAAACAGGCCGACAATCAGAAACGTTACGGCGTTCGAGGCCAGATGCCGCCACATGATCTACACCTTTCCGAAGATGACACTGGCATTCGTCCCGCCAAACCCGAAAGAGTTCGACAGGGCATAATTCACCACACGCTCCCGTTTGGTGTTGGGCGCCAGATCGACCGGCGTTTCAGTCGCCAGATTGTCGAGGTTGATCGTCGGCGGGCAGACCTGATCGCGGATCGCCAGGATCGAAAAGATCGCCTCGATCGCGCCTGCCGCGCCCAGAAGGTGCCCCGTTGCCGATTTGGTCGAGGACATTGTGACATCGGCCGCATGATCGCCCAGCAGCCGCTCCACCGCCTGCAATTCAATCGTATCCGCCATGGTCGAGGTGCCATGCGCGTTGATGTAGTCCAGATCAGACGGCTCCAGACCCGCATTGCGCAGGGCCGCCTTCATCGATCGCTCCCCGCCTTCGCCATCCTCGGACGGCGCCGTGATATGATAGGCATCTCCCGACAGGCCATAGCCTTTGACCTCGGCATAGATCTTGGCCCCACGGGCCACCGCGTGTTCGTATTCCTCAAGCACGACAATGCCCGCGCCCTCGCCCATGACGAAACCATCCCGGTCCGCATCATAGGGTCGCGAGGCCCGCGCCGGATCCTCTGCACGCTTCGTCGACAGCGCCTTGCACGCGTTGAACCCGGCAATCCCGATCTTGCAGATCGCCGCCTCGGCCCCGCCCGCGATCATCACATCCGCATCCCCATGCTGGATCAGCCGCGACGCATCCCCTATGGCATGCGCCCCCGTCGAACAGGCCGTGACCACCGAATGATTGGGCCCCTTAAAGCCGTACCTGATGCTCACCTGCCCCGAAATCAGGTTGATCAGCGCCCCGGGCACAAAGAACGGCGACACCCGCCGTGGCCCCTTCTCCTCCATCAGAACCGTCGTGTTCGCGATCGAGTTCAGCCCCCCGATCCCCGATCCGATCAGCACACCCGTCCGCTCGAGACTCTCGGTGTCTTCCGGCATCCAGCCCGCGTCTTCCACGGCCTGCTGAGCCGCCGCAATCCCAAACAGAATGAAAGTGTCGACCTTGCGCTGTTCCTTCGGCTCCAGATAAGCATCCGCGTTGAACGTGCCCTCCGATCCATCGCCGCGCGGCACCTCGCAGGCATAGGTCGTGGCCAGCCCCTCGGGATCGAACTGTGTGATCGGCCCGCCCCCCGACTGCCCGTCCAGAATCCGGCTCCAGCTCGCCTCGACCCCGTCGGCCAAGGGCGTCACAAGCCCCAGCCCCGTCACAACCACTCTGCGCATGCCCCAAACCCTTTTGCTGTTTGAAAAGCTCTTACCGCGCCGCAGCTTCCGGGTTCAAGTCCCGCGGACGTCTCGACCGGCAGGGATCAACCGATCCGTACTCCCCCTTCTCTGGGTTAGAAATATCCCGGGGGAAGCGCCGCAGGCGCATGGGGGCAGCGCCCCCAGACCCGCTCAGGATCCAGCACTCTCTTCCGCCAAGAGGGCGCGCTCAAGGCGCGGCAGAAACCGCTGCTCGTAATCTGATCCGATCAGCGGCCCGATGAAGCGATAAACCACCTCCCCCTCACCGTTCAGGATGAAGGTCTCGGGCGGCGCCGTAACCCCCCAGTCAATCGCCGTTCGTGCCTCGGGATCAAACGCGACCCCCACAAACGGATTGCCATCCTCCCGGAGATATTGCGTGGCCGGACCCGCCTGATCCCGGAAGTTGATCCCTATGATCGGGATGCCCTCTTCGGCCATCTGCAACAGCCGCGGATGCTCCGCCCTGCAGGGCGGACACCAGCTCGCCCAGAAATTCACCAGCGTGACCTCGCCACGGACCAGATCTTCCGGCACAATCGCCGCAAAGCCTTCCAAGCCCGCCTGGGTGACCGCAGGTGCCATGGCCCCCACCCGGGTCGACGGCAAGGATGTCGGATCCTCGCGCATCATCCCGATCGCCGCGAGGCCCGCAAAGGCCGCAAAGATCAGCGGCGGCGCAATCATCAAAGGCCGAAACCTAGCCATCCCGCGATCTCCGTGCCTCGACATCCTGCATCTCGGCACGCACCCGGCGCCCCCGCCACAGGGTCAGCGCCACGATCACCGCCAACAGCAGGATCGACACCGCGTAGGCCGACAGGACCGCATCCGCATATTTCCCAAGATCAGGCAATGCGTGCCTCCCTTGCCATCAGCGCCCGCGTGCGCCGGATCCGGATCTCCGTCCCCGTCCGGTACAGCACCAGCGCAAAGAATAAAAACACAAACCCCGCGATCGCCACCAGCAGCGGGTGATAAAAGACGTCCGCCACATTCGTTTCTTTATCAAGGCTCAGCGACGCCCCCTGATGCAGGCCCTGATTCCAGAAATTCACCGCGTAGCGGCTCAGAACCGCAAAGACCGATCCCACAAGACACAGGATCGATGTCAGATCCGCCGCCGTATCGGGATCCTCGATCGCCTCCCACAATGCCATGTAGCCCAGGTAGAATAGAAACAGGATCAGGAACGATGTCAGCCGCGGATCCCAGGCCCACCAGGTCCCCCACATGGGCTGCCCCCAGACCGCTCCTGTGAAAAGGGCAATCAGCGTCATCGTCACCCCGACCGGGGCCGCGGCCTTGGCCGCAAGCGCGCTCACATGATGCCGCCGGACCAGCCAAATCAGCGAAGCGACCAGCATCATGAACCACGCATTGATTGCCATCAGCGCCGACGGCACGTGCAGATAGATGATCTTTACCGTCGATCCCTGACGGAAATCATCGGGCGTGAAGAAAAACCCCCAGACCAAACCGACAACAATACAGATCGCCGACAGCGCCCAGAAAAACGGCAGGACCCGTTCGCTCAAGGTCAGAAACTTGACCGGATTTGCATATTCCCAAAATGACATGTTCCGTATCTAGAGCCTCCCTGCCCCCCTCTCAATCCAAAAGGATGTTATCGCAGATTAACCCGCAAAACCGCCGCACTTGCAAAGGGCATGAGCGCGACCACCCCCGCCGTGATCCCGCCCAGCATCAAAAGCGGTGTGGTCGGATCAAGGCCATCCGCACCCCGTCGCGCAGCCTCCGCCCCGAAGATCAGCGTCGGCACATAAAGCGGCAGAACGATCAGCGACAGCAAGAGCCCCCCGCGCCTGAGGCCCACGGTCAGTGCGGCACCGAAGGCACCGATCACCGACAAAGCCGGGGTGCCGATCACAAGCGAAAGGCAGGTCCAGACGTATCCGGGCCCCGGCAGGTTCAGCAACACCCCAAGAACCGGGGCTGCCAGAACCAGCGGCAGGCCCGTGGTCAGCCAATGCGCCAGCGCCTTGACGGCCAGGGCGGCTTCGAGCGGCAAGGGCGAGGTTGCCAGCAGGTCCAGCGACCCATCCTCCCAATCCAGCGCAAGGATCCGGTCCAGCGACAAAAGGCAGGCCAGAAGCGCGCCCAGCCACAGAATGCCTGCCGCAATGCGTGCCAGCAGATCCGCCTGCGGGCCAACTGCGAACGGCACCAGCGTCACGACGATCAGGAAAAAGGCGAGGCCCAGGCCAAAGCCGCCCCCGGCCCGAAAGGCCAGCCGCAGATCCCGCACCAGCAGCGCGTTCACAGAAACACCTCGTCACTGGATCCCGACAGCGCCAGAGGATCGGCCCGGTAGGCGCTCACCTCCAGCACCTCCGCCTCCGCGAGGCCCAGATCGACATGCGTGGCCATCAGCGCCATCCCACCTGCCTCCAGATGCGCGCGGACGGCGGCCGCAAACAACCCAACCGAAGCTGCATCAAGCGACACGGTCGGCTCATCCAGAACCCAGATCGGGCGTCCCGTCACCAAAAGCCGCGCAAGCCCCAGCCGCCGCTTCTGGCCCGCCGACAACCGACCGGCCAGGCGATCCGCCAGCGCCTCCAGATCGAATGCATGCAGGGCCTCATAGATGCCGCGCTTGCATCCAAAGACCTCGGCCCAAAAGCGCAGGTTCTCCGCCACGCTCAGCGTCGCCTTCAACCCGTCCGCATGGCCCGCATAGGCCACGGCCTCCTCCGCACCCCGGATCTCCCCCGCCGTCGCGGGCTGCAACCCGGCGACCGTCCGCAACAGCGTCGTCTTGCCCGACCCGTTCGGCCCCCGCAGGATCAGTGCGCGCCCCGGCAAAAGCTCAAAGGACAGCCCCGCCAGAACCGGCAAGCCCCCCCGCGCAATGGTCAGATCCGTGACATGCAACCCCATGACACCGGCCTAAACCATTGCCGCCACGGCGAAAAGCGCCTGTCTTCTCTGGGTCAAAAATATCCTGGGGTGAGGCCCAACGGGCTGAGGGGCAAAGCCCCTTGCAAACCAGGGCTCAAACACTCAGACCGGCAGCATGGCCAAAGCAATCCGCCGCCCCTCGCTCAAAAGCACATTGTAGGTCCGCGCCGCCGCAGGCGAGGCCATCACCTCCACACCCAGACCGGCCTCTTCCAGCACCCTCCGAAGATCGGCCGGGATATGCGCGATTTCGCCCCCAGTGCCCAGGAAAAGCACGTCGATCTGCCCCGCCAGCGCCAAGAGGGGGCCCCGATCGTCATATCCACCCCAGCCCGAAGTTCCGCCGGGACCCGTCAGGGCGCCCCCTTCGATCACCTTGCCCCCGATCCGGAAAAACCCCGGCCCGTAGCCCTCGACCGGTTCCGCGTCGGAAAACGAGATCTCGTTAAGGCGCATGGGATCCACTCCAGATCGGCAGGCCCAAAAGGGCCGAGGCAGCAATGATCGTATAGGCCACTGCGCGAAACCGTCCCTCCTGCCCCGGATCGAACAGCCGTGCCCCAGCCATGTTCGCCATCACATAAGGGACAATCAGCAAAAAACCAATCACCACCGGCTCCGCCCGCAGCTGACCCAACACAGCAAAGCCCGTCAGCATCAACACGTCGATCGCCAGCAGATAAAGCAGGAAATTCGCCCGGATCACCGCAATCGCCTGCGTCGACGCCATATAGAGCATGATCACAGGCGGCCCCGGCAATCCCGATACGCCCGCCAGAAACCCGCCAAGCCCCCCCGCCCCGAACACCAGTGGCGGATACAGATACCCACGGTAGCGCACCCCCAGCATCAAAAGGCACAGCAAGACCAGAACGATCCCAGACACGGCCCAGCCGAATATCTCGGGCGCCATCAGGCTCAACCCCCAAAGGCCCAGCGGCAAGGTGACGGCGGCTCCAAGGATCAGCCGCAACGCATCACCTCTATGACCCTCGCGCAGCGCATCGGGCAGGTTTGGCAACGGCCCCACGAGCTCCACGATGATCAGGAATGTGATCGCCCCGAAAGGCGTCAGCACCGAAGACGCCGCAGGCATGATGATCATGGCCGAGCCAAAGCCCGAAAATCCCCGCACCAGCCCCGCCGCGACAATCGCCGCAAACAGCCAGATCAACCCCTCCGTCTGCAGCGCAGACCAAAGGGCATCAGGCATCTATGTTGGCATATTGATTGCCCGCATTCGCATCGGGCTTCGACCAGTCCCGCTTGACTCCCAGATACAGCAGGATCGCAGAGGCGACAAAGATCGACGAATACGTCCCCACGATAACCCCCCAGATCATCGCAAAGACAAAACCCCGGATCACGTCGCCGCCCAGCACAAACAGCGCAATCAGCGCCAGCAAGGTCGTGACCGACGTCATGAAGGTCCGGCTCAGCGTTTCGTTGATCGAGATGTTCAGCACCTCGTTCAGCGGCTTTTTCTTGTACTTGCGCAGGTTCTCCCGCACCCGGTCAAACACCACCACCGTGTCGTTCAGCGAATAGCCCACAATGGTCAGAAGGGCCGCGATGATCGCCAGATCGAACTTGATCTGAAGCTCCGAGAATATGCCGATCGTCAGGATCACGTCATGGACAAGGGCCGCCACCGCCCCCAGCGCAAACTGCCATTCAAAGCGCAACCAGATATAGATCAGCACCGCCCCGATGGCCAAAAGCACCGCAATCGCCGCCGTCTGGATCAACTCGCCCGACACTTTCGGCCCGACGGATTCGACCGATGGAAAGGTCATGTCCGGCACCACAGCCGTCAGGGCCGCCTGCACTTCACGGATGGTCTCGGGCGTCACCGCCTCCTGGCCTTCCTGCGCCTGAATGCGGATCATCGCGACGTTCTGATCAGCCTCGAATGTCGGGTCGAACACTTCCGTGATCGAAACATCGCCCAGTCCCAGCGGGGTCAGCGCGTCGCGGTAAAGCCCGATATCCACCGGCTCCGCGCTTTGGGTCCGCACGGTCGTCCCCCCCCGGAAATCGATTCCGTAATTCAGACCCTGCAGCCCGAAGGACACCAGCGCCAGAACCATCATGAACATCGAAATGCCCAGCCAGACCTTCCAGCGCTTGAAGAAATCGAAATTCGTGCCTTGCTTGACCAGTCTCAGCCGCATCATCAGACCTCAATCGTCCTGGGCTTGCGCCGTTCAAACCAGATCACGACCATCAGGCGTGTGACGAAAATCGCCGTGAAGACTGATGTCAGGATCCCCAGCCCCAACGTGATCGCAAAACCGCGCACCGGCCCCGACCCCATCGCAAACAGGATGACGGCCGTGATGAAGGTGGTGATGTTTGCGTCCAGAATGGCGCTCAGGGCCTTTTCATAGCCCAGTTCAATCGCCCGCGCCGGGCCTTTGGCCGATTTCAACTCTTCCCGTATCCGCTCGAAGATCAGCACATTGGCATCGACCGCCATCCCCACGGTCAGAACAATGCCCGCGATCCCCGGCAGGGTCAGCGTGGCGCCAATGAGGCTGAGCAGCCCGAAGATCAGGCTGATATTGATGATCAGGGCCACATTCGCAAAAAGGCCGAACAGCCCGTAGCTCAACCCCATGAAGACCAGCACGGCGGCAAAAGCGACCATCGTCGCAATCCGCCCCGCATCAATACTGTCCTGCCCAAGCTCCGGCCCGATGGTCCGTTCCTCAAGGAATTCCAACTCCGCCGGAAGCGCACCCGCCCGCAACAGAATGGCAAGGTTTGTCGATTCCTCGACCGAGAATTGCCCGGTGATAATGCCCGACCCGCCCGGAATATGGCTCTGGATCACCGGCGCGCTGACCACCTCGTCATCCAGCACGATGGCAAAGGGCTGGCCGATATTGTTCGCCGTGTAATCCCCAAACCGCCGCGCACCCGTCGTATTGAAACGGAAATTGACCGCAGGCCGCCCGTTCTGATCGAAGGATGGCTGCGCATCCACCAGATCCTCACCCGTCACCACAGGCGCGTTCTCGATCACATAAAACAGACCCGGCTCGTCCAGCGACGGGACCAGATTGTTGCCCACGCCGGGGGCTTCATTGGCATCCGACGTGCGCGAAACCACAGGGTTGAATGTCAGTTGCGCGGTTGTCCCGATGATCTCTTTCAGTTCGGCCGCCGAGCCAATGCCCGGCACCTGGATCAGGATCCGATCCGCCCCCTGGCGCTGGATGGTCGGCTCGCGCGTGCCCACCTCGTCGATCCGACGCCGCACGATTTCCAGCGATTGCTGCACCGTGCGCTCGTCGCTCGCCAGTTTTTCGGCCTCGGACAGCTCCACAATGATCACGTCGCCCTCCGCGCGCGCCACGATATCGGTCTCAAGCGCGCCCGTCAGGGTCTGCACCGGCTGGGCGATCCCCCGCACGACTTCCAAAGCGCGCGGCATGCCCGCCTGCTCACTGATGCGGATGCGCAATTCGGCCGGGTTGTCCGGATCCGAAGGTTGCAGACGGATCGTGCCAATCGTGCCGCGTTCGGGCCGCAGTGCATCGCGGATCTCGGGCCAGCTTGCCTCCATCCGGGATACGTAGACATCGGCCACCTTCACTCCGGCCAGCAGATGCGCCCCACCCCGCAGGTCAAGACCAAGGTTCACAAGCGATGACGGCATCCAGTCCGGCCATTGCGCGACCTTCGTGCGCATATCCGCAGTGTCCTCGCCCAGCGCAATCGCCTGCACGGCGTCATTGTGCTGTTCAACCCGCGTGTAAAACCCGTTGGGCAGCGCGAGGATGAGACCCAGCGCGCAAAGGCTCCAGATCAGCACCCGTTTCCATGTTGCGATCTGCAGCATGGGCTACTTGGCCGGTTCGGTCTTGGAGCGTACATCCGCAATCGTGCTCTGCACCACGCGCACCTTCACGCCCTCCGCGATCTCCACCTCGACCTCGTTGTCGTCCTTGACCTTCAGAACTTTCCCGATCAGGCCGCCCTGCGTGACCACCTGATCGCCCCGGCGCACCGCCGCCACCATCGCCTGATGCTCCTTCACCTTCTTTTGTTGTGGCCGGATCAGCAGGAAATACATGATCGCGAAAATGAGGATCAGCGGAACAAACTGGGCAAATGCTTCCATCGGGGATGCGGTCCTTGTCTTACGTCAGGCCCTTGTGATGCAGGCCTGAAAAGTTTGGCACGACATAGGCCCCTCCGGCACCCCGCGCAAGTCGCAATGCCGCGATTCCCGCCCCTTGGGTCTGGACATGGCCCCCTTTGCCCGCCACCGTGGCCCCACCACCACGCTGATCAGGGTCCATGCGCGCGCTTCTCCTCCTTCTCCTTCTCGCCAGTCCCGCCCTCTCTCAGGGCCGCTTCATGCCCACCCTCCCCGAGGCCGCCCAGCGCGACTGGCCCGCCATCGGCCGCATCAACCAGGCGGGCTTCAAAACCCTCAACATGTGCACCGGCACCCTCATCGCCCCCGCCATCGTCCTCACCGCCGCCCATTGCGCCCCCCATGACAGCAAGACCGCCGACGACCTCAAGACCCGCCGCTTCGTCGCAGGCTGGGTCCAGGGCGATTACGCAGCCGTCCGGGGTGTCACCGGCGGCGTCCGCCACCCCGCCTACCTGCCCGGCGAAGGCCACGATCCCCGCTTCGACATCGGCCTCGTCTTCCTCGACGCCCCGATCAAGGACGTCCCGCCCCTTCCCC
>ERZ1740063.102-NODE-102-length-14558-cov-10.695718_pt1 | contig 14558 bp, 12 predicted proteins | sample MGYA00581740_ERZ1740063 | MGnify/ENA primary metagenome ERZ1740063 (study PRJEB43018, sample SAMN04849236) | marine metagenome | isolation source: floating plastic debris | place: Pacific Ocean | collected 2008-08-27 | study: EMG produced TPA metagenomics... | reverse complement strand
CACCTTCTCCCCCTTACCCCGCACCGTAAGGCGGTCATAGTATAGGTCGGACCATTCCAGCCCCCGCAACTCAGCATTCCTAAGTCCTAAAGAAAACAAGCACTGCAACATCAACCGGTCCCGCTCATTCCCAGCCGCCGTAATGATGGCTCGGGCATCGTCAGGACTTAAGAATCGCGACGCAGCAGCAGTCCCCGGCGATCGCAATCGATATTTCAACACCGACGGGGGACAACGCCAATGCCCCTCATCATGCCCCCAGCGCAACAACGTTTTGATATTCCGTATATGGGTTGCTTTCGTTGCTGGCGACAAATGAGCCATCGATCTAAGAAACCGATCTAAATTAGCTGCCCTCGTTTCTCCAGACGGCAACCTCCCAAACACCGATTTCCACTTATCCAAACTCTGTTGGTAGATCCGAGCCGTATGAGGCGATCGCGCTCGACTGATCCAATCGTGGTAAATCGGTCCCATAATTTTAATATGAGATAATTAGTATTATCTAACATTAGCAGTAAATACAAGGATTGTAGGCAGGCGGCAATTTATTAATCGCGGCTGTTGAAAACAGGTGCCAATTATTGAGAATGAAATTTAGTGGCGGCGCACGTTAACGCCGTTTTCAAAATGAGTTCCATCCCTGTCGGTTGCCGTCTTGACCAGACAACCATTGATGAATTTGACAAGCTAGCGAATGAACAAGGGACAACCCGCGCTGGTTTGCTAAAAAAAATTGTTTTGCGCGAGCTAAAACGAGAAACCGGAGCAAGCCTCCAAAGCAAAGTTGCCGATTTAGAGAACAGAATGAAGCAACTCGAAAAAACGTTGTTAACAGTGGCGGGGGCGATCGCACAGCGATGAAATCCTGGATAACCTTGCTGGCTCTACTGCTACTGAGTTGCGATCAGAACTACAGCAGCCAGAGCGGCTTTCTCTCTGAGATCATCGATGGTGAAACTTTGGTGGTCCAAATCAACGGGCAAAACCAGCCAGTAAAGCTGTGTGGCGTTTCCCCTAAGCCGGGCGCTAAAGCTGAGCTAGAAAAACTGGTAAGCTTCGGCGATCAAGTTGTGGTTTTAGGCAGTGATAATCAGGTCGAAATTTTCATCCCTACTGATTCCGAGCTAGAAATTCACTTGAATGCAGAGCTTCTGTTGCGCGGCTTGGCAGCCATTGACGAAAGCGATATTGACCGATGCCCCAACCAGCAATCTCTGCGCATTGCGGCTGAAGGGCTAGACACCGAAGCCAACAAATAAAGCTAGTTAAGGCAGACCCGACCACTCTCTCCTGGAACATTGCTATTCTGAAATCAGTATCAATTTTCATTAGATATGACCGGCTGAGCCACTTATCTAGATGGCGAAAGATAAAACCACTAAACTGTCGCGAACTGTCGTCACGCCAGTGCGCTTGACGAGAAAGAAGCGGGCACAGGTTGCGGCGCTAATGGCTGCTCAACGATGGTGTTACAACGAGCTGGTTAATGCAATGAGGTTGCATTCACAGCCAATATTCCCAATTGCTAATGGGGATGCAGTTCGACATTGCTTTATCAAAGGAAAAGGAGCTGAGCGAGCCCGCCGTATTTTTGCGGACACAGGTGAAGTAATAGCTGGGGTACCGGTAGCTGAGTACCGGAAGGACGCCATGCTAGAGCCATGGCCGTACCTGAAAGCTTTGACGGACCGGCAACCAGCTCCATTCGATGCCGGGTGCAAGTATGGCATTAGCTCTAAGCAAGTATCCGCACTCTGCCGGGGGATGCGTGGTCAAATCAAAGGCTTCTGGACTCATCGCAAGAAGGGAAATTACCGGGCTCAGTTGCCGATGCGGTTCCGCTCTGTTCGTAAGCCATCAGGGCGTAAGTGGGATGTCCTGAAGGCAGAGTGTCGGTGGGTCGGTACTCACCTGCAGCTGGGGTCTAAAACTCAGATTGGTGGTTTTGTCACCGTATCAGTTCCTCCCAAGATGGTAGGAATGGAAGTCTTGCAAGCATCCATCTCTTTTGATGACGGGGGAGATGCATGGATTCACCTTTCCTATTCCTTACCAAAGCCAGATGCAGATGAGGTGAAAGCGCTGACTAATGTGGCAGCGGTCGATCCTGGTCAGCTTCGAGCGATGGTTGTAGCTGATAGCAAAGGGCGTATTCGTTCGGTGTCGGGGCATGACATCCTTGCTGTTAAGCGCCAGAGGGAACGATCACAAAAGGCTATTAACCGAAAAAGGGCGCGGGTGTTCCGTGGACAAGTGCGCTATTACCTTTCCTCAGAAGAACGGGAAACAATGACGTCTATGGAGGCGAAGTCTTCAGGGGCGGGTACGAAATACGCCCACCAACGCATTGCAGCCCACCGTCGCAGAGAACAGTTAGAGCGCCACGTTGCAGCGGGCAATTCTCCTGAGACATTTCGGTATCGTCGTCGTTACTCAAATAGGGATTGGAAACTGAAGCATGCCCTTGGGCGCCATAACGCGATCGCCCGGCGAAAGCTACGTTATGCAAACCACTGTGTGACTAAGCGAATTGCTAATTGGTGCATCGCCCAGGATGTTGGAACGCTTTACTTTGGAGATGTGTTCAACATCCCTAAGGGACGTAAAAAGGGGGAAACTCGCAAGCTTCAATCTAAGCGAAATGCCCTATGGGAGGTTGGACGTCAACGCGATCTTTTACAGCAGAAATTAGAGGAACATGGCGCAACGCTATCGCTACAAAGCGAGCGCTATACCTCTCAAACTTGTCCCAAGTGCGGGGCTAGACGCAAACCACGGGGACGACTCTACGTCTGCCGTAGCTGCGGATGGACAGGTGATCGTGATGGGGTTGGTGCCGCCAACATCTTGAGCGATGCGCTTGATTCTAAATCCCGGATTCTACCGGGACGCTTAAAGCCACTGAGCTTATCGCCAGTGATGTCTAAGAAGGGTGCGCTCGTGTCGGTGAGCGATGCCCCTAGCCGTTTTGACGGCCTATGTAGTTCGCCTGAGAGCGGTGATAGTCAGGTTCGTACTCTGGTGCGCGAGTCGGGGGATATTCTCTCGTCCAACTTGGTGAATCATCCCGAAATCCCCGCTACGCGGGACAGACGGCGAAAAGTGCAGCCTAAAGGGTCCGCGCGAGTCGCGGAAAGCCCAACACATCTGCGATCGCCACAGGCTGAGCGATCGCACGATCCCACTTCCGACACCTTTGGAATATCAGCTAATAATCAATCCGCGCAAAAGGAGGCTCAATCACCGATATAGCTTGGGCTATAGGACACCACAGCTGAAATCCATCGGAATCCTTCCTAGGGATTGAAAGGATTCGAGATAAACCCAACCATTAGGAGCATCCAGCTGCGCTGAAATCCATCGGAATCCTTCCTAGGGATTGAAAGTTCTCCTAAATTGCGGGAGAGTGATCCTCAACTTGGCTGAAATCCATCGGAATCCTTCCTAGGGATTGAAAGACTGTTAAACCTCACCCCCGAGAAGCTGAATGAAAGCTGAAATCCATCGGAATCCTTCCTAGGGATTGAAAGTGAACAAGAGGATCAATTAGCCGCCAAACGCCAAGCCGCTGAAATCCATCGGAATCCTTCCTAGGGATTGAAAGCGATAAATCTTGGTGGATTAGCGCCGCCCTGGTGCAAAGCTGAAATCCATCGGAATCCTTCCTAGGGATTGAAAGGACTTGAATCCTGATCAGGTACCTGGACCTGATGGGCTGAAATCCATCGGAATCCTTCCTAGGGATTGAAAGAAATACCTCTGTAGGGGTGATGGGCTTAAGGGGACGCTGAAATCCATCGGAATTCTTCCTAGGGATTGAAAGTGAGTTTGGGACCATGTGCCCTCTAGGCGAACTATCGCTGAAATCCATCGGAATTCTTCCTAGGGATTGAAAGTCCTTCCCTCGGGCGTTTAACGACGCAGCGTATGGCTGAAATCCATCGGAATCCTTCCTAGGGATTGAAAGCGTTCAATGCGCTGACTTTTCAGTGGTTCGGTTACAGCTGAAATCCATCGGAATCCTTCCTAGGGATTGAAAGGCGAGATTTGCCCCGTTTTTTCGGTTGTTTGGATCTGCTGAAATCCATCGGAATCCCTCCTAGGGATTGAAAGTTGAAAAAGAAGGTCGCCTTAACTTAAAAGCGTTGGCTGAAATCCATCGGAATCCTTCCTAGGGATTGAAAGTCTAAGCTGTCCATTGACCAGACGAGGATGGGGTCGCTGAAATCCAGAGATGTATAAAGCGCATCCTCAAGACACACACCCTCAAAATGTCCCCCGCGCGAGAGCAATCGTCACAATGCAAATCGTATTTAACTGTCTTGGATCAGAGAGCCAAGCTGAAAGGCCGGTAAAGAAGTAACGAGTGAAGAGCTTTCCTGCTCTCCCAAGCACTCCTCAATGCAGCTCAATAGATCTTCCTCGGAAAGTGGCAGCGTCACGTTGACCGTCAGAGTTATTTCCTCGCCCTTGCACATTTGCTCAAAAGCCTGCCTTAATCCCGCATGAATGAGTCCGGGCTCAAGCTCAATGGAGACTGGTCTAGCAGCATTTTCTGGGGGCGGGCTTGAGACGATCTCCCTAGCACTCTCTAGCCGTCCATATGCCCTCACAGCCTCCTCAATAACGTAGCGGGGGAAAGGATCAATGCCATTTTTGCCTTTGGTCTTCATCACCTACACCTGAACTAAGTGTGATTCACCCTATTGTCCATGCAGCGGCTACCCCTAACACAGGGGGCAGCGATTTTGAAGTGGTGGCAATGATTATTCCGGTGGCAATATGAGCACCGGTTTTGGAGCGGTGATCGCCTGGTCTACAGCCGCAGCTGCGATCGCCCGATCTATACCGGCACGCCCATAAGTCGAAACGCCTTCGATTGCCCGTAGAAACTGAGCTTGCCCGTAATTCTTAAAATGCTCCTCCAATGTGGCCATGGTCTCTAAAGCGTTGGCGCTGCCAAAGAAATGCCCACAGCCAATAGCGTCTAATTCCTGACGCAAAGTCTCCAATTCAAGACTGTTTTGGAAAGTGGTCAAACCACTATTAATGGTTTCTAATAGCCGTTTGACCACTTTGGAAAATGCTCGGTAGCCTTGTCCGCAAACAGACTTAACTGCTCGTTGTACCGTGGACAGCGAGCGTCCGGTCGCCTTCGCTAAGGCTTGTTGGGAAGGCATCACTCCGGTGTCTTTAGCGGTAGTTATTGCACTATCGATAACCGCGTTGGCAGTACGCTGGGCTTTCTCTGTTGCCGATTGGGGGCTGATTCGCATTACGTCCACCACTTCGACGGTTGCCCCTGGAAACTCCTTTTGCAGTCGGGCGATCGCCGTCTTGCTCGCCCCGGCGACGTACACCGTCTGGGACGTAGATGACCATTGGGCTCGAAGTCTGGAAATTTCCTGAACGGTCAGGTCCAGCGATCGCCTTCGTACCCACGCGAGGAATCGACGGTCATGGGCAAGGTCAGCAATAGTGCACCGGTGCAGTAACTCATACTGAATGGCCAGCTGCCCCAGGTTAGAAACGCCGACACCCATTAGGGCGATCGCATCCAAATCTTTAGCCCGGTTGGTGCCACGGGACTCGACAAATCGGGACAGGAATTTGAAGCCCAGTCCGTCATAGTCGTCCCGGTAGCGCTGGTAATCAATAAGCCCGATGGATTGTCCTTGATGAGCATCCGCAACTCGCTGGGCCAATAATCGGGCGCGGTCGCGCGTTGATTGCTCACGATTTACCTTCAGCTTGTCGGTGCCGGTGATGAGTTTGATGGTGAGGTTGGGAAACTGCGATCGCCGCTGCTGAATCCAGAACACCGGTTGTCCCGTGATGCGTCGTAGGTGCGCGGGAGAGCCGGTTGCATCTAACAGTATCGACAGCCGGTTAGCAGTTTTGAATTGCGCCTTAGTGCGGGCGTTGGCATTGCTTAGCTGTAGAGTTGCCGGGCGATCACCATTGGCAATGTTGGTGCGGGGCATGGTGGCTCGACTGTGTTGCCCGGTTGTTGCTCGTAACCGCTCTCCAAAAAATCGTGCTCGGGCCAGGTTATCCAGTGCCCATAGGTGCTCTTCCAGGGTGGAGCCCAGGTGATGATCAGGTAGTGTGCGGGTTGCTTTATCCAGGCGTTTGGCAAGCCATTCCCACGGTGTGGCAGCGGAGATGTAGTCGAAGTGTGGAGATGCCTCTAGTTGGCTCTCCACAGCTTTAACAGCCTGAGCTTGAGATTCCATCAGGGCGTAACTTGATAGCCCGTAGTAATCCTCTGGGTCTTTGCTGGCAGAAAGCTTGTGGAGCGCCAAAATATCGGCATCTACAAGGGGTTCAATGATGGCAGCCGGCTCCGGTGCCGTTACCTTGAGTGCCTGAAAATCTTGGGCTAGATCATTAGGGCTAAAGCTTTGGGATTGCACCGCTGATAGCGCCGGTGTGGCTTCATCAATGATTACGGTCTGGGAATCGTAGCGCTCGCTGGGCTTGGCTATGGTGCTGGGATGGCACCGGTAGGCGGGGGTATCTTTGGTAGCCCGCTTACGATTTAGGTGTTGGCAGGTTAGAGCTACTACCTCCCCTTCCCTATAGGTGATATCTGCCATGGGGCAAGTACGACAGGCATGGCAATCCGCACCGGCGATCGCCTGCACTCCCATGGAGTGAGCCTTGTGGAAATAGGGTGCTTTGGCGCATGACGGCTCAATGTTGGGCTCTTCACCAGCTTTAGGGGTGCGACGGATATACCGCCCATCGATGTCGTTGCCGACCAAGCCCAGGTGCTTCGCTTCTAGCTCTGGCAGGGCATCTAACGTGGGATCCGATGGGTTGCGATATTCCTGAGACGCAAACACTCGCTGGGTGCCATTGGGGGCGTTGTGCAGAAATATTCCGGCGTCCCGCGATTTGCCGCTTCCGGCTTCGCTAGTATCTAGCACCACTAACGACTGCCCACTGGCGATCGCCCGATCTTCCATGCCCTCCCACACCCGCTGGCGATCGCCCGGCTCATACAGCAATGGCATTCCTACGCCGGGTACCAGTAACGCCTGTCGCTGGGGGGTTTCGCTCCAAAGCTGAATCGCGCCGGCGGGGATAGCGGGTAGCGCCGGTGCATCGATGATGGTTTGGGTGGGTACTTCGTCAGGGTCTAGGTTGCCCTTGCCCGATTTATCGAATTGCCCCCACCACTTAAATTTGAGAGTATGTCCCAGCCCGCGTAGGAGCGATCGCAGCCTATCCGCTTGCCCCAGGATGTTTTCGTTTTGGGCCGCGCCGGCGTCGGGTAACAGGTAGATTGCGGTGGGATTGAGGCGCTGCAGGGTGCGTTCCCATTGCGCCGGTGCGCTTGCCCAGTTGGAACCGCCACAGCCCACCACTACGACATGGGTGAGCCCTAGCCGCCATGCCAGAAACGCTGTAACGAGTGCCTTTAGAAAACCCTCAGTAATCCAGATTTCCACATCCCCACGGCGATCTGGATGCTGAAATACCGGAATGGGCTGCTCATTATTACGCAGGGCGCAGCCAGCTAGCCAGCGATATTTGGGTCCATCGCCCTGGCTATCCGGCTTGACTTGGAAGCCTGCGATTAGCCCGTCAGAATTAGGCGCTGCGATCGCCAGTCCCGATTGCCCACCAAGCCCCCAATGATTTACGCCGGGAATATTGGCAGGACCAAATAGCTGTGACCCTTTCTCCCAGCGGCGTAACCAGCCCAGCTCCTGCGCTAATTGAATTTCATTGGGCAAGAGACCACGCCGGGTTAATTCGTCCCGGTCCCGCTGGTTCAGACGTTGATTGTCCTGCCATTTCCGGTAAGTGGCATCCCGTTCAATGGTTAGCGATCGCCCCAGCCGCTCCTTTTCCGCCTGTGCCCGCGCCGCCGTTGCTTTGCGCTCTCTGGCATCCCGGTCCATATCCCGGCGATCGCCCCAGCCTTCGATGTACTGGGCCATGCCGTGAGTATCATCGCCCACATATCCCCAGCCTTTAAGAGCGTCGCCACCACCCCAGCAATGGACCTTAATGCGTCCGTCATCGGTGGTGGTGGACCGGCAAACTTTATTGGATTTATGCCCAGCACCTCCACAGATTGGGCAGTCGCCTTGGCGGTAGTAGTGGAATTGATTAGCCATTTGCAGGTACCCCCTGCAAATCTGCCTTAGCCGACGCGATCGCCGTGTTCAACTGGTGGAAATCTGCCTGGGTGGAAGCCATTAGTGATGCCCGGCGATAGGCTTCCCTGACCTCTTCCGGTCCCGAGTCAGGGGGTATTCGCAAAACGTCCCACCACCCAGGTAGCTCCATCAGTCGCTCAAAATCGCAGCCAAATTCAAGCTGGCAGTGGTAGGCAAGCCAGCCCTCAACGTCTTTTGCTTCAGTGCAATGGCGTTCTAGATATTCAACGTATTGCAAGCGGCGGCTAACGCTGGCGTTGGTGCGCCCTAGAGCTGCGCCGTGGGTCCAGTCTTTTGGTGGTGTAAAGCCGTGGGTATCGATAAATTGCTGAATACACCGGCTAGGGTTTTCGTCCTGCGCAAATGCCCGCCGTCGCACATCACGTAGCCATTGTCGTTGCGCGAGCTGTTGTTTCGTGAATCGCTCGGAAAGAGTGCCTTGGATTAATTCCTCGGTACCATCATCCGCAGCAGTATTGGCGCTAAATTCATGCCCACAGTTGGGGCAAATCTGAACGAAGATGCTCACCACTTCTAAGCAAGCGGGACAGGCTTTATCCACCGTCACCAGCTCATGCTGCTCCGGTTCGGCGATGGAATAATCCTGAGCTGCCATGGGGTTGCCATGGGTTTGGTTATTGCCAAAGTCGAGGATTAGGTAGTCGGTTTTGCCAGGGTGGGGACGGGAGCCGCGACCGCACACCTGATGGAATAATGCTCGGCTTTTTGTTTTCCGTACAAATAAGATTGCTGACACTGGCGGGCAATCGAAACCGGCGGTCAGGCAACCCACTGAGCAAATGATTTGGGTGGCACCGCTGGCTAAGCGAGCGATGATTGCCTGGCGATCGCGGTGGCTGGTTTTGCCGGTAATTACCTCAGCTTTTATCCCGTGCTGATTGAAATGGTCGGCTGTTGCTTGAGCCTGAGAGACGGTGGCCCCCACCATTAGCGCCGGGCGATCGCTGCAATGTTCTTGGTACCCGTTCAATACGATTGCGAGGCTTTCTGGCGTTGTTGCTTGTCGAGCAATGGAGCTGTCGGCGTACTCACCCTGGCGCACCTTTAGCTCGGTTTCCTTGATTGCCCCGTCCAAGCGAAAAATGCGAGCCGGGACCGCGCCGCCCATTTTGATGATGTCTAGGGGCTGGGGTCCAATAACAGCACTCTCAAATTGCTGCCCTAGCCATTGCTTTTTACTGAGCCGCCATGGAGTTGCAGTGAGCCCGATGATGGCGGTGTTAGGAAGCCAGTCTGAAATGGCGGTGTAGGTTTTATCCCATGCGGTGATGTGAGCCTCATCGAGGAATACCACCCCAAAATTGCGCCCTAGGATCTGGCCCAGAGACTGCCCCCGCCGTTGCCGCGCGGCGATTGTTTGGAGACTGGCGACGATCGCCGGTGCGCCGGTGTCGAAATCGCGATCGCCCTGCAAGACTGAGCAACGGATCCCAAATTTTTCTAGGGTGCCCGCCGCCTGGTCCAGCAGGCAGTTGAGGCTGACTAGGAATAGCGCCCGCCGTCCCTTGCTCACGGCGTCGGACATAATTTTGCTAGCTAGGACCGTCTTGCCCGCGCCCATGACGGCGATCGCCAACACTCGGGACTGGTTCCCACGAATTGCTCGATAAATTTCCCGAAGCATCTGCGTTTGGTAGTCCCGGAGCTGGATCCGGCGCTGGGGCGATCTTTGGGGAAATAGGGGAATTAGGGTGCTTTGGATCGCCTGAAGCGGTGCTGCTGGTTCACTGGTACCAGGTGTGTGTGTACATGCGCTATGATTCACTTAGACCTCTGTTTACACGTGTGTACAGGTGGTTTGCGGCATTTCTTATGCCGTTCATGCAAAAGCGCCATTTCTGATGTCGTTTTTGCTGAATTCAATCGGTCTCCAATTCGGTTGGATAAAAGCCTGGTCCAGGTTGCTGTTGGTAGCAGCGGTTTGGAGTTGGGCTAGAGCCCCCGCATCGCGTCTTGAGTCGTCAAACTTTGATCGCGATGACAGGGAAAGGTTTTGCAAGGCCCTTAGAGCTATCCAGCCCTAGGGGTCTTCACCGTTTTTAGGCAGTTTTTCAATGAAGCGGTCATGGTTTGACCCTCAATAAACGAACAAACCCACCCCTGAGCTGCTGCGCATAGCTGCCAGGCAAGGGTGGGAGAAATGATTTTTTGCGAGTAGAATAATTCCATAACTTTGAAGCGGCGAAACTTCAGTTTTTGTGAAAGCGGACCTTGGGGACAACCAGGGTTCGCTTTCTAGTTCTCGAGACCAATTTTTTCTTGGTTTTATATTAGCCGATCAAAATTGTATTTACGCAAATAGATCCTATCTGGATCTAAAGTCATCTTTAATTGCTTAAACGTACTTTAATTGGGTTGAGTACCCATTATTTAAAGAACGTTTTTTCTCTGGGAAGTGACCTGACCTAGGATAAATACTCTGTGTTTTAAAAAGGTTGATAAAACACGAGAAAGATAATAGAAATCATGAAAAAAACATTGCTGTTTTGGTTGGTGGTCCATTAGCGATAACCAGTTCATAATTCAGGAGAAAATCCCACTGGTTGTAAACGTGATGGGACCGTACTATTCCGTATTTAAGGCGGGTGGATCTTTTGACGTTTTCTTATTCTCAGATTTGAGCCGTCGCTCCACCTTTTTGATATCCTCATCCGGTTCCAGGGTCTCTGGGCGGATTCCTCGGTCTAGCAGCGTCTTGCGTACCGCCTGATTGTTGGTTACGTGCTCACTGGATATTTGTGGCTCTGTGTCGAGGTCGTTGGCTCGAGTATTGAAAATTGTGATTTCAGCAGCAAAGTCCTTGGCTTTGAGAATGATGGTGGGTGCGAAATCCGCTAAAGGACGCCTGTCAGGAATGTTCCACCTGGCTTTCATCGCCTTGGTACTGCTACCAAATAGCGCCTGATCACCCTTACTTCGAATTAACCCAAAGTTACGGTTGCCGCCGGTTTTTTCGTAGATAACCTGCGAGAGCTCTTTTTCCGTTGCTGTCAGCTTTTGTCGTGCCGAGAGCCGCTCCGCTTCTAATACACGCTTTTCTACTAATTCTGCTTTACGAGTTTGGATTGCAAAGTAGGTTTGGGCAAATGCGATTTCTTGTTTTTGAGGGTCGCCATTTTGAGCCACTAGGTAACAGGCATAGCGAGTGAGCATAACGTCGCTGATCTCTCGTTGCCCGCCAGAGCCGAGCTGGACCATTTTACCGACGTCGGCAAAATGGTCTGAGACGTTGTTTCCAGAGACATCGCAAGCCGTTTTTGCCTTGGAAAGCACATTGAGGAAATTAGACCACTTGGAATATCCAAGTAGATGCTGCAAGTCGCGTGCTAGCCAATACTCAATGCCAGATTCTGTGGTTTGAGCATGAGATTCGAAAACTTCAAATAGTTGATTGATGGTTTCAGATTCCACACTATTCCTCGTACTCAATTTTCAAAAAAGTATGACTAGAACGATCCAGTCCAGGTAAGGATTCCAGTCATTTTTTGCCTAAAAAGTCTGGGAAATTCGCTTCCGGCTTTTCTACTGCCTCAGCAACCTGGGACTGGCTAAGTCGATACGAGCCGTCGGGCAACTGGAAAACTTCCAATTCGCGATCGCCCAACTGAATCGTGGCCCGTTTAGCCTTCTCCATGGCTTACTCCTTAACTAACTGACCTGTATCGCCAGGTTGGGATTGCTCTTGTTCGATCGCCGCTTTAAGCAGTCGATCATAGTTGTCTGAAACAACCCACTCCTCAGCAGCTCGTCTGACGAGAGACGCCAGCGCTTCACCTCCCATTTTTTCTGAAAGCAACTTAAACCGCCCAGCGGTAAATCCGGGCAAGGTCACCAGCAAACGCTCAGATTCTGGCTTAGAAGGTGTAGGGTCAGGGCTTTGCTTCGGCATGATGTGCAAACCATATCTATCTAGATATCAATAATTCTCGCATCATTGCCGATTTCTCCCTGGCATATAAATTCTATCATCGCATTAATATCTTTTTGATATCTAAATAGATATTTTTGTGATAGTATTGGTTCAATGGTAAACGAACGTACCCATCGCGCTAGGCGTCCCTGGATAAGACCCACACGCCCGCGAAACCGTTGCTCCGCTTGCTGTTCCAGCGTTTTCTTCTTATCCGCTGGCTAAATGTGAAGGAATCTAAAGCGGATTCGATTGCAAACGAACGGATACCGGTTCCTGCGATAGAAGCATCACCGGCTGTTCCAGTGATTCACCCGCGCAATTACAGCTTTCAAGTACATCCAATGACCACATCCCGACAGGGGGCAACCATCGCCCCCGCGCCGCCGCCTGCGCAATTTTCTGCCCCAGCTTCCCCAGTACCCTTGGTTTCCATCGACGCCGGTAACGCCGCCGTCAAAATCTACGACGGGCGCTCCTATGGTTTAATCCGGGCGCTGTATGCTCCCATTCCCGACGGCGCTCCAACCATCCAAGCGGTCAAAAATTCCCCCGTCGTCGAGGTAGACGGTGCCCGGTACCACGTTGGTCAACAGGCTTCCTACTACGACACCTGCCAGGTAGCTGCCACCGGCAATAAAACCGAACTAATCCGCCTGTTCGTAGCGGCTGGGCTACCCACAAAATCCAAAACTAATCAGGCTGATCTGGTGTTATGCCACCACTCTCATGACCTGGTGCGTGAGCAAATTACAGCAGACTTAACCGGACCATTCTTATTCCGCCGCAACGGCGTTGGCTACAGCATCGATATTCGCAGCGTCACAGTGTTGGACGAATTATTTGGGAGCTGGGCATTGTGCCGTAACCAGGGGCGCTTGGGTAGCGGGCTAACTCTGGGGCTGGATCTGGGATGTGGGACTGTGTTGGCGCGGCTTATCGATGCCAATGGAATCACCGTGCGATCGCTCACCAGCGATAAAAATGGCGTTCTGCGCTTGGCGTATCTAATCGCCCAAAACTCAAAACTATCCCAGCCCCTACGAGCCCACGGCATCACCCACCCTAAAGTGGCTGCCATTCTCGAAGGTTTGCAGGACGGCTCCCACAGCTATGAATCCACCGGGATTAGCTGGGGTGATTGGTGGCGACCGATTCGCGATCGCTGGTTCAAGTCGTTTATCACGTCCACTACTGCTGAATTTCAGGCGCAGATGGGGATGGTAGACCGCATTCTGGTCACCGGCGGCGGGGCGAATTTGGTATCCGACCTGGTGGCGGGTAAGCCCCGGTTCATGATTCCCGATGCCCCACACCGTGCCAACTGCATCGGCAATTGGCAGTGGGTACACGCTCAACGTTTGGGAGGTGCCGCCTAATGCCCCGTACCCTGACCATGCCCGCCAACAAAGCCATGAAGCTTGCACCGGATTGCTGGGAAACGGTAATCGAGGCGGCGCTGAAAAAAGGTGTAAATCCCCGCGCTGTGGTGGAGGGCGTGATCCGCACTCAGACCGATGCCTGGGTAAGCGGCGCTCCATCAGTTCCCAACACCCCGGCGATCGCCGCCGCCCCATCCGAACCCTTTGACGCAGGCAAAGCTCTGGATTCGCTTTTCGATTGATTCAAAAAATCCAACCATGGGCATCTACTTCAGAAAACTAATGCTCAAATTCCCATGGACTCAGATAACGCAATTTTCCCCATTTCCCCTCGATTTCGCGCTGCAATTGCCTCCGCTGAGCAAATAGTCCAGCGTAGGCTCTCCCGCCGATGCTTCTTCTCTGGGCTGTTTCAGCAGGGTCACGCCCTGCCGGAGAAGCTCTTATTGTTGGCGTTAACCGGCGACGAAACCATCGAGCAAGCGCGGGCGATCGCTGACTACATGGTTGGCAAAATCGACACTCTACCTGACCGGTCCCCCCGCCCAAACTCTTCTGAAACTGATCAAAATACCGATGCTTAAAACCTTCCTCGCATCATGTGCGATCGCCCTGGCAACCGCCGGAATTCAATCTCTGGTTCTTTCGCGATCGCCCCAAGCTACCGACATGGCCTATCACCACAACCTAGCCCCATTAGGAATGGTGGCACCCCGACGTCGATACCGCCCGCCATACAGCGTAGAAATTCGAGGCTCTGGCAGGCGCAAAACCATCATTTTGAGCGGACTAGGCTAACTCTCTTACCTTTCAGCCCAGTCCGCCTGAATCCAAGCCAATCAACTTAAATTCACATGTACACTACATCACCACCAACGCCTCAGGCATCGCAGCAGCACCCTGACATTCCCGATTCCGTAGCGTGGCAACCTATACCGATCTATCGCCAGAAGCTTCAGCCAGCAACAACCCCAGCGCCAAAGGGTAGCCCAAAGTTGGTGATCGCCTATACCCTGATGATTTTGCTTGGCACCGGCGCCGTGGGACTCACCATGTACCGCGCCGGGA
>ERZ1740063.101-NODE-101-length-14579-cov-7.095291_pt1 | contig 14579 bp, 13 predicted proteins | sample MGYA00581740_ERZ1740063 | MGnify/ENA primary metagenome ERZ1740063 (study PRJEB43018, sample SAMN04849236) | marine metagenome | isolation source: floating plastic debris | place: Pacific Ocean | collected 2008-08-27 | study: EMG produced TPA metagenomics assembly... | reverse complement strand
CGACCACCGAGATCTACACTCTTTCCCTACACGACGCTCTTCCGATCTAGAACGACTGGATACCGCTACGCTGGCTGCCTTGTCCAAGCACAAGGGGGCGAAAGCTTGGTTCGCAGGCGAACGCGCGCAGGCCACGCGCGTCCGCGAAACTGCAAAAGCCGCGGGCTGGGAGGCGGGTGATTTGCGGGTCTCAGGCTTCTGGCGCGCCGCGCCGGCGGATTGACGAGACTCGAGATTGGCGACGTCTGCATCTTAGGAGGCGGGGAAAAGGAGCCGGAAGGACGTACTGAGCAAGTCTCGTGAAAAGCCGGAGATCAAAGATACGGGCGATAAAGAGAATGATCAGGAGATTGAGAATGAACACAACGCTGATCTTGATACCGAGCCTCAGTCACGAGCTTTCCGTTCGCCGTCAATTGGAACGAGACGTTATCTTACTGGGCGTCAGGCAGGGGGCGCTGAATGCGTGGCGCTAGCGTTTCCAGGACTGACTTTACGGAGTAAGCGTCGGGGTCGTTCGCGGGTTTCCGACCTCGAAACACCTGCACCTCTGCAAAAGCCTCGAAACTACGGATCGGTCGGACATTCACGAAATCAGTGCTGATCCCATTGAAGCGTCCATACCCCACCCGACCAAAATACGATCTGCTGAAGCCTGATGATGTGCCTGAGAACCGCGTTACGGTTTCAGTGTCCCGGTCTGTGATCCGAAACCAGGTGCCGCCAGCATCTCGTGCGACCTCAGCAGCGCGGTAAAGCAGATAGGTTTCGACTGTTTCCCGATCCGTTATCGAGTTGCCTCGGAAGGAGACCATGTAATGGCCTTGCTCCACTGGCTGAGTTGTAAACCCGCGCCCATCATTGCCTGCTGGTGCATAGGCCGTTGGTTCGGCACAAGCTGCGAGAAGCGCGAGTGCGGACAGCGCTATGGCTTTTTTCAAGAGCAAGTAAGAGAGCCGTCTCGGGGGCATTTTGGCACCTCATTCAATAACTCCGATTAAATCAAAAATAGTGTCTTCTAGGCTGGCTTTCCAGAGACCTGACGAGGTGCGCAGGTTGCCAACTCGTATCAAAGCATTGAAGGCGTATATTTGTCGTTTGTGCAGATACACTTTTCACTTCGCCAACGCTGGGGGAGTGCAGGTGCCCCTCAGGGCAGGGATAAACTGTCCCGTTTCGGGCATGGGCGCGGCCTTTACGTTCTACAGGTCGCCATACGCCCTGCGCCACCGATGATAGGTGAACTGCGTTATGCAGATCGTTTACACCGCCTCGGCAACCGATTGGCCTTGCGACACCGAAACGTCGATCTGTCGCAGCTTCGCGAAAACCTCCTCGGGCTTATGCTTCTTCTGGGGCATTCCTTGAACCTCTGTCCCGCTCGAAAGCCTTCTTTAGGAAGGATTACTGTTCAGGGGGCCGGCCAAGTATCTGAGACGAGTTTCTGATAGCAGCTCTCAAATTGAGTAAATTCTGTCAAAAATGTTGAGGTTTTTTGGGTATTTTTGTCCTATTCAAGCGGCCAATCTTTGGTGGGGGCAGGAGGCTCGGTGAAACGCGTCGCTAAGTGATGCTCGGATCAATGGCTGACACGGCAATCATCGTTACATATGTGAACAGCGCAAAGACCAGACTGCCAGCCCCCGTCAGCAGATATCCTCCGAACGGCGCGGGCGAGTAGCGTGCGACTACTGAAAACAGCACCGTCAAAAGCATTGGGTTTGCAACCAGCCAAAAGACGGGCGCGCCGCCTATGACGCCGGCAATGAAGATTGAGATGCTGGTCACCAGAGCCACTGGGTTCAAGAAAAGTTGGAGCAGGCGCTTCTCTTTGGAAACCCTTTCGACGCTGTTCGGAAACTGGCGATAAGCGATATCGTAGAAGATATATGTGACGTGATACACAAGCGAGTAGCTGATCATCAAAACCAGGCCGACAAATGTGATTGCGATCCAGGGAACCGGGGCGTCTCGGAGCAGATAGGTCACGGGAAACAACACGCAAAGCCACATCGGGATCGCGATCATGCCAATGTACACACCAAACTTGACCGATCTTGCAGGCTTTTGGGCAATCATCTCCATCTTGATGTTACGCCCGGCAACCGGGAAGCCGAGGAGCAGCCAATCCCCTGCCGCATTGAGCAACGCACCAACGAGAGCGAACCAACCCAAAAAGACCAAGTTTTGAAGATCAAAGAGCATGGAGTGCTTCCTATCTTACGTAGGATGTGGTGCTGGGCGTGGGCGGCACAGTCTTTCTACTCAACCTTCGGCATATTTGCGGGCCAAAGGGTGGGATGCGCCCAGGCAAATACGGCCAGGGCGGCAAACACGACTGCTCCGGCGAGGAATGGCGCTGTCACGTCGATCTGGTACAGCGCTGTCGCGATCAGGGGCCCGAATACAGCGCCTGCGCCGTTCGTGGCAGTGTTCAGACCGGCCATCGCACCCTGTTCGTCCTCGGAGACGGTCAGGCTCGCGCCTGATGTAAAGCCTGGAAACAGCAGGCCACCGCCCACGCCCATCACTGCGAATGCAGCAACCAGCAGCGGCACACTTGGTGCTAATACCGCGCAGATTAGCCCGACTACCATGATTGGTGGGCCGCCTCTGAGCAGCGTGTGCGGCGACCATTTGAAGCGCGCAACGAACACGCCCTGTACGACGGCCAGCGCAATCCCCACCGCGAAGAGACTGATGGAGGCCCACTGCGCCGCGTTCACCGGCGTCAGGCCAAAACGGTCGATCAAGTAAAAGCCGAGCGTGATTTGCAAGAGCACGATGATCGTCACCGTCGCAAACGCAAACAGAAGAAACGGCCAGATCCGCCCGTCCCATGGCATGATCTTTGGAGGTCTCTCCAGTGTCTGCTGATGCGGACTGCGCGGCATTGCAAAGACAAGTACTAAAGCTGCGGCCAATGCGATCGCGGCTCCGGCAAAGAACGGGACGAGCAGCCCGAACGTAACGAGCACAGCCGCGAGCGCTGGCCCGAGAAGCGTTCCCAAACCGTTTGCAGCGCCGATGAGTGCCATGCCAGCGCTGCGGTCTGCAGTTTGGGTGATGTCCGCCATGTAGGCTTGCGCAGATACCGGCACACCGCCAATCATCGCGCCGATCACAACCCTGGCCGCAAGCAGCGCTGCAAACAGCGCAGTACCGGTCAAGACGCCGATCAGTCCCAGATAGGACAATCCGGCGAACAGTATGTAGCTGAGGCCGATGCCGAAGAGACCAGCAATAAAGACAGGCTTGCGGCCAGCCCGGTCACAAAGCCAGCCCCAAAGCGGACTGCCGACGGCAAAGACCAGAGCCGCCGCCGAAATCACGATCCCGGCCTGCACTTCGCTCAAGCCGAGTTCGCGCGCCAGCGACGGAAACACGGGATTGGCCAGCATCAATCCGGCATAGGCCGCAAGCAAGCCGGCGAAAAGTGAGGTTTTAGCCTTGGTACCGGACATCTAATCCATCGCTTCTGGAGGCAACGCGTTTTCCGTCCGCTCTAACCTATAGAACGGTCTTTTCAGAGAATGTTTTGAAGTCATCTGGATTCCTCCCCTTCCGACATTCAGTTGATCGGCTCAGAAAGGAGTCTGGTGACGTTGCACAAATGTACATATATATTCCTGTAAATGATAATCAATCGCAGGGAGTAAGGAGAAACTGTCTCCCGCTGGCTGGCAGGAAACAGCTCGAAGGATCAGCAGATACATTCCAAAAAACATCTGTAGCTCAACATTTATGCGAAGAACCTACCGCAGGGTCTGAGCACAACTGTTCAGGTCCTGCCTCCGCTAAAATGTGTTAAGGTCATGCCAATGAGGAAGCCAAACTCTTGTCTATGCTGCAATCCTACTGGGAGGATGTTTGGAGCCGCATTGGATCTTCGAACTTGCGGAAAATGATCCAGAACGCTTGCTATCAAAGAGCGAAGACGAGTTCAGACGAGCTTTGTTTGATGCTGGCTTTGATACCGATGAGTTAGTCGACCTGTTTGATGGGGACTGTTGCATTAATTGCCTTGAGGCAGGGTGATGCGGAGACATGCCATTGATTATCTGGCGTCTTGGAAGAGTTGCCGGATGAACGTGATCTCGCCCAGAACGCCCGATTGTTTGTGATGTATGTGGCCGTGCTTGATGGTTCGGATGGTTTCGATGCCGCTGAGCGTCGCTTTAGCTGTTCGCAGGGAGCGGAAGCTCTGGCGGTATCCCAGGCGCCGTTTCATGGCCGCATGATCGCTCTCGATCAGATTGTTGCGCCACTTTCTGTCGATATGGCGGATACCGTCAAAATGTGAATCATAGCGGTGATTGATTTCTCTGATGACCCGTCGATACGCCTGCGCCTTGTCGGTTACGATTGTCACCGGACGATGCAGGCGCACTCGCTCGATTGCTTTGTTGAGAAAGGCTTTGGCCGCTTTCGCATCCCGACGCGCCGTCAGGCGGAAATCGACCATCTGCCCGTTCGCATCTACAGCCCGCCAGAGATATCGCCACTTCCCGCCCACGCGGACATAGGTTTCGTCCACGTGCCAATCGACACTGGCCCGCCGCAGATGCTTTTCGGTGCGCTTCGTTAATTCCGGGCCCCATCAGACGCGGTGCGGGTGAATTTTGTTCACGATCTAGTCGGATTGCATTGTAAGATAATGTTGTTGGTGAGGAGATTTAATCAGATCAGTGAGCGTTCAGATATGCTAAAAGGAAAGCCTCAGGGAAGTCACGATAGTGATGCTTTGGGTCTGCTGTACGATTTCGCCTTAGAGCCGCAACGGACTGACGAACTGGCGGATCAATGGGAATACACGGTGCGGGCTATCCGCAACCAAGTGCCTTTTGGTTACGGTCGGATTTTAGACGATCTGAGTATTCACCGACATCTGAAACGTGCCCAAAGTCTCCTGCGTCTTGGACGATCATCTTCTCGCAGCGCTTTCCCAGAGCTGGAGTCCGCGTCTTTTGTGCCTGCCGTAGTGGTAGATAGGCAATTGCGCATTCTGGACGCAAACGACACAGGCAAAAGCATTCTGAAACGCGACGGTACGCTTCCATTCCAACTTGTGGATCAAGAACAAGTCAAAGCCGCTGTTGCCAATGTGCTCAGTCCCGGTGCGCCGGGCCGATCAACCTTGCGCCTATCCGCACCTCAATCTCAGCGTACAAGGTTGATCATAGTCGAAGCGATTTCATCGATATCGCAGACAAATGACGTTGCGCTGATCGCGTGGACTGACGTTGCCTGGCCTCAGGGCTTTGACGCTCGACTGCAAGCGACGTTCTATTTGACAGCATCGGAAGTCGATATCGTGCGATCATTGCTAGAGCATCGCTCGATCCGTGAGGTAGCCCGAGAGCGCCAGCGATCCGTTGAAACCGTACGCACCCAACTCAGATCGATCTTTTCCAAGACCGAGACCAACTCGCAGTTAGAACTTATGCAAGTCATCATGTCCTTGATGGAGCTAGAGGCAGCATCACCATCTGGCAAAGTCAGCGATGGGTCTGACTTTTTCGAAGTATTCAAAAGTGAAACAACCGAGGCCGTCCAATTTGTGAAGCGCAAGACAGCCCGCAATCGAACTCTTTGTTATTTGATCAATGGCGCCAAGTGTGAACACCCGGTTTTAGTCTTGACCGGTGAATGGGCAACAATGCGATCCCTGCCCGAGATCGAACTTTACTCACGCGGCTGCGGATTCAAGATGATAGTGCCAGTACGCCCCGGCTACGGGGCGTGTTCCAATCCGCTTAACGGTCACGAATACGGCTATACAATAATCGAAGATGCGATGGCAGCGATGGATGCGGAATGCGCCGGCAAATTCTCCATACTTAGCTTCGGCGCGGACAGCTACCACGCGATCCGCCTAGCTGACACCCATCCTGACCGGGTTTCAGCGGTGTTCTCTGTCGCTGGTCATATGCCGTTTACGCGGCGCGCTCAGGTCGAACGGATGGGCAAGTGGCACAAATTCATCATCGCTGCAGCGCGCTACACACCCCACATCCTGCCCTTGCTTTTAGAGGCGAGTTTTGCGTGGGTACGCCATGTCGGTGTGCGCCATTTTCTGGAAACAACATTTCTGACAAGCCCACCCGATCTTGCTGCCTTGCGCCATGATGACGTGTTCGAGGTGATCACTCGGTCGGCCCCATTTCTTCTCGCACCAGCAAACGGACTTGCGGATGCTTTCGCGCGCCAGATCCGCGAGCGTGATCAGGCAGACTGGCACGACGCAGCCCTGTCGGTGAGCGCGCGCATACCGGTTCATTTTTGGAACGGACAGCATGATCCACACCTGCCCCCGGAAACGATCAAAGAATTCCGTGAGGACTTTCCAGACGCCCGTTTCAAAGTGTTCACCGATGCGGGCAGCCTTCTATTTTTCTCTCATTACACCGACATCCTTAATCATATGAAGAATGTCATGGCTCGCGACACGGTCAGAGCTCAGTGAGTCCAGAAATGAACCCATCACTAATATCGCTGCGCAAGGCGTTTGACGCCATTGTTTGATCTTTTCTGTGGAATGGAAGGGAGCAATATGTGACAAATTCGTCGTTGCGGCGCCTCGATCACGTTCGCCATCAGAGCTAACATTCAGCGATCAGAAGCTGCGATCGCGAAGCGGAGCCGTGAGCGTGGGGTTAATCCCAAGACGGTCGCGAAGCGGCGAAAACGACAGACCGTCGAAGATCAGAAGACCGTGCAGAAAGAGCCTCGCTCAACCGTTCCGAGTGAAGACGACGAAGCGATGGTGGTTGCGTTCCAGCGGCATATCTTTGCGTAAATGGCGGGGCTTAGCTGGGGTTTGGTCCATGGACCGTACGGCGGATGGAGTGGATGACGTCTGCACCCGACTGTCGCGCGATGCGGCATAGTGGGGAAGTCATCTTCTGTTGGGAAAGGAGCCCCATCATGGAAGCTGCAACAGTAGATCTGGACCTCGGCAAGGACGTTTTCCAAGTTCACGGAATTACTGCCAACGGTACGCCTCAAAACGGAGCCGAATTAGCTCCACCAAAAACCAATCGGTCATCTGGCCATCTTGGGAGAAAAGCAGCATTGGTGCCCGAGCCAACTCATGCTGCGCTCAGCGTGATTGTCAACATTGCTCAGGTTCGAGCGCATTGACCGTACACCCAAAAATCGATCAATAAACTCAACCGTCAGGCGGCCGCTTCACAACCCGGGCCTCAACCTCCATGCCAGCTTCGCTGACAGTGTATCCCTCTGAACGGGTGCTGAGAAAGTCGCGGATGCTTGCGAACATGTCGACACCGCCACCATTGTAATCAATCACGCACGGTTCCTCAGAGGTATCCGTCTCCCACCAAAGATATGCCAGCCAATTCTCTTGCACTTCGTGTGCAAAGACGACAGTGCGCCTCTCATCGCCCGGGACGGCGGGGGGATGAGGGGCGAAATTGACCTTAGTTAACCGAAGTTCCTCCTTTACGGCCTCTTTCTCTAACACCGCCCCTTGATGTCGCGGGGAAAGGATCGTCTTTCCGTCGTAGGCTTCGGGCCAAACGTCGATAAGCGCAAAGAACTCTTGCATTTGAGGCGAATAACGCCGCCGCGTCACACCGTCTATCATCAAGATTGGCTCGAAGACCTCCAAAGGTCCATCTCGAAAGGTAACTGGCTCGAAAGCGTCATCGAACTCTTCGGCCGAAGCGCGGTTGTTTTCGTTTATCAGTTCAATCATTTCCCGCATAAAGCGGTTCTATCAGACCTTGCAACCAATGTCCGCTCTGTCTCATAACCGTTCTAATCCGACACTTGGGCTCTGCCGGTTTCGGGCTGATTGCTGCATTTGTTGCAACCAAGTAGAAATGTCACCGAGTTTGGGTGGTGCAGCATCGGTCAAAGTGGGGCTCTCTGCCGACATCCGACGGTTTTGGTCGGATGGCTGGTGCCAGCATTATCTGACTGAAACACTTCGGGCGCTTGAGTCCCAGAAATACCAAACGATAAGCTATTGAATTCTTGGATATGGCATTCTCACCAAGCAGGGATCGCAGCGGATCTTTACCGGGGTACGGACAAATCGGCGAGACCGCTTTGCCGCGGAACTGGAAGGGATCATCCTCAACCCGGTCTACACCGCAAAAAGTTTTGCTGCGATCCCTGCTATGGTGGCATCAGGCGAAATCAAAAAAGGTAGCAAAGTCTGCTTCGCTCATACCGGCGGTCTAGCAGCGCTTTCCGCATATGAGGGATCAATCCATCACTCGGCTTGAGCCTGCCATCTCGGGTTCGCAGAGATGCCATTAAGCAAACCAAATACTTCCGTTGACCAAGCTTCACAAGCGTCTTCCGCAATGACTGAGGTCGGGCGATGTCGGGGCGACAGAACTGCATATCGATAACGAAGCGGCTTCCGTAGGCGCAGGATTTTGACGGCTTCGCGATCCTCCCCGGTTTCGCTCACATGTACGGCGGTTAGTGGATCGAGAATTGCGCAGCATTGTCCAGCCGCAACGAATTGAAGGATGGGCAAGAAGGTCTGACTTTCGATTCCTAGGTTGAAGGAAAGGCCCGCCTCATGGAATGCTGCTTGGGTCGCCCTGGTGTGGAAGTGATTGACTTGAAGCGAACCCAGTTTCTGACCGTTCAGAGCCTCCAGAGCGACAGAATTCTCATCTGCAAGCCGATGATCTGAGGGAATTGCCAGAAAGCAGTCTCCTTCGAGAACATCCATCCTGACCAACCCTTCGACATCTATGTTTTCAGGCAGGTCGGCAAAACCAAAATCAATGCTTTGGGCCCGCGCTAGTTCGGCGATCTGCGCCGAACTTCTGGCGAGCATCGATATCTTGATGTTTTCGCGATCTCCGACATGATTTGCGATAAAGCGGGGGAAAAGCATCGAGACCGGCCCGGGCATCGCGGCCACATTCAGCTGGCCAGATTGTCCTGTCCCAAGCTCTTGCATGGTTCTACGCACTTGGGACAATTGTTTGAGAATGCCATTCGCCTCGGTGACCAAGTACATAGCTTCGGGGACAGGTACGAGCTTTCGCCCGCGTCGCTCGAACAGCTTCATACCCAATTGATCTTCAAGCGACTTGATCGATGCACTGACGGCCGGTTGTGTCCTACCGAGCTTTTCGGCTGCATCTGACAGCGAGGGGGAGGTCATAACCGCATGAAACGTTGTGAGCTGTGAAAGGTTCATGAATCTCATATAAGCCGAATTTATGAATATCAAAAACTTTCAAATTTGTATTTATATATACGCTCGATAAGCTCCTTGGCATGACTCAACCCGAAGAAGTCTGCTCATAGGGAGAAAATAATGAAGCACATGACGAAACTTCTTGGTCTCGCGACCGCAGTTGCCCTTGCAGCTGGAACAGCCGCAGCGCAGGACCCGACTTTCTTTCGGATCGGGACCGGCAGTGCTGGGGGAACCTACTTCCCAATTGGTGGCACCATCGCCAATGGTATTTCTTCCCCTCCGGGCTCTCGGCCTTGTGATGAAGGTGGACAATGTGGCGTTCCTGGATTGATCGCCATTGCACAGTCGACAACAGCGTCCGTCTTCAACAATACCGCCGTTCAGAACGGTGAGCTCGAAGCAGGGATGGCTGCTGCCGATGTGACAAGGTCCATGTTCCTTGGCGAGGGTAAGTTCGACGGCAAGCCTCATGAGAAACTGCGGATTGTTGCCAACCTATACCCGGAAGATCTGCATCTCGTCCTGCCAGAAGACCAAAGCATCGACTCGCTTTCCGATCTTGAAGGCAAGCGCGTCGGCATCGCGCAGGCGGGTTCTGGCACCCAAGTGGCAGTGGAAATGATGCTGGCAGAGTGGGGTCTGAACCGCGACAACTACGACGAGGCCGAGCTGAACAACTCGCAGTCGGCCGAACGCCTCGCGGATGGACAGCTAGACGCGTACTTCTACGCCGCTGGGTGGCCGGTCTCCGCTATGGTTCAGCTTTCAACCACAAAGGGTATGGAGCTGCACAGCTTCAGCGAAGAAGATCTCGCAAAGATCAATGATGTGATCCCGGCTTATATTCCATCTATGATCCCTGGCGGCGTCTATGAAGGCGTCGATTATGACGTGAAGACGCCCGCGGTATCGGCGCTCCTCGTCGTGTCTTCTGATCTGTCAGAAGAGCTCGTCTACGGAATTACCGCAGCAATCTGGAACGACAACACCCGCAAGCTGCTCGATAATGGGCATGCGAAGGGCAAGCAAATCACGCCGGACACGGCGCTTGATGGCATTGCAGCACTGGGCGTGCCGCTGCATGCCGGCGCAGAAAAGTTCTACAGAGAAGTCGGGCTTCTGGAATAAACTCTCCCTGAACTGGCGGGCGACAAGCGTCGCCCGTCCTTTTCAATAACCAAAAAGAATAACTCAAATGGGGGGCGCAATGAGTGATCCACGATCAGAAGAGGTGCGCGAGCTCTCAGAAGAAGAGTTGGCCGCGATCGAGGAGAAGTACGATGAAGGCGCCGCGACACGTTCTGTTGCACCCGCCTTCGGCAAGTTTCTCCGTTATGTTGCCCTCGCCTTTGCAATGTACCATTACCTCACAGCCGGATTTGGCCTGCCCACCGATTATTGGCATATGGGCATCCATCTTTCTGGCCTCTTCATTCTGATCTATTCACTCTATCCGCTCGTGAAGACGGAAACGTCTTTTGATCTGAACACCGGCGCCCTGAGGCTCGGTGGCGTCCCGTTTCTCGACATTGGCCTGATGGTGCTCGGCGTTGCATCCGCCCTATATCTCGGTTTCGCCTGGCGCGGCATTCCCTTCCTTGGCGTTGAAGAAATGACCTTTCGGATGGGCAATCCAAACGGTTGGGATATGCTGTTTGGCGTCATTATGATTGCACTGGTGCTCGACATCGCGCGACGCACTTTGGGGTGGATCCTGCCGCTTATTATCTGCATCTTCATGTCCTATGCCCTGTTCGGGCAGTACTATCCAGGCATCCTTCAACATCCCGGCGTCAAATTTAACACATTCGTTTCGTCCATGTACTTCCCGCAGGAAGGCATCTTCGGCGTCACGCTCTGGGTGGTCTCGACCATCGTTTTCCACTTCGTCTTGTTCGGCGTCATCGCGCAGCGCACGGGGCTCGGACAGCTTTTCATCGATAACGCGACTATCCTCGCTGGCCGCTATACCGGCGGCCCGGCGAAGGTCTCGGTTGTGTCCTCCGCTTTCTTTGGAACAATCTCGGGCTCATCCGTCGCGAACACGGTCTCTACCGGTGCCCTTACAATCCCGAATATGAAACGCCTCGGGTATCCGGGACACTTCGCTGGCGGTGTAGAGGCTGCGGCATCGGCAGGTGGACAGATCACGCCTCCTATCATGGGGGCCGCGGCCTTTATCATGGCCGAATTCCTAGAGGTGCCCTATACCACGATTGTTATTGCGGCGATCTTCCCAGCTTTGCTGCACTATGTTGGCGTCTTCACCGTGGTCCATCTCATGGCACGGCGACTCGGACTTAAGGGTCTCGCCAATGACGCACTTCCGCAGCTTGGGGCGGTTTGGAGAGACGGTTGGGCAAACATCGTGCCACTCGTCGGATTGTTGACGGTCCTCTTCTCTGGCTACACGCCGTTTATGTCAGCGTTCTGCGGCATTTCCTTGTCGATTGTTGCCGGAATGAGCCGCCTGAAGAACCCAGTTACATTGGTCTACCCGGCAGCATTCATTGCCTTTGTCCTCTGGAAGCTCTCCGACGGCGGATTTGACGTGACAATGTCGGCAATCCTGATTGTCGGCGCGGCCATTGCGACCCTAAATCCTCAGCAGCGGACAACCATTCCAGAAATGGCCGACACGTTTGAAACAGGCGTGAAGTATGCGCTTGCTGTTGGCGCGGCCGCAGCCGCGGTCGGGATTGTGATCGGCGTCATCAACACCACCGGTGTCGGCTTCCGGATCGGTTTCATGGTGACCCAGGCAGCCCAAAATCTCGGCTCAGATCTGATCTGGCTGTTTCAATGGGGTGCTTACGAACTCTTCACGGTCGAAGACCTCACGCTCTTCATCAGCCTCGTCTTCATCGCGCTAGCGTGCATCTTGATGGGCGCAGGTGTGCCAACGACGGCGCTCTACATCATGCTGGTCTCAGTGGCTCAACCAGCTCTGGCTCAACTTGGTATACCACCGATCGCCAGCCATATGTTCGTGCTCTACTACGGGGTCGTCGCCGAGATCACACCACCGGTTTGTACGTCAGCCTATGCTGCGGCTGCGATTGCCAACTCTAACCCGTTCCGGACCGGCATATCGGCTTTCACACTCGGGCTTGGCAAAGTCATTGCACCAATGGCATTTGTGTACGCGCCAGTACTCCTCTTCGTGTCATCAACAGGGTTTGATTTACTGGAGTTCTCCTACACCGCAGCGAGCTGTATCGCGGGTGTCGTCGCGCTCTCGGCGGCTGTCGTGGGTTATTGGCTCGCGCCAATGGGTGCCATCTACCGCGTGCTCATGGCTTTGGCCGGTCTTATCTTCATCGCGCCGTCGCTGTCGGCAGACCTTGTCGCGCTCATCACTGCGGCGCCGGCTATCATCAGCCAGGTCTTTGCGCGGCGGAGTGCCAATGTCCCTGCCTGATGAAGACGCCCGCGTCACAATCCTCGGCGCGGGCATCGTTGGCATATGCACCGCCTTGTCCCTCGTGGAGCGCGGCGTACCGGTAACGATCGTTGACCGAGGCGACCCTGGCCAAGAAACGTCTATGGGCAATGCTGGCATCGTGTCGCCTTGGTCTGTGGTACCGCAATCCTTGCCAGGGACGTGGAAGAGCATTCCGAAGCTCCTCTTTGGCTATGGTCGGCCCGTAAGCATTCGCGCGAGTTCGTTTGCTCAATTGATCCCTTGGGGGGCCAGCTTCTTGCGTCAGGGAACGGAGGCAAAAGTCAGAGAAGCCTCGGAGGCGATGACGCTACTCTGCGGCCCGTCGATTGAGCTCTATGAAAAGCATCTTCTCTGCACGGGTACGGAAAGCCTCCTTTGCGATAGCATGTATGTTCACGCCTTCCGGGATGGGAGCCGCGCAAATCTGAAAGCTTTAGAGTACCGCATTCGCAAAGAGAAAGGCGCAGAGGTCGAGCTGATTGGTGCAGACAGCCTTGCGCAACTGGAACCGGCACTAAGCTCAGAGTTTAAAGCCGCAATTCTCATAAAAGGCCAAGCCCGGGTTCGTTCGCCGGGACGGCTCGGAGCGGTGCTGGCCGAAAAGGCACAAGCATTGGGCGCGGAATTCGTGAGAGATACTGTACGCGAAGTCTCTCGTTTCGGTTCGGGTTGGGTCATCAAATGTGCCAATCGGAGGCTTCAATCAAAACAAGTCGTCATATCCATGGGTGCCTGGAGTCCAGACCTCCTCAAATCCATGAAATTGAAACTCCCTTTGATGGCGGAGCGCGGGTATCATATCGAATTCAGAAATCCGGGCGTCGAAGTCAACAACTCAGTGATGGATGTTGACGCCAAAGTCGTGGCGAGCAGCATGGAAATCGGTCTGCGCATTGCAGGGCAGGCTGAATTCGCGCCAGTCGACGCTCCCGTTGACCCAAGGCGCGAGGCACAACTGACAAGGATCGCGAAATCGGCTTTCAAATCACTGAACACCGAGAGCCCAAGCTTTTGGATGGGACGGAGACCCTCCTTTCCAGACAGCTTACCAATGCTCGGCGAGGTCCCCAACAAGGATGGCTTATTCTTTAATTTCGGCCATTCTCACTACGGACTGATGATGGCCCCCAAATCCGGCGAAGTCCTTGCACAAGTTCTTTGCGGCGAGCGACCGAACCATAGCCTGGATGCCTTTTCGCCTGCGCGCTTTTCGGTCTAAGATTTGCAGATCAGTTCAGGTGATCAATCGAGGTTCAACTCTCAACATACGTTTCGCGCCGCAGTTCCCGTTCCACCGAAAGCACGTCAAGCCGACATTAACCAAGACTCGTCATCGCTGCTTTGCGGCCGACCATAACAATCTGATCGCAACCCGCGTCGCGCAGGGCCTCAATCAGTAGACTAGGGATTTGTTCGTCTGTGGAGACGCGTGCATACCGAAGGAAAAGGTGAAGGCCTTGCGCCGGGAGATCAAGAAACGGACGTCACGAGCCACACTCGTGCTACCGTTCAAGGATCTGATCTGGTCGCTCAACCCTCTGATCTCCGGATGGCGGAATTACTTTCAATACGCCACCGGTGCCAGCGACGAGTTCCAGTCTCTGGACAACTGGCTCTGGCATCGGATTGACCGGTGGCTTCAAAAGAAGCACCGCAAGACCGGGGCAAGGAAACTGCGGGCCAAGTTCCGCGCCGGATGGCAACTGCGAACCCAAGACACAAATGCTGCGCAATGCACAATATTCCTCTTTTGCGGCAGAACGCCAGTCAAGACAAACGGGCGACTTGTTCCCTGACATCATCAGAATGCATAAGTAAGGGTGTGTTAGACTTTACTGGAGAGAGTATGTCACCCGTTTCTTCTGAAACTATCGTAGCATGTGCCGAGCCCAAAGCAATGCTTGATATGTTTGTTCAGCATATCGGCAAGGATCATGG
>ERZ1740063.92-NODE-92-length-15350-cov-6.066885_pt1 | contig 15350 bp, 18 predicted proteins | sample MGYA00581740_ERZ1740063 | MGnify/ENA primary metagenome ERZ1740063 (study PRJEB43018, sample SAMN04849236) | marine metagenome | isolation source: floating plastic debris | place: Pacific Ocean | collected 2008-08-27 | study: EMG produced TPA metagenomics assembly... | reverse complement strand
GGCGGGGCCCCGGCCCTGAAAGCCATTGGCGCGCCCTTGCCCCAGATCAGCTTTTGCCCAACAGGTGGGGTCAGCCCGGGAAATGCAGAAACCTACCTGTCTTTGCCCAACGTCGTCTGTGCGGGCGGGTCATGGGTCGCACCGACAGATCTGGTGTCAGCCGGAGATTGGGCGGGGATCGAGGACCTTGCCAAGGAGGCGTCCAAGCTGGCGAGATGATCCGCGCCCCAAGCGGGCCGCGACCAAAATCCTGGGCCGTCGCCCAGCACTTTGCCCCTGAGGCCCCGCAGGAATTCGCCCATTTGCAAACGGCAACAGTGGTTGAGAATTGTCCCGGCTTCGAAGATCCTGCCGTCTTCCACTAATAACAGGTCACCTCGCCTATAGCATAGCGCTGCCGTCATGCGCCGGTGGGCGTCGGCGGGAAGTTCGCACTTGCGCCCAAGGTCGGGCGTCTTGTGGTCGAACCCGTCACACCCGCCAAGGCTGCCATTCTGGCAGACCTTGGGATCCAGTACCTGCCGCCGGACGAGGTCAAAGACGAGTTGGTGGCCGTCAAGTGGGTTGAGATGCCGCCAAATGAAGATTTGTCCCGGCCGGGGATGTATGCCGTCTGACCCGATGTCGGGTCTCGGAAACACCTGATGCGTGGGATTATCGAATTGCCTGTAGCAAGACAAAAATGTGGGATGGGCAAACGGCTACTGTAAAGGCGCAACCGGTCAGAACACTGGCTCGGCCGCCACGTCCAGCAAAAGCTGAATGAATCCCCCGACCTGATGATCGGCGGTCGCCCGTCCCTTTTCGGCCGTCGCGAGATACGCCTCCCCCACCGTGCCGTCGGAATTGAGATCGCTGGCGATCCACCCGTAGGAAACGGGGCCGATGGGCGGGATCGCAGATGTCTCGGCGGTCGAGCGGAAATCTCGCGCCTGATCCCTGTTCACCGTCCCGGGTCTGAAGGCGAGCATGAGCGACGTCTCAAGATCGCCGCCATGAATTCCGTGGGTGCGCTCCTGCTCGGAGTAAAGCCCATCGGGCACACCGAAGCTGCCCCATTGGCATTTGACCGCAAGCATGTCCGCCTGCACGCGCAACTCCCGCGACAGGATCGAGACAAGATCAAGGTTGCCGCCATGCGAATTGACCAGAACGATCTTCCGAACGCCCGCGCGCGCCACGGACAGACCGATTTCAGTCCAAGCGCTGAGCGCGGTTTGTGCAGTCAAGGTCAGGGTACCACTGGCCCAAAGATGTTCGTTGGATTTGCCGATGCTTTGAATGGGCAGAACCCGCACATCCAGGTCTTCCGGGCAGGCTGTCATGAGGGTAGATAGCATCCCTTCCATGATCAGTGCGTCGGTGCCCAGGGGCAAATGCGGCCCGTGCTGTTCTATCGCCGCCGTCGGCAATACGGCAATCGTGCGCGAAGGGTCAAGATCATCAAAGTCAGAGCCACGCATGTCGGCCCAGAAATGGGCTGTCATTCGGCAGGTTCTTTCGGGGCATAGGTCGCCTCCAGCCGCGAGGCGAGATAATCTGCTGCCCGGATCGGGGGATATTTTGCGATACCGGTGCCCGGCAATGCCTGAATGATCGTATCGGGATTGGCCTCGACAAAGAATGCAATCGAAAGCCTTTGCCTTTTGGGCGGCAGAACGCGATGCGGGGTCGAGACGTAGATATCGTTCGTCCAGCGCATCAGACAATCGCCGATATTGACCACATAGGCGCCATCTACATGCGGCACATCCATCCAGTCGCCGTTTCGGGGGCGCACCTGAAGGCCTGGCTCTCCATCCGTCATAAGAAGCGTTATGGCACCGTAATCCGTATGCGCACCGGCTCCGATCTCATTCTCGGCGCCGCTGGCGGGCGGGTAGTAAAGAAGGCGCATTGCCGCGAGAGGCTCATCAAAGGTACGGGCAAACGTGTCTTCCGGCAGACCCAGATCAACCGCAAATGCCCGATGAATGTCTCGCCCTAGATCAAGCGCGGCATCGTAATACGCCAACATCGCATCCCGAAAACTGGGCATCTCCGGCCATTGATTTACACCTCGAAAGGGCTCGCCTGCCACGACACGAGGATCATCCTCGGGCAGATCATAGCCAATATTGAAAGTCTCCTTGGTGTCGATCTCCGGTCGTGTCTCATCCAGTGATTCAACACCTGCAGCAGCCCACCCGCGGTAATGCGGTGTATTCAGTATCGAGATCTTTTGCTTGTCGGGCTTCGGAAGCGCAAAGAAAGCGCGGGCGTTTTCGAAGACCAGCGACTGAAGGTCTCGCGAAACGCCGTGGTTCTTGAGAAGAAAGAAGCCTGGCCCCCGACAGGCCGCGCCCAATTCAGCGACAAAGCCTGCTTTATCGCTGTCAAAGCGCGCCCAATCGAAGATCGGGATCATGCTTGCGCCGTACGCAGATTTTCACGCCCCTGATCGACGAAGCGGTCCATCTTGGCAGCCACCTTCTGAAGATGCGCCCCCCGACTTGCTTCGGTCGAACTGTCCATCAGGTAGTGCGCCGCAAAGGCCGTCCGGCAACGGGTGCTGCAAATCGATCTCACGCCGCGCATGATCGTCCGCTTGCCCGGCGCGCCCATCATCTGCGTGAGGCCCCAGCTTGCGCCACAGGTGGTGAATGCCGCAAGCCGTGTGATGTGCGTCAGGCCCCGACGGATATCGCTGTTCTCGGCATCGGGCATCAGAAATGCCACATCGGGCAGAAGCACGCGGTCCAGCCAGCCCTTCAGCATCGCGGGCAACCCATACCACCAGGTCGGATACACGAAGACAAGCGTATCGGCCCATCGAAGATCAGCCACATCCGCCTCGACGGGCTGCTGATTTTTGGGACAATCAAGGTAGATATCCAATTCGCACTCCGGCAGAATCGGATTGAAGTCGCGTTTGTAAAGGTCGGTCAGGCGCACTTCGGCCCCGGACTCATATAATTTCTCCAAAACAAGATCGCGGATGCCCGCGTTGAAACTTCCTTCTTTCGGATGGCAATAGATCACCAGCGCACGCATGTCAGAATGCCTCCATCTCTCGGGCCACACGTGCGAGGAATGCCGCACGTTTCGCCTGCGAGGCCCGATTCATGTCGTAAAGCGCAAGATATCGCATCTTTTCCGGTTGGCATACGTATCTTATAGCCCGCGTGACACATTTTCGCGGGGGATCGCCTGCAAAATAGGCGCGTGTCCGGGTTCCGCCGTAGGTCGTCACGGCTGCCAGTCTCTTGATGTTGGTGAGATTAGGGCGCAGCTTGCCCCCTTCAATGCGAAATGACACCCCCGGCAGAAAGACCCGATCCAGAAACCCCTTTAGTATGGCGGGGTATCCGAAGTTCCAGACCGGGAAGACCAGGATCAGCGCATCGGCTGCCTCTAGCCGCTCAACATAAGCGCGGACCGGTTCGATATTCTGTTCCTCATCATGATAGGCCCGACGCTCTTCAGCCGTCAAAACCGGTGAGAAACCCTCAGCATTCAGATCGCAGTTATCAATGTCCCAACCCGCTCGGTCCAATCGCTCGACCACGGTTTGATGGAGGGATGCCGAAAAACTCTCGTGACAGGGATGTGCAAAAAGGACCAACGCTCGGCTCATCCTGTCGAAAAACTATAGGTCAAAACCGCAGCCCTCCCCTATCTGGCTTTCAAATATCCATCATGGACCATCGGTCAACATCGTCGCGCTAAAATAGCAAGGATATTGAACGTGGACGACTTCACATATCGGAACGCTCGATGCCATTGCGGGGTCAGCAAAGCGGTCGTTCGAACAAAGTGCGGCGAAATGTGACTGAGCCCGACTTGAACCTTGAGATTTCTCGCTGCAAGCGCGTGGCATCCAGTGCTGCTCGGCAGCGGAAAAACCAGCCATGTAGGCCCTGCGCAGGAAGTTGGCGACGGCCCTAAAATCCGCCCCAAATGACCTCGCCCGCGAAAATCCCATGCCGCGTCCGCAGAAGTTCAAGGCAACCGCGTATGAAGCGATGAGCGATCGAGACTTCAATCAGCGTTTCACGATTTGTCGAACGAGCGTACCGGCCACTGAATTCAACGCCGCAAGACGGTCCTGGGGATTGTCCGGTTCAAAGGCGTGTTCAAGAATTTTAACGGACTCAGTAAAGCGCTTTTCAGCTTTGTTGCTCACGTCAACACTGATGGGCATCCGTTCACTGACACTAACGAAGTCCCCTGCCATTGCTGCAAGCAGAAAGGCGGCGACCGAAACGTTCGCGTTTTTCCCCGGGCACATTTATCCTGCAGGCAAGGTGACGGGTATGCCAAGAGCAGTGTAGCGGTTGAGCACCGCGACGCGGACCTGGATTTCAGCGACCTGCCGGTCGAAATCTCTCTACATCAGGGATTGTCCGAGAAGTTTCACGCAGTGCATCTTGGTTTAGACGCGACTTCGGCCATGGTAGCCGCTCCACCGTCGCCAGATAGCGCGACCGAGGTATCGCGACGCGTTGACGGCTTCGTTCCGGGCGATGGCTCCCTGGGTTGTGGGCTTCCACGGTTTGGCGTTCTTGCGCGGTGGTATGACAGCGTGGGCATGGCGGTCGGCAATCGCGTCGTGGCATTTGCGCGTGTCGTATGCCCCATCCATTGCCCGGCAGGCGATTGCAAAGCAATCTGCCGAGGGGGCAGCTACGGACCCAATGTCTTGATCGGTCGGGATTTGGTTGAGCAATTTGGGCAGCATCGGCGCGTCACCGACGTTACTGGTCGTTACCTCTACGGGCCGGACTTCCATCGTTTCTGCATCGATCCCTATGTGTATCTTGCGCCAAATGCGCCGTTTCGGGCCACCATACTTGCGCGCGTTCCACTCGCCCTCACCCTAGGATCTGATGCCCGTGCGGTCCACTGCCCGGCAGGGCATCACGCAGTGATATCCCGAGAGGGGATCAGAATGTTCAGCGGCCCCGTTCCTCCGCGATACGTAAGACGGACATTCAGGGTCTGCTGGCCCCTCTCGGCAGATTGCTGCGCAATCGCCTGCCGGGCAATGGACGGCATAGCATGCTGTAGTCCGGGACCGCCCACTCCAAACCGAACAGCCGCAACAGGCTCTGGACGAACCCGGTCGTTTGCCTGAGCGGCATCCCGAACAATACCTTCAGGGTAAGGCAGGCCTGAATCGCCGCGTCGCTGAATTGTTGCTGCCGCCCACGCTTGCCGCCCGGCGGCAGTACCCAAACCATCTCAGGATCAAACCAAAGCTCAAGCGATCCCCGTCGCTTCAACGCGTCATTGTAAGTCGACCAGTTCGTGGTCTTGTACTTCGTAGGGGCCAACTGCTCATACCTTCCAGCCATCATTCTGGATTCAAACAGTGAATCCCTCAGCCGATTTTGCAACAAAGCCACCGGCAGTGATAAAGCCATTATGCTCGGCACAGGACACCATCAGCGTGCCGGCCGCTCCGATCTTGTCAAAGAAAAGACTGGGCCATCGGTTGCACGCCATAGGCCCTTTCCCGGTCGATCGAACAGATCGGCATTTCTCATTTCGTTGATGTCGAAAAACGCGATTTCAACGGCGGATCCCCACGCGCTCAGCCAGGCTGCGGCGCAGCTGACCCATGCGCCATTGATAGATTGGCTTTGGTTGCATGCGGCAAGGTCGAGGATTTTCATGGTGTGGCTCTTCTGAAGGTCTTTGTCGACTTAGCCGCATGCGCTCAGTGCCTCGACACCTCCAAAAGCGCATCTGATGCGCTTTCATGCAACTTAAGGGCCCTTCAATTGCGGATATGCCCGCATAAATGCGCATCAGGAGGCCATGATGGACCATTGGAATGAAATTCGAACAGCCTACAGCGTTGCGCAGGCAGGCACCGTCAGCAAAGCGGCGCAAGAGCTTGGCGTGCATCGCGCGACAGTGAACCGCCACATTGACGCGCTTGAAGCCGAGATCGGCACACGTCTGTTTTTGCGTCACCGGCGTGGGTACGAACTGACCGACACTGGCCGCGAGTTTCTGCAGATCGCCGAACGGTCCTTTGACATGCTTAAGGACTTCTTTGGTCGGGTGCGGGTGCAAAGCGCCGATGTTGAAGGGGAGGTTATTGTTGCGACGCTCTTTCCCCTGACAGACCTGATCTTACCGGCAATCCTGGAGTTTCGTCGCCGTCATCCGAGAACGCGGGTACGTGTAACGACCGGAGACGAGCTGGCGCGGTTGGAATTGGCAGAGGCGCATGTCGCCTTGCGCGTTGGCAAAAAGGCGACCAATGCAGACTATGTCGTGCAGCCGTTTTGCACGCTGGATTTTGCGCTGTTCGCCCATCACAGCTATATTGACCGCCTGGGCAAGCCGAATAGTCAAGATCTGACCGGTCATGTTTTTGTCGGCAACCCGAATGTGCAAAGTGCGGCGCCATTCGAGGTATGGCTCGCGCAGAATGTTGATCCTGAGCAGCTGGTACTGATATCGCAGAATCCCAAAGTTCTCGAAGATGCGCTCCGCAGCGGAGAAGGCATAGGTTTCCTGCCGACGACCTACGCCCGTACTTTGCCCGATCTTGAGCAGGTCATGCCTGCCCTGCCTGAATGGCAAGTGGAAAGCTGGCTGGTCACCCATGTCGACGTACACCGCACCGATAAGGTCCAGTCGATGCTCGCGTGCCTCAAGGCGCTTGTGATCGCGACCTAGGCTCAGGGTCCATTGATATGCGCTGTGCTGTGTGCTTCACGGCTCTGGAAGCGCGCGGGGAAAGTGTCTGATCTTTTCTGGTTGAGCGATGTGCGGATGGCGCGTCTTGAGCTTTTCTTTCCCAGGTCCCATGGCCCGCCGCGCGGTGAGGACCGGCATGTGCCGAGCGGGATTGTCCTCGTCAATCGCAATGGCATACGAGGGCGCGATGCGCCCGCTGCCCATGGGCCGCACACAATGCTCAACATCCGTCGGAAACGATGGCGGCGAAGCAAGACGGTCGGTGCCCTCTCGGGACATCACCGCGTGGTGCCCTGCCGGGCGGTGGTCGGGATCCTGTTCGGAAGGCCGAAGGATTGGCGGCGTGTGCGGACCCGATACGACCGCTGCAAGAAGGCCTTCCTCTCCGCCATCGGCCCGGTCGCCCCACGTCATTTGTTCGCCATGTGGCCGAAAACTGGGGAATGCTTAAGCTGGCCGCCGGGCAAGGATCATGATCCCAGCATGAAGACCAATCACTGCCGACGCCGAGATCAGGTGGGTCGTCAGGTCGGCAGATACCTCCAGAAAAATCCAGATTGCGCTCGGGATGAACAGTGCAAGCGCGGTCCAAAGCCCTGGATTGTACGCGCGAAACCTGAGGGCCCAAGCGAAGTGAACCAGGCCGTTGATGGCCAGAAGATAGGCTGCCAAAACGCCCCAGCCCGGAGACACATTGGTCAGATAGAATACAGCAAGCAGGAGAAACCAAACAAAGATTACGTTGATGACCCAAACATCCCTTGGCACCAGCCCGCGGCGATTTTTTCCAATCAATGCATTCAAGTAACGGGCGAACCGGTTGTCATCATGTTCTTCATATTGGTGCAGCATGTAAACAGGCAGGGACAGGAAAACAGACAACTCAATTTCTGCGCTAATAAATGGGTAAAGCCCCAAGACAAGCAGGGCGAATGGGGGTGCCGCATATGCCCAGTTTTGGAATAGCCTGCTAAGCATCACACGTCTTTACTTCCGCGGCGGCGGTTTGGGAATGATCTGTATGCTATGGGCCCAAGGCCTGGCGTCCTGATCCGGCGGCCGGTCAAAAAGGACGCCGGGCCGGTTGCCAGCCAAATCTTCCAGACGTTCGTCGATGGTCAACCGGTATGGAACGCCCGCCCAGGGCACATCTGGCCTAAACGCCCAAACCGCTTCATCCCGACCAAGCGCAATTGCACCCGGCACAGCAGCACCTTCATGATCTACGACCCGCAAGCGGTACGCCAACGACAGGTGGTCGTGCGAGCTGCCAAGATCCACGCTCAGCGTATCCATGCTGTTCGCCGTCGGTAGGGCAACGTACCAACTTGCAGGATCGGGCGGCTCCATATCCTCCGCTCCAACAACAAAGTCATATCTGGTATCTGCCCCCAAAATACAGCCGGACATATCGGTTGCGTCACCGGACACAACCAGGGTGTATGACTGCCCCGGAACCAACGTGCGCCCCAAAACCGCGTTCGCGACAAGACCTGTTTTCACCCGCCCAGGATCAAGCAAAAGCGTTAGACGTCGGCGATCCGGTGACCAGAGGTCGGCGCGATTGCCAAGGAAAACCTCATCCACAACCTTTCCCGTTTGGTCTTTGAGCCGCACATGTTGTAGGCCTTCGTCTGCCTTCATCGCGCGTGGGTAGTAGACATACATCCTAAGCAGGTTTGCAGGCAGCACATCGGAGGTCGGATATACATCAACGCGTCCGGCATTTGTGTCCGGGCATGTGGCCATCGCAGCGTTGGTCGTCAAAAAGACGGCGGCAAGCGCCGTGCGCGGCCGCAGTGTCATTGACGGATTTGACCGGGAAAACCTTCGTCAGTTTTAAGCATGTTCTGGAACATGCGCACCCCTGTCGACATCGGATCATCTGCATAGGCGTAGTCAGGAAAGTTGTACTCGCTGATGAAGTCGCTCAGCCGAAAGAACGAGCCCTTGCGGAACGACACCAGTTCCATCGCCCCGGTATCGAGATCGCGGCGCAGTGCGAGCAAAAATTGCGAATCCTGATCTGCAACATGCACAACACCCGACAGTGGCAAAGGCACCGTCCGCACCCCCGATGTCGCTCCGAGATAGGGCACCGGTTCGGACAGACCCGGTCCCGCCGCTGCCGCCGTCAGATCGTCGAGTGTGATAAGATCCGCGTCCATTTCACGGTTCACAACCAACACATAGTCCGACACGTTCCCCTGCTGGTCGGCCGCAGCGAACGAAATGACATCCAGTGGCGTATTGCCATAGCCCAACTCAGCGATGGTTTTCCCGGTCACACTTGCCCCATCCGAGAGAGCGTCCACCGGTATCGTCACCAGTGGCGTACAGGTATAGGCCGCCACCGCGGTCGGAACGCCGCCCACGTCAATCACGGTCATCGCTCGGATCGGCGCACGCGTTTCATTCTGGTTGTGTGCGGCGTGATAGATTTCGATACCGCTTGAGGACGCCGTCGCGTCAAACGGGAAAGGCACCCGACGCAGTGTTGAGGCGAATTCGCCGGTGGACAGGCCAGAGACAAACAGCTCCCCGTTCGCGTAATCCAGATCGGTCACCGTCAGGGTTGGAGCTGGAATATGACGCCAGAATTTGACGCTTTCGTCTGCTGCATCTTCGAGCTCAAAGCGTGTCGACTTGAGTGCGTCCAAATCCAACATTTGCACAGTGCCATCGCGCGCAATTGCCACCACGGCAGCCGTCTCAACACCGTCGATCATCGCCATCACGGACACATAAGCGTCGCGGGTGGTCGGATGTACTGCAAGATCGCCATACATCAAACGCCCTTCGGACCCTAGCGCAGCGCTGACCAGAGCATCGAGGTCAAGCAGGTTGAACGCCGTATCCTGTTCGGGTGCGGCACCGCTCTGTTCAAGTGCAAATGCATGGATTGTCGCGTCCAGAGCGTTGGCCACAAAAAGCGTGTTGTCGGGCCCAAACTCCAGAATGCCCGCCGACTGGGGCGCTTCCGCTGACGCCGCGCTCGCAAAAAACGCAAAGGCGCTGAACGTAAAGAATAGTGGCGATACTTTCATGTTGAGGCTCCTTGTTTTCCACAAAGCGACCACGCCCGGAAATCTTCGAAGGCGTCATGCACATCAGAAGCCTGATTGCCAGATTGCGCAACGCACTTGTACGCGCAGGCAATGCGCGTTTATCGATCAGCACTGAAAGCTCCGTCATCGCCTTACCAGGACCCGTCCGATGGCTGCGGCGTGTCAGCTATGTCCATTTCAGACCTGTTCGAACTGGCTGCAAGAAATGGTGAGCCCAAGCTCGATACCGCTGTTTGGCTCTGTTGTGCAAACGGGTTGATTTCCAGACTGCCCCTTCCCCCGAACAGACTCGTCCCATGGCCTCAGTGAGGGGTATGCCGGGCCAAGTGTAGACGTTTATGACGGCGATGCGGATCTGGCATTCGGCGACCTGTCGATCGAAGCCCCGTGTCATGAGCCGCTGTCCCGGCAGTTTGGCGCAATTGAAATCTACGAGGATTGACGGATGCGTAAAAACCAAACCCCGAAGCTGCTGCATCCGGCATCGATATTGGGAAGAAGGTCGTTCATGTTGTCGCTATCCACATTGCAGGACGTCGAATTCATCGCGCGAGAGACATTGTTACGGTTCTTTGATGCTGCTGATCCCGCACTGATTGGCATGGAAACCTGCGCGCGATCTCAATGGTTGGCGCCCAAACTGATTGCATGCGGCCATGACGCTCGGATCATCCCGGCCAAATACGACAAGCGCCGATACAAGCGACGCAACCGACCCTCTCGGGACATTAATGCGCAATGCCCCGCCGGGCAGCGATCAAGATCATGTCCGGCAGGATGAAAGATTGGCGGGCCGTCGCAACGCGATACGACAGATGACCCACATCGCTGACAGCGCGGTACGCTGCCAATGTCTTCTTTAACGTTGTTTTGAGTGCCCATAGACATCCCCTCGCGCTGATACCCATCCCAGCAGAAGGCTCAGGCGCGCTAGACGAGAGGCGATGCGGGAGGGAGGCGTGTGGGCATTAAGAACGGATCGAGAATATCGTGCACTGAAAGGCGAGATCGGCAAAGCGCTCAGTTGATAAATCTGTCCTTGCCCAACTATCAAAAACAGAAATACTTATTTCGCACAATATCGAAAAATCAATCTTTCCTTCAATACACCTGATCGCTATGGTTGAGTACGGAGCCTTACGATCAATAGGTATTAGTTCCTTAAATAGACGGACGCAGATCTAAAAATAGACAATAGAAAAATGTCAACTCAATATCTAACAGAAATGCCGGAACCGCAAAGCGACTGCAATCAGCTGTCGAAAGGCCATCGCTCCAGAAAATTTTCTGGATCAAAAGTCATAGTATCAATGTGCATATCTATTTTCTTTCCACTACAAATGAATGCGTCAGGTGTCTGCGCAAATGAAGAGAATTATAAGTCCTTGACAAAATACTTCTTAGAAATCGCACATGGCTACGAAGAAAGTATTTCAAAAGGTTCATGAGGTGCAAGTTTACCAAGCTCAAGTAAGTTAATGAAGCTTGATCCAAACTGCTGTGATGTGAAATTGGAACACCTTCCGATCAGTAAGCTGATGCGACTACTTGGTGAAGTAGAAAGAATAAGGCTTGTTGTCGTTATTGAGTGTGATCTGAAACCCGCAACAATAGCATCAAATACAACCACGTACTATCTAGATAAATGTGGGATAGTCTTAGAGCGGCGCGGAAAGGTGCGATAAATTGATGAGTAGACCGGCCAATTACGACGATGTAGATATAACCAGCAGGCACTTCTTCGGCGGCAAATTGGACCACAATCAAAGAGTGAGCTCACATCTTTGACAATTCCACCTTCCGGCCGGTCACTGCAGAGTTTATTGTGGATATCAGCGAGAACCATTTCATTGAGTATCCAAACCGATCCAAGACCTTATAACTTTGAGTCCAAGTCAGCTCGTTCACAAGTGTCCGGCAATATCATTGAACCGATTATTGACCCGTATCTAATCGGGCTTCGTGAGGAGATTGAATTTACCACCGAACCATAAGCTTCCGCAGCACGCATCCATCGCCGCAGAACGGTGGCAGATATCCCACCCCCCCCCTAGTTTGCGCGGCACGGACACCACGCCTCGTCACCAAACCCACCGCGTCCTGCTTAAACGCCCGGCTGAACATGCCGCCCGTCATCCCGTGTCCAAAGCTTCATAAATCCCTCACCTCCGCAGCCAAGAAACGCCCAAAAGGCCAAAAAGCTGTTTCCGCACCATTCCAGGTCCCACTCTCGCGAACAGTTTAGTGAAGAATTTCTACGGGCGAAGGACACTTTGCCGGGACATCTTGCTTAGCGCCGATATTTTTACGTAAGGTCAATCAGCCAAGTTCTATCCCAGTTTGCAACATGCGCCGCGCGCGCGGGAGGGGGCTGCCATGACGGGTCACATCCCGTTTGAAGTTTGGAATGACGACCTGAGCGCCATTTGCGGCAGCTATCTAGGCGTGCCGAAATCCGGGCAAGACACCGTCGCGGGACGCATCAAGGTCAAGTCATTCGACACTTTGGACGTGGCCGATATCTCCGGCAACATCGACAGGATCGTCCGCGACCGAAAAGGCATCCGGCAGGATGATGCCGAACACATTTTCCTTGTCATGGAGATGGAGGGCCAGTTGGGCATCGACCACAACGACCGTGAGGCCGTGCTAACACCGGGCGATTTTGTCCTGCTCGATTCCACCAAGGAAGGCACGCTCAAGGATCTGGACACGCGTCGGCGCATTTTGTCCTTTCACCTGCCCCGCCAATCGTTTCTCAACGAACGCGGTGCCGTGCCGCGTATCGGCGAACGGCTGACCGGTCAAAGCGATGCAGCCAGATTGCTGCGCCGCCACCTCACAAAGGTTCTGCGACCCGAAGGCCGACCCGGACGCGCAACAACGCTCTTCGATCTGGTCCACCATGCCTTTTCGCATCCCGATGCGGATCTTTCGGCAACGGTGGTAACCGACAGCACAACGCGCTTTGATCTGGCCATCGATCTGATCGATCTCAATCTGTCATGGGATGGGCTGAACCTTCCCTGGCTGGCAAGCAGGCTCGGTCTTTCGCAAAGACAGATCCAACGGCTGTTCAAAGCGCAGAATACCAGCTTCCGCGAGGTATTGCGGTCAAAACGCTACCGATTTGTCACCGAACAACTGGACCGCACAGGTTCCATACATGGGCGTATTGCCGACATCGCCTTTCAGGCCGGTTTTCGGGATCTCTCGAACTTCAACCGCGGCTTTCAGCGCCGCATGGGCATGACGCCACGCGAATATCACGCAAGCGCGGCGGCAGGCATGGCGTAAAAGTCCAAGATTCGAACGACCAATCGGCGCTAATGTCGTCGCCCAGAACAAGTGGCAGCAAATGCCATGCCAAATAGGGGAGGAAACAATGGCTGACGGTCATTCCGCGCCAGCCGCGTCCGGTTTAGGCATCGTGCCACAACGTGGTCTGTCTCATGTGGCTGGAAAACAGGACGTGCCGCTGCTGGATCTGACGATACCCGATCTTCTGACACGCTGCGTTCGGGCCCACCCGGATGCCGAAGCGGCGGTCCTTCCAGCGCAGAGCATCCGCTGGACATGGTCGGAGCTTGCTCAACAGGTCGACGCGCTGGCCGGGGGCCTATCCTCAATCGGGATCGAAAAAGGCGACCGTGTCGGCATATGGGCACCAAACCGTGTCGAATGGTTGCTCACGCAATTTGCCACAGCGCGGATCGGAGCGATCCTGGTCAACATCAACCCGGCTTACCGTGTATTTGAGCTGGAATTTGCCTTGCGCAAGACCGGCTGCAAGGCGTTGATCCTGGCCGAGGCCTTCAAGACCTCAGACTACATCGCCATGCTACGCGAACTGGTCCCCGAATTGGCAACGGCTGCGCCGGGCGCGCTGTCGGCAAAAGCCTTGCCTGCCCTCCAATCGGTGATCGTCTGCGGGGAAAACGCTCATCCCGGCTGCTTTGGATTTGACGATGTGGCGGCGCGGGGGTCGCAAGTGTCCGCGTCGGCATTGGACACAATCACCGCCACGCTGACGCCAAGGGATCCGATCAATATCCAGTTCACGTCCGGAACAACAGGGCTTCCAAAGGGGGCGACCCTGACCCACCACAACATCGTCAACAACGCCAATTTCGTCACCTCCGCCATGGCTTTGACGGACACGGACCGATTGTGCATCCCCGTGCCATTCTATCACTGTTTCGGCATGGTGATGGGCACGCTCGGCTGCGTGACGAAGGGTGCCGCGATGATCGTTCCGGGCGAAGGGTTTGACCCGGAGACAACGCTCCGAACCGTGGCCGACGAAAGCTGCACCGCGCTTTACGGCGTGCCGACCATGTTCGTTGCCATGCTGGAACATCCCGACTTTGACAGCTTCGATCTGAGCCATCTACGCACGGGTATCATGGCCGGATCTCCTTGCCCGATCGAAGTAATGAAAAAGGTCCAGCAGGACATGAACATGTCCGAAGTCACCATCGCCTATGGCATGACGGAAACAGCGCCGGTCTCTTTCCAGTCCGACACCGACACTCCGCTTGACAAACGGGTCGCCTCGGTTGGGCGCGTCCAGCCTCATCTTGAAGTGCGCATTGTCGATGAGGCGGGCGCGGTGGTGCCCATCGATCATCAAGGAGAGCTGCAAACCCGCGGCTATTCGGTGATGCAGGGCTATTGGGACGAGCCCGAGAAGACGGCCGCAGCCATTGACTCAGAGGGTTGGATGCATACCGGCGATCTCGCCCGGATCGATGCGGAGGGCTATTGCAACATCACCGGACGCCTGAAGGATATGATCATCCGCGGTGGCGAAAACATCTACCCCCGCGAGATCGAGGAGTTCCTTTACACACATCCTGCGATCAGCCAGGCACAGGTGTTCGGCGTGCCCGATCCGAAATTCGGCGAAATCGTCGCCGCCTGGATCGTGCCGAAACCTGGCGAGGATCTGTCTGAGGACTCGATCCGCAGCTTCTGCGACGGCAAGATCGCCCACTACAAGGTACCCGTGCTCATCCGGTTCAAGCAGGACCTACCCATGACCGTGACGGGTAAACCCCAGAAATTCCTGATGCGTGATGCCATGATCGAGGAGCTTGGCCTCATGACAGACACGACCGCCTGAAACCGGGCATCCATCATTCAGCAAGGGAGGAAAGAAAATATGCGATTTTTCTGTGCGCTAGCAATTGCTGCGATAGCCAGCACGTCACAGGCGCAAACGATCACCGAAGACCAGGTCCGGGCGGCAGTCGGGCCTGTAAACACCGCCGCAATCATCGAAAACGACAGCTACGACCGCAACTGGCTAAATTACGGGTTGAACTATGCCGAAACCCGATATTCTCAGCTTGCCTCGATCACGACAGAAAACGTCGCCGAGATGGGGCTCGAATGGTCTTACGACCTGCAATCGCGCCGTGGTGTTCAGGCCACCCCCATTGTCGTGGACGGGGTCATGTTTGTCACGGCCTCTTGGTCAATCGTCCATGCACTCGACGCGCTGACGGGTGAACAATTGTGGGTCTACGATCCCGAAGTGCCGGGCGAATTTGCCTCGCGCGGGTGTTGCGATGTCGTCAACCG
>ERZ1740063.80-NODE-80-length-16123-cov-5.956186_pt1 | contig 16123 bp, 17 predicted proteins | sample MGYA00581740_ERZ1740063 | MGnify/ENA primary metagenome ERZ1740063 (study PRJEB43018, sample SAMN04849236) | marine metagenome | isolation source: floating plastic debris | place: Pacific Ocean | collected 2008-08-27 | study: EMG produced TPA metagenomics assembly... | reverse complement strand
TGCTATCCCTCATGTGACACCAAAATAGTGGCACAGTTCTAAGCGGCTAAGACACGATACGATTGAGACTGTTTTGATAAATCAGACCCAGAAAGACCGGCCCGACCTATGCCCGAACGCGGTTTTGAACCAATGACGAAAATCGAAGTTGTCACAGCGCAGAGGGCTTCGGCGATCCAGACGAGCCACTTCTTTTCAAACCTACCTTGGCAGATGTCATGCGCTTGAACGAGAAAGGCGCGAAGGCGTATTTCGTAGGAGGTGACCCCGACTATTTTCAAGATAGCACGTATGGAAGACAATCGAGTTCCAACGCGCCGTCTGACCTATACTCAAAGCAGGTGGTCTTGGATACAAAGGCATGGGTCACCAAAGGTGCGTTGAACGCTACGCGAGCCGACGACACATTTGCCTGTCATAAGCTGGAAGGACGCGTTTTGATCTCGTTGCATCACTCCTCGCTGACTTAGTTTCCACCAATTGACGATTGATCCGGGGGAACTCAGAAGAGAGCGGAACGAAAGATAGAAACCATACTTGCTGTGAAGGACACCACCTCATGTCTCTCAACTATGTGATGCTTGGCTCAAACGATGTTAAAACAGCGCGTGGCTTCTACGATGCAGTTTTGCCCGCGATTGGCGGCAAGTTGACTGCTGAGTATATGCCACACGCGTTCTGCTACGACTTGCGAGGGGGCGGGCGCGTTTGGGTTGCCACACCATTTAACGAAGAGACTGCAATTTCAGGCAACGGCAACATGGTTGGTTTTGCGTGCGAAACCAAGGAAGGGGTTGATGCCGCGCATCGGATCGCCCTAGCCGAGGGTGGAACGAATGAAGGCGATCCTGGCCCAAGGCCGATCTACGGGCCCGATTTCTACGGAGCCTACGTCCGCGATCTTGATGGCAACAAAATGAGCTTTGTTTACCTCGGCGAAGACTAAAAATAAGGGAATTTGCATTCCTGGTCCTGCCCAAACGCACAAGCAAGACCAGGAGTAGTTTTTGCTCAGACCGGAACAATTTTCCCCGGCAATGAGTTCACCGTCATAGTTTCTTCCGGCTGGAAGTGGATGACAGATCGAATTGATTCCCCAGCCTTGAGTAAGTCAAAGGCCGTATTGATTTGTTCATGATGCATGTGGTGCGTGATATAGGGATCCACATCAAAGTCACCGCGTAGCCATTCGTCTACCATGCCCGGCAGTTGGCTGCGACCCAAAACGCCGCCAAACGCTGTCCCCCGCCAGACACGACCAGTTACAAGCTGGAACGGTCGGGTGGAAATTTCCTGTCCAGCGCCAGCCACGCCGATGACTGTGCACTCTCCCCAACCCTTATGGCAGGCTTCAAGCGCCGATCGCATGAGATCCACGTTTCCAACAGCCTCAAAAGTATAGTCCAATCCGCCATTCGTCATCTCGATCAAAACTTCATGGATTGGTGCGGAATGATCTTTTGGGTTCACGCACTCGGTCGCTCCGAGAGATTTTGCGAGAGGGAACTTGTTCGGGTTCACATCGATCCCGATGATGCGCGAGGCGCCCTTAAGAACGGCACCCTGAATGACGGCCATCCCCACGGCTCCCAGCCCGAAGACGGCTACCGTCGAACCTGGTTCGACTTTTGCTGTGTTGCGGACGGCGCCGATCCCGGTCGGCACCGCACAGCCCATAACTGACGCCTTGGACAGGGGCGCTTCCTTGGAGATTTTCGCGACCGAAATTTCCGGCAGGACAGTGTATTCGCTGAACGTGCTGGTGCCCATATAGTGAAGGATCTGCTTGCCCTTGTAGGAGAAACGCGAAGTCCCATCGGGCATAACGCCGGCCCCCTGGGTTGCGCGGATCGTTTGACACAAGTTTGTTTTGCCCGATTTTATATAGGGACATTCGGGGTCTTCCGGCACATAGAGCGGGATGACGTGATCGCCGGGTTTGACTGAAGTCACACCCTTACCGACTTCTTCAACAATGCCGCAGCCTTCATGTCCCAGAATGCATGGGAACAGACCTTCGGGGTCTTCACCGGACAGCGTAAAGACGTCTGTATGGCACAGGCTCGTGGTGACGATCCGGACGAGGACCTCTCCGTCTTTGGGTCCTTCCAGATCAATTTCTTCAATCTCTAGGGGTTGGTTTGGTCCCCAAGCAATAGCGGCGCGTGTCTTCATGTTGTTTGTCCTCCCAATGGATCATTGACGAAACCGGAATTGGGTTTGGGCGATGGTGTATTGGATATTGGATCAAAAACACGCATTGCTTGGAAATCCGATGCGATGAGGCTATGCGAGGGATATACCTTTCGCAACTCCCTAAGTTACGAAGCCAAATGGGTTATGTAAGCTTCATGATGAAACGTAACTCTCGCCTATCTCTCGCATTGCATGCGCTGTCCCATATGGCGCAAGATATCGACCGGCCCCAGACGTCTTCCGAAATAGCGGACCATGCTGGAACCAATCCTGTCGTTGTCCGGCGGGTTTTGGGAAAGTTGCGCAAAGCCGGGCTGCTGACCTCGGAGCGTGGCCATTCTGGCGGTTGGCGGCTAGCGCAGCCTTCGCATGACATCACTCTGGCCGATGTTTATCTCGCGCTTGGAGAAAGCCTTGTGGGCTCTCGTCCAGACGCTGAACCTCAAACTTGCCAAGTGGAGCGACATTTGGAGGTGCGGGTGACAAAGATCCTGAATGAAGTCGAAGCCACGTTGATAGATCGGTTATCTAGCACGACGATCGCCGAGTTCGGCTGCTCAGATCCGTTGCCACAGCCACTGTGATGTCGAACCATCAATCATATCTTGCGGCAGTTTGCCCGGTCGGATGCAGCGAAGAGTGAGTGAGCCAATATGACGGACATGCCTAATCTCTGGCAATGGAGCGCGTCCGACATCGCAGATGCAACACGAAATGGGTCGCTAAGTGTTGTCGAAGTTACCGAGTCTGCGATTGATCGAATGGAAGCAATCAATCCTGAGCTGAACGCGGTGGTCGAAAGTCTTGCAGATGAAGCTCGCTTAGAAGCTGCCGCACTAGATGCAAGCAAAGCACCAAAAGGTCCGCTGCATGGCGTGCCTGTGACAATAAAGATCAATGTTGACCAGAAGGGTCATGCGACATCCAACGGTGTGGTAGCCTTCAAAGACATTATCGCCCCAGAAGACGCACCTGTGGTTCGGAACCTGAAGGCTGCAGGCGCGGTTGTGATTGGTCGTACAAATACAGCTGAATTCTCCTTCCGCGCCGACACAGACAATCCGCTCTATGGTCGAACGCACAACCCTTGGGGGCCGCACATCTCTGCCGGCGGCTCTTCTGGAGGCGCGGGCGCAGCGATTATGGCGGGTATTGGCGCACTGGCCAATGGCAATGACATTGGTGGATCGTTGCGATTTCCGGCGTCGGCAAACGGGGCCGTTACCATAAAACCTGGTTTGGGACGTGTGCCTGCATTCAACCCAAGCCAAACCGCAGAGCGAGGACTTCTCGCGCAATCCATGTCCGCGCAAGGTTTGATTGCGCGCACGGCAAGTGATTTGCAACTCTCGATGCCAGCTTTGATCGCGCAGGATGCGCGCGATCCGTTTTACGTACCGCTGCCTTGGCGCGGCGCGTCACTCGTAAGTCCTATTCGCGTCGCTGTCGCGCGCGATGATTTCGGCTTCGGTCTGGATCCAGCCGTTTGCACCGCGCTCGACAAAGCAGCATCCGCACTTTCCGACGCAGGATATGCTATAGAAGAGGTGGAACCCCCGCTCGCCCGCGAAACAGGGGAGATTGGTTATCGTGCATTGTTGAGCGAAGTCAAGGAATTGCTTGGCCCCGGCATCCGGGAACATGGCTCAACTGAAATCAACGCCGCCTTTGATGAGTACTACCGGCAGTTCCCGCCGTTTGATAATAGTGAACTAATCCAGATGCTGGCCCAAAGAACGTACTACGCCAGGCAATGGGGGCTTTTTCTCGAAGACTATCCATTGGTTCTGACCCCGTTTCTGCTGAAGCCATTTTTTTCGCCGGGGCGCGATACCGAAGGCGCAGAAGGCGTACAGGACGTCTTGGGCCAATCGCATTGGTCATTCATCATGAATTTCATTGGTTTGCCGGCAGGCAATCTGCCAACGCATATTGCGGATAGGGAAGGCGGTCCAAGCCCAATCGGTGTTCAAATTGCCGGGCGAAGATGGCGCGAGGACCTCATCGTAGAGGCGATGCAGGCCATTGAGGCGCGGATACCTCCTGTCTGCTTGACGCTTTGGGCCAGTTGGTAGTCGTCTGGCACTTCCCGTCTAAACGGCGCTAGCTTTTTGCAAACGATAGAATGTTCTGGCTGTTTCAGAGAACAACGAAGCTTTTTCTGCGTCCGATGCCCCGCGCGCAATTTTCTTGAATGCGTTCCAAAGATTGCCATAGCCAGTTGAAATGCGATCCACTGGAAAGTTGCTTTCGAACATACATCGCTCTGCGCCAAACATTTCAATCGCCGGCTCGATGAAAGGGCGATAAGCATGGACCAGGTCCTCTGATGAAGGCGCTCTATCGCCCCGGTCGAAACCAAAGCCATTGATACGCATTCCGAGACCACCGAGTTTGAGTGAGACGTTTGAGCATTTTGAAAGCTCGTGCATTGCTGTGCGCCATTGATCGTAAACGCCGTCTCGATCGTCCGCATAACACTCTACACCGAGTGGTCCGCCGACATGATTCATCACAATAGGTTGGTCAGGAAAACTGCGTGCCAGATCAACGACATCCATCAGTTGTGGGTGATAGCACCATGCGTCAAAGCTGAGCTCAAGCCGCCTAAGAACAGCAAAGCCACGCCGGAATTCTTCGTGATCTCGATACAAATGCGGCGGGGGATTTGAGTGGCTCAGATGCACTGTGCGTGTACGGTCATCCCACCCGGCAGTGTATCGAATGCCCTTAAATCGGTCCCCTGCAGCGCTCATCTGCATCACCAGAACATCTTCAACGGCAGCGCCGAGCGTCAAATCAGCTGTGCCGACGATACCTGCGCATGCTTTAGTTTTCCCATAGCGTCCAGATGCTGCCATCGCGGCGATGCCGTTCACGAATTCAACTTCGCCAACAACGTCCATCCCTTGAGGGGCGTTAGGGCGATAAAAGACACCGCAATCAATAAAAATGGTCGCCTCGATGCAATGCCCGGTGCAGGTGTCTGCAAGAAGCTCTGGCAGCAGGTACCGGTGTGACGGGTAATCCCATAGGTGATGGTGCGGATCGATGATCGGTAGGTCTGGCTCCAGCGCAGTCTCAGCGGAGGCATCAATACAGGCTTGGTTGAGCTTTGTCGCCATGCGGGTTTCGATTGAGGATGGTTCTTTTTCTATCATGTTTGTCTTGGCCGCATGGATTGCCGCATGGATTGCCGCATGGATTGGAGATCTGGGTCGTTAGTTGTCCGGTGCGCCAAGCATCATAGAACAGCGGCAACATCGCTTGGTACAATCTGAGATGGTTGTTTATGCACCAGTGTTTTGATCTCTTGAAACCCTAGCGTGACGATCCTGATCTCGGTTGCCGGACCTTCGCAGCCAGGGTCAGTGCAAACCGTTTCTCTGACTGAGATGAGGCATTGGGCTCCGTGTCCAATCCGATCTCGCACCAAACGTTTGACCCGTTGCGTATGCCAAAGGGTTTGGGCCCTCTGCTTTAGTGACATCTGCACGACTATGCGCCTATTTCACGCAAAGGACTTGTCGTCTTTGATGTGTAATTGCACTCATTAACATCCCCATGAGATTGGCCATGGCACCAGAAGGCGTCCTGCTTTGGGATTGCGACCGTTGTAAGGCCAAGGTCCCCCATCCATTCCAGCAGGTGGTGTGGGTTTCGGAGTTCGCTTTCTATCGTGCCGGACCGGGTTGTGAGAACCACCGCTTTCTTTCTCGATACCAAAACACCATCCACACCATCCGGGATCAGACCCGGACCCACCGTCGACGCCATCACCTCTGGCGTGCCTGTGCGAATGCGGTGAAAAAAGCCGGACATCAGAGTCTTTGCAGGTTCCGCGCCGACACCAATCGTCACGTCAATCCCGGCGCGCCGCAATTCTTCAAATCCGCCGCCGTTCACGCGTGGATCAGGGTCTTGAACGGCGCAGACGACGCGCAAAATGCCTGCATCGATGATGGCGTCTGTACAAGGTGGCGTTTTACCCCAATGGCAGCATGGCTCCAGCGTCACGAAGAGAGTGGCTTCGTTTGCTGAATGACCAGCTAGGTCAATCGCCTTTCGCTCAGCATGGGGCCGCCCTCCGGGATGGGTCGCTGCTTCAGCAACGGCTTCACCGTCTTTCACAACAACGCAACCCACCGGTGGGTTGGGCCAGACATGTCCCCTTGCCTCGCGCGCCAATACCAAAGCGCGCTCCATCCAGGCCCGATCAGAGTTGGGTAGGGTTCGGGACGTCACCATAGACCTCTATAGGATCAAAGGTCTTTTGATCTTCAATGAACTTGAGTGGTTCTCCTGCATCCTCGGCAACCGGCACAGCCCGATAAAAGCAGGACCGATAACCCACATGGCAAGATGCACCTGACCCGCCAACTAAGACGCGCAACCAGATCGCGTCCTGATCATCGTCTATCCGGGCTTCCACAACCTTTTGAACCAGCCCCGATGTTGCTCCCTTGTGCCAAAGTACCTGTCGTGCACGGCTGAAATAGTGAGCTTCGCCTGTCTCGATGGTCAGCCGGAGGGCTTCCTCATTCATCCACCCTAGCATAAGGACTTCGCCGCTATCGGCGTCCGTCGTAATACAGGGCAAAAGCCCATCCGTGCCAAACTTCGGCGCGAAGTCTGTTCCTTCTTCGACCTGTTCGACAGATTGGCGGCGTTGAAATTCGACTGTGCTCATCGTGCTGCTCTTGTGAGTAGTTACTTTATAACATAAAGCTCTTCGCGCAGGATCGCAGGATTGTAAAGAGGACGAGCACTCCCATGGACACCGAAGACAAGCGTATCCCGGTAACGTTGCTGACAGGATTTCTTGGCGCGGGAAAAACCACTTTGTTGAATCATCTGATCAACGACCCAGATGCAGGTCGGATCGCAGTGATCATGAATGAGTTTGGTGCTGCGGGACTGGATCATGACTTGATCGAAGCCTCCACCGAAGAAACGATCCTGATGCAGTCGGGATGCCTGTGCTGCACGTTCCGAGGCGATATTGCCAAGACGCTGGGAAAGCTAATGGCCCGCAAACAGAGTGGAGAGCTTTCGTTTGACCGGATCGTCATTGAAACAACGGGTATCGCGGAACCTGCACCCATTGTTCATACTCTGGTCGTCGACCAACTCATGCCGCATTACTACCGCATGGACGGGATTGTGACCGTTGCCGACGCGGCAACAGGTGCATGCACGCTGGAAACGCAGGTGGAAGCGGTCAACCAGATTGCACTGGCGGATTTGATCGTGGTGACCAAGACGGATTTGGTGTCTCAAGTCGATCTTGTGGAATACGAGGCCCAGTTGAGCACCATCAACAACGCCGCGCAGCGTGTCTACGCAGACCACGGTAAAGTACCGACAGGCGTACTTTTTGGACTGTCGGCTTTACGGGAAGACGTGGCCTCAGACGAAATCGCAAACTGGCTTGGGAATGCCGAGGAGCCCAGCACGCCCCACAAAAACGGTGATGACAACAATCACGATCACAACCACCACCACCAACAACACCAGATCAGATCGGCATCAATCGAGTTGTCTGACCCAATCCCCGCGAGCGTTTTTGATTTCTGGCTCGATATGCTGATCGCGATCAAAGGTCCTGATCTCTTGCGGATAAAGGGAATCGTCCACGTAGAAGGTATGGATTGGCCCTTTGTGTTCCATGGCGTACAACACATCTTCGACGCCCCAGTGCCTTTGAAATCCTGGAGTGGGCAGGATGCAAAAAGCCGGGTCGTCGTTATCGCGCGGAACATGAGTCAGGACGACCTCGATGCAAGCCTGAACATGCTCCGAATGCAACCGAAAGAGGTCGAGACGGCCACCGACGGTATGATCCAAGAAACAGTCGAGATGCCGTTCTAAGTGATGCTGCACCTATTCAACTCTATGGGCCGCAAGGTCGAGCCGTTTGCTCCGCATGATGCTAAACATGCGCGGATGTATGTGTGCGGTCCGACGGTCTATTCTTACGCCCACATCGGAAACGCGAGGCCTGCCGTGGTGTTTGACGTGCTGGCCCGCGTGCTGCGCGCCCAAGTGCCGAAGGTCACCTATGCCCGCAACATCACGGATGTGGATGACAAGATCATCGCCGCTGCGACAGAAAGGGACGCAACGTGCGACGCGATCTCGGCCGAGTTCACCGACGCCTATCATAAAGACCTTGCCGCACTGGGTGTCGCCCCGCCGGATATTGAACCGCATGCAACGGCGCATATCGGGCCGATGATTGAGATCATCGAAGAGCTGATTGCTGAAGGCAAAGCCTACACCACGGAAGCGCACGTTCTCTATCACATCCCAGCCTTCCCAGATTATGGCAAGCTCTCAGGTGCAAACCCCGACGAAATGCTGGCAGGCGCGCGGGTTGAAGTTGCGCCTTGGAAGCGCGATCCCCGCGACTTCGTGCTTTGGAAGCCGTCCGATGCAGACCAACCCGGCTGGAACAGCCCTTGGGGCTTTGGGAGGCCCGGTTGGCACATTGAGTGTACTGCTATGATCCGCTCGCATTTGGGCGAGCAGATCGACATTCACGGCGGTGGCATTGATCTGCGCTTCCCACATCATGAAAACGAGATTGCGCAAGGCACGAAGGCAAAATTCTGGATCCACAATGGCCATGTGACAGTGTCGGGTGCCAAGATGTCCAAATCCCTCGGCAATGTTCTCTTGGTGCGCGATCTCCTCAAGGAAACACCAGGCGAGGCGATCCGCTATGCGCTCTTGTCTGCGCATTATCGCCAACCGCTGGACTGGACACCTGAGACACCAAAGGCGGCGCGCGCGGCCCTTGATCGGCTTTATGGCGCATTGCGGGACCAACCAGAGGTGGAGCCTTCACCAGACGACATCGCCCCCGTTGTGGCCGCGCTCGAGAATGACTTGAACACCCCTGCCGCCTTTGCTGCGATGCACGCGCTTGCGGCGCAAGTTCATTCCGAAGGTGACCAAAGCCGACGTGCCCAGATTGCGGCAGGTCTACGCCAGGCGGGCGGTTTCCTCGGCCTTCTTCAGCAAGATCCAATTGCGTGGGCTCAGGCAGGTGCTGGTGAAGTCGATCAAATCGAGGCGCTCATTAAACATCGCGCGCAAGCACGCCTGGATCGCGACTGGGCGCTGGCGGACAAACTGCGCGATGAGCTTTTGGCACTTGGCGTAGAAGTCGAGGACTCCGGCGGTGAGAGCCGTTGGCGGATGCGCGCATGAGGATGTTCTTCATCTGGCTCCTGATCCTGCCGATCCGCGGCTATCGGCTGTTCCTGTCCCCTTGGTTTGGACACTCATGCCGCTTTCAACCAAGCTGCTCTGTTTACGCCATCGAAGCTCTGGAATCCCATGGGCCCGTTCGTGGACTGTGGCTCACGCTTCGTCGACTGTTACGCTGCAACCCCTGGGGTGGTTCCGGGTTTGATCCGGTGCCGCCGGTGGCGCATTCTCAATCCAAATGATGTTTGGGCACAAATGACCAAACGCGGCGACAAAATGCGCGACGAGATACTGGGGGTACTGAGGTCCGCAGGCAGCGCCATGTCCGCATATGATGTCCTGCGTCAGCTGCGGGCATCGCACCCAAAGATCGCGCCGCCGACAGTCTACAATGCGTTGGCCGTACTGACCAATACAGGGCGCGCCCACAGGGTTGAGTCCCTCAAGGCCTACATCGCTTGCCAATGCGATGGCTCGCATCAAGCGGCAGTGCTGTCCATTTGTGACGAATGTGGAACTGTCGAAGAACGCACCGCCCCAGGCCTAGTCGAGAACCTCACAGGCTTTGTCGAAGAAACAGGGTTCTTGCCGCAGCGCCATGTCATTGAGGTTCATGGTTTGTGCTCTTCTTGCGGCTCGGGCACCTAGTCAACGACTTACGAAGAGCGAATAGATGCACATCTTTGAAACCATTTTTCGAAACGGTATCGTCGCCAACCATGACGGCGTCAAAGAGGCAGATATCGGTGTGCAGAACGGACGGATCGCCGCTTTGGGTGATCTGTCGCGCGCGGCCGATGAAACAATGGTGGATTGCAAAGGCCTCCATGTCCTGCCCGGTGTGATCGACACTCAGGTTCATTTTCGCGAACCGGGTCTGACCCACAAAGAAGATCTTGAATCTGGGTCTCGCGGAGCTGTCTTGGGCGGCGTCACCGGGGTTTTCGAGATGCCCAACACCAACCCGCTGACAACAACGCGCGAGGCCTTTGACGCGAAGATCGCCGCTGGCACGAACCGAATGCACTGCGATTTCGCTTTCTACGTGGGTGGAACCCATGAAAACGTATCAGAGCTTCGGGAGCTCGAGAAGCTACCAGGCTGCGCAGGTATTAAGGTTTTTATGGGGTCGTCCACCGGATCGCTATTGGTGCAAGACGATGATGGTGTCGAGGCGATCCTAAGTGCGATAACCCGCCGTGCGGCGTTCCACAGCGAAGACGAATACATGTTGGAAGAGCGCAAAGACCTCCGCATCCCTGGAGATCCCTCAAGCCACCCTGTTTGGCGCTCGCCAGAGGTCGCGCTGAACTGTACCAAGCGGCTCGTTGCACTTGCACGGAAGACAGGCAAGCGCATCCATGTTCTGCATATCTCGACTGGGGAAGAGATTGCTTTTCTCGCCGATCACAAGGACGTCGCGAGCGTCGAGGTCACGCCCCATCACCTCACGCTCGATGATACCTCCTATGCGCGGCTGGGAACCTTTGTTCAGATGAACCCACCCATCCGCGATAAATCTCACCAAGATAAGATTTGGGCGGGGGTGTCCAGCGGGGTTGCAGACATTCTGGGTTCTGACCACGCGCCACATACACTTCAAGAAAAGCAACATCCTTACCCAATGAGCCATTCTGGTATGACTGGGGTCCAGACGCTTGTCCCAACAATGCTCAACCACGTGAACGCAGGAAAACTCAGCCTTGAGCGGTTTGTCGATATGACAAGCCATGGGCCCAACCGGCTATTCGGAATTGTGCGAAAAGGCCGCATCGCGGTAGGCTACGATGCTGATCTTACGATCGTGGACCTAAAGCGGCGCAAGACTATCACCAACGATTGGATTGCGTCCCGAGCAGGTTGGACCCCTTACGATGGCATTACCGTGACCGGCTGGCCGGTCGGAGCAATTGTGAGAGGCCATCGGGTCATGTGGCAAGGTGAACTTGTTACACCTGGGATCGGCCAACCGATGCTTTTTTCGGAGGCTCTGACGGGTTAAGATCCTTGGCCAAAAGTCACAGGATCTCATGGCAGGTCTCCACCCTCAAAAAGATGAAGGACCTTACATCAGTCATGCTGCCGTTCAACGGGTCTCTTACACTTGGTTGAGATTGCTCTAGTGTCTGCGAGGAAAAGGAGCAGCGAAATGTCGAACCGTTATCATCTCACCCCGGCAGAGATTGCCTCTTTGCCTGCGTCGCTAAACATCCATCCCGTCAGTTCTGAAGCGCGTAGAACCATTTCATCGCCGGGTGACGCAACTGGACTTACAACACTAGGGGTAAATATCTTCGTGGTCGCCCCCGGTGACAAAAGTACCGAGTACCATGTTCACGCCTGCGAAGATGAAGCTGTCTACGTTCTGAGTGGAATTGGCACAGCACGCACAGGCAATGACACGCATAGTGTCGGCCCTGGGGATTTCATCGGCTACCCTAAGGGAGGTCCTGCTCATGAAATCCGCAATACCGGAGATGGCCTTTTGCAATTGCTGGTTATTGGGCAGCGGCTTTCCGAGGATGTTATTGACTACCCTAACCAAGATAAGCGTCTCTATCGCTACGCCGGACGCGCAAATGATCTGGTAGACAAAGAGAGGGTTAGCCCGCTGGACTTTGCAGACTAATCCGTTTGCCAATTTCTACTTGAGTATACCGCTCTTTTCGAGAACTCCGATTGGCGGTTGCCGAGCAAAATTGGTCTCTCGCAATTCAAATGAATGGGTCGAATTTCCTTATTGCCTGCGTGGCCCATGTTGACTGCGTCCCTTGTGTAGGAGTTTCCACAAACGCCTCATAAACATGTTGAAAAGAAAGAGTTTGGTTCACAGCAAATTCTATGTCATCCGACAGCCTCACGATTTTCTGGGGTGAAGCCATGATCACAATCCTTGATGGCGGAATGGGCCAAGAGCTGATTGCACGAAGTGCCGCTGAACCGACGCCTCTTTGGGCCACCAAGATGCTGCTTGAAGAGCAAACCTTGGTGCGCGCAGTGCATGACGATTTCTTTGCTGCGGGTGCTATGGTGGCGACCACCAATAGCTATGCAATCCATCACGACAGGCTGATCCCTGCCGGTTTGGATCACCAGTTTGAGCCGCTCCACCGCGCGGCCTGCGAGATTGCCTGTGCGTCTCGCGACGCTGCGGGCGGAGGGCGCATTGCCGGAGCCATTGGCCCCCTGATCGGCTCTTATCAGACTGGCCCATTGCCACAGGATGCTGTCGAACGCTTTGCCGAAGTTTGCCGGATACAAGCTCCATATGTGGACCACTTCCTGATCGAAACAGTCTCAGCCCTCGACCATGTCCGCGCGACACTGGCGGGCGTGTGCGGGCATGGCAAACCCGTTTGGCTCAGCGTATCTGTCGATGACTACGACGGTACAAAGTTACGGTCCGGTGAGCACTTGGAGGGTGTGATGGACTGCATTGATGGAGCCGATGCTTTGCTTGTCAATTGCGCGACGCCGGAAGCGGTCACTGTGGCAATGGACGTGATTAAGGGCTGTGAAAAACCCTTCGGAGCATATGCCAATGGGTTCACTGAAATCACCCAGAGCTTTGTACAGGTGGGTGCAACCGTCAGAGAATTGTCGACACGCACGGACTTGAATCCAAATGCCTATGCCGAGTTCGCTGAAGATTGGGCGCAGATGGGGGCGACCATCATCGGCGGCTGTTGCGAAGTAGGCCCTGCACACATCGCAGAGCTCGTGCGCAGGCTGACCTGACCGTCTAACTGCGCGCCATGTACCCGGCATCAAATGCGCCCGGTAAAAGGTCACCAATTGTCGTTGCTTCTTCTTTGCCGTCCGTGGTGCCCATCCAAACGGTGACATCGTCCTTACCAAATTCCTTCAGGCGCTGGCGGCAGGCACCGCATGGCGGAACAGGTTCCGGCGCGTCTGCAATCACATAAGCCTCGATGACCTCGGTCTCGCCCGCAACAATCATAGCGGCAAGAGCCGCTTCCTCGGCGCAAGTGCCCACTGGATAAGCGACATTCTCAACGTTGGTGCCGATGTAGATCTTACCAGAGGCCGCACGCATGGCAGCGCCAACCTTGAAGTTTGAATAGGGCGCATAGGCATTTTCACGAGCTGCTGTTGCGGCCTTGCGCAGGTCAGGGGAGGAATTGGGCATCAGCATTGGACACTTTCCACGTGGCGTTTCGGGACATAGTCGTGGTGGCGTATCCCGCTAATGCTGCCCGTCGAGTTCATGGGCTTCTACATCTGTGATGGGGTCCAGAACAAGCACAAGCCGCGTTTCCCCAGTACCCTCAATTGGGGGTGATCTATGCAACAAGCCGGGTTCTGCGGTGCTTCGCCAAGAGGTGCCGCGCAAGATCATAGGAGAGCCGGTAGGAACGTCATGAATGTCTCTAGGTTCGTCCCCCATAGCGTCGTTGCCGTACTGCGTTGAATGCCCGCGGTAGGTACAGATCAATCGCGCGGTCACCGCATCAATGTGGAACCTGCGGCAAGCGTTTGTTTCAATTACATCAAGCCGCAGCCGCAGATAGCGGCTGTCCATAATGCCTGAAAACATGGCTGCTAGGGCAGCTATGTCATCTATCAGCATGGTGCGTTCATCACAATCCGGTAGAGCGTGAGCATCCGCTAGATCAGTCATTGCGTCGCGGACCATCTCTGCGCGCAGAATGATCCGAGCGCGCGGCAAATCCGCCGGATCCAGGCCATTAATCCAATTCTGGAACTTTACCAGAGGTTCGCGTTTCCAGATTGCGGCGGAGCACGCGGGGTCCTTGATCGATGCTAAGCCCTTTGGCGTCGTTGTCAGGCTGACTCCTACGCTTTGCTCTCGGACCAAACGCCGATCTAGGGTCATGCGGCCTCGTCAGCGCGCCGCCAAATAGGGAACGGGTCGGGAAGATCGGGCAAGTTGTCGGGGCCAGGTGCCAAATGTTCTGGCACAAGGCAGGAGTCGAGCGATGCTTTCAAAGCCGGCCAGTCGATCCCTGCCCCGATGAACACGAGTTCCTGGCGCCGGTCTCCCCAAGGCTCTTGCCAATGCTCAGCCATGTACGCGCGGGCGCTTTCGTGGGTTGGCCAACGTTCTTGTGGGACAGAGGCCCACCATGTGCCCAATGGCTGGATTGACGACAGGGTTCCAGCCAAAGAAAACTCTGCCACCCAGCCGGGGCGGGTCGCAATCCAGAAATGCCCCTTGGCACGGATGACACGCGGCAATTGACCCTTCAAAACAGCCAGAATTTTCTCCGGCTCGAAGGGTTGTCGCGCACGATAGACAAAGCTTGCAACGCCATATTCTTCGGTCTCCGGAACGTGGTCGGCGAAGCCATAGAGTTCCTTTGCCCACATCGGATGCTCATGAGCCCTCTCGAAGTCGAAAAGCCCCGTATCAAGGATGGCATCGCTTGAAACGTTTGAGTGATCCGTTTCGATGATTTTGGCGTCCGCGTTCAGGGATCGAACAATCTGGCGTGCTGCATTGACCTTATCGCGCCCGGCATCCGTCACTTTGTTCAGTATCACCACATCTGCAAATTCGATCTGCTCCACCAGCAAATTCACAAGCGTGCGTTCATCCTCTTCGCCCAGTGTCTCACCCCGATCACTCAGGAAATCCTGGCTGGAGTAATCCGCTGTCAGATTGACCGCATCTACGACCGTCACCATGGTGTCGAGGCGCGACACATCGGACAGACTTTCGCCGTACTCGTCGCGGAAATCGAAAGTCGCCGCGACGGGCAATGGCTCTGAAATACCCGTGGACTCAATCAACAGATAATCGAAGCGGCCCTCGGCGGCGAGGCGTCGCACTTCATCAAGGAGATCATCACGCAAAGTACAGCAGATGCATCCGTTGGACATTTCTACCAGTGTCTCATCAGTGCGGCTCAGTTCGGTGTCCGCGCGCACGAGGTCTGCATCAATGTTCACTTCGGACATATCGTTTACGATCACCGCCACGCGACGGCCTTCGCGATTGTTCAAAACGCGGTTTAAAAGGGTCGTTTTACCGGCCCCAAGGAACCCGGAAAGAACAGTGACTGGCAGGCGTTGGTCTGGCATGGAAAACTCCGGCTTGAATGCGACGTTATATTATTACATATGACGTGAGCGAGGAATGCAAGCTGCCTAGCTACATATCTTCATTCCAAACCATCCAGCCCGGATTTTTCGTTCGAGCCGAAACCACAAACAGGACAATCCGTTCTATGATCTTTGACGCTTATACAGGCTTCCCTGATCACCAGAGCTTAGGGCGAAACGCGCTGGAAATGTGCGCCGAGTACAAGCGGCGCAAATGCCAAAGAGCAATGCGGAGCGGACTTTTTTCCGCGAACCAAATGGCAAGCTTGTCCCGCAGGCTGCGAGTTCGCCCGCCCCCAGATTTTGCGCTTGCAGCGAATGACCGCTAAGCGGGCTGCGACCGCAGTATCGAAACAACGGGCCGGATGTCTCTTATGGTCCGACCACGGTGGCGCTTCTCAATCGATTTAGGTTGACGCTGCGCCGCATCTGAGGTCGCCTCCGAGCTTATTTTGTTGAAGAAGTCGCGCTGATTTGTGGTTTTGGCCGCTTCGCGGAGTCGGTCGCGGGCTTATTGTTCCGCCCGTTTTACTGAGCGGCTTGTTGGCCTTTCGTTTTGCCGTATCTGAAGGCTCTGTTGCACAAGTCTCGTTTGGGATTCATCACATGAAACCAGCGTGGTAGC
>ERZ1740063.60-NODE-60-length-18324-cov-6.404237_pt1 | contig 18324 bp, 13 predicted proteins | sample MGYA00581740_ERZ1740063 | MGnify/ENA primary metagenome ERZ1740063 (study PRJEB43018, sample SAMN04849236) | marine metagenome | isolation source: floating plastic debris | place: Pacific Ocean | collected 2008-08-27 | study: EMG produced TPA metagenomics assembly... | reverse complement strand
GACCCTTGGTTTGCCATGCGACTTAGGGAAAAAGGGGGCCAGTTTGGCCATCTGCTCGTCGTTCAGCCAGAAAAGGTCGCTCATGTCACCGCTCCGTTTTCGGAGCCGTGAAGCACGCAGCGCTTGGGAAATCAATGCATCCTGACCCTAAAGGAGGCTTTCGCTGCGGTTGCTCAAATGTCTGCACGTGATGCAACTGCCGCATCTCAATTGGCTGTAACGCGAGTGGCAACTTTCAACAGCTTCTGGAAACGAGAGCATTCGAAGTGACTTTCATAGGGGCAATTCGCTACATGACGCAGCATCTTCGAGAGATTAACCAATCGCTCCGCCTGTTCTTCCAAATCGTTTGCTTTGTCGATCAGATCGCCGCGTGGAATGACCGTTGCTCCGGTCCGGCCCAGAACCGAACCTATCTCATCAAGCGTAAATCCTGCCGATTTCGCGAGGCTGATCAGCGCCAGCTGCTGGAGAACTTCTGGCTCATACTGGCGGCGAAGACCGTTGCGGGCAACCGCATGAATGAGCTTCCTTTTTTCATAGTAGCGCAGCCCCGAAGCGCTCACGCCAGACTGATCTGACACCTCAGCGATATCCAGAAGTTTATCCATGCAAAGACCTATTGACTTGAACCTAGCTTCAAGTCGTACGGTGAGTGTTCAGTTATTGCAACGGAACCGTTTGAATGAGCGCTTCATACATATCTACGGATCGAGACAAGACATTGGCGTTCCTGTCTGGCCCCTGCCTTTCGATTGTTCTTGCGTCACTGGGCACCAGCATTGCTGCCGTCACTTTGCCTGAGTTGCCGGGCAGCTTTCGGGATCATGGGTTCAACCCTGCTCTGGTTGTATCTGCCTACATCCTGGCAACCACTGCACTCATCGTACCGGTCGGGCGGGCAGGTGACTTCTTTGGCAAGCGCGTTGTGCTTGTCGTCTGCCTGTGTCTCTACACTTTGGGCGCGCTCCTTGCCTTCCAAGCACCTACGCTACCGACTTTGATTACAAGCCGGTTCGTCCAAGGCATGGGAGCTGCCGGAATGATGGCAATGCCATTGGCCTTGGTTCGTGATTTTGTTCCATCAGGTCAGGTCGGACGATGGATGGGTGCAATGGGAACGATGTCTGCCATTGGCACAGCATCCGGTCCAGCCCTTGGAGGCGCTGTTGTGGCTGCATTCAGTTGGCGCGCCGTTTATCTATTGCAGATACCGTTGGCCTTAGTCGCGCTGGCCCTTTGTTTGCTTTTCATCCAAAACCTTAGACATACCAATGAGCACAAGGAATTCGACCTTCCTGGCGCAAGCGTTTTGGCTATTTCTTTGGCGGCTCTGACGTTCCTCGTTTCTGATTTGGTCGATGGCTTTGATCTTGCCATTGCAATACTCGCAGTTGCCGCTGGTGGCGCATTCCTCGCGTTCCTTTGGATTGAGAAACGCTCCAGGTCACCGATTATCCCGCTTGGTTTGCTGCGGTCTGCACATCTGCGCATTAGTCTCGCCATGAACGCCATTGTGTCTCTCGTCATGATGGGTATTCTGGTGGTCGGACCATTCTTCTTATTGGATGGGCTTGAGTTGACGACGACCCAGATGGGGCTTGCGATGTCAGTCGGGCCAATCGCGTCCGCCCTCAGCGGCATTCCGGCGGGACGATTGACGGAAGGGATTGGAGCCGATCGCGCGGTGCTCGTAGGTGCATCAGCGATTGTTTTCGCAACCGCTTTGATGGCGGGCCTCCCTTACATATTGGGGCTTGCTGGTTTCGTTCTGGCTTTCGTGATGCTTTCGCCGAGCTATCAGATTTTCTTGGCCGCACTGAACACGTCGGTGATGACGCAGGCATCAGAACAAGATCGAGGCGTGACCTCTGGTATTCTCAATCTGAGCCGTAACTTCGGCTTCATTCTGGGAGCAGGTGCCGTCAGCGACCTTTTCTGGTCTCTGGCGCGTGTCGGAGGCAACGCAGGCGATACATCAGTTCAAATTAGCGCGGCAATGGCAGGAACATTTGCGATTTGTTCTATTCTGAGCCTTGGTGTGGTGGCACTCGCTGTCCTCTTGCATCGCCACCAAAACAGCATCCCGAGAATTGAAAACGGACATTCGTAGAAGTCGCAGCATCGGTGGTTTTAGGTCTCGCAATCAGAGTTCGCCGCCAGTTGCATGAACTACGGCCCTTGACCTACCAAAGGTAGCTCATCGCTTAACAAGTCACGATATCAAGGGCTTGGTGCGTATTCCAAAAACCTACAGCTCCCATCGCGAGTATGATTCAGCACCACATACAGAAATGTGCAACACGTAACAGCTTAGCAAAGGCGGGAGGCGCGGAGACCTCAAATATCGCAGCGCGTCCCGCCTTTGCGGTGGAAAGTGTGATATTGCTCAATCATTGGGACAAGAGTGACTGCTTCATTCAACGTACCCGACGTGGACGGCCTAGAATCGACCTCCACTAGTGCTGTTTGATGCTGCTGCGCCGCCGTGTGACCGGTCATTTGCTGCGGTTGCAAAAGCCTGAACCGGCTGGACTCACAAACTGCAGGAAAAGCTGCAGCTCGACTTCCCGGCCTCAAGGTCTGCTCTGCATGCTTAGCGACAGCTGTGCAAAGCAACAAGGGTGCAAAGCGGGCAATCGCCACAGGAGCAGAATGTGATCGTTGGTGCGCTCAGCCAGTGATGGAAACGCTTTATCGCAGGTCCGATTTAACTGGATTTTGTCGTCGAACGAGGAAGGCGAGAAGGAAGCTAGTCTTTCGGATAGTCTGGGTATCCATTTCGACCACACATATACGCAAGCGCAGCCGCGCGGATCGGGGCTTCATTCTAATTCTCTGCCTGTAACCAAGGAGAGAATCTTGAAAATCCGCCACGAAGCCCCCGATGCGAACCTGAACTGGACGGTTCAGGCACCGCTGATGATCGCCTCGCCCCTGGGCGATCGGGTGCGGATTGAAAATTGGTCTCTGGCGGGTTTGGTCTGGCCGGAAGACACGGTGGACTGTCCTAGCACAGGCACGCTGAGCGTTCCGTTCCAGGGCGTTGATATCTGTTTTCCCGTCCGGCTGACGCAGGATGCAGAAAAGGGCATTGTAAAGCTCGAAGGCCTGAGCGGGCGGCAGCGAGAAACGTTGGCGCTGTTTTATCGGTCGCTGCTGTCGGGAAAGATGGCCAGCAGCAGGGAGGTGATCACCAGCCTCGACACGCCTGTAGACCTCGTACCGATGGGGCAAACGGAGGACGAACAGGCTAGCCAACCTGTCAAATTCGTGCCCCGCCCGCTTCGGGTGCTTTTCAACATTGCCACCTACCTGCTGATTGCCACCATGGTTGTAGGCATCATCGGCGGCAACATCTTCACAAATCTGGACCGTATCGACATTCAGCATGGCCGTGTACTTGCCCCTATGCATCAGAGCTTTCCGACCAAAGGCGGGTTCGTGCAGTCCGTCGAAGTCGTGGCTGGCCAAAGTGTTGAAGCCGGTGACATCCTGCTGCGTTTGAACGATCCTGAAACCCACGCCAAACTTGAAACCGCAAAAGCACAGCTCATCGTGGCGCGAACCGAATATGACCGCGTCGTGCAGGCGATGGATGAGCTGCAGGTGCAGATGGCATCTAAAGAACTTTCCGTGCGCACCGCCCTTGCCGCGCGCATCTATACTGATTTCATAAGTGACGGGGATTTTGATGACATCCGTCAGCAGTGGCTGGCGCTACGCGGCAAGGATCCGGATCTGGCGGTCACATTCGATCCGGTGCGTGTGGTGCACAGCCTGCTGGAACAGGAAGCCGCCCGAAAGTCGGCGGTTTTGCGTGGGCTGACAGCCGACCGCGATGCCCTTGCCCAGATGCTGGAGCAGAACCACGTGCGCGCGCCTCTGGATGGCAGTGTGCAAGAGGTACTTGTGCGTCAAGGTCAGGTGTTTGATGCGGACGCGACCGGCCTGATCTTTGAAGCATCCGAGCCGCGCGTCACGGTCGGGTGGATATCGGAGCGATTTGCCGAGACGGTTTACCTCGGCATGCCCGCCACCATCGGACTGAATGAAAATGGTGAGAAGATCCAGCTCAAGGGCGAAGTCGTCGATGTGCGCGCAGCTGATCATCCGGAGCGTCCGGGTGAGTTCGGCATCATGGTCAGTGTCGCGGCCACAGAACTCACTGCCGCAGATACCAAGGTGCGACTACGTCTTGGAGCACCTGTCAATCTTGATGCAAAGCGTCAGCTGGGCAAACGCCTAAAAGCATGGGCGATGGAAAAGGCCGGGCTCGATGGCGCATGAGATGACCGAATATGAGTTCGACAAGGACCTTACGCGTCGGTTGCATGAGTTGCAGACACCGGCGCCGAACTATTTCGGCCGTTGGTCGCTCGGTCACTTCACGGCCTTTCTGGTCATCTTCATGGTGCTGTTGTGGCTGCTGGCCAATGTGCCCAACCGTTTCGGGAATCCGTCAACCCTGCATGTGACGGTGGTGCTGGGTACTCTGGGGCTTTGGCGTTTTGGCTGGTGGTTCACCCACGCCCTGCGCGCGCAAGTTTACGCGAAAACAAGATGGCCGGGGATGCGCAGGCGGGCGGACAAGCTTTGGAATGAAGGGTGGCGGCCCAAACGGTTGCACATCCAGATGACCACCTATTACGAAGAGCCGTCCATCACCAAGCGCGTGATCGGCTCCATTCTCGGCCAGATCCGGCAGGAAAAAATCCCTACGACGCTCTACATTGGGACGGGCAGTGCCTATGATGAGCTGATCATTCGAGAATTCTTGGAGACTTACGCGCAGGACATCCCTGATGACCTCGCCGAACTTGTGTTCATCCGCCAGAATCAGCCTGGCAAGCGGATGGCGATTGGTCTGATCCTGCGGGCGATCTGCCGGTCGGGGGCAAGCCCGGATGATCTGGTGATCTTCATGGATGGGGATGCGCTTTATGGGCCGGACGTGATGCGCAAAACGCTGTCGATGTTCGGGGCCGACCCGGAGCTGCAGGCGCTGACCACCGATGAAGAGGTGATCTGCTACGGGCCGCAATGGATTGCCAAATGGCTCGACATGCGGTTTGCACAGCGCCGTCTTGCGATGCAAAGCCATGCGCTGTCCGGTAGGGTCCTCACGCTAACTGGGCGCATGAGCGTCTTTCGCGGACAGCACATTCTGGATGAGAAATTCATTCGCACGATTGAAGCCGACCACCTCAATCACTGGCTCTGGGGCAATTTCCGCTTCCTGTCGGGCGATGACAAATCCACCTGGTATCATCTGCTGGGCCGCGGTGCGAAGATGACCTACGTGCCGGACGCGACCGTCTACACGATCGAGGTGATCAAGGAAAACGGCCTGATGCGAATGGTGCAGAATTTCCGCCGTTGGTCGGGCAATATGCTACGCAATGGGGCTCGGGCGATTGCGCTCGGGCCGGGGGCGATGCCGTTTTTCATCTGGTGGTGCATTGTCGATCAGCGGCTTGCCATGTGGACCATGATGGTCAGCCCGGTGATGGCGGTTCTGGGCAGCATGATCCTGCCCGGCTATTTCTGGAACTGCATCATCTGGGTGTTGTTTTCGCGCGTCGTTTTGTGCCTGTTCCTGTTTGGCTACAGCCGCCGGGCAGACATGACCTGGCCATTCATCCTTTACCTCAATCAGGTGATAAACGCATCGGTCAAGATCTACATGATCTTCCATCTGTCGAAGCAGAAATGGTCGAACCGCGGGAACCAGTCTGCGGGTGGCGGAGAAGGGTTGCTGGAGACGTCGAAGAACAGCTTTGCCAAGTTCCAGTTGGGGACGGCGCTGTCGGCGTTTCTGATGCTGATCATGATGTATGTGGGGTTGATAGAGACGCCGTTTGGGTAGGTGTTTGTCCGAAAATTGATCGAGCATTCTTTACCTAGAACCGGCATTTTGGCTGCGCCCCGCGCGGAATCAAGGCGGCTTGCCGCCGCCGCGCATCGCCAGGCCGCTCCCACGGACTGGCGATTTGGCGGGGCCAGTGCGCAGCTCGAATTTAGCAATGACACTGCACGATAAAGTGCCCCGACCATAAGTCGGATCGCCACTCCGCGGCCCGTCGATGCGCGGCTCTCTTCAACCTTAAAATAGTGGGGTGAAACCCCACCCTGCCAATGCCCGCTCAAGGTCAAATTCGACCGCATACAACGTTGGTCTACTCCCCCTATACTTTTGCGCACTCCGTTACCCTTCCGCGCCCCCCTTGCCGTGATTTCGTCCTGCTACACCCCCGTCAGATCAAAACTTGAAAGGAAGAACCATGATCCATCCTGTTATCCTTGCCGGAGGGTCCGGCACCCGTCTTTGGCCCGTCTCTCGCAAAAGCCTACCGAAACAATTCGCGAACCTCACAGGTGATCAAAGCCTGTTCCAACAGACTGTCCACCGCATCAAGGGTCGAGGCTTTGCCAAGCCCATGGTGATCACCGGTGAAGACTACCGCTTCCTCGTCCAGCCACAGCTGGAGGACATCCTCCCGAGCGGTGGTGACATTGTCATCGAACCCGAAGGTCGCAACACCGCTGCCGCCATTCTGACCGCTGCTCTGATGCGCCGGGATGAGCCGGATGCTGTGCTGCTGGTTCTGCCCAGCGATCACGCGATCCATAACGAAGCCGAATTCCAGTCCGCCATCACGCGGGCCGCCGTGGCCGCCAAGAAAGGTCATATCGTAACTCTGGGCCTTCAGCCCGATCACGCCGCCATGGGCTATGGCTACCTGAAGGTCGAGGGCGGCAATGAAGACGCGCTTCTGATCGCCGAATTTAAGGAGAAGCCGAACGCAAAGGCCGCAGCCGAGATGCTGGCCGAGGGCGGCTGGCTGTGGAACTCGGGCATGTTCCTGTTCCGTGTCGACACGGTACTGAAGGCGTTCGAAACCCACGCCCCTGACCTCATGGCTCCGTGCGAAGCCGCCCTTGGCCTGAGCGCCGAAGACCTCGGCTTCCGCCGTCTCGACGCAGGCGCGTTCGGTCGCTGCCGTGACGTGTCTTTCGACTACGCCGTCATGGAACATCTCGAAGACAGCGTGGCTTTCCCCCTTGATTGCGGCTGGTCCGACCTGGGTAGCTGGAAAGCACTGAAAGCTGCCTCTGATGAAGACACGCGCGAAAACGTCATGATTGGCAATTCAAGCGCTGTAGACTGCGAAGGCACCATGCTGAAATCCACCAACCCTGACATGAAACTGGTCGGGCTTGGCCTGAAGAACATCGTGGCCGTGGCCACAGATGATGGCATCCTAGTAACGGATGTGGAACGCAGCGGCGACGTGGGCAAACTGGTCGAAACCATGCGCGCCAAAGGGGACCGCCAAGCCGACGGGTTCAAGCGCTGCTACCGCCCGTGGGGATACTACGAGACACTCTCGCTCGGGCTCCGTTTCCAGGTGAAGCGCATCACGGTGGAGCCGGGTGCCAAACTCTCTCTGCAAAGCCATGTTCACCGTGCAGAGCACTGGGTTGTGGTCAGCGGCTCCGCCCGTGTGACGGTTGGCGATGACATCAAACTGCTCTCGGAGAACGAAAGTACGTATATCCCGCTGGGCGCCATCCACCGTCTCGAAAACCCCGGCAAGCTGCCGCTGCACCTGATCGAAGTGCAATCTGGCTGCTACCTCGGTGAAGACGATATCATCCGTTACGAGGATATCTACGACCGGGTAGAGGCCGCTTAACCCTCTATTTCGCTGTCCCTCCAGTAAGGCGAAAGCCAGAAGAGCCCGCATGAGAAATCATGCGGGTTTTTCGTTTGGGTTAGCCCGCCTATCCTTCCGTATAACGGCTTTATCCAAAGCGACCCAATCCTACCCATTCGCCATAAAAATATTTTTTATCAATGTGTTACAACCATCCTCAGCAACATGAGGATACCAAAATGGAACTGAAAAAACTTGACCTCCGCCACGCGGAAATCGTGACACCGGCCGTTCAGGCCAAAGCAAAAATCAGCATTGTCGGATTGGGTTATGTGGGCGCTGTGTCCACCGCTTGCCTGGCCTCATTGGGGCACGAAGTGATTGGCGTCGATATTGACCAGACCAAGATCGGACAGATTGCCCGTGGCGAAAGCCCGATCCACGAGCACATGCTGGGGGAGGCACTCAGCGAAGGTGTCGAGAACAGACTGATCACGGCCACTGACGATCTGGCCGCCGCGGTCCGCGAAAGCGATGTGACTTTCGTCTCCGTCGGCACGCCCACCGCCGCAGATGGTGGATGCGACTACGGCTATATCGAAAAATCGGCGCGCTCCATGGGAGTGGGCCTGCGCCAAAAGGCCGATTTCCACGTTTTCGCCATGCGCTGTTCGATCCCGCCGGGCACGACGATGAAAGTGATGGTCCCGATCCTGGAGAGCATGTCGGGCAAGGTGGCGGGCCGTGATTTTGGCGTCTGTTTCAATCCCGAATTCCTGCGCGAAGGCGTGGCGATTGAAGATTTCTATGCGCCGCCCAAAACTGTGATCGGAACGACCGATTTCCGCACGGCAGACATCATGCGCCGGATCTATCAGCCGGTTGATCAAAACCCCATCATGACCACGGTCGAAGTGGCGGAAACCATCAAGTACGTCGACAATGTCTGGCACGCCACCAAAGTGTGTTTCGCCAACGAGGTGGGCCGCCTGTGCAAGCCCCTGGGCGTCGACAGCCACGCGGTGATGGACGTCTTCTGCAAAGACGAAAAGCTGAACCTTTCGCCCTACTATCTGAAGCCCGGTTTCGCGTATGGCGGCTCTTGCCTGCCCAAAGAAGTGCGCGCGGTGCAGCACATTGCCGAAGGTCTGGGTGTGAAACTGCCTATGATCGGCAATCTCGACCGCTCCAACCGCGAACAGATCGAGCAGGCGGCCGAGATGGCGCGTCAAACCGGCGCCAAACGCATCGGCATCCTGGGTGTCGCGTTCAAACCTGGCACTGACGACCTGCGCGAAAGCCCGATCCTCGAAGTCATGGCGGATCTCAAGGCCGAGGGCGTGGAACTGCTAGTGCATGACGCGGCAGTTACCAAGGACACCCCGCTGGAGGGGCTGATGTCATACGTCAAACACGCAAGCAAAGGGTTGGGTCAGCTGGCTGGCTCTCTCAAGGACATGCTGCGCGGTGACGTGACCGACGTCTTGGACAACGTGGACGCGGTCATCGTGTGCCACAGCAACGAGGACTATCAACAGGCGGTTTCATCCCGTCCCGATATCCCCGTGATCGACGTGGTACGCCTCTTCCCCGAAGGCCGCCACGGCGATCAGATCAACGGGATCGGCTGGTAACACAGCCCATCCACTTCTTCCACGAAAAGGAACCTTACAATGACTATGCATGACCCAACTTTGTTGGTCGGGACTGGTTTGTCCGATGATCTGGACGGCACCGGTCAAAGCGACCAGATTGACGGCCTCGCCGGTGATGACACAATCGATGGCGCGGCTGGAGACGACGTTCTCAACGGCGACTATGGCAATGAGAACCTTCTGAACGGAACCGACGACGCAACCGGCTTCACCGACTACGCAAACAGCGGTGACTGGCAGGTCAGCGATCTTGAAGACGGCCACCAGACGATGTCCCAGACTATCCCCACCGAAGTGGGGGGCGTCTACAGTCTTGGTCTCGACCTGGCGGCAAACTTTGCAGGCGGCAGACCCGATGGCGCCATTGAAATCCTCGTTGATGGTGAGGTGGTCGCGACTTTCTCATCTCAAAGCGGGGCCTATGATTCCCATTCGGTGCAGTTCACAGCTGCCGGGACCGATACAGAAGTCACCATTCGATCCATTGATGCGGGCGAAAACGGGCCTGAGATCGACACCTCTGGTCCAGCGTTCCACTACGACCATGAAATGGAGATCGGTGGGCAAACCGTGACAGTGGCGGCCTTTGCCGAAGGCCAGGCCAACCTCTATCAGGTCCTCAATGGCACGCTGAGTGTTTTCGATGTCGAAACCCAGACCTATAAGAAGGCAGGCGCGGATGGCACCGTGAATGTCAACTCGATGGGTTTCAACGCGGAAGACAACCTACTCTACGCGATCGCCGTCAAGGACGGCACGGATTCGCTTGGTCAGGCTGTGAAATCATCGGATTTGATCATGCTGGACGCGGATGGGAACTCCTATCGCATCGGCGAAACACCATATCGGTCCTGGACAGGCGATTTCGATGATCAGGGCAACCTGTGGTCGTTTGATTCCAGCATGGACCGAGTCACCGTGATCGACGTCGACAAGTTTGATGCCGATGGTAACTCGATCTCAACTGTCTACAAACTCCCCAAAGAAATGATCGAGTTCCGCGTATACGATGTGGCTTTCGATGCGGCTTCGCAGACATTCTACGGCGTCGCTCGGCCCAGCAAGGAGGGTGAGGCCACCCAGCTTCTGGTCGTCGATATCTCAAGCGGAACACCGGAGTTTTCTACCATCTCTGTCACCTCCACGGTGATTGACGGCGTTGTTCTGGAAGGTGTGCCTGCCATGACATTCGGTGCGGCCATTATTGATGCAGACGGCAATCTGTTCGTCGGCGGCAACTCTGGCGACCATGACATGGACAACAGTACGGGCTCAAGCGGTGCGATCTATCGGGTCATCATTGATGAGGCGACCAATGAGGCCAGCCTGCACCTCATTGAAGAGGCGCCGACATCCTACTCCAACGATGGTGCTGCGGACCCGACCGCGCAAAGCCCTTTTGCCGATGTAGATCTGGTCTCAAGCGTTCTGATCCGCGATCTGCAGCTGGTGGCAACCACCGAAGGAGAGCTGACTTACAATGACCAAATCAACGGCAACGCAGGTCACGACACGCTGTCCGGTGGCATCGGCACTGATACGCTGACCGGAGGCAGTGCAGGCGACAGCCTTGAGGGCAATGACGGCAACGACAACCTTCATGGCGGTGCTGGTGAAAACAGCGGCAGCACGATCGTTTCGTCATATGACGAGGAGGGCGTGCGCTATGACCAGTATGGCAACGTGCTGGCCGAGGATGACGATATCCTGGTCGGTGGTGGAGGTATCGACACGCTGTCGGGATCAGCGGGCCATGACACTCTCGATGGGGGATCGGGCGATGACATCCTGAACGGCGGGTCAGGCAGTGACGTTCTGATTGGCGGGACTGGCAATGACGCGCTGTCTGGCGGGTCGGAGTCCGATCAGCTTTCTGGCGGCGCAGATGACGACGTGCTTGAAGGCGATTCTGGCGATGACCTTCTGAACGGTGACAGCGGTGCCGACATTTTGAAAGGCGGATCTGGTGATGACACGCTGCATGGCGGTGATCACAATGATCTTCTGGAAGGTGGTTCGGGCGATGACAACCTTTTCGGCGGAAAGGGCAATGACACGTTGGATGCCGGGTCCGGAAACGATGTGCTTTCCGGTGGTGACGGCAACGACAGTCTTGATGGCAAATCGGGCTCTGATGTGCTGTCCGGGGGCGAAGGTACAGACACCATAAAAGGCGGTAGTGGCAACGATGCCTTGGATGGCGGTGCTGGACGCGACAAGCTGAATGGCGGGTCGGGCAATGATGTCCTGTCGGGCGGGTCGGGCAAAGACATGCTGAACGGGTCGTCCGGGCATGACACTCTGGACGGGGGCGATGACAAAGACCGGCTTTACATGGGCGCGGGCGATGATGTCGCCACAGGCGGAGAAGGGGCAGATCGCTTCATCTTCCGCTCTGAGGATCTGGATGGGTCGACCGACACGATCAAGGATTTTTCGTTTGATGAATACGACAGTCTCGACTTTCGGAAGCTCGACTTGGGCGCCAACGGGTCAGAAATCGATCAGTGGTTCATGGAAAATGCAAAGGTCGTTGATGGAGATGATGTTCATATTTCATTGGGCAATGACACAATGCTGATTCTAGAAGATGTCGGCGCAGACCTGGGTCAGCTTTACGACAGCATCATGTTCTGATTTCAAGAACGGGAGACGCGGGTTATTCGAAACCCGCGTCTTTCGCGATCATCGCCGCATGCGTGCGGTTTTTGGCATTAAGCTTTTTGCAAAGGGTGCGGACATGCAGTTTGATCGTCACTTCCTGCAGATCCAGATCCCGCGCGATTTCCTTGTTGGACCGGCCATGGCATAGGCCTTGCAGAACTTCGCGTTCACGCTGGCTCAGCTGCTTTGTAAAGGCGGTCTCTTCCCGTTCGCCCTCGTCAGCCATAACGGAGGCCGGCACGAATGTCTCACCCGCGATCATGAAACGCACGGCGTTCACAAGGGATTTGGCCCCCATGGTCTTGGGCAGGTACCCGATGGCACCCATATCCACGGCCTCATGGGCCACCCGGTTCGGGGCAGTGCCGCTCAGGATGGCGAAGGCTTGGTCGGGGTGTTTTTGTTTTGCAGATGCCAGCCCATTGAGGCTATTCATCCCAGGCATGTTGAAATCAAGTAGAACAAGATCAAACGGGCCCTTTGCGCTGAGGGCTTTCATCGCGCTGTCGTAATCCTCAACGGACACGACCGCCGCCCGGCCCTCGGTTTCGAGATAGGCCGCGATCGTGTCTCGTACCATTTCATGATCATCTGCCAAAAGAATGCGCATGGCTGCCGATTGTCCGTATACCTGTGGTTGTGAAGTTAAAGCGTTTGCTGTGCGCGGGCCACTCATACCTGTGTTTGTCAAAACGTTCATGCTCTTTACTCCTAAAACCGTCCAAAGCCCTGCGCGTATCTTCAGTGATTACGCATAGGCCCGACCCCTTTAGGTGATTTGCCGGGTTTCTAGACAAAAAACATGGTCAAATCAGGGCAGGCTGACTGCCTATGGGAATAGCGAAACTATACAAAAGGATAGTCACCTAACCTCATGCCCAAATGACCAATTCCCCAAAGCGTGGCAAAAGAAATTCAACGACACACGCAAAATTCGGAGCATGAGACCCATGTTTAAGACGATCACGACAACACTCTCGACCAGCGTTTTCTTTTTCGCGGCGCCCGCACTGGCAGAAGAGACTGTTTTGACGGTGTCCGGCTCAGTGGCCGCTTCTGATAGTGGCGAGACCTGGACCTTCGATATGGCCGATCTGATGGCCATGCCGTCTGATTCCTTTGAGACAACAACGATCTGGACCGAAGGCGTGCAAACCTTTGAGGGCGTTTCGCTGAGTGTATTGCTGGATCACGTGGGCGCAGATGGTGCAGAGCTGAGCGCTGTCGCCCTAAACGATTATGCGGTCTCTATCCCAATGGCTGACGCTGTGGCGGGGGGACCGATCATTTCATATTCGCAAAACGGCGAGGAAATGTCAGTCCGCAACAAAGGCCCGTTGTGGATTGTATACCCCTATGATGTTAACGAAGACTACAAGTCAGAAGAATACTATTCGCGCAGCATCTGGCAGCTTGACCGTATCGAGGTCATGGCCGGCAACTGAAACGCAACCCCAGCAAACAGACTGCACAGGCATACATGCAGAGCAGATGGCCAATCATTTTGTTTGTGGCTGTGCTGATCGCCAGCCTCGTCTTCACCGGGTACCTTGTACGCTCGGTAAGCGAAAATCTGCGCGCATTGTCCGTCGCCCAGCATGATGATGTCAGCTGGAACCTCGCGCAGTTGGAGGTCGAAGTCCTTCAGCTGCAGCAGATCGCGGCCAAAACGGCTGAGGATGAAGCGTCTAGTCTGACAGGCTTCGTGCGGCGCTTTGATATCTTCTACAGCCGGGTTGGCATTCTGTCGGGCAGTCAACGAAAGGACCTGTTCACCAAGGATGTCAAAGCAACGGCAGCAATAGACGCGTTCAGCGATTTTCTGGATCGCACGACGCCCATTGTGGATGGCCCAAGATCAGATCTCCGCGCGGCTCTCCCGCAAATCCTGTCAGAGATTGCGGAACTGCGCCCCCAGGCCCGGGCCATTGCCTTGTCTGGTATTCAGTTTTTTGCCGAGCAGGATGCGCAACGCCGCGAAGACCTGTCGCAAACGCTGATCAAGCTCGCCATCGCGGTCATGGGGTTGGTGCTAATCCTTGTGATGGCGCTCCTGGTACTGGAACGCCTGTTTCGCGAAAGCCGTCTGGTCACGCAGGAAAATCAACGGGTACGCTCTCGCTTTGAAGCCGCGATCAGTTCTTCCCTGGATGCCGTTCTAGTGGTCGATACAGCGGGCAAAATCATCGACTACAACGGCGCTGCGGCGTCCGTTTTTGGATATGAGCCGGAAGAAGCCATCGGTCAGGACATGGCCGAATTGATCGTGCCGGACCACATGCGCGAAATGCACAAAAAGGGCATGAACCGGTTCCTGGAGACCGGCGAAAAGAAAGTGATCGGCGCGGGCCGGGTGCGTTTGGAGGCCAAGCACAAATCGGGCGATGTGTTCCCTGTGGAGTTGAGCATTTCTGTATCTGAGACCGATGGCGAACAGGTCTTCGTGTCTTACCTGCGCGACATCACCGCCGAAATCAAAGCCGTCGACGACCTGCGCATGGCACGCGACAAGGCGCGCGAAGGTGAGAAAGCGAAATCAGACTTGCTGACCGTGATGAGCCACGAGATGCGCACACCGCTCAACGGCATACTCGGTTCGCTATCCCTGATCGACCAAACCGGCATGGCCGCGCGGCAGCAACAGCATCTCAAATCCATTGCCGCCTCTGGTGAGCTGCTTTTGTCCCACGTCAATGACGTGCTGGATCTTTCAAGCCTGTCCTCCGATGCACGACCAAAGGAAAAAATACGGTTTGATCTCCGGGATGTTCTGCAAAGCGTGTCGGACAGCCTGCTTGCGAATGCCCAGACGCGAGGCAACACGCTGACCTTCAATGTGCTATCAGATGACCTCCGCGTGGTTCTGGGGTACAAGACGGCGCTGCAGCAGTGTCTGGTCAATCTGGTAGGTAATGCCATCAAATTCACCCATGACGGAACGATCGCTGTCGAGGTTGAGCGCCTGTCTCACGATGATCTGGTCGAAATCCGGGTGTCGGACACCGGCGTTGGCATCGCGCCGGAGAACCTCGAACGGGTGTTTGAGGAGTTTGTTACCATCGACACCGCCTTTGACCGTGAGAATGCAGGCACCGGTCTTGGACTTGCAATCACGAAGCGGCTGGCAGAGTCGATGGACGGCAGCATCGAGGCCGACAGCCTGCTCGGCGAAGGCAGTCTGTTCACACTGAAAATCCCGCTGCCGGACGCGCCGAACGTGACGGAAGAGCAGGATAGCCCGGAACCCAAATTGCACCAGCAGATTGAAGAGGGCGTCACCGCATTGGTCGTCGATGACAACGAGATCAACCGTCTGGTTCTCAGCGACATGCTCAAGGAGTTGGGTGTAGAAGTTGCTGAGGCCGCCGATGGCTACGCAGCCGTCGATCTGGTTGCGCAGCGGGCCTTTGATGTTTTGCTCCTGGATATCAGTATGCCGGGCATCGACGGCATCGAAACATTGACGCGTATTCGCGGTTTGGATGTGGCTTGGAAAGACGTCCCCGCCATCGCCGTCACCGCCCATGCCGCGCAGAAGGACCACGATAGAATCCTTCAGGCGCCCTTCTTCGATCTGGTTGTAAAGCCAGTGAAACCCGGCATTCTTAAGGTGAAGCTTGCCAGGGCGACATCGGGTCTATCGCATGGCTCGGAGGCCACGGACGCCAATTCTGCCGCCCCCGATTTCAAAGTTAGGTTCGGCGAAGAACGCTACCAAAAAGCGATCAAAGCCTTGCATCAAGAGCTGGCTTCGCTGGCAACTAAGGTCGAAGCAGCGCCACAATTGACTGAAGAGATCCGGCAATTGGCCCACAAAGCGGCTGGGTCTTCGGCAGTTTTGGAAGAGGACGAACTTTGGACACTCGTCGCAGCCTTGGAAAATGCAACACAGGATGATTGGGCCGATGCAAAGGGTCAGTTTCTGAAAGGCACCGCAGAACTTTGCGAGCCCTTGGGCTAAGACCACTCTGCCGCACACCGTCAGGTGCTGTTGGTATGTCTGCTTTGAGTGGTCCGCACACAGGACAATGTCCGCTTTTGGCGCTTCGCAGTTGTTTGGACATAGCGCAGCATTTGGGACGTAAGGGCTCTGAGCCGACCTCTGATACTGCGCAGCGCCTTCGCCAAAAGTAACTTTAGCGTTCGCGCGCACGGCCCATTCCTGCCGTTGATCAACTGGTCGAGATGCTGCGATTGCAGCCCGCATTGACGACTTTCGCTGCAACCGCAAAGTCTGGATGGGGTCGAACTCTCACTCTGGCGGACAAATCTGCCAGTCAAGTGTCACAACTCGAAGTCAGCTTTTGGCTTTGAGTTTCGATGATCAGGTACTGAGTGTCCGTTGTAAAAACTGGATGAGAAGCTCATGATGCCTGTTTTCTCCTTCGCTGCCAGGAACATGACCTTCGCTTTCATAAAAGTGAATTTCACTCGGCAGATGAGCTTTCCTACGGCGCTCTTCCAGTCGTCGGGTCATATCAGGTGACCACGTCCGGTCTTCCAGCCCAACAGATAGAAAGAGCGGGCCAGGGTATTGTTCAATTTCAATTGGAGTTGTTGGCAACAGGGCATCAGAGCTTCCATTCCATGTCCATGCGCGTCTGGATGGGTCCCACGCTTGCCATCCCGGATCGCCGCTGTCCCGGTAGCTTCTCGAATCAAACGCGCCACAAACGACATCTGGAGCTGCAAGGCATGCTACTGCATCCGGCAATCCATCCATGCTGTGTTGAGCCATCAGTGATGAAAGCAGCAATGCGTGCTCCGCTCCGCGAGACACGCCGTATACCGCAACTTTCCCATTACCGGTCGCGAAACTCCGCAACGCATCCAATGCCTCTGCGGTTCGTGAGATCTCGACATCTTCAATATGACCAGCATTCCAAGCGTTACCACCTTTGGGATAGTTATGTGGATAGCACAGGAAGCCATTTGCTGCGAGAATCGCCGCCGTCCGATGCGTCCAGCCCGACATTCCGCCCTCAGAACCGTGAAGCAGCATAACACTTGGAAAGGGACCCTCTCCCGCTGGCCCGTATGTGGTGCCCCAATCGGGTAAAAGGCGGCGAACTACAGACAATTCCATTGCTAGCGTCCAGTATGGGTTTGATACTCTCCTCAGTTATCAGACATCCATCGGCGATGCAGCATCGGTGACTATGGGCTCTTTCATTGAATCCGCCGCACTATGCGTGAACGGCGGCATTATCGAAAACGCTTAGAGTGTCATTTCGCCCCGTCCCGCAATGGACCCCATCTTCGGCAGGATCTCGTCGATGACCTTCTGCGACCACTCGCAACGCGCCGTCTGGCAATGGCCGCTGTAACGCAAGCGCGGTCTCCACATCCGCAGTGAGCCAGGTCTCGATCTCCTCGGGTTTGGTGAGGATCACGGGCATGGCTTTGGGATGCACTTCGCCAACCTCTTTGTTGGCCGTTGTTGTCAGAAAACCGAAGAGATCGTTTGTGGTTTCGCCTTCTTTGAGTTTGCGGACAGATGTCCACTGCGTCCAGATGCTGGCAAAGAAAGCCAGGAGTAGATCCTCATTGTGAGCAAGTTCTTCCACGCCGTCGAACCAAACGAGTGATAACTGCAGTGCAACCAGTGAAAAGAGAAATACCACCTGCAACCAACAAGAGCGGTGTCAATCCAACTATATCTAGCAGGGAAACCGTCGCACCTGCCAAGATCAAGAACAGGATCGCTTCGAGGCCTACAAACCCGGCAAGTTCCGTGGCCTGCTTACCTTCCCTGCACATCGGCATAAGGAGCGAGCGGCTCGCCGTGTATCCAGCGTAAACGCCGAAATTTGCGTACAAAATGACGGCGACAATGCACCACGTCGGTAGTCCGTTGATCGCCAAAAGAGCGACCGCGAGTACAACAAGCCCATTTGTCAGCCCGAGTATCGCTAAGACTGCCCTGCCACCGAAGCGTTCGATCAGTGGTCTGGCTGCAACCGCACCTACAAAGCCTGCCGAGTTACCGAAAACGATACCGATCAGCCCCGCTGTTGCGACATCGAAGCCAGCATCAATAAGCAGCACTGACTTGAGTGCAAAGGGCACGAGAAGGGCGACGCTGATCGAGACCGAAAAACCCAACAAACGTCGAGCATTACTTTGCGCAAATACTGAAAACTGGCCCCACCATTTCGGAGGGAGGGCCCCGCTTGACGTTTGAGCTGGCAGTCTTCTAAGGCTCAGTTGAGTAGCCCCCACTGCAAGGCCACAGATTGCAACCAACGCGACGATGACTGAACTCCAACCTATCGGCGCGATCAGATACAAAACGCCCAGTCCAAGAGCAAAACCGGAGAAAGCCGATGTTGCAGCCTGAATGG
>ERZ1740063.49-NODE-49-length-19687-cov-7.259220_pt1 | contig 19687 bp, 15 predicted proteins | sample MGYA00581740_ERZ1740063 | MGnify/ENA primary metagenome ERZ1740063 (study PRJEB43018, sample SAMN04849236) | marine metagenome | isolation source: floating plastic debris | place: Pacific Ocean | collected 2008-08-27 | study: EMG produced TPA metagenomics assembly... | reverse complement strand
ACGGCGCCCACCGAGATCTACACTCTTTCCCTCCACGACGCTCTTCCGATCTGTGCTGTTGAGTCCGTGTGCTGAAGAACAACGTCCGCACCTTGATCAATCAGCGTTTTGGCCGCGTCCGCCTCTTTCTGCGGGTCAAACCAAGTGTAGACCCAAACGATCTTGAACTCGACATCCGGGTTCACCTTTTTGGCGTGCAGGTAGGCCGAGTTAATGCCCCGGATCACTTCCGGGATCGGATAGGATCCGATATACCCAATGATGTTGCTTTCCGTCATCTTGCCGGCGATGTGACCCTGCACAGCGCGGCCTTCGTAGAAGCGGGCGGAGTAAGTGCTGACATTTTCGGCACGCTTATAGCCCGTCGCATGTTCAAACTTTACGTCCGGGAACTTCTGAGCAACGTTGATCGTCGGATCCATAAACCCGAAAGAAGTCGTGAAAATCAAATCCGCGCCATCCAAGGCCATTTGCGTAATGACCCGTTCCGCATCCGGGCCTTCTGCGACGTTTTCGACAAAGACGGTTTCGACCTGATCGCTAAACTCTTCGACCACAGCCAAGCGTCCCTGGTCATGCTCATAAGTCCAGCCGCCGTCACCCACAGGACCCACATAGACGAAGCCCACCTTTGTCTTGTCCTGCGCAGTCGCGCTGGTGGCAAGCCCCACGGCAATGGCCGCGCCTGCCAGCAGTTTGATCAGTTTCATTGTTGGTGTTACCCCCGATTGTTGGCCTCTACCCTGAGGCATGGAAAGTGCGCCCCAGACAGCCGGGGGCGCGGGATTTCTCGGCGCTCAGAAAGACCAGAACGACGATCGTCACGACGTAGGGCGACATTGCCAGATACTCGACCGGAATGGCAACGCCCGCCCCCTGCAGGTTCAACTGGAGTTGAGTGATCCCGCCAAAAAGATAGGCGCCCAGAAGGACCCGCCAAGGCTTCCAGCTTGCAAACACGACAAGGGCGAGCGCAATCCACCCGACACCAGCCGTCATGCCTTCGGTCCATTGCGGCACGCGGATGAGACTTATGTAGGCGCCCCCCAACCCGGCGCAGGCGCCCCCGAACAAGATGGCAAGCGTGCGCACCCGCTTGACCTTGTAGCCAAGTGCGTGCGCCGCGTCGTGGTTTTCACCAACCGCCCGCAGGATCAGCCCGGCACGGGTGTGTTTCAGCGTTGCCCAGACCGTAGCGACAAAGAGAAGGCCCAGGTAAACAAGCGCATCATGACCGAAGAGGATGCGCCCAAAGACTGGAATATCGCTAAGGGCGCTGAACGGCCCCGGCCCCATCGAAGGCGGTTTGATTCCGACGTAAGTTTGACCCATCAGCGCCGAGAGCCCGAGGCCAAAAAGCGTCAGCCCCAGCCCGCTCGCCACTTGATTGGCAAGTGTCGCCTGCGTGAGGAAAGCGAAAACCAGAGACAGACCCGCCCCCCCGATGGCCGCCGCGACAAAGCCAAAAGCAGGAGAGCCCGTGTTCACCGCAATGATAAACCCGCAGACGGCCCCAATGATCATCATCCCCTCGACACCCAGGTTCAGGACACCAGCACGTTCGGCCACCAATTCTCCGGTCGCTGCCAAAAGGATAGGCGTGGCGGCGGCGATCATGGCGCCGATCAGAAGAACGGGGTTGATGGCGGAAAGATCCATGGTTCAGTTCCTTGGCAGATGGCCGTCCGGCAGACATCGCACGGGACCGATTCCATAACCATCATCAAGCAAGCTGAAGATCATTGCGTCAGGGGCATGCAGATTTGCCCTCCCGCGCATCTCGCTGTGGTTTTTTTGCGGGCGCAGCTCATATGCCTTCTCACCGATCATAAAGAATTAGTCGCCATCCAAGATCCAAGAACCCGACCACTCAAATCGATACGTCTCGCCCCGAATGGTCTCTGCCCCACTGGCCGCGAAGGTGCCATCAGGACCAACCTGCAAGTCATACTGCATTGCAGAGGCTGTCTTGCCCGGATCTGCCGTTGTTGAGAGCGGACTTTGGCAATGCCAACGTTCAGCAAAGCTGGGAACCGGCGTCGCAAGAACTGTCACCACCAAGACCAGCCAGATGAATAGCATCGAGATCACGCCGCCGCCTCGCGCCCGAAGCCAAGCCGGTAGTTTGTGAAAAGATCCAGCGCCAAGAGGAAGAACAAAAGCATCCCCTGAAACACCTGGATCGCCGCCGCGGGCAGGCCCAGTTGCGATTGCGCGATGTCGCCGCCGATATAGGTCAGCGCCATCAAGAGACCCGCAAACAGGATCCCCAACGGATTGAGCCGCCCCAAAAACGCAACGATGATCGCCGTGAATCCATAACCCACATTGAAGTCTATCGTGATCTGCCCTGCCGGTCCGGAGACCTCGAGCATACCAGCAAGACCTGCAAGCAGCCCTGACAACCCGAGACAGAAAAGGATCAGCCGCCCCGGATTGACGCCTCCAAAACGCGCGGCCCTTGGCGCCTCACCCGTCACACGGATCGCGAATCCCAGGCGGTGCCGGGTGAGCAGCACGTAGGCAAAGATCACAGAGATCAGCGCGGCTACCACCCCCCAATGCATCCCCGTCCCGGCAATCAACTCGGCATTGTGGGCGCTCTCATACTGCGACAGATTCCGGCTCCCCGGGAAACCGCGCCCTTCGGGATTGCGCATCGCCCCAAGCGCCATGGAGGCCAGCAATTGCTCGGCAACGTAAACCAGCATGAGCGAAACAAGGATCTCGTTCGTCCCGAACTTGACCCGCAAAAACGCCGGGATCATCGCCCAAGCCCAACCCCCAAACGCTCCTGCCAGCGCCATGAGGGGAAAGATCACCCAGCTTTCCAATGGATAGAACGCAAGCCCGACCCCAGCCCCGCAGATCGCTCCGACGATGTATTGCCCTTCTGCTCCGATGTTCCAGATTCCCGCCTTGAACCCCAACGCCAAACCGACAGCGATCAGTATCAGCGGCGCAGCCTTCACCAGCAATTGGGGGCGGTAGAAAAAAGCAAACTCCCCAAAAAGCGGATCCCAGAAAATCGTGATGATCGCCTCTATCGGATCTTTTCCCAGAAATGCGAACAAGAACCCGCCAAAAACCATCGTCGCCAACACCGCCAAGAGGGGTGTGGCATAGGACATAGTCCGGCTCGGCTCTGGTCGCTTTTCCAAACGGATCAAAGACGACCTCTGTTTCTTCTTGTTGAAAATACGGCCGCCGGAGGCCGAACCAGCAGATTACACATTCGCCACCTCCATGCCATGCGCACCGCCCAGCATAAGCCCGATCTGCTCGACATCCAGTTTGCGCGTTGGCTGTGGCGCGCTCAGGCGGCCCTCGTTCAGTGCGGCAAAGCGGTCGGAAATTTCCATGAGCTCATCAAGATCCTGAGAAATAACCACAATGCCGGCCCCGTTCTTTGCCAGATCCAGCAGCGCCTGACGTATGGCTGCTGCCGCTGCGGCATCCACCCCCCAGGTCGGTTGATTGACCATCAGAACATCCGGCGCCTGCAGTATCTCTCGCCCGATGACAAACTTTTGCAGATTGCCGCCTGACAGAGACCGGGCCGCATTTGCTGGGCCGGGTGTACGCACATCAAATGTTCCAATCACCCGCTCTGCGAAGTCCCTCGCTCTGTTCCAATCCAACATCCCCCGGCTCACCAGCCCCTGACGGTCCGCAGCAGTGAGCATGGCGTTTTCGGTCAGAGACATATCGGGGGCAGCAGCATGGCCCAATCTTTCTTCCGGGGCCGCTAGGACGCCCAGGCCCCGCCGCGCGTTGGGCCCCATGCGCGAAAGATCTCGCCCCTTGAACAGAACACTTTCGGGCAGGCAGGGCCATTCTCCGGACAAGATGGCCAAAAGCTCATCCTGTCCGTTTCCGGCGACGCCGCCAATGCCCAAGATCTCACCTGCATGAACAGCAAAGGAGACATCCTTCAGCGACACTCCGAATGCCGAGGGCGAAGGCACGGATAGGCTTTTGATCTCCAAAAGGGCAGGCCCGGGTTCCGGTGCCTCCCGTACCGGACCGGCCAGCACTCGACCGACCATCATCTCGGCCATCTGGCGGGCAGATGTCTCGCGCGGATCGCACGTACCCACGACCCTGCCACCGCGCAGGATCGTGGCAGCATCGCAAAGCACGCGGATCTCCTCCAGTTTGTGACTTATATAGAGGATAGCAGTGCCTTCAGCACTCAGCTTGCGCAGAGTCTCGAACAATATTGTGACCTCTTGCGGAGTCAAAACACTGGTCGGTTCGTCCATGATCAGCAGTCTTGGCTTACCCAGCAGACAACGGATGATCTCGACCCGCTGCCGCTCACCAGCCGAAAGATCGCCAACGATCCGGTCGGGTGACAAGGGTAAACCATAGGTCTCAGACACGTCCCTGATCTGTGCAGACAATTCCCGCAGTTTTGGCGGATCTTCCATGCCAAGGGCGATGTTTTCAGCAACCGACAGGGCATCAAACAGGGAAAAATGCTGGAAAACCATCCCAACGCCCGAAGCTCGTGCGGCCCTCGGGTCAGATGGGGCGAAAACGGCCCCATTCATTTCCATGCGTCCGGCATTAGGTGCAACCAGACCATAGATCATCTTTACAAGCGTCGATTTGCCCGCCCCGTTTTCACCGAGAAGCGCATGAACCTCGCCCGGTGCGATCGAAAGCGAGACGTCATCATTGGCAAGAACGCCAGGATAGGCCTTGGTTAGTCCAGAAAGGGCCAGCAATGCGCCCGTCATTCACCTTCCCCGTTGGCACCCTTTGCGGGCGTCTTCTGCCTGAGTAGCGCAGCGACCACCCCAACCGCAATGGCTTGTGGATCTTTGCCCAAGCCGGGGTCGCCGATCGGGCATGTAATGCGCGCGATATCGGCATCCGTATGCCCCAACACCCTCAACCTGTTCTTGAACCGCGCCCACTTCGTCGCGGACCCGATCAAACCGATGAAAGATGCATTGCCGGACAGAAGCGCATGACACAAAGCCAGGTCGAGATCGTGGTCATGCGTGACTATGAAATGTATCACATTCGCCTCGGCAGAATTCGCGCTTTTCAACGGATCGTCGGCGCAGGTGGCAACCGCGTCCGGCAAACCGTCGATCCACTCATCACGGCCATCAATAACATTCACATCGAAGGTGTGCAGCGGCGCCAGGATCCCCGCCAAGGCCCTCCCGACATGGCCCGCACCATAGATATGCACAGATTGACGCCGCCCTCCGATCCGTTCGATCAGCCAGCCATTCGTCCACTGAAAGACCCGCCCTGCCTCGGCCCGCCGCCGGGCTGCACCGGGAAGCGCACCGGCATCAGCAACAACGCGTCTGGCAAAGTAAACCCCTCCCAGATGCTCCAAGGCCCTGGTATCAAAAACCTCTGTCACGATGCTCACGGCACCTCCGCAACATTGGTTGAGTTGGGGCCCGAGTGCCGTCCGATCTAACCGCGCAGCCCCGCCGTTTTCCAGCATTTTTCGGGCCGTGATCAGAGCTTCATATTCCAATCGTCCGCCACCAATTGTGCCGCGAAACCCGTCAGCCCAAACCAGCATCGACGTACCTGAACCGCGTGGTGCAGATCCCTTTACGTCGGCCAGAACGACCCGAGCCACCGCGCCATGCCGAAGGGATAACGCCTTTAGCTCAACAAGATCAAACATCAGCCACGGGCACGACCGATCGCAGCCATGATCTGTTCCGGTGTCGCCGGCGCCTGCAGATCCGGGTAGTTTGCCCCGCAGGCCGCACAAGCGTCCGAAATCGCAAAGAATGCGGACATCCCCAGCATCAATGGCGGCTCGCCCACGGCCTTCGACTTGTAGATTGTGTCCGCCTTGTTCTCCCCGTCCCAAAGCGTCACATTGAAGATCTCCGGCCGATCACTGCAGGCCGGTATCTTGTATGTGGATGGTGCATGGGTTTTCAGACGCCCGGCATCATCCCAGACAAGCTCTTCCATGGTAAGCCATCCAGCCCCCTGCACATAGCCTCCCTCGATCTGCCCACGATCCAACGCCGGGTTCAGCGATGCGCCCGCATCATGCAGAATGTCTGCTCGCAAAATCCGATTTTCTCCGGTCAACGTGTCGATCACGACCTCGGTGATCGCGGCTCCATAGGCAAAGTAGAAGAAAGGTCTTCCCTTACCCTTGATCCGATCCCATGAGATGTCGGGCGTCTTGTAAAAGCCGGTCGCGGAAAGACTGACCCGGCCCATATAGGCGGATTGTGCAGCTTCAGCAAAAGTGTAGATCTTGCCTGGTGTTTCCACATGTCCATCGCGAAACCGCACTTCGTCTGGACGGCATTGATGCAAAAGAGCCAAGTGACATGCCATACGGCACCGGATATCGTCGCAGGCGAGCTTTACCGCCATCCCATTCAAATCCGACCCCGACGACGCAGCCGTCGCTGATGTGTTGGGCACTTTTGCCGTATCTGTCGGGGTGATACGCACGCTATCAAGCCCAACCCCAAATCGGCTGGCGGCCACCTGGGCGACCTTCTGGAACAATCCCTGCCCCATCTCAGTTCCACCGTGATTCAGGTGGATCGAGCCATCCTGATAGACATGTACCAATGCGCCCGCCTGATTTAGATGCGTCAGCGTAAAGGAGATCCCAAACTTCACCGGGCTGAAAGCGATGCCCTTCTTGAGAAGCTCATTCTCGCTATTCCACGCCTCAATCGCCTCTCGGCGATCAGAGTAATCCGCCGCCGCAACAAGCTTGTTCGTCAAATCATGAAGGATGAAATCCTGGACCACCTGTCCATACGGAGTGGTATTCCGCGTCTCCCTTTCTGGGTCGGAAACATCCTCTGGTGGCAGCTGCGGCTCCTGCAGCCGGGGGGCAGACAGCCCCCCTTCCTTTTGATAATAGTTGCGTTCCCGAACACGGAGTGGATCAAGCTTCAGATGCGCCGCCACATGATCGATGATCCGCTCCATGCCTAGCATTCCCTGTGGGCCGCCAAAGCCGCGAAAGGCCGTCGCACTCTGAGTGTTGGTCTTCAGTCGGTGGCTCTCAATCCGAACGGCGGGCAAAAAGTAGGCGTTGTCGGCGTGCAGCATTGCCCTGTCCGCCACGGGCAGTGACAGATCCTGCGCCCATCCGCAGCGCGTGAATTGCTGAACATCCAACGCGATAATCCGGCCGTCGACGTGGAAACCCACATCGTAGTCGATACGAAAATCGTGCCGTTTGCCGGTAATGATCATGTCATCATCACGGTCGTAACGCATCTTGCAAGGCTTGTTCATAAGATGGGCAGCCACTGCGCAGGCAACGGCGAGCGCATTGCCCTGGCTCTCTTTGCCGCCGAACCCACCGCCCATCCGCCGCGTTTCAACGCGCACGGCATGCATGGGCTGCCCCAAAGCATCCGCCACCTTGTGCTGTATCTCTGTCGGGTGCTGGGTCGATGAATGAACGTGCATGTCGCCGCCTTCACCGGGAACGGCAAGGGCGGCCTGGCCTTCGAGATAGAAATGCTCCTGGCCGCCGATCCTGATCTGGCCTTGCAGCCGGCATGGCGCTGAGCACATGGCATCTTTGACATCTCCACGGCCATAAACCCGCGGGCCATCCTCAAACCGGCTGTCCGCTGCCAAGGCCTCATCAAGGGTCAGGAGAGGCTGGTCAGCATCGATTTCAACCTGCGCCAAACGCGCGGCCAAGCGCGCTTGAAGATGACTGTCCGCAACGACGAGAAAGAGCGGCTGACCAACATAATGCACCCGGTTGATTGCCAATAACGGCTCGTCATGCGCAGAGGGCGAGACATCATTCGCAAACGGCAGATCTGGTGCAGTCAAAACCTTTCGAACACCTGGGGATGCCCGCACCGCCTCCAAATTGACGGACACGATGCGGCCAGATGCGATATCGCTCAGCCCGAAGGCCAAATGCAAGCATCCGGCTGGGACGGGAACGTCATCAACATAGCGGGCCTGTCCCGTCACATGCAGGACAGCCGCATCGTGGGGCAGCGGCTTTGCGATGCTCATGGTCCGACCTCAAGCACTGACGCGCGCGCTCCTCTCGCTTCGGCAAATGCCCGCACCAACATGTTTTGCGCCGCTTGCATTCTGTATTCGGCGGAAGCGCGCATGTCGGAAAGCGGGGTGAAGTCTTCTCGAAATGCGGCGATTCCGGCCGCCAGCGTCGTCTTATTGAGCGGCCTGTCCAACAATTCTGCCTCTGCGGCTTCGGCTCTTGTAGGGATACCCGCCATACCCCCGAAAGCCAGTCGAACCTCTGTGATCCGATCGTTCTCTAGCCTCATCCAGAAACACCCGCAAACGGCCGAGATGTCTTGATCGAACCGCTTTGAAAGCTTGTAGCATCTCAGATGATCCCCTGCGCGGGGAATGGTTATGGCTTCGACAAATTCTCCGGGCCGACGATCCTGCTTGCCATACTCCAGGAAGAAATCCTCTAGGAGCAGCGTGCGGCTGTCATCACCCCGACGCAAATGCAATTGCGCGCCCAAGGCAATCAACGCAGGGGGGCCATCACCAATCGGCGAGCCGTTGGCGATGTTCCCTCCTATTGTTGCAGCACCGCGTACCTGCACCGATCCATAGCGCCGGATCAGTTCTCCAAAGCTCGGATAAAGTGGTGCAATCTCGCGCTGCAAGTCACTTAGCGTTGTCATGGCCCCGATCCGGATGCTGTCTGGTTTGACAGTGATCCCATCCAAGCCGACGACACGACTGAGAAACGCAACCTGCCTCAGATCGCGAAATTGCTTGGTGACCCAAAGACCCACATCCGTTGCCCCGGCGATGAGGATCGCATCCGGGTTTTCAGCGTACCAATGGGCGAAGTTGTCCAGGCTGGTTGGGGGCTCTGCCCCCAGCTCCTCCGGAGCTTCCCCCGCCGTATTTGGAACGAAAAGAAGGGGAAGGTCATCGACGTGGTCAGGCGGGGATGCGGAGCGCGCAGCCTCGGCGGCCCGTATGATAGGGACGTAGCCAGTGCATCGACAAAGATTGCCTGCGAGTTGTGTGTCATGATCGGCATGGCCATTCAGGTGGGCCGTGGCCATAGTCACCACGAAACCCGGTGTGCAAAACCCGCATTGAGACCCATGATGATCAATCATCGCCTGCTGAACCGGATGCAAGGTACCGTCGGACCCCGCGATGCCTTCGATTGTCCGCACGGCCTTGCCTTCAAGCTGTGGCAGAAAGAGAATGCAAGCGTTGAGGGCGCGCGCACCTGCATGGTCCGTCACCATTACGGAGCAAGCCCCGCAGTCGCCCTCATTGCACCCCTCTTTGGTGCCGGTCAGCCCTTTTTCCTCGCGAAGCCAGTCCAGAAGCGTCCTTGTGGGGGATGTGTCGACGGTCACGCTCTCTCCGTTGAGAAGAAAGGTCGTTTGCATGTCGTTTGCCCGCCGCGTTACCTCCGCCCGGTCTTGGCGCGACCTCGATGCGGCGTAGAGGTGGCGCGGGCTTGCAGGCCCAAAAGTAGGCGGCCAACGACCACTTTGGCAAGTGTCGTGGTGACGCGGTAAAGACCGCTGATTTTGTGTGCATAACTTTGCAGCATCACTGGATATGGATCCGCACGAGGCATAGTCTGCACGCATGACAGCCCCGCGATTCATTCATCTGCGCACGCATTCGGAATACTCCCTGCTGGAAGGCGCTTTACGTCTTAAAAAACTGCCGGATCTTTGCCGGGACGCGGAAATGCCAGCGCTTGCGCTGACGGACACCAACAACATGTTCGCGGCACTTGAGTTCTCGGTCGCAATGTCGGGGGCAGGCGTCCAGCCGATCCTCGGCTGTCAGATCGACCTTCAAGATGTCGCGCCGCGTCCGGGTGAGCGGCGGAAGGATCCGGCATCTCTCGTTCTGTTAGCGCAATCGGAGACCGGTTACGAGCATCTGATGAAGCTCAATTCCTGCCTGTATCTGCGTGGTGACGGGACGCTGCCACATGTGACGGTTGAAGAACTGGCCGTTCATGCGGGCGACATAATCTGCCTGACCGGCGGCCCCAACGGGCCTGTCGGCAAGCTGCTTCAAACCGGCCAACACCCGGCGGCGCGGGCTTTGATGGACAGGCTGGCAGAGATCTTCGAGGATCGGCTCTATGTCGAACTGCAGCGCCATCCGGGCGACGGCCAACCCGAAGCGGAACGTCTGACCGAACGGCCCCTTGTCGAAATGGCCTATGCTATGGATCTGCCTCTGGTCGCAACCAACGACGTGTACTTCCCGAAAGCCGAGATGTATGAGGCGCATGATGCCCTGATATGCATAGCGGAGGGCGCCTATGTGGACCAGCAGGGCCCGCGGCGGCGGCTAACGGATCAGCACTACTTCAAATCTCAGGCGGAGATGGTGACGCTTTTTGCCGATCTGCCAGAAGCGATCGAGAACACTATTGAAGTTGCACAGCGCTGCGCATTCATGGCCTATCGGCGTGATCCGATTTTGCCGCGCTTTGCCGATGATGAGGTCGAGGAGTTGCGCCGCCAGTCCGAAGAAGGGCTGAAGGCGCGTCTGGCGGTCATTCCCCATGCGGCTCCGGTTGAACAATACGAGAAACGGCTTGATTTCGAGCTTGGCATTATCGAGAGCATGGGCTTTCCGGGCTACTTCCTGATCGTTTCGGACTTCATCAAATGGACGAAGGACCAGAACATTCCCGTGGGTCCCGGCCGCGGGTCGGGTGCAGGTAGCCTTGTGGCTTATGCGCTCACCATTACGGACCTTGATCCGCTGCGCTACCAGTTGCTTTTCGAGCGTTTTTTGAACCCAGAACGGGTCTCGATGCCGGACTTTGACATCGACTTCTGCATGGACCGGCGCGAGGAGGTCATTCAGTACGTTCAGCAGAAGTACGGACGCGACAAGGTGGGCCAGATCATCACCTTCGGCGCGCTTCTTTCAAAAGCGGCCGTACGCGACATCGGGCGGGTGCTGCAGATGCCCTACGGCCAGGTGGACCGTCTTTCTAAGCTGATCCCGGTGGAAGGGGTCAAACCTGTTTCCATCGAAAAGGCGTTGACGCAGGAAGACCGCCTGCGACAGGCCGCGCGCGAGGAAGAAGTCGTTGATCGCCTGCTCACCTATGGTCAGCAGGTAGAGGGACTTTTGCGGAACGCCTCGACCCATGCTGCGGGCGTTGTAATCGGAGACAGGCCTTTGGACGCGCTTGTCCCGCTTTATCAAGATCCGCGATCGGACATGCCCGCAACCCAGTTCAACATGAAATGGGTCGAACAGGCCGGGTTGGTGAAGTTCGACTTTCTGGGCCTCAAGACACTGACCGTGATCCAGAACGCCGTGGAGCAGATTACAGCAATACGCCCGCTTCATATTGCTGCGGACGGCACCGAAATCTACGACCCAACGGCAGGCACCGAGAACGATGTCAACGCAATCCCGCTGGAGGATGAGGCGTCCTATAAGCTCTATGCGGCGGGAAAAACGGTGGCGGTGTTCCAGGTGGAAAGCTCGGGCATGATAGACGCCCTGAAACGCATGAAGCCCACCTGCATCGAGGATATTGTCGCGCTTGTCGCCCTTTATCGCCCCGGCCCGATGGAAAACATACCGACCTATTGCGAGGTGAAGAACGGCCTGAAAGAGCGCGAAAACCTGCACCCGACTATCGACCACATCCTAGATGAGACCCAAGGTATCATAGTCTACCAGGAACAGGTCATGCAGATCGCGCAGGAAATGGCCGGCTATTCGCTTGGCGGGGCTGACCTGCTCCGCCGTGCGATGGGTAAAAAGATCCAAGAGGCGATGGACGCCGAGCGTCCGAAGTTCCTGGCCGGCGCCGCCGAAAATGGTGTGGACAAGGAAAAAGCGCTCGAGGTCTGGAACCTTCTCGACAAATTCGCGAACTACGGCTTCAACAAATCTCATGCGGCGGCCTATGCGGTTGTCAGCTATCAAACCGCCTGGCTGAAAGCGAACCACCCGGTGGAATTCATGGCCGGTGTGATGAACTGCGATATCCACCTGACCGACAAGCTGGGCGTTTACTTCGAAGAGGTCAAAAAGGGGCTGAGCCTGCCATATGTGCCACCATGTGTGAACCGCTCGGACGCGACTTTCAAAGTGGTGGATGGCGCGCTTGTCTACGCGCTCGGCGCATTGAAGAACGTTGGCGTGGAAGCGATGAAGTTGGTCACCCACGGGCGCGGCGACAAACCTTTTGCAACGCTGTTTGACTTTGCGCGCCGGGTGGATCTGAAACGGGTGGGCAAGCGGCCCCTCGAAATGCTGGCGCGATCAGGGGCGTTCGATCAGTTGGATGCAAACCGCCGCCGGGTCTTTGACGCGCTCGATGGTCTGGTCGCCTATTCAGCGGCGGTCCATGATCAGAAAAATTCCAAACAGGTCTCTCTCTTCGGCGAGGCGGGCGATGATCTGCCTGAGCCGCGCATTGCCCCCGTGGGTGATTGGTTGCCCGCCGAAAGACTGGCAGAGGAATTCACTGCAATCGGCTTCTACCTCTCGGGCCATCCTCTGGATGATTATGCTGCACCGCTCAAACGCAAGGGCGTGCTGACGTTGGATGAGGTGACAAAGCATGCCGAGGGCCATCCGCATGTGGCCAAGCTTGCCGGTGTGGTTGCGGGCCTGCAAGTCCGCAAATCCGCGCGCGGCAACCGATTTGCCTTTTGCCAGATGTCCGACACGACCGGCGCATTCGAGGTGACACTCTTCTCCGAAAGCCTGGAAAAGGCGCAGGATCATCTGGTCGCAGGCGAAAAGGTGATCGTTACAGTCGAAGCGACGATGGAGGCTGATCAGCTTAAACTGTTGGGTCGCTCGGTCGCGCCTATCGACACGGTCGTGGCGGATTTGGGCGGCATGGGCCTTAAGATCTATGTCGACCAAGCCGAAGCGCTGGTCTCTGTCGCGTCGGTGCTGGAAGGGGCCGCTCAGGCCGTCAAAACCGCAGGACGCGGACCGATCACGATCTGTCTGATGGATGACAGCCTGCCCGGTGAGGTCGAGATGGATCTGGGTCAGGACTTCCCTGTCACCCCGCAGATCAAGGGGGCCATCAAATCCTTGTCCGGTGTGCTGGAGGTCGAGGATATCTGACCGTCAGTAATGCGGCGGGCGTTCGTCCCCGAGAACGACGCCCCCGACGCCTTCGGCCTCGCGTTCGGCTTCCCTGAGGATCAACCGTTCGACCTGCGCCTTCAGTCTCTGGATCTCGCGGTCCTGACGGGCGACGACATCGGACATTTCCTCGACCTGACGGATCAGATGGGCAACTTTTTCTTCGAGAGCATTCATATGCGCCCTCTACAATGCTGCAAGATCGCAGGCAATGGCCTGTCGCCTTGCCCCTCGCCGCCGCATTGGATAGAGCCTGCCGCGAACCGATCAAGGGATCAAAAGGTGATGGCCAAACCCAAAAAGACCCCGCGCCCGAAGGCAGAAACGCCCAAAGGCTTCCGCGATTATTTCGGCGCCGAAGTGACAGAGCGGGCCGAAATGCTGCAAAAGATCGCCAGGGTTTATCATCGCTATGGCTTCGATGCATTTGAATCCTCGGCCGTGGAGACCGTTGAGGCCTTGGGAAAGTTCCTGCCAGATGTGGACCGCCCAAACGAGGGCGTCTTCGCCTGGCAAGAAGATGACGACTGGCTGGCGCTGCGCTACGACATGACGGCACCCCTGGCCCGGGTCTATGCCCAGCACCGCAACGACCTGCCAAATCCATACCGGCGCTACACGATGGGCCCCGTTTGGCGCAACGAGAAGCCCGGACCAGGACGGTTTCGGCAGTTCTACCAATGCGATGCAGACACGGTGGGCACGGCCTCAATGGCTGCCGATGCTGAGATCTGCGCGATGCTGTCCGATTGCCTCGAAGAGGTTGGCATCCCGCGTGGGGACTACGTGATCCGGGTCAACAACCGGAAGGTTTTGAACGGAGTTTTGGATCTGATCTTCGGCTTCGATAGCAAGTCCGAAGACGCTGTTTTGTCGGCTGTGTACGACACTGAGATGCAAAAAGACGAAGTCCTGCGAGCGGTGGACAAGTACGACAAATTCGGCCGGGAAGGCGTTCAACTGTTGCTGACCACGGGCCGGGAAGACGCGTCTGGCGATTTCACCGAGGGCGTTAATCTGACTGCTGACCAAGCCGCCACAATACTGAACTTCGTGGAAGCGCGCGGTGCTTCAAACGCGACGACAATCAAGAACTTGGAAGATCTCCTCGGGGCAGCAGGGCGCGGTCTCGACGGGGTGGAGGAGCTTCGAACAATATCCGACTTGCTCTTGTCCGCTGGATACGCCGAGGATCAAATAATCATTGATCCATCTGTGGTGCGCGGTCTGGGCTACTATACCGGTCCGGTCTACGAGGCGGAGTTAACCTTTGAGATCGAGGATGAAAAGGGCCGTCCGCGCAACTTTGGTTCCGTCGCTGGCGGCGGACGCTATGATGACCTCGTGAAGCGGTTTACCGGACAGGAGGTCCCCGCGACCGGTGTGTCGATCGGGGTGGATCGATTGCTGGCCGCTCTACATGCGAAGGGGCGCCTCGACACTCAATCGGCTGGACCAGTCGTCGTTACGGTCATGGATCGTGACCGAATGTCAGACTATCAGGCGATGGTGGCGGATCTGCGCAATGCGGGTATCCGGTCCGAGGTCTATTTGGGAAATCCAAAGAATTTCGGCAATCAGCTCAGATATGCAGACAAGCGTGACTCTCCTGCCGCTGTGATCGCGGGCAGTGATGAATTCGACCGAAATGTCGTGCAGATCAAGGACCTGATCCTGGGCGCGAAGATCGCTGAAACCGCCAGCCTTGAGGAATGGAAAGACCGGCCCAGCCAGTTCGAAGTGCCAAGGGACCAGATGGTCGCCAGATTGCGCGAGATCCTTGAAAAATGAACCGCCCCAAAGCGTTTGAATTGCGTGCGCGGTTTGAAGCCGCAGGCGCGACGATCGTCGAGCCGCCCGTTCTGCAGCCCGCAGAAACGCTGCTGGACCTCTACGGTGAAGACATCCGCGCGCGGGCTTATGTCACATCCGACGCGCTTCGTGGGGAACAGATGCTCCGCCCGGATTTCACGGTGCCCGTCGTGCAGATGCACATGGCCGAAGGGGCGGAGCCTGCGCGCTACACCTATGCCGGCAAAATCTTCCGACGCCAGGAAGAGGATCCGGACCGGGCCAACGAATACTTTCAGGTGGGTTTCGAGGTATTCGATCGCACGAATCCCGCTGCCGCAGATGCAGAGGTCTTCGCGGCCATACATGATTGCGTGAAACACCTGACCGTGGAGGCCGCGACAGGCGACATCGGCATTCTTCTGGCCGCGGTGAAAGGGCTGAAAACCAGCGAGCGGCGCAAAGCTGCGCTCTTGCGGCATATCTGGCGTCCGCGCCGCTTTCGCGCCTTGCTGGACCGATTTTCTGGTCGCACACCAGTGCCGTCTGCCCGCAAGGCATTGCTATCAGGTACCCGGTCTGGCGCGCCTATGATCGGGCTGCGCAGCGCTGCGGAAATCGCAGCCCGCATCGAAGCCTTGCGTGACGACGCGGAAGAAGGGCCCATCAGTGCGTATGAGATGGAAGCGATCGACACGCTTTTGACAGTGCGTGAAACACTGCCATTTGCTCTGGACCGCCTGAAAGACCTTACTGTCGACTTTCACAGCATTGCTGGCGCGGTCGAGACCTTTGCAAAACGGACAAGCGCACTCTTGGACGCAGGCATCGATATCGACGCGCTGATGTTCGAGGCGAGCTATGGTCGGACATCGCTGGAATACTATGACGGCTTTGTTTTTGGCTTTTCAGCGACCGAACGACCCGATCTGCCACTGGTCGCCACCGGCGGGCGCTATGATGCACTGACGCGGCGCCTTGGTATGGGCGCCGAGATACCCGCGGTTGGTGGCGTTCTGCGGCCCGACCTTATCGCGATGCTGGAGGCCTCATGATCAAGCTTGGGGTACCGTCCAAGGGTCGTTTGATGGAAAAGACCTTTGACTGGTTTGCAAAGCGCGGCATCGCCCTGTCACGCTCTGGTTCTGACCGGGAATATGCCGGGCATGTGGATGGGGTGGATGGCGTCGCGCTTGTCCTACTAAGCGCCGGTGAGATCCCGCGCGAATTGGGCACTGGCCGGATCGATCTCGGCGTGACGGGCACAGATCTATTGCACGAGCGACTGCCGTTATGGGAGCGACAGGTGGAGCCGCTGGCCCAGCTTGGCTTTGGCCGCGCCGATCTGGTTATCGCGGTGCCGATGGTTTGGGACGACGTCGACAGCACAGATGATCTTGACGCCGTCGCGGCCGCTTTCCGGGCGAGACATGGTATGCGACTGAGGGTGGCCACGAAGTATCATCGATTGGTGCGCGAGTTTCTGCGGGACGCGGGGGTGGCCGATTATGCGATTGTTGATAGTCAGGGCGCGACCGAAGGGACCGTGGCAAACGAAACTGCGGAGGTGATTGCCGACATCACCTCCAGCGGTGAGACATTGCGGGCCAATCACCTAAAGATCCTCAGCGACGGTCTGATCCTGCAATCCCAGGCCACGCTGTGGCGAAGCCGCGTGGCCAGCGGTGATCGGGCTGTCCTGGCTGGTTTTCTGGGGCATATTGGTATTTGATCTGCTAAAGGCGACTGCGCCGCAACGTGATCTGACCCGCATTTGGGTGCGTCTGCCAGCTTTTATGTCAATGCCGTGTTTTCCAGCTATGTTCTGGATGTGATCGGGCGAATCCTCCGGCTGGACATTGTGACCCAGAGAAGCCTCACAGAACGCCAATTTCCGCCAACGCACGATTCAGTTCGGTCGGCAGAGGATCTTCATGTTCACGATGCTTCGGCAAATCCGGTGGGGCATCTTCGGGCTTCAGGTAGCGCCATCCCTGAAAGGGCCGCTTCGGCGCGGACTGGGTGCGGATCAGTTCCGCATCCAGCACGATTCCGCAGCGCCGGATGCCGTCTTCACCTATGATCTCGCGAAAACCAGAGATCTTCTGGCGAACTTGAATGATCCCTTGAACCACCCAGTAGATTGACCCGCCCAGCAGCAATTCCGCATCCCGTTTCGGCCACATGCGTGTGAGGTGGTAATAAGCACCGTCCGATATCTGCTTGGATCTGTGGCGTTGCCAGTTTGCGATGTCTTCCACGCTGTCGCTTCCGACCGACAATTTCACAAGATGTATCGTGGATTGATTCTGGCTGCTCATGGCGTATATTGTAGCTTCTTTCGCCTTGGCCTCAATGGCTGGTATCTTCTCCACAGTTTTTTGTGGATAACTCAACAGGAGGCATCCTGCCCGTGTCTGCTTTCGCTGCTCCCGTTGCCGAACAAATCTGGGACATGAAGTATCGCTTCAAGAGGCCTGATGGTCAGCCAATTGATCTGACGGTAGAAGACACATGGCGACGTATCGCGCGGGATCTGGCAGCCGTCGAAGAGGATCCCGCTCATTGGCAAAACCGCTTCTATGAAGCGCTGGAGGATTTTAAGTATCTCCCGGCGGGCAGGATCACGGCGGGCGCTGGCACGGCGCGGAAAGTCACGATGTTCAACTGTTTCGTGATGGGCACAATCCCCGACAGCATGGGCGGGATTTTCGATATGCTGAAAGAGGCAGCCCTGACCATGCAGCAGGGTGGCGGCATCGGCTATGATTTTTCTACGATCCGGCCAAGGGGGGCGGATGTAAAAGGCGTGGCGGCGGACGCTTCGGGGCCGCTTAGCTTCATGGATGTGTGGGACGCCATGTGCCGGACGATCATGTCGGCGGGGTCGCGGCGCGGAGCGATGATGGCAACCATGCGCTGCGATCATCCTGACATCCTGGACTTCATCGATGCAAAATCCGATGCGGCGCGCCTGCGTATGTTCAATATGTCCGTGTTGATTACCGATCCCTTCATGGAAGCGGTCAAGGTCGATGGCGCGTGGGATCTAATCTTTGACGGCAAGGTATACCACACTGTTGAAGCCCGAGATCTCTGGAACCGCATCATGCAGGCCACTTATGATTATGCGGAACCCGGCGTGATCTTCATCGATAGGATCAACGCCGCCAACAACCTGAGCTATTGCGAGACCATCGCGGCAACCAACCCCTGCGGGGAACAGCCCCTCCCCCCCTATGGCGCCTGTCTTCTGGGATCCATCAACCTCGCTCGGCTTGTTAAGGCGCCCTTCGAAAGTGACGCGCAACTGGATCAAGACAAGCTCGCCGAAATCGTGGCGACGGCAGTCCGGATGATGGACAACGTGGTTGACGCGTCAAAGTTTCCGTTGGATCAACAAGCGCAGGAAGCGCAGGCCAAGCGGCGCATCGGTCTGGGCGTCACCGGGCTGGCCGATGCGCTTTTAATGCTGGGACTGCGCTACGGCTCAGACGCGGCAGCCGCGCAGACTGAGGCGTGGCTCAAGGCGATTGCACGGGCCGCGTACATGGCTTCGGTCGACCTGGCAAAGGAGAAAGGTGCCTTCCCCCTGTTCGAGGCCGAGGCTTTTTTGTCCTCTGGCAGCATGCAAAATATGGATGATGACGTCAGAGAGGCCATTCGTACCCATGGCATCCGCAACGCCCTTTTGACCTCCATCGCACCAACTGGGACGATCAGCCTTTATGCGGGCAACGTGTCATCCGGGATCGAACCCGTCTTTGCCTACACATACACGCGCAAGATCCTGCAGAAAGACGGCAGCCGGACCGAAGAGGAAGTGGTCGACTATGCGGTGCAGATGTGGCGCGACTTGAAGGGTGATGCAGATTTGCCTGAGCATTTCGTGAACGCACAGACTCTTTCACCTGAAGGCCACGTGAAGATGCAAGCTGCGGCTCAGAAATGGGTCGATTCGAGCATATCGAAGACCATCAACTGCCCGGAAGATATCAGCTTTGAGGATTTCAAGGACGTTTACATGCAGGCATGGGATCAGGGCTGCAAAGGCTGCACAACCTATCGCCCCAACGCCGTAACGGGATCTGTCCTCTCGGTCAGCGAAACAACCGAGACCGAGCCGCAGATCGATACAGGCGCGGACGTTATCTACATGTCCGAACCATTGGATCGTCCCGAAGCGCTTGAAGGCAATACTTACAAGCTCAAATGGCCAGACAGCGAGCATGCGCTTTACATCACTATCAACGACCTGGTGATCGGTCAGCAGCGGCGCCCCTTCGAGGTCTTCATTAACTCCAAGAATATGGAGCATTTCGCATGGACCGTCGCGCTAACCCGTATGATCTCTGCCGTGTTTCGGCGGGGCGGAGACGTGTCATTTGTCGTCGAGGAACTCAAAGCCGTCTTTGACCCACGGGGCGGAGCCTGGATGCAGGGCAAATACATCCCCTCCATCCTGGCTGCTATCGGCGGTGTGATCGAGCAGCACATGATCCGTATAGGCTTTATCGCAGGGGAAGGCATGGGGCTGAAGTCAGACCCCCAAGCACAGGTCGTCGGACTCGAAGGCGGACGCGGACAAGCATGCAGCAGTTGCGGACAATACGAACTCCGGATGATCGAAGGATGTATGACCTGCGGGAATTGCGGCCACTCAAAATGTAGTTAGCCACCCAAACATGTAACATTTCGATGTGGTGTGTCACGAGACATGACCTAAACGGGGACTGTTGCATTAATTGCCTTGAGGCAGGGTGATGCGGGGACATGCCGTTGA
>ERZ1740063.48-NODE-48-length-20208-cov-6.982385_pt1 | contig 20208 bp, 12 predicted proteins | sample MGYA00581740_ERZ1740063 | MGnify/ENA primary metagenome ERZ1740063 (study PRJEB43018, sample SAMN04849236) | marine metagenome | isolation source: floating plastic debris | place: Pacific Ocean | collected 2008-08-27 | study: EMG produced TPA metagenomics assembly... | reverse complement strand
AGTCCGACAGGGAAAAGGAAAGCCGCGCCCAGAAACCAATCTATGCAACAGAGTCCATAGACGCCATACATCCTGATCAGCATCGCGGTCTCAAGCGCGATGGCGAAACAAACAAAGGCAATCGCCTTTGGATCGGGCGGACTTGATGGCGGCGTGCCGATCAACGGCCCCCTATGCTCACTAGGCCGATCCTTATCATTGGGGTTCAGCAGTTTTGGTTTTCCGCGCAAATCTCGACTCCTTCGTGTCCATTGGTTTGAGCGCAAACAAATGCGCTAGAGTACAAAGGTGTCAGAGAAGAGCCGGGACTGGACTCACCCGGGTCGGATCGGATGCAGACTTATTCTCGGCCGTCGGAAGGAAAAGGCTCGGACAAACGAAAAACGAACTCGCCGCCAGCAGGTTGCGTTTGTTCGACCGAACATCACGGCACACCACTCGCAGGTATCCAGAGTTTTGAGCGGTAGGACGTACCGCAAGATGTGTGTTGTACTACAACACATCTTGGCAAGGGGTCCCGCTGCGCGCCCCCGTTGCATCCCCCCGGCTATGTGGCACCTCCAGGGCATATGAGCCCATGCAGCCGCCACCATGGGAGACTTCGCTCTCCCCTGCACCCCATCGACTAGGGAGCATTCTGCGCCCCAAGACCCCCGACAATGTCATTGAGATCATCCCATGAAGGCCACGTTATGCGGACGGTGTCATCGGGACCAGAGCGTGCGCGCATATGGCTCGCATCACAGCCCGGCGCGCTTGGCCATGCCGCTGCGGATCGAGGCGACCAAAGCTTCGGGAAACCCACCCGGCAATTCATCCTCAACGTCCGCCCACGCGCCTTCAAACCGCCCGGAGATTTCATCCATCAGCTTTTGGACACTGTCCTTTGGCAATCCGGCTTTGGCGGCTGTCTGCTCGAAATGACGCAAAACCATTTTGTGCAGGCGGTAGTGACGAATATCGCCAACGCACAACGCCATCTTCACGCGCTGATATTGAAGCTGCCCGGCATCGATGGCTGGCTGCACCGATATGACATCATAGAACGGTGTAAGCTGGAAACGCCCGCCGGGTCGCAAGCCAATGCTATAGTTTTTAGCGTGGCCATCCGGCGCTGCCAAAAGCGAGAACAAGAGCTGCGCTTTTAGGAAAGCCAGCCTGTCTTCTTCTGGTGTATCGCTGGCCTTCAACAGATCGAGCATAGGCAGGATACCGGGACCGCCTTCGTTCTCGTACTTCTGTGTTGGCGGGACACCGAGTGCCTGACAGAAATCCTCCTGGGGCAAGCGCAAGAGGCGTCCATCTTTGGCGTGGCGGCGATCAAACCGCTCAACCACAAGCACCTTACGCTCCCCGAAATCCGCGATTTCTGTGTCTGCGACAGGCAGCCCGAACGCAGCCAGGATGCGCAGGCATAGATGCTCATTCTCAACCGAGTTTGATAGATCAATGCCGATGGGCAGCGTGCCGATCTGCGGTTTCAGAATATGCGTGGTCGGCGTGGTGCCATGTGGACGCATCCACCTCTCGTTACACCAGAGCAGCGCTGTCTTCTCCTGCGCGCCCGCGACTGAAATCCTGAAATCCTCATCCTCGCCAAGACCGAGCGGTGCGCTGGCCAGATTGGCGATTAGCGAAGCTGCCTCATCCGGGCTCAAAGCATCCCCGGTGAGCGCATCCAGAGCGTGCGGCTCCTCACCTTCGGGCAGGAACTGCAGGGCTCCTACGCAGTCACGCCCCACCACAGAGAGCAAGCTAAACGCATCTACTCCCTGCGCGCCGCGCTTTTCCGCAACGCGACGGCGGATGTCATCGGTATCTGGCAGCAAGTTGTCGAACACAGCCATCACAGGTGCGCCGATATAGCGGTCCTCCCGCAGAGGCAGGGATAGCGATACGGGCATCGCGCTCGACCAGTCGAGCCAGTCTTTCCCGTAGGCAAAGTCGATAGCGCCGCTGCTTTGCTTACGCAGCGTGCCGACATGCCGTGTATTCAGAAACACCTCTAGCGGCGCGTAAGCCTTGGGACGCCCCATCAGAAGATATCCTCAATATCATCTGCATCGCCCTTGCTGCGCTCGCGCACAACAAGCTCCAGCCCCAGCCCAGCCAGAACATCGCAGATGCTCTCGATCCGGGTTGCCGGGTTGCCATTCTCGATCTTAGACAGCGTCTCTTGCCGGAGCCCGGCCTTGCTGCCAAGCTCACCTTGCGAGAGATCGCGGCCTCGCCGTACACGGCGGATGATCTCACCGATCTGTTTTGGGGTGCGTGCGATATAGTCCATATGATGCGCCTTTTTTCTTCATTATGACGATTGACGCATATTTTGTCAATATCGTACTTGACACATAAAATATGGATATGTCGTTTGGCGCATAGACGTGTGATATGTCGTCTGGCGCATGCCAGTTGAGACCGCGCTCTAATCGATCAACAAAGAGCCCAAATGTTGTGGAGCAGAGCGGTACCAGCACTACGAAACGGGTTGCATCTGCGCTACGGTACAAAAATGGAACATTCGGCACCAAACTCACGCACCAAGCCTTTCCTCTCCAAGGCCACTCCGGGAGACGACGCCTATGCGTTTTGGCCAGCGCTAAGGCTTAAGGCTTAAGGCTGAAGGCTGAAGGCTGAAGGCTGAAGGATATTCAGTCTTCGGGGAAAGTCTTGGCTTGCCGCCGGCAGATGGTTGGCAGTTGAAGATCAAAGGTGCAATCGTAAAATGAACGCGTCTACAACACAGACTACTCCTTTGACAGAGAAAGGCGCTCTTGCTGATTTGGTAAGTTGGGCTGAGAAGCGTCCTGCATGGCAGAAGGACGCGCTCCGTCATCTGGTCACGGGTGAAGTGCTCGATGATCAAGCCATCGGCGAACTTGTGCAGATTTGCCTCGACCCCAAACGCGCCCATGAGCCAATCTCGCAATCACATATTGTAACCGAAACCAGTGCCGCCGAGCCGATCTCGTTGGTTCCGATCGACTCTGTTGCATAGATTGGTTTCTGGGCGCGGCTTTCCTTTTCCCTGTCGGATTTATTGCACAGCTTCGGTGACAGGTATGCCGAGCGATGTGTGTCCGTTCAGTACGGCGATGCGGACCTGGCGTTCAGCGACCTGGAGTTCAGCGACTTGGCGGTCGCAGTCCCGCGCCATGCCCCGCCCGGCAACACATTCGTAGAATGTGTGAGAGGAGGGCACTGACCCAACAACGTCACACAGTGCATCTTTGTCTCGACGCGGCTTCGGCGGTGGTATCCGCGCCATCGTGGCCAGAGGGCATGACCGAGGTGTTTCGATGCCCGCAGTGCTTCGTTTCGCGCGACCGCGCCGGCGGTGACGGTCTTGCACGCTTTGGCGTTCTTGCGGGGCGGGATGACGGCGTGGGCGCCGCGGTCAGCGATGGCATCGTGGCATTTGCGGGGTGAAGGGCGTCCCGGAATTGATCCAGTGGATCAATTCAGCCCTGAACGGGCGAGGCCCCGGGGCGTAGGCTCCGTCGTAGGCGCGGCAGGTCTTGTACATATGACCGCCTCGTTTTTTGTTTACCATGTGCTTCAACACAAAGTGTAGCTGTCTTCACGTTCCTCCCCCAATAGCAGATGTAGAGCATTGTGGCTGCTGCTAGTAGTCAACTATCTACACCAAACGGACAAACTGGTTGTAATACCTCGCTCTGACATCGAAAACGCCGATTGTGGGGATAGTGGAACACAGGGGTTGGAAAGGGGTTGGAAGCCACTTTGGTAGGGGTCGGAAGTGGGGGACGGAAGAGGGTCGGAAGGTCGATCATTGGCCTGCCTCCATCAGAAAAGACCGGCGTTTTGATGGCGGATCGTCCTGCTCAGCCTTGATCTTTCCAGCAGCCAAAAGGCCCTCCATTGCAGACCTCAGGGCCCGCTTTGTCATGCCCTCAGACTGAGGGTGCTCAGCGAAGACCTTGGGTGCGTATGTCGTTCCACCAGTGTGGTTCACCTGCCGTCCTTGCGCGGTGATTTCGGCCAACAGCTTCATCAATACACGTTGAGCTTTTGCGCCCGCCGCAAGCTTGCCAAGACCCTGTTCGGAGGCCTCAGCAACGAAGACACCAGCCTGCCATTTCATATGGGTCTCTTCGCCGATGCGACCGTAGTTGGCCTTCATGGTGGTCATCACGCGGCGATCAGGATCAGCTTCAAAGCCGTTGTCGGTGATCCGGGATAGATAGAGACGCGACCGAACCGAGTTGTTCCAAGCCGTAGATCCAGAGGAACCCGTTCCGCTGGACAAACCGGTAAGAGACGGGATGACCCAGCAGAAGAACAGCGCAGTTTCGTTTCAGGGCAAGGCCAAGTAGGATGCCTATGAACTGCCGAACCTTCGCGCGATCATACTCATTGGCTGGATAAACGTCAGCCAACGTGCCGAAAACGATTAAAGTTGGGTTCGCATCAGCAGCGCGCGCATCCAGTTCTTTGAATAGCTCGGATTGCATGAGCGCCATTTGGCTATCCACGGCCAGCAACGCATCCTCGCCTGCGACGGAACGGAGGGTGAGGCCATGCAGATCGTCATATATGCGCCCATCTGCCTGCAGAATGTCATCCAGGCGGCGATGAAGCTCGTCGTCATCATCTTCGGCGCTCATGTAGATCACACGACCCCCAGAAACGGCCCTGCCGATCCAACCGCGCCCGGTGGCGACGCCAACGGCGAGCTGCAAGGACAACATGGCTTTTGCCGGTGCCGCCATCACCGGAGAACAACGTCACGGTCTTCTGCGGGATAAGTCCATGCACCAGCCATTCACGAGGTTTGACCTGTTGCCCCTTGAGTGTGGCCGCGCAATAGAAGCGGGACCGCTCGCCGGTATCAGCCCGTTCATCAGGAGGAATGCGATGTTCTGCCCGGTGCGCCTCATCGGAGGCGTCCATTTGGGAGAAGACGTTCAAGCCGCAGCCCTCCCTTGCACATAGTCAAGAAAGGCCGCCTGGCCGAATCGCCGCGACACGGATCATTCTCGAAAAAAACTCAGCGCCTGCACAATACTAGCCCTCACGTGTTGACCTAGTAAGTCCAACGGCGCGTCAGCGGAAAATTGCTAGGGCCTACGTTGATGACGAAGACCGAAGCGCTGGCGCTTTCAATGCTCAGCCGCCCTACGTTTCGAGCAATATGCTGATGTATGGCACGAAACTAGGCCTAGGTTTGCACCGGGAGGCGACACGACGGATCCTTGGCACAAGTGGGTGCATTTCAGTGTGTGGTACACAAACGCCAATGCGCTCATGGATGAGGTGCCACAAGGCTTTCTACACCTGCTACCAGCGCCTCATACACCAAGGCAGGGTAAGCTGAATGCGGGAGACATTTTTACGTTTCCAAGTGGTCAAGCAACAGATAGGGAGATGACTGCTCATTGGGATGCGTTTGGCGAAGCGTTCATCTACTTTCTCACCGTCGGCGAACGGTTGGCTTTTTACATCGACTTCGACGCCATCGCCCCGGATCTGGCGGTGAACTACACCGAAACAGAGATAGTCCCCGGAAACGTCTCATTTATCGGTGCGCCTGACGGCGCGCACAATCACCCCTCCAGGACGACGAGATCCCTCCGAGCGCCACGATCAGCTTCGCTCGCATCCGGCCGACTTCCTCAATGCCTACAAATAAGCCCGTCGCTTGAAAACACTCACCGGCCCAACGCCCTACGAATACACCTGCAAAATATCGACCTCAGAGCCACATAGACTCATTGTGAACCCGATCCACCAAATCACAGAAATGAACATATAGGCTGGCTTGCGCCAAGCTATGTTATATTATTCAGCGGCCATAGTTGCGGATTGTTCGTTGACCTCACCGTATCCCTTAGGAATTGGAAGATCGGGCAAACCATAAGCGCGCTTTTGCAACGCGCGCCCTATGACGACACGGCTGATCTCCGTTGTGCCGTCGACGATCCTCAGCATCTGGGCGAGGCGGGACAGGCGGTCTAGACCGTAGGGCTGCAGCAAACCCATGCCACCCAGAACCTGCGTACACGTGTTCGCGGCTTTCACAGCGGCATCGGGGACAAAGCGCTTGGCATGCGCCGCCATAAGCGGGCCTTCCGGTGTGCCAAGCGCCTCTGCCGCCTTTCGATAAAGCAGTTTTGACACCTCAAGATCGGTTGCCACTTCACCCAGCATCCATTGGATACCATCCAATTCGAGGTTCTTTCCGCCGAACATCTTACGGTTCTTCGAATAAGACAGTGCGGTATCAAGAGCTGCCTGCATCAAGCCGCAGCAGCCCGATGCGATTGAGACGCGCGCGATATCAATGGCCATCAGCGAGCCTTGCAAGCCTTGGCTGATCGGCAGGATGATGTTGTCTTCGCTGACTCTCACTTCATCGAGATACATCTCGGACATAGGCAGAAAGTTGTAAGACGGTGTGTCATAGAGCGGGCCAAAGCTGATCCCTGGCGCATCTGCGGGGATCGCAATCATTGCCATGTCTTTGTGGCCAGGGGCATCGCTGGTTTTGACAACGGTGAAATAGATGTCTGCCTCGTTCGCCAAGCTAACCCAAGCTTTGGCCCCGCTGATCGTCCAAGTGCCGTCACCATTAATGGTGGCGCGCGTATACATCTTCACGGGGTCGGAGCCGGACTGCGGCTCTGTCAGGGCAAAGTTTGCAAGCTTCCGGCCCGAGGTCAGATCGCGGGCCCATTTCTCATTGAAAGCATCGGTTCCGTATCCGCAGCCTGCGAAAGTACAGATGTTATGCATCGACAAGGCGAAGGCGTAGGCCCCGTCGCCGAAACCCAGCTGTTCATAGACCTGAATGCCCTGGGAAAGCGGCAAGCCTTGCCCACCCCAATCCTCAGATGCATATATCCCGGTCAACCCTGCCGCGCCCGCCTTATCAGACGCCGCACGTGGCCATGCCCCCTCGGCGTTCCAAGCACCCACATTGGGTGCGATAACGTTGCAAGCGTGATCTCGGGCCACGGCGAGTATGGTTTCGAGTTTGTCCGACATGGGCTTGGTCCTTTGGTTTGCGCGTACATCTCCGATCTTGCCAACAGAAATTGGCAATTGACGATGCACCGCCTGCGGAATTTCGACTTACTAGATGATTAGCGCTTTAATCGCGCCCTAGCCATCTCGCCCAATGACAGCCGATTGTCCAAAAGTGACAAAGTCAGACGGAGATCCGGTTCCTGCGTCGGTATGAGTTCGGGGTCGCGCCGGTCCATCTCTGGAACGCCTTGTGGAAGCTTGCGGCAGAGGCAAACCCGACATCCTGCGCGATCGCTTCAATACTTTTTTCTCCCACTTGCAGGCGCCGGATCGCGATGTCCCGGCGCAGCGCGTCCTTGATGGACTGGAAGGACGTACCATCAGCCTCAAGCCTGCGGATCAGCGTCCTGGGCGTCATGTGAAGCGCTTCGGCCGCCCCGACCAGGTGCGCGTCTTCCCAGGTTGATTGGCTGAGATACGCGCGCACGCGCAAAGATTGGGTATGTTCTTGTGACCGCGTGAAGATCCAGTCGCGCGGTGCATTTTCAAGGAAGCGGTCAAGATCGTTCGTGCTGCGTATCTGAACTGGCCCTAAGGCAGCGGTCTCGAAATGGATAGCGGTAGCATTTGCGGAAAAACCAACAGAGGCGGGAAAGATGAGCGCGTAGTCTTCATCGAAAGAGGGGCGCTCAAAAACGAAATCCACGGCTCTCAACGGGACTTCGTGGCGCGCGAGCCAAGACAACAGCCCATGTGCCAGCTTGAGGATCAGCATATGTCCGAAACGCTGCGGCGGGCAGTTATTCTGAGGGATCAGCCTGAGCGTTATGGTATCTTCGGTTTCGATCAGCTCGAACTGGTGGTCGTCCAAAAGCAGGTTCCAGAATGTCGAAAACCGGTATAGTGCCGAGGGCAGTGACGTCGACTCGCGGATTGAGGTCAGCAGATGCTGCAAGGCGCGAGATCGGATGGGGCGCGACCAAAGCCCCATCATCTCGTCCCCTGTCTCGACCGCGGCCAATTGATACAGGCACACGATCTGATCCAATGTCACGCGCCCATGGGGCGTGCCATGGACAATTGGCAGATCGGATCTTTGGAGCAAGTATGCGTAGTGGTCTTCCGCACAGAGCTGCTTGAGAGCCAAAAGCCAATCCTGGATGAATTGGCTGGACACAGTCGAATAAAGTGCTGCCGGTTCGCTTCTCATTCTTTGTCGAGACTACAAGCGAAAATCGCAGGCTAGAAGACAACAAAATGTGCGCAGCCCAAATACATGGAGTGGTTGGTCTCACAAATGACTTCTGACATGTCGTTGGAAATCGCGCTGACACGTCTGGCCTACCGATCGGCCTGCCCGTGGTGGTTTTCTCTGAGTTTCGTGCGCACCTTGCGCTTATCGCTAACAAAGTCCAACCGAACCGTTTAGGCCGTCGGACTTTTTCGGTAGACTACTCCTTTAAGTGCCTCTTCCAGTCGCGAAAGCCATGCGGCGGCCCGGCGTTAGCCCTCGATAGAAGCTTGAGCTTGGCGTTTCAAACGCCGTCTTGTGTGTAAAGCTTACCGACGCCTCAAATTCGCGCCAGCGCCCGAAGGCCCTGCAAGCGCCGATGGCTTCTGCCATCGCGATCAAGATCATCGGACCGATACCGGGAATCGTAGCAGCATTGACGCGGTTACCTTCGGTGCGACCAGTCTGCAGCTTCTCCCTCCAGAGTGTATCAACCCGTTCATCGAGCCAAAACCATCCGTATGAAGCCCGATCGGGAAGGAGCGCATTCACCCAATATCTCGTCTTTGCTGTCCTCCAAGGTCATTTCAAACGGGCTCGTCTGAGTTCGCACATCTTTGCGCACCCCTGATGCTCTGCTCTTTATCGCCAAGAGTTCGCGTCTCACCTTCTATCCTTAGAGTCTAAGATGAAACGGAGACCTCCCATTGCTTTACGAGCCCAAAGCGACCCGAAGACGCGGACGAGATCACTTCGACGCCAAGCGCCCACGCTTGATGTTCTTGCGGTCTCCACGCTACCGCTCAACACCAAAACCCAACCGTAAGACTACAGATCAAACCGGCCCTGGTCGCGGGGGAAAGTCAGCAAGACCGCCAAGTGACTCAAAAATTGCGCAATGCCAGATGGACTTGCTGGATTTAGAGTAACGGCCCCAAGGGGGGTGATCGCCACTTCACCGCCTGTTTGCGGAATGGCGTTGTACGCATGTTGTCAGGCCCGCAAATTTCCTAAGGGGAAGGTACTTGGATCAACATGCTAAAGCAGATTGAAGCCGATCTCGTCTGAGATGACTACGATCGCCGGAAGTGCCCCCCCATCCACAAGCGCCCACAGGATCTGACCCGTGGGCCGGTATATTACGAACGCCTCATCTATGGCCGCATTGCCAGCCCCAGCCGTATTGGCGAAATTCACTTGGAACTGATCGGGCCGGGCACTGCCACCAAATACCAAACGGTCGCCTTGCGCGGGCTGGAAGTCCTGGATCCAGTCAGAACCGTGACCCTCTACGCCTACGTGGTAGAAGCGGTCGGCTCCACCCCCTCCGTTTACGCGATCGAAGCCAAATCCCCCGTTGATGAAGTCATTTCCAGCCCCGCCAAAGATCTGATCGGACCAAGCGCCGCCCGCGATCAGATCATCGCCGTCCTGGCCGATGATCTCATCCACGCCGAACCCACCGGTCAGGGTATCGGCACCTTCGCCGCCATAGACCAGATCATTGCCATGTCCGCCGTCAACGCTGTCGTTCCCCGAACCAGCAAAAATGACATCGCGCAGATCCGCATCCGTCGCACCTCCCACGATCGTATCATTGTCGGCGCCACCGTTCAGAGTATCTCTTCCGTCGTCTCCCTCCAGCAGGTCTGCCCCACCTGCGCCGACCAGTCGGTCATCGCCTATCCCGCCCTTGATCTTGTCGGCCGATAGCCCCCCAAACACGATCGTCGTACTGGTCCCACCGACAAAATTCTCGATGCTCGAAAATGTCCCCGAATAGCTGCGGGTGACATCAAGAAAGGCCACTTCGAAGGCCGCCGCTTCCAAAGATTGCGGAGCGGGGAGCGTGCGGGTCGTGTCATTGACCGAATTCGAGAAGATCGGATCGGCCTCGAGCACCCCGAGTGGGGTCAATGCCTGACCTTGATAGCTGCGCTGCCCTTCGGTTCCATCGTTGGCCCAGACGGGTTTCTGTTCGATGACCGAGGCAACAAAGCTGTTAGAGGCAAGATCGATTTCGACCACGCCTGCAATATTACCAAGATCCAGCGTATCATCGCCCGTTCCGCCGGGCAGCGTTGCGTTGCCTGGACCCAGTACGAAAATATCATTGCCAGCACCGCCATCGGCGAAGTCATTGCCTTCGCCCAAGGTCAGGATATCGGCACCATCAAGGCCCTCAAGGAGATCGTTGCCCAATCCGCCTGTCAGCGCGTTGTCACCGCCTGAGCCGACAATTGTGTCATTACCCGCGCCGCCTATTGCGTTTTCGATACCGTCCAGCCGGTCGCTGCCCGCGCCGCCAGAGGCAGCGCCCAGTGATAGGTTGATGATGAGATTGCCAAAACCCTCCGCAATAGGCTCGCCGCGATCTCCACCCGGATAGGCGTAGATGTATGACGCCGTGTCTCGTCCACTGCCCCCAATGAGGGTGTCGTTACCCAGACCGCCATGCAGCAGGTCATCGCCCGATCCGCCATCGATTGAGTCGTTTCCCGGCCCACCGAACAGGGCGTCGTTGCCACCATTGCCACGCAGGGTGTCGTTGCCCCCACGCCCTGATATCTGTTCGTCCCAGTCGGACCCGGTGACGATGTCCCGCTCTCCATCCTCGCCAAGGACTTCTTCGAAGTTCGAAATCTCAGCCTCGACGCTGTTGAGGCTACCGGGCGTCGTGATGATCCCCGTCCTGAGGTTGATAAAAACATCCGTGCCGAACGTGTCGATGTTGAGAATGTCGTAGTCAGACCCGCCATCGAGCCGTCCGCCCATGCGCCCCACATCGAAAAAGTCGTTGCCAGCGCCGCCAAGGGCGATCACATCGTCCGACGAGGTAAGAATGCGGATTTCGTCATCGCCTATCCCGCCATCGAGATATCCGTCCTCGAAACTGAGCGAGAGAGTGTCGTTGCCGGCCTCGCCGAAAAACGCGACCTCGTAACTGCCCCCCCCAAACGCGCGGGCGTCAAGATCGTCATCGCCATCGCCCGCGCGCACGCTTACCTCGCCCGACATCTGTTGAACCGCGAATTCGTCACTTTCATCGCCGAGAATGAAAAGCTCTACAAATCCGATATTGCCTTGATAGGCGAGGCCACCCCGCCCAATGAACTGGCTGATCCCGGTGTCGCGATCAGTGGGCGTGTAACCTTCGGCGCGAACCCGGTCGTTTCCGTTTGGTGTGATTTCCCATCGCAGCGCGCCAAGGGCCGCCAGATTGACTGTGTCTTGGCCGTTGCCTCCGTCAATCGTTGCGTTTCCGCCCGTGGGCCGGAAGAGATCGTTACCATTGCCACCCAAAAGCTGAGAGGCGCCATTTGCGATAAGCGTGTCATTGCCTGCCGCACCGTTGAGGACGAAACGCCCATCGTCGTCAGGAGCCGCACCCACCAGCGTATCGTTTTGATCACTGCCCACGACGGATTCGACCCTCTGGAACCGATCCACCGCGAGTACCTGGGTGCCGTCATTGGAAAGCCTTTGCACGCGACCGTCCGCCGCAAAGACACGGATTGGCCCCGAGCCCGCAATATCTTCGATGTCGCGTGGCTGGTTGTTTGCATTCTCGATGTCTTTTACAGCCTGAAAGTCCCGGGCATAGACAAGCTGATCATAACCTTCGCCGCCGTCATATTGATCGGCTGCACTGCCCGGCTCTCCGGCGATAAGCATGTCGTTGCCTGCACCACCTTGCATCGTGTCGGCACCCGCCTCGCCGATCAGCGTGTCTCGACCGGCGTTGCCCATGATCAGATCGTTGCCTGCCCGGCCCAGGATCAGATCTTCACCACCCGCTCCGGCCAGCCTGTTGGCCCCGGATGTGCCTCGGATCTCGGTGTCGCGGTCGTCAACGAACGTGACGTTCTCGATACTGCTAAGCGTGTCGGCGCTGTCGCCGTCCCAGGTCGTGCCGCTGTCCAGAAATGCCGTTGAGAACGAATTGCCCGGGGCGGGGTTCTCTGCATATATCCAGGTGTCACTACCTGGCCCGCCAAGGACAGTATCCGCGCCGCGATAGGTGATAAAGGTATCGTTGCCTGCGCCACCCACAAGTGAATCCGCCCCGTCAGACGCGGTGAAGCGATCATCGCCGCCCAGCCCGCTGATGACGACGCCCGAGACTTGGGCAAAGAAGAAGTCGGCCTGCTCGGTACCTACAAACGGTGACGTATTGACCTGTCGCACCGCGTTTTCAAGCTGGTTCGCGGTTAGGCTGAAGTCCTTGAAGACGAATTCCTCAATATCGTCCGCTGTCTCATAGCCATCGACCCCGGACCCAAGGTGTTGGAAAACGTAAGGCCCGCCGCTTTCTTCGTAAGTGTAGAAGTAATCAGTGAAGTTTCCGGAAAAGATCAGCCTGTCATTGCCCGCCCCACCATTGACTGTGTCGGCACCGGGGCTGGCAAATATGACGTCATTGCCACCCAGAGCGTTGACCGTATCATCACCGTCACCCGGGTCCAGCACCTCGTCGAGGTTGCGACCCTGAAGCACTTCATTGCGCGCAACCTCAGCGCCATCAACGTCATCGGTTTCACCGATGCGAAGCCGACCAGATGCGTTGCTGTCAGCAGCGTCGAAGACATCAAAGCCGATATCGTCGAGGAAAGTCGATATATTGAGGTTCCAGCCCGGATCAAGGAAATCGTCCAGTTCGGCAAAGGCTGCTTCGAGATTGGCGAGATAAGGATCGAGCACATTGAGATCGGGCAGTGCGTTGTCGATCTCGTCCGCCACTCGCTCCAGCAGATCCCTGATCCCCAACGTGTCGAGCAGGAAGTCGATCACCGGCTCGACAGTCAACGCATAAAGAAGTCCCACCGCATCAAGCAGACCCTCGATCGGCTTTAGAGCCGAATAGGCCGATCGCAACGGGCTGGCAATAAAATCCAGATCGGCATTTATGGAACCAAAACTGGCCTCGACATCGAGGATCGGATCGATCAAGTCCGCTCGAAAAAGCGCCTTGAAACCGTCAACTTCCGCTTCGATCGCGTCGTAGAACGCGTTGATCTCATCCATCGCATCATTGATCGGCGCCACCGTTGCATCGGTCGCCACCGAGAGTGTATTGAGAGGCGCCCCAACGACATCGAAAACCAGGATCGTACCAGCTGCGCGATCTTCATACGTCTGCAGGCGCTCTTCGGTCTTGAAGAGGCCGATCTGGAAGTCTTCGAGCTTTTTCTCGGCTCTCTCCAATCTGTCTGGCCATGGTGAGGCCTCTATTCTGTCGGCGATCTCGTCCGCCTTGTCGCGGATGCGGATCGAAACTGTCTCCAAGCGATCAAGAACAACTTCAAATACTTTCGAGACCGCTTTCAGCGGCCCCACCTTTTCGGTGACCTTCAGATTGAACTGCAGTGCCCGGATCGTTGAGAGGAATTCGCTGGCCTCACGCTGGACGTCGCGCGGGGCTTCAAGCGCATCTTGCGCCAGCTCCACCAAGTCCTCCATGTCCGAAACCTCTCTCCGAAGATCGCGGACATTGATCCGCGTCTCTCTGAGATTGTCCTTGAATTCAACCAGTTCCGCTCCCGCAGCCATGCATTACCCCCCTTTTAAGAAATCGATCATGCGTCAAAATTGTTGTTCACCTGCGCCAGAGTCGGACTGGCGGGTGACCATCAGGAAATCAAATTTTCATTGTAGTCGAACAGGCGACCCAACACGCCCATCCGGTTTCTTAACTTTGCCCCCGCTCCCCAGGGCAATTGAATACGGACCCGTTTGGTGTAGCACAGTTCTGGACGGGTGGTCTGCTTTTCTTTTGAAAGCCCAAAAGTCACTGCGCGAGTACATCCGGTTCGGTAGATTTCCGGACGTTCATACGTTTGCACGCAGTCAATTCACAATTGCCTGGTTCAGGAGCCATTGATTTCCGAAGTGCTGTGTGCTTCAGGGCTCTAGAAGCGAACGGGGAAAGTGTCTGATCTTTTCTGGTTGAGCGATGTGTGGATGGCGCGCCTTTAGCCTTTATCTCCCAGGTGCCAAGGCCAGCAGCGCAGTGATGATCGACACGTGCTGAGTGGGATTGTCCTCATCAATCGCTGTGGCTTTCGATGCCGCTACGCACCCGTCCCCCGATAGTCTTCCTTTCAGCCATCGCCTTGGCCGTACGTGTAATCTACACCCTATAAGGCCTGGCGGTGACGGCGCGCACCCAGGTCGACGCTGACGGCGTTCTTTCCAATGCTGCTTAGGCCCACGTGCCAGAGCACATCCGATAAGACAACGAGCGGTTCAATGGCACGCTGCGCGGGGAGGTTTTCAATGCCGGCTGGTTCACGACCACCGAACAGGCACAGATCGCCAGCAATCAGAGGCTGAAGAAATACAATCACACCCGCCCACATCAAGCCCTCAACATGCACCCGCCCGTCCCGGAAACACTGTGAGAGAAAGCCGAAATCCATGGACAAGACATCCGGCGCTGCAAGCGGCCACTGCGGTTCCTTGCGATGGCAACACTAAAATGCCGGGTGGAGGGGCCGCATCGGAACGTAGAGAGCGGCAATCACTGACTTTTTATGCGTATCGGCTGGTATATGTCTTGAGATATTTCCGATTTAAGACAATTTACGCAGGCGAGCCGCGCCTGTATGGACAAGGCGGAACAAGCCAAAGTCTATAAGACTATTCCGGGAGGATAACGACCATGAAATTTGCTGCCTTCACCTTCGCCACAGCGCTGACTGCCACGTTAGCGCAAGCGGAAAGCCATCAGGACCGCACCGGATGGCCCGAAAGCTTTACCGTTGCGACGGCTTCCCAAGGTGGGACCTATTTCGCATACGGCTCCGGCTGGGCAAACCTTGTCGCCGAAGAACTTGGCCTGACCGGCGGAGGCGAAGTTACAGGCGGTCCGGGCCAGAACATGGCGCTTGTCCACACCGGTGACACGCAGTTCGGCATGACCACTATGGGTCCGGCTGCCGAGGCGATCGAGGGCGTCAGCCCTATTGCGCCCGGTCTGCAGATGACAAATGCCTGCGCAATGTTCCCGATGTATCAAACGCCGTTTTCGGTGACGGCGCTTTCATCTTCAGGCATCACCAGCATTTCTGAGATCCCCGACGGCGCGCGGATCGGATTTGGCCCTGCGGGTTCAACCTCCGACACCTATTTCCCACGCATGATGGAAGAGCTTGGCGTAAACTTCGAACGACGCAATGGTGGTTGGACTGACCTGGGCGGCCAATTGCAAGACGGTCTGCTGGATGTGATCGCCTTCGCAGCGGGCGTGCCCGTGCCTGCCGTAAGCCAGCTTGAAGTGCAAACCGAAGTGAACATTATCGAGTTCACGGAGGAAGAGCAGGCCAAGATCCTTGAAACCTTCCCCGTCGCAAATTTCAGTATCACGTCGGATACCTACACGACGCTTGAAGAAGATGCGCGGTCCGTTTCGATGTGGAACTTTGCTATCGCGAATTGTGAATTGCCTGACAGCTTCGTCAATGCGGTGGTCGATATTGTCATGTCGGACAATGATCGGATGGTGAACATCCACCGCGCGGCCCGTTCAACCGTGCCGGAGAACTGGGACAAGAATGCCGGTGTCCTTACTTGGCATCCCGGTGCGGCCGCATGGTTTGCCGAAAACGCGGGCGCTGATATCCCTGCGGATCAGATCTTTAGCAAGTGACAATCGAATTGGTCGAGGCCTCAGGAAACCTTTGGCCTCGGCTTTCCGGTGGTTTTGCTTTAGATGAGACCATTCGGGCGGGTCTTGCCAGACGCCCAAATTGTCCGGGGGCTGCCGCATGACAATCGACACGCAAAATGGTGGCCCCAATGGGGGTCCTGTCCTCGCTGAGGGCGTGGACGACGAACCCGTCGAAAGCAATCGAAGAGTCTTTACTGGGCGTACCTACCTTGCCATAGCGGCATTCTCCGCCATTTATGCGGTTTTCCACATGGCTGCGCTAAATGGCTGGTCGATCCGGGGCTGGACAGGCATAGACATACCAGCACTGCCGGTCTTTCCGATGGAGACTTGGAATTTCCGGATCGTTCATGTCGCCGGGGCTCTTATCCTGGGATTTCTCCTCTTTTCTGCGCGTGGCTTTCCCAAGGATGAAGTGCGCCGTCGACATCCGCTCGATGTGCTGGCCTATATTGCTTTGCTGCCAGCGCTTTACGCTTGCTACACCGCTTTGACATTCGTTGTGCAGATTGCCGGTGGCAAGATGTGGAACGGGATAGACGAAGGGATCAGGACAGCTGAAACGTATCACTACGGTTATCCTCTGATAACTGCGGTATCCCTTGGCATAGGGATCAGTTGGCTCCGCCCACGTCAAAGGGCACTCATCTCGCCTGCTGATCTTGTTTTGTGCGTCTGCGCTGTCGGTGTAGCGATCTACCTGGTTGCGATCTTTGGCACGCTGATGCGCAACGCCACGGGCACGCCCTTCGCGCCCATCGGGATGAGCCTTGCGGCCCTTGCAGGCACCGCCCTCATCATGGAACTGACGCGGCGGGTTGCGGGCCTTGCGCTTGTCATTATCGCAGGTGTGTTCCTGCTTTATGTGTTTGTCGGGGATCTGTTGCCGGGCTTTTTAAACGCACCCGATATCCGTTGGGAACGCTTTTTTAGCCAAGTCTACACCGATGCTGGCATCCTTGGGCCTACGACAGCCGTATCATCCACATACATCATCCTTTTCATTATTTTTGCGGCCTTCCTTCAGGCTTCGAAAGTGGGGGATTACTTCGTCAACTTTGCCTTCGCGGTTGCAGGCCGTGCGCGCGGTGGTCCGGCCAAGGTCGCAATATTTGCCTCGGGCCTGATGGGTATGATCAACGGCACCTCGGCCGGCAACGTGGTTGCCACCGGTTCCCTGACGATCCCGCTGATGAAGAAGGTGGGATACCGGCCTAGAACGGCGGGTGCCGTCGAGGCCGCGGCCTCCACCGGGGGGCAGATCATGCCTCCGATCATGGGAGCGGGGGCCTTTATAATGGCCGAGATAACGGGGTTGCCCTACACGGATATCGCCATCGCAGCGATCATTCCTGCCGTGCTCTATTTTGTCTCGATTTACTTCATGGTGGATTTCGAGGCGGCAAAGCTGGGCATGCGCGGCATGCGCGAGGACGAGCTGCCGAAGTTCCGGGACATGGTGCGTCAGGTCTTTCTGTTCCTGCCGATAATCATCCTGATCGTAGCCTTGTTCATGGGCTATTCGGTCATCCGGGCAGGCACGCTTGCGACCGCAGCCGCAGCCGTTGTGAGCTGGTTCACACCTTACCGCATGGGTTTACCCTCTGTGGTCAAGGCGTTCGAGCTTGCGGGCATCATGTCGATCCAGATCATCGCCGTTTGCGCCTGCGCTGGCATCATCGTCGGCGTGATCTCTCTAACCGGCGTAGGTGCGCGGTTCTCGTCCGTACTGCTTAGCATCGCTGATGCCAATCAGCTTTTGGCACTGTTCTTTGCCATGTGTATCTCGATCCTTTTAGGGATGGGGATGCCGACGACTGCCGCCTACGCTGTCGCGGCCTCCGTTGTAGCGCCCGGCCTCATCCAATTGGGCATTCCGATGCTGACCGCACATTTCTTCGTCTTTTACTTCGCGGTGGTGTCGGCCATTACCCCACCGGTGGCCTTGGCGAGCTATGCGGCGGCGGGCATTTCCGGTTCAAACCCAATGGGCACCTCGATCGCATCGTTCAAAGTTGGCATATCCGCCTTCATCGTGCCGTTTATGTTCTTCTACAACAGCGCCATTCTCATGGATGGCACTTTTTTTGAAATCATGCGGGCTGGTGCAACAGCAATCTTCGGGGTTTTTTTGCTGTCCTCTGGCGTTCAGGGGTGGTGGGTCGGCAAGAACGCTGGGCTTCTTGTCCGATCCGGTTTGATCGTCGTGGCGCTTTTTATGATTGAAGGCGGCCTAATCTCGGATCTGATCGGGGTTGGTGGCGCGGCGGCGCTATACTTCGTTGCGAAGATGACCGGGCAAAGGGCAATGACTTGAGGGCTGCCCGCTGCCACTGATATCAGACTTCCACTGGCCTTGCGCCCTGAATTCGGAATGATGCCGACGCGCAATGCAGAACCGTTTGCCACTTTCCTTGACCGGCAGGATGCCCGTATCCAGAGCGGTCAGAAAACCTTCTCCGGCTTGTGGGTTGTAGGGTTGATTGATCGGGGCGTTACAGCCTGTGTAAGGTCTTATTGAACCGCACTTGATCTTTGGTCCCGGTCCCAATCATCGTCCAGATTGTCAGTCACATCTCGATTGGGCGGAAACAGGGCAATACCCAAATCATATTGATGGTCCGATACAAAAGCCTACAAATGCGGGCCCGAGCATTGATCAAGCGATCTTGCTGTGAATGGTGCAGCCCGCCGCTGATAAGGCAATATTTGTCAACTCGGTGATCATCCTGTTCGAGGCCAAAAAGGTTACAGATGGATCAACGTCACATTCATCTGGGGCCGCGGATTACTCATCTGGCAGTTCGGGGGCTTTGCCGACATAGTGCTTGATCAATGGACGGGGCACTTCGCTACCGTCATACATGAATGGCAGAACGCCCTTAAGCCCGGCCTTGCCGCGCATGTCTTCGATATCCTTGTCGGACTTCGTCACCCGCTGCGACATCCGGCGACCCCATTGTGCCAGATACTCATAGAGACGGCTGATTTCGGCAGTATGCGCGTCCGTCTTGCCCAGATCGATGAATTCGTCTGGGTCCGTCTCAAGATCAAACAGCATCGGGCGGAAACCACCTTCGGCATGTATCATCTTCCAGCGCCCATCGAACACCATGAATAGACGACAATCGCGTGGCGTGAGGCCAAGATCCTCGCATAGTGGCGTGCCGGAGTAGTCGAATTCGCTAATTAGGAACATGCGCCAGTCTGGCGTTTCGTCATCAAGCCAGGGCTGAAGGGAACGACCTTCGATGATGTGCGTCGGCACTTCTCCTCCAGCAGCCTCCACGAAAGTCGCCGCCAGATCGAGGCTTTCAACAAGGGCATCGCAGGTCTTACCGCGCGTCGCGTTCGCCCGTCTGCGCGGGTCATAGATGATCATCGGCACCTTGGCCGATTGGTCGTGGAACAGGGATTTTTCGCCCATCCAGTGGTCGCCCAGGTAATCTCCGTGATCGGAGGTCAGAACGATCATGGTGTCCCTGATGGCCCGTGTGTGTTCCAGATAGTCGATGATGCGGCCCAGATGATCGTCACACTGCTTGATGAGGCCCATGTAAGCTGGAATGACTTTTTCCCGAACGTCGTCACGCTGGAATTGCTTGCCCACAAGACTGTTCATATAGCCGTTATAGACCGGGTGTGCGTCTTCACATTCGATCGCGTCGCGGCAGGGTGGCGGGACCTGATTTGGCCCGAACATGTTGTGATAGGGCGCCGGGACGATGTAGGGCCAGTGCGGTTTGATATAGCTCACATGCGCGCACCAGGGATCCTTGGCCTGTTCCATGAACTCGATGGTCTTCGTGGTCAGCCACGCTGTCTCGGAGTCTCTTTCGTGGATGTTCGCGGGGCGGTCCGCGTTTTCGTACATCCAGCCCGAAGCGATCCGGTTGGGCGGTTTGACCCCTGCATTCGCGTGATCTGCCCAAGGATTGTCTGCGGGATATCCCCGCGATTTCAGGTATTCGTTGTAAGGCGAGCGTTTCTCATCATAAAATCCTTCAGGGCCTTGTGCCCAAAGCCCGTCATCCCGGATCCACACATCAAAGCCGCATTCGGCCTGCCGTGCCCCGATCACGCTATCGGGATCAAGGCCGAGCCGTTCCATCCCTTCTTTATCAGCATGCATGTGAGTCTTGCCGATCAGCCAGCAATCCATTCCCAATCGACGTAGATGGTCGCCTATCGTTTGCTCGCCCACGCGGAGGGGAAAGTTGTTCCATTGCGCTCCGTGGCTCGACGGATAGCGGCCGGTGTAGAACGACATCCGGCTCGAACCGCAGATTGGCGACTGTACATAAGCGTTTGTGAACCG
>ERZ1740063.37-NODE-37-length-22523-cov-6.643448_pt1 | contig 22523 bp, 22 predicted proteins | sample MGYA00581740_ERZ1740063 | MGnify/ENA primary metagenome ERZ1740063 (study PRJEB43018, sample SAMN04849236) | marine metagenome | isolation source: floating plastic debris | place: Pacific Ocean | collected 2008-08-27 | study: EMG produced TPA metagenomics assembly... | reverse complement strand
GAGATTGGTCAGTGACTGGAGTTCAGACGTGTGCTCTTCCGATCTGATCGCGAAGGTTGGGCCCAGGCCGACGACCGCTTTCATCAGGAACTGATGCGCCTCGGCGGCAACAGTCGGGCGGCGCGGATTGTCGGCATGATGGCCGATCAGGTCCGCCGCGCGCGGCTTGTCACGCTTTACATGCGGCCGCTTCCCATCAAATCGAATGAGGATCACACCAAGGTACTCAATGCCATCCGCGAGGGCGACGAAGAAACTGCAAGGCTACTGCACCGGGAACACAGGTTGTCTGCCAAGGAAATGCTGACGACCCTTCTGCAACGCCATCGGCTTAACAAGATCTAGAAGTCGACTTCAATGGCGACCCCTTTCTGAACCGCAAGATCGACGACCGACGAGGCAACTGCCAGGTCCTGCAGGCCCACACCCGTCCCGTCAAACAGCGTGATTTCATCCTCGCTTGTGCGACCGGGATGATCCCCGTTGATGACGGCACCAATTTCAGTGATACCAGCCTTTGTTATCAATCCCTCTGAAATGGCATGTTGCGATTCACCAATGCTGATCGACTGGGCCACTTCGTCAGTGAAGACGGTTGCGCGCCCAAGCAGTTGCGCCTCAACCTCCTGTTTGCCTTTTGTATCAGTGCCCATGCAAGCCATATGCGTTCCGGGGGTGACATGTTCATCCAGCAGAATGGCTGACTGAGACGACGTGATCGAAATGATTACATCCGCTTCCTGTCCCAACTGATCCAGCGGCACGGACTCGAATGGCAGACCCAACTCCGAAGCGCAGTCTTCAAGGCGGGACAGCATCTCGGGGTGATAATTCCAACCAAACACCTTCTCGAAAGCACGCTGTTCAACGGCCGCACGCATCTGGAACACCGATTGATGCCCTGCGCCAATCATCCCCAGAACCTTTGCATCCTGTCGTGCAAGATGCCTGATCGACACGGAGGATGCCGCGGCCGTGCGAAGAGCCGTCAGCAGATTGCCTCCGACCACTGCCCGACACTGCCCGGTATCCGCATCAAACAGAAAGACGCTGGATTGGTGGTTGGTCAGTCCCTGGGCCGCGTTGCCGGGCCAGTAGCCGCCGGATTTAAGCCCAAGCGCCAGGCTGTCCCGATCAAAGCCCGACTTGAAGCCATACAGCGCATCTGCATGGCCTATCGCCTCGCGGATCACAGGGAAGTTGTAAGCTTTCTGACACGCCATAGCGGCGAACACTTTTTCAACCGCGTCAAAGGCGGCTTCGCGGGACATAAGCCCCGCGATCTCACATTCCGGTACGATAATCATTGGTGTTAGTAGGCTTTTCCACGCGCCGAAATCGGCCAGAGCGTTTCGACCTTGCCGTGGCGCACGCCGACATACCAATCATGCACGTTGCAGGTTGGATCGCAATGTCCCGGCACAAGCCGCAACTTGTCGTTCACCTTCAAAATGCCATCCGGATCCGCCACAACCCCATGCTCGTCGGAGCATTTGACATACTCCACATCGTCGCGGCCAAAGATCACCGGCAGACCACTGTCTACCGACTGCGCCTTGAGCCCAGCATCAACGATGGCCTTGTCGGCCTTTGCATGGCTCATAACGCTGGTGAGAATGAACAATGCATTCTCCCATTCTCCCTGGTCGATCCTTTTGCCATCCTTGTCCAGAATGCGTCCGTAGTCGGCATCCATGAAGGCGTAGGATCCGCATTGAAGCTCGTTATAGACGCCTGAATTGCTCTCAAAGTAATAGCTGCCGGTGCCGCCGCCTCCGACAATGTCACATTCGATCCCCTCGGATTTCAGTGTGTCGACGGCGTCCTTCACCATGGCGACTGCAATGTCGATCTTCACCTTGCGTTCGTCATAGCTGTCCATGTGCTGCATCGCGCCCTGATAGGCTTGTATCCCTGCGAATTTCAGGCCAGGCGCAGCCTCTATGGATTTGGCGATTTCGACGACTTCGGGCGTCGTTGTCACGCCGCAGCGGCCTGCGCCACAATCGATTTCAACAAGGCATTCGACCTGCGTGCCATGCCTTTTCGCCGCCTCGGACAGATCCGCGATATTGGCGATATCATCGACGCAGCAGATCGTGCGTGCGCCCAGCTTTGGCATCCGCGCCAAGCGGTCGATCTTGGCCGGATCGCGCACCTGATTTGAGACCAGAACATCCTTGATGCCGCCTCGGGCAAAAACCTCTGCCTCGCTCACCTTTTGGCAACAGACGCCGCAGGCCCCACCCAATTCGACCTGCAACTTCGCCACCTCGACAGACTTGTGCATTTTCCCGTGGACCCGATGCCGCATGCCGTGGGCCGCAGCATAGTCGCCCATCTTCTTGATGTTCCGCTCAAGCGCATCAAGGTCCAGAACCAAAGCAGGTGTCTGCACATCCGAGGCTGCCATGCCCGGCAGCGCCGGCACGTCATATCCCACTTCAAGCTGGTCGAATTTCGTCGGTGCATTCATGTCAAAATCTCCTCACTTGATCCATGGCAGGGTGTCTAGATCGACATTGCCACCGGTAATTATCACGCCCACGCGTTTGCCCGCGAAGCGTTCCTTGTTCTTTAGAATTGTGGCCAGCGGCACCGCACAACTTGCCTCGATCACGATCTTCATGCGCTTCCACGTCAACTTCATCGCATCAACGATCTCGTCCTCGCTTGCGGTCAGGATGTCGGTCACATGGTTCGAAACAAAGTGCCAGGTCAGATCCTTAAGCGGTACCTTGAGGCCATCCGCGATGGTTTCCGGCGCATCGTCAGCGATGATATGCCCTTCCTTGAAGCTGCGATAGGCATCATCCGCCTGCTCAGGCTCTGCCGCAATGATCTGCACTTCGGGGGCAAGATGCGACAAAGTCAGACAGGTGCCAGAGATCATGCCACCGCCCCCGATTGGGGCAACCATGATGTCGACGCCGCCCGTCTGCTCCATGAATTCGCGGCTGCACGTGCCTTGCCCCGCTATCACGCGCGGATCGTTATATGGATGAACAAACTCCGCGCCTGTTTCGGCCTCGACCTTTGAGAAAGTCTTCTCCCTGCTGGTTGTGGAGGGTTCGCATTCCGTGATGATCCCGCCATATCCGCGCACCGCATCTTTCTTGGCTTGAGGCGCGGTGCGGGGCATTACGACATGACACGGGATGCCACGCCGCCCCGCAGCGTAGGAGAGTGACAGCGCGTGGTTGCCGGACGAATGCGTTGCAACACCATTTTGCGCCATCTCTTCCGACAGGCCAAAGACGGCGTTGCTGGCTCCGCGCACCTTGAATGCTCCGGCCTTCTGGAAGTTCTCGCATTTGAAAAACAGCTCAGCACCGACGAATTCATTGAGATAGCTTGAGGTCAGAACAGGTGTACGATGAATGTAAGGCGCGATCCTTTCATGTGCGGCCAGCACATCGTCAAAAGTCGGGATGTATTCGGGAATCACGTCTTTCATCACGCGGCCTTTCTGAGTTGAGCGGGCTGCGCCATCCGGTAATATTCTTGCGCCGCTGCCACGCCAGAACCCAATCGGACGTCAAGCCCCAGATCAGCCATGCACATTTCCGCCGTGGCGATGCCAGACAGTGTCATGACATCCGTCAAGGACCCAAGATGACCGATCCGAAACACCTTGCCAGCGACCTGTCCAAGCCCTGCGCCAAACGCGACGCCATACTTTTCCGCCGCGTGGCGAACGATCTGGTTGGCATCAAACCCGTCTGGCGTCCGAATGGCGCTGACAGTGTTTGAGTAAACTCTTTCATCAACTGCACAAAGTGAGAGGTCCCAGGCTTGCACCGCCGCCCGCACACCTTCCGCGATGCGTTGATGACGCGCAAAGACGTTCTCAAGCCCCTCGGCCAACAGCATGTCGCAGGCCTGCTTCAGACCGTTCATCAAACCGACCGCAGGCGTATAGGGATAGGCATCGACCGCATAGCCACTAGACATGTCGTTTATATCAAAAAATGTCCGGGGCAGTGCTGCGTGACGTGAAGCCGACATTGCCTTCTCACTGAATCCCAGAATGGCAAGTCCCGCTGGCAGCATGAAGCCCTTTTGTGATCCTGTCACCGCGATATCTATGCGCCATTCATCAAACCGAAAATCCATCGACCCGATGGAACTGACCCCGTCGATCAACAAAAGCGCGGGGTGATCTGCCGCATCCATCGCACGACGAATTGCACCCATGTCGGATGCGACGCCTGTTGCTGTCTCGTTATGCGTTGCGAGCACTGCCTTGATTTGATGCGCAGTGTCCGTCACAAGGATTTCCTCAAACCGATCAGCTGGGATGCCCTCACCCCAAGCTACGTCGACAACAATGACATCCAAACCGTGGCGCTGGCACATGTCGATCCAGCGATCGCTGAAAACACCATTGCGGGCAGCAAGCACCCGGTCACCAGCAGACAATGTGTTGGTGATCGCCGTTTCCCAACCACCCGTACCCGTCGCCGGGAAAATGAAGGTCTCGGCATCGGCGCTTTTCATGATCTGTCGGACGCCCTCACGCGCAGGATGGAGGATGTCTGCAAACGCAGCAGAGCGGTGATCCATCGTCGGCAAGTCACATGCTTTGCGCAGCGCTTCGGGAATGTTGGTCGGGCCGGGAATGAAAACGGGGTTTTGAAAGCTCACGACGGTCTCCTCTCCGATTTTCTTTAGGGTAAGGGGCCCTTTAAGCAGCTGCAATTTTTTCGAAATAGTTTTTCAATTTTTTCTGTCAGAGGAAAATATAAGCAAAAACAACGTATTGATTTTTTCACATCGCGTATCACTTTTTCAGATTAGACGGAGGCCACCATGGCGAAGCCAACAGAATCGCAGTTGCAGGATGATCGGCGCGCTAGGGGACGTCCGCGCGATTGGTCAGACAAAACAGCACAGAACACGATAAAGTCTCTTGACCGCGCGATGGTCGTTTTTGAGCGGCTCAGCGAGATTGGCAGCGCAACATTGTCGGAACTGGCCTCCGACATGGATCAAGCTCCGGCCAGTATCTATCGCGTCCTCGTCACGCTTGAAGGACGCGGATTGGTCGATTTCGATGAGGCAGGTCAAACCTGGCATGTCGGGGCACGGGCCTTTTTGATCGGCGCACGCTTCTTGCGGCGCACCAGCCTTGTGGAACGGGCACGCCCGATCCTTCGCAATCTGATGGAAACCACTGGGGAGACCGCAAATCTAGGCATTGAGCGTGACGGGCGTGTTATCTTTGTCAGCCAGGTTGAGACGCATTCCAGCATCCGTGCCTTTTTTCCGCCTGGCACCGCCGCGCCGCTCCATTCATCCGGTATAGGCAAGGCGCTTTTGGCCGAGATGACCGAAACGGCCCGCACCCGTGTTTTGGGCCCCGGCCCTTTTGAGCGCCCCACACCCAGCCCGATTTGTGAACCCGACCGCCTGGAACAGGACCTGGCCGCAGCAAAAGAACGGGGTTTCAGCTTGGATGCGGAAGAACGGAACTTGGGCATGCGATGTATCGCTGCCCCGATATTTGATCTGAACGGTGAGGTGGTTGGCGGCATCTCGGTGTCCGGTCCGACCAGCCGGATCGAGGATGCCGTCATTCCACGATTGGCCGAGGCCGTCCGCAAGGCCGCGCGCGACGTGTCTGAAGGGATGGGCCACGACCCCCTGCAGACTGGAAGATGACTGGATCAGGGCCTATCTCAACGCCAAAGCAGTAAGAGAGCATGATGCCAGGACCACAGCCCCAAACAGCGATCATTGTCAGCCACGGTCAACCTTCAGAACCTGAGGTCGCAGAGGCCGAACTGGCAGAGGTCTGCGCCGCGCTGCGCTTGCACATGCCGGATTGGTCCGTCTTGGGCGCGACACTTGCAGCACCAGACGCTTTGAAAAACGCCATGGATCAAGCAGGATCCGCTCCTCTGATTTACCCGCTTTTCATGACAGATGGGTGGTTCACGAAAACGGCCTTGCCCAAACGTTTGCACAACCCAAATGCGCGCATCCTGGCTCCGCTTGGGGTGGACCCTGCTTTGGTGTTGCTCGCCACAAAATTGTTGACGACGGAATTGTCGCGCGCTGGCTGGTCAGCGGACGAAACCACGCTGATCGTTGCGGGCCATGGGTCGGGTCGCAGCCCGAATTCGGCGCGCGATACGGATAGCTTCGCCAATGCCGTTCAAGATCGGCTCGCATTCAAAGAGCTGCGCCTTGGGTTCGTGGAAGAGACCCCTTTTCTGGCCGATGCCATGCAAGAGGCAGGTCCCAAATCCATTTGCCTGCCCTTCTTTGCCGCGCGTCGCGGACATGTTCTCGACGACATACCAGAGGCGATGAAAAAGGCTGATTTCCAGGGGCTGCGACTGGACCCGATCGGTCTGCACTTGGACGTCATTCCGTTGATCGCCGAAGCAATCAGATCGGCACAACACCGGGCCACGCAGTCGAACGTTGCCTAACCTACGGCCAGAAGCGCGTCGACCTCCAACCGAGAAGGCATTGCGGGCGCCGTTCCCGCCCGGGTGACCGAGATACTCGCCGTGGCGCAACCGAAACGTACAGCATCTTCGGGCGACATGCCCTCCGACAACGCGGTTGCGAAACCGCCGTTGAACGCGTCGCCCGCACCCGTTGTTTCGACCACAGCACCTGCCGAAAAGGCTGGAACAAGGCCATGGCCTGCAAGATACGCGCCGCGCTCCCCAAGGGTGATAATCGGCGTTGCGACACCCAGATCCTGCAGCGCAACGCAAGCACGTGCGGCCTCGTCAGCCGTTTCGACAGCATGGCCTGTCAGCGCTTCGGTCTCGGTCTCATTTGGGGTCACATAATCACAAAGGGCCAGCATACCGTTTGGCAGATCCGCCGCTGGAGCAGGGTTCAGGATCGTCGTGACCCCTGCGTCCCGCGCAATCTCAAGACCCCGCATGGCCGCTTCCATCGGCTGTTCAAGTTGGGTGATAAAAATGTCCGCGCCACGAACCAGGTCTGCGCGTGCCTCGATGTCTGTCACGGAAATCAGCGCCGCCGCCCCTGGGGAGATGATGATGGCATTGTCCCCGGTCGCTTCCTCAAGAAAAATGAAGGCAGCACCGGTATAGCTGTCCTTCACCTGGTCGACATGCGGGATGACGCCAGCCTTTTCCCAGGTTGAAAGCGCCATCTGGCCGAAATCATCTTGTCCGAGTTTTGAGATCATGTGCGTCTCGGCACCGGCACGCGCCGCAGCAACCGCCTGGTTTGAGCCCTTGCCCCCCGGTCCCAGTGAAAAGGACCTGCCAAGAACCGTCTCGCCCATCCGCGGCATTCGCCCGGCTCGGTAAGCGGTGTCGGCGACAAACACACCCAGAATGACGACCTTGCCCATCGCTCAACCCTCGTCGGGGGGGATCACCCCTTTGCGCAAAGCAAAGCAGCCGTAAAATCGCCGTTCACCCGTTTGGATGACCGCGTAAGCCTTTCGCGCGCGATCATAGAAAGCAAAGCGCTCAATCGGCATGACAGGGTTTGGCCCGCCAACCGCGCTGACTTCGGCCTGGAATTCCTCCATGACCGGAAGGATCGTGTCGGGTTCATCGACAACCTCCATCCGCGCAGCGGCATCATCAACAAATGTATCAATCGGAAAGATCGACAACACCGCCCGCACGACGTCTGCTGCAGGCCTGTCGATCCGCAGGAGTTCGCCCAATGTGGTGTCGCGCGCAACACTGTCGGACGGAAAATTCGTGTCCGCGATGATCAGATCGTCACCGTGCCCCATCGCCCGCAGCGTATACAGGACGTCGGCATTCAGGATTGGGTCAATGCCCATCAACATGTCAGGTCTCCTTCAGGGAAAATCCAGTCGGCCGCAAGTCTCGGCATCAAAAAAATGCACGTGGTTTGGATCAGGAGCCAAGCGGATGGTCTGCCCGGGCTCAAAGCTGTACCGCTCCCGGAACACGGCAGTAACGTCCTGATCCTGAAAGCGCAGGAACACCATTGTCTCAGAGCCTGTCGGTTCAACCACCTTGACCTCCATCGGCCAGCCATCATCCGAGAGGACCAGGTGTTCGGGCCGAATGCCCAACAAGGTCGTACCGGTCCCTGCCGGTCCGAAAACGTCCTGACCACCACTTAGCGTCAAACGCCCAGCGTCGCGATGGCCTTTAATCAGGTTCATGGAGGGCGCACCTATGAAGGTGGCCACAAATGTATTGGCAGGGTTGTCATAAAGCTCGAGCGGGCTGCCCATTTGCCGAATCTCCCCAGACTGCATGACGACGACGCGATCCGCTAAAGTCATGGCCTCAATCTGGTCGTGGGTCACGAAAACGGTGGTCGTTTTCAGCCTTTGGTGAAGCTCTTTGATTTCCGTACGCATCTGTATGCGAAGCTTTGCATCAAGGTTTGACAATGGTTCATCAAAAAGGAATACCTGCGGATCCCGCACGATGGCACGACCCATGGCGACACGCTGTCGCTGCCCGCCCGAAAGATGGCGGGGCTTGCGATCAAGGTACTCGGTCAGGCCAAGGATTTCCGCTGCGTCCTTGACCCTGCGTTGCACCTCGACTTTGTCCGTTTTGGCGACCTTCAAAGCAAAGCCCATATTGTCGGCAACGGTTTTGTGCGGATAAAGCGCATAGGTCTGGAAAACCATGGCAATATCGCGTTGCGCGGGCGGCAGGTTGTTGACCACCCGGGACCCGATCGAGATGGTGCCGCCATTAATGGGCTCAAGGCCCGCGATCATCCGCAGCAGGGTGGATTTCCCGCAACCCGAAGGCCCAACCAACGCAACGAATTCGCCGTCGGCGATATGCACATCCAGCCCGTGAATAACCTCAATAGCGCCGTAGGACTTACGCACATTTTCGATCTTTACATCTGCCATTTACGGCCTGTCCCCCCGGGTATCGGATTGATGCTAGCCACCAAGGCCAAGGCTGTCCACGCACAAGTGGAGGCCCGAGTTGACTTAAGGTCAATCTCATTCATACTCATAGATGTGGGCGTGGGGCAGCACGACAATCCTTTATAAAAAAACAAAAATTCGCGCCTCCGATCACGAGACCTGACTTGTCTACCGGGAGGACCAGAATGAAAGTCGATCTGTATAACTACATCCGTGCGGCGCAAAGGATAAACCGGCGCCAGATGTTGAAAGGCAGTGCCGCCCTGGGTGCGGTTGCCGCGATGCCAAGGACCGGGTTTGCCGAAGCGCATGGCAATCTGCGGGCGGAAATCCTGAAAATTCCGGGTGTGGGCGCGGGATCGCCTACGGATAGCGACTATCAAAAAGTCGGCGAGATGTGCCTGGCGCCGACCAAGGCGAATGTCGCTGAAGGCGAATTCGAAGGGGTTGAATTGACCTTCCTCGGGCTCAACAACCAGAACCAGCACAATTTTATCTTCCGAGGCTTTCTACGGTCCTGGGAGGACTATACTGGTGCCAAGATCAACTGGATCGATCTGGCCCAAGCCGACTACAACGCGCGCCTGCAACAATCGATTGCGACCGGCACAGTCGATTTCGACGTGATCGAAATGGGCGCGCCGTTCGAAGGCGATGTGCTGGGCCGCGGTATGGCGTCCGAGATGCCGGACTGGGTGAGAGAGCAGATCGACATGGACGACTACGTCGACTACCTGAAAGCCCCTGTCGGCACATGGGACGGCAAGACTTACAGGGTGTCGATCGACGGTGATACCCATACCTTTGCGTATCGCAAGGACTACTATGACAGCGAGGAGTTGGCACAAGCCTGGACGGATGCCGGCAACACAACCGAATGGGCTCCGCCAAAGACCTGGGAAGAAGTCAACGCGCAATCGAAGTTCCTCGTCGGCAAGACCGATCCGCTGACCGGCCTTGAAGCGCACGGCTATCTTGATCCGCTTAAAGGCTGGGGCGGCTTTGGTTTTTACTTCCTTGAGAACCGGGCGGCGCCTTATGCCAAGCATCCAGACGATCCCGCTTGGTTATTTGACCCAGACACGATGAAACCGCGCGTGAACAATCCGGCCTTTGTTCAGGCGATACAGGACGTCATGGATCTGATCGCGGCCGATGCCTATCCTGCGGATCAGATCAACGCCGATCCCGGCACCACGGCGTTCCAGCAATTCCTCGCAGGCACAGGCGGTATGCTCAGCTGGTGGGGTGACGTGGGTGCCTCAGCCAGAACGTCAGACACATCCGTGATCGGAGATGTCGTCGGTTTCGACATCAATCCCGCGACAGGCAAGGTCTGGAACACGGCAAGCGGACAGTGGGATGAGATGGAGAATGTGTCGCCGAACAACGCCTATATCGGCTGGGGTGTTTACGTGATGGCGACGGTCGACAGCGACGAGAAGAGGAAAAAGGCTGCATGGTCCATCGCAGCCCATCTTGGCGGCAAGGACATCTCGCTCTGGGCATCAGCCTATCCGACTGGCTTCCAACCCTACCGAAACTCGCACTTCCAGTTCGAGGAGTGGGAAGAGGCAGGCTATGATCGTGCCTTCGTCGAGGATTATCTCGGATCCAACGCCGACAGCTACAATCATCCGAACGCGGCGGTGGAGCCGCGCATTCCTGGTATCTTCCAGTATTACTCCGTGGCCGAGGACGAACTCGCCAAAGGATATGCGGGTCAGTATGGATCCGCCCAGGAAACTGCGGATGCGATTGCGGCAGCTTGGGAAAAGATAACAGACCAAATCGGGCGCGACAGCCAGATCGCGCTTTACAAGGCGTCACTCGGTCTGTCCTAACCGGGGGGGGGGCGGGCGACACGCCCGCCTTACTCACAAGATCTAAACTGGGGCCCGCAAGGTGGGCGTGCCGCCCACCTAGCTTTGTTCGACAATCTCTTTCATGGCGGCCAGAAAGGCGGTGACCTCTTCCATTGTGTTGTAGTGACACATGGAAACACGGACAGCCGACGAAAGCCCCAAAGGGCAAAGAATGTTGCCCGAATAGTGATCCGCCTTGCGAATATGCGTTCGAACACCCCGCGCATTCAGATCTGCCACAAGCCCCGCCGCTGGCCGACTTTCCAGCGCAAAGGTCACAAGCCCTTCCCGCGCGCGATTTTCGGGCCCTCCGATGATCGTGACGCCATCGAATTCCGCAAGACCTGCAAGATTACTGACGCCGTACAGCATCGCATCGGCCAGACCGGCCTCATGCGCTTGGATCACTTGGCCTGCAAGATCAATCTTTGCCCGGGCTGAGCCGTCCGCCTCGGATCCCAGCCACTCGAAGTAGGATACCACATCGGACATCGTCGCATAGGCACCCGTGTCACGTGTCCCCAACTCCCAGTGTTCAGCGGGGCCATCGATCAGGGCCTCCAAAGGCAGTCGGCTCAAACGCTCCGACACCCAGGCGACTCCGTAACCGTGGCGGGAAAACACTTTGTAAGGTGAGATCACGTAGCCATCGACATCCGCCTCCAACAGATCGATATGCCCATGGCTTGCGTGTTGAATGCCATCAACGATGATAAACGCCTCTTGCGACTTGGCGCGAATGGCATCTGTGATCGCACCAATATCGTTTCGCATGCCCGTTACCGGTGAAGTGTGCAGGATCGTCGCGACCTTAACATCAGACCGCATGTGATCCGCATATCCCTCTGCCGACACAAGACCCTCCGCATCCAAATGGGGCACCGCGATATAATCCAGCCCTGCACGTTTTGCCCAGTGCTGCGCTGCGCTGCGCGAAGCGGGGTGTTCAACGGTCGAGCCAATGACGGCCCCTTGGCCTGCACCCATACAGGCTGTGCGGATCAACCGAAACAGCAGCTCTGTCCCACTTTCCCCGACAAAGACCTGACCATCCTGCGCATTGAAGAAGGTCATAATATCGGACTTCGCCTGCGCAATCACATCGGCCAGCGCACCGGCCGCAGCGTTTTCACGCCCCTGATTGTCAGGGATCGCCGCATAGGTCGCCGAGGTCTCAACCACGGATTTCAACGTCAGCGCACCACCTGCATTCTCAAAAAAGATGCGTGGCCCCGTAAACGGATCGCTATCGACATGGGCAAACCTGCCGCGGATCTCGTTCATCCGCAGGACAAGGGGCGATATCACGCGAGCTTGCCCAACGGCACTTTCAGCATCATGTTACCGTCATCATCCTTGGGCACGTCTCCTGCGCGCATGTTCACCTGCAGCGACGGGATGATCAGGCTAGGCATCTTGAGCTGTTTGTCCCGCTCGGTTCGAAACGCGATGAATTCCTCGCGCGTCTTACCGCCGCCCACGTGGATGTTGTTCTGCTTTTCCTCGGCCACCGTCGTCTCCCAGGCGATTGCGCGGCCCCCAGGGCCGTAATCGTGACAAATGAACAGGCGCGTCTCATCCGGCAGGCTCAGCACACGCTGGATGGAATCGTACAATTCGCCAGCATCGCCCCCCGGAAAATCCGCGCGGGCCGAACCACCATCCGGCATAAACAGCGTGTCACCCGTGAAGGCTGCATCACCCATAACGTGGACCATGCAGGCCGGTGTGTGCCCGGGGGTATGAAGCGCAAAACATGTCAGCGCCCCGACTTGATAGGTCTGGCCATCGGTAAAGAGCGCATCGAATTGCGAACCGTCCCGTTGAAACTCCGTACCCTCGTTGAAGACCTTTCCAAAGGTGTCCTGTACCTCGGTGATCTTTTCACCGATCCCGATCTTGCCCCCAATCTTCTCCTGAATGTACGGCGCCGCCGACAGGTGGTCTGCATGAACATGGGTTTCGATAATCCATTCCAACGTCAGATCATGAGAAGCCACGTGGTCGATCATCGCATTGGCCCCATCGAAGTTCAGAGCACCAGCGGCATAATCGATGTCCATGACAGGATCGATGATGGCGCAGGCAGATCCGCCAGGCTCCTGAACAATGTAAGATATTGTGTTCGAACGTTCGTCAAAGAACGGGGTCACAACCGGATGTTGGGTCATTTCGGGTGTCATGGGCGCCTCCTCTGGTGGGCGTCATCGTGGCAAGGCAGAGCCTGTGGCGCAAGCGGACATCACGCCGCGAAGCTCTGCCAGACCACGCATGCGGCCAATCAAAGGGTAGCCCGGCGTGCTGTGTCCGCCAAGATCTGTCAACAATTCCTGCCCGTGATCGGGACGCATAGGGATCACGCGATCCTCGCGTCCTTCGCGAGAACGGCGCGCCTCTTCCGCGATCAGGGCACGGACTGTCGCGACCATGTCGGTGTCACCGTCAAGATGTGCAGCCTCAAAAAAATGCGGCCGGGCCGGATCGGGGCTCTGCTGACGGGTCGTATTGCGCAGATGCGCAAAGTGGATACGCCCGCCAAGGTGCTGGACGAAATCCACGGGATCAAAATCCGGTGCGACGCCAAGCGATCCGGTACAAAGCGTTGCCCCGTTTGCGTGGATATCAACGGCCTCAAGCATCGCCACGTAATCCGCGGTCGAGGACATGACACGCGGCAGCCCCAAAAGCGAAAACGGAGGGTCATCCGGATGGCAGCAAAGACGCAGCCCTAGGGATTGTGCAAGCGGTGCAACCTCAGCCAGAAAATCGATCAGGTTTGCGCGAAGCTGATCCGCATCGATGCTGTCATAATTGGAAAGGTGGGCTGTAACATCTCCCAGTGTCCAACGATCCGCCGCACCGGGCAGGCCCACGATGATGGTGTCACAAAGCGTCTGATGGTCTGCACAATCCATCGCAGCGAAGCGGGCCTGAGCGATCTCCTGAAGGGCCTCATCATAGTCCTGCCGCGCCGCCTTGCGTTTCAGAATGAACAGATCGAAGGCCGCAAAGTCGATCAGGTCGAAGGCCATGGCTGTTCCGCCATGTGGCTGGGGCGCACGCAAGGCCGTGCGCGTCCAGTCAAGGATCGGCATGAAATTGTAGCAGATTGTCCTGATCCCGGATTGCGCCAGAGCCTGCAGGCTTTCCTTGTAGTTGGCAATGTGCCGGGCGGTCTCTGGTCCTTGGGTCTTGATCGCTTCGGATACGGGTAGGCTTTCGACGACGTCCCAATCAAAGTCGTTGGCACGCAAAACTTTTTGCCGAGACTGAATGGCTTCAAGTGGCCAGACCTCTCCGGGTGGAATGTCGTGCAGGGCGGTCACGATCCCTTTGACACCCACCTGATGGAGATCGCTAAGAGAGATCGGATCGACCGGGCCAAACCAGCGCCAGCATTGCTTCACGGTTGCCATCCTGCATAAAGCGGATGTTCAGATGTGATTGGCAAATCAACACGCTCGCCGGTCCGCGCAGCATAGTAGATGGCAGTGACCAGCGCGATTGAAGCAGCGCCCTCGTCCAGACTGACGGGTCTGGCGGGTCGTCCCGCCAAATGATCCGCGATGGCCTTGAAGAACCCTATAAAGCCCGCCGGTTCGGCTTTCACATCTTTCAGGAGCTCATCGACCATTCGCTGCTTTGCAGGGTCGCGTGCCGTGAATTCCCACGTGTCCAGGCCGGGTGCATAGGGCGCTGTCCCGGACGTCGCTGTCAGATCCTCAAAGACCAGCCGGATACGTGTTTGGTCAAATGCCGCCCCCAAGGTCACGTTTGATGTGCAGAGTGCTCCGTTCTCCATCACAAAGGTGATCGCCGCGCAATCCTCTGTTTCTATCGCGTTGACCCGGGTCGCTGCCATGGCCGACACCTGCGCGACAGGTCCCATAAAGTGCGTCAGCAGATCGTGATTGTGAATGGCATGTCCCAGAATCGCACCGCCCCGTTCGCCCGACCATGTGCCGCGCCAGGGGACCGCATAGTAGTCTGCCCCCCGTGACCAATGTGTTTCAACGGCCCCAACCTGTGGCTTCCCGATCAACCCCGCGTCGATCAGGGCCTGCAACGCAGAAAAAGACGGCCCCCAACGATACTGGAAAACCGGAAAGACGTCCCGATCGGCCGCCGCATGAATGATCAGATCCACATCTGCCATAGAGGTCGCCAAGGGCTTTTCGCAAACCACGTGCTTGCCCGCCCGCAACGCAGCCAGAGTTATCTCGACATGCAGATGCGGTGGCAGGCAGATATCGATCAGATCGATCTCCGGATCGCTGAGCGCCACGTCGATCTCTGCCACATGCGCAAAATCCGCAGAATTGGGCAGCGCATTAACCCGATCCAAGTCCCGATCAACAATCTGGTTGACAGAAAACAGGTCAGGAAGTTCGCGATAGGCCGCCAGATGCTCGGCACCGATACCTGCCCCCAGGATGGCAACGCGGATCATGCCGGATCGCTTTCGGCCAGGGCCTGTGCCTTCAAGGCAAGCTCCATCACCTTGAAGCAATGTGCCTGAGACATCGCCGTCTCCGTCCGGTTGGTGATGTCGTCGATTAGTCGGGGAAAGTAGGGCAAACCCGCGTCGCTCGCATCGATCTTCTCACAGCGATCGCCATTTGCAAGGATCACGTAGTCCGTGCCGGACTGCCCCACATCGACATATTTGCGCAGCTCGATGTAGCCTTCGGTGCCAAGGATCGTCAGGCGCCCGTCCCCCCAGGTTGGCAAAGCATCAGGCGTGAACCAATCGACGCGGATGTAGCCATGACCTTGATCGCTGCGCAGGGTGATTTCACCGAAATCCTGAAGATCCGGATTTGCGTGACCGGCGACAAGAGCGTGGAGGATCTGAGCATCATCAGAGCCTGTATAGTGCAGAAACTGGTCGATCTGGTGCGAAGCGATGTCCGTCAGGATCCCTCCGAACTTCTCTCGTTCAAAGAACCAACCAGGGCGGGTTGCGCGGTTCAGCCTATGCGGGCCGAGCCCCACCGTCTGAACCACCTGTCCGATCGCGCCGTCCCGAACAAATTCATCGGCAAGTGTGGAACACGGTGTCTCAAACCGCTCGGAAAAATTAACCGACCAGATGCGCCCAGTTTGGGCGACCTCATCCTTGATGGCCTGCAACTGATCCAACGTGGTGCAACCGGGCTTGTCGATCATCACGTCCAGGCCGTGCTGCATCGCCCTAATTGCCAGTTCTGAACGATCGGCCGGAATTGCCGAAATCAGGGCCAGTGATGCACCCACATCGAGCGTATCCTGCAAGCTTTCAAAGCGCTGAATATCGGGGAAGCGTTTGACATATCCGGCCAGCGTTTCAGGGGTCCCATCCGTCCAATATCCCAGGCAGCGCGCGCCGCATTTCAGCATGTTTTCCGTCATGCCATAGATGTGCCGATGATCCAGCCCAATGGCCACGAAGTCGATACTCATACGCGGGGAACCTTTGTCATTTGTCTGGTCCGGCTTGCTTCTTCCATCGCTGCGATCACCGCATGTGCCATAAGCGCGCTGCGACCCGTCGCAAGTGGGTCTGAACCGGACCGCAATGCGGCGGCAAAATCCTCGATCACCGTCTGATGCCAAGCGTGTGTAAACGCCATTGGATCAGCCCCGCCACCCGTCGCAGCCTCCGCCCCGAAGGTTTCCACCCGCCCGCCAAGGTCGGTGAGTGTCAGGACACCATCCGCCAAATGAGCGACGGCCCTGGTGCCGTGCATCGTCACGCTTTCGCTGCCCCCCGGAAACGCCGATGTCGTCGCCATCAGCGATCCGACGGCCCCACACTCCATCCGAAAAAGCGCGGCTGCCCAATCCTCGGCCTCCATCTCGTGCAGGTCGGTCGTCGTCATCAGCGCCTGGACCTCAGACATTGGGCCAAGCAACCAAAGCAGCAGATCGAGAGTATGGATCGCCTGATTGATCATTGCGCCGCCCCCGTCACGCGCGTAGCTGCCCCGCCCCGGCGCGTCGTAGTAGGCCTGATCGCGCCACCACGGCACCCGCAATTCAACGCTGACCACATCACCCAAAACACCATTCGCCAAAGCCGATTTCAACGCCTGACTGGCCGCACGCGCCCTGTGCTGAAAGACTATCCCAAGGCAGACATCACGTTGTGCGCAGAGCGACACTATTTCCGTCGCCGCGTCCAAAGTGCGCTCGATCGGCTTTTCCATCAGGATCGGCTTGCCCGCCGCACTCAACTGCTCGACAAGATCCCGCCGTTGGTCGGGCGGTGTGGCAATGATAGCGAAATCGACGGTCCTATCTGTCGCGACCTCACTGGCATCACGATAGACTTTCGATGCACCGATCTTCTGCGCAAAGACCTGCACCTTGCCAATGTCCCTGCCCAAAACGCCGGAAAGGGTCAAACCGGAGCTGTCCTTTACGGCCGCGACATGGGTGCCCGCCACCATGCCTATACCGATCAATGCAATGTTCATCTTGCGTCCTTCGTCACCCGGCAACCTGTCAGGAATTGCGCGGAGGTCCAAGCGAAATTGCGGTTGTCTGTGAAGCTGGTAAGGTTCCTCCAAACAACTGGGGAACGCTGGATTTGCAGGCACTCAAGGGACTGGCGGAAGCGCTTTACGACGACATTCGAACCTTGCCGATTGTGTCGCCACATGGGCATTGCGATCCGGCATGGTTCGCACTGGATGAACCCTTCGCAAACCCTGCAGAGCTTTTGGTGATCCCTGATCATTACGTCTTTCGAATGCTCTATTCTCAAGGTGTGGCCCTTTCTGATCTGGGTGTCGGTGCTGACGCGGATCCCCGTGCCGTATTCCGGCGTTTCGCCAAGAACTGGCACCTGTTCCTTGGCACGCCGTCACGCGCCTGGATCGGCCATGTCCTGACCGAAACGCTCGGCATCGAAACACCTCTGAATGCAGAAACCGCGGACAGCATCTATGATCAGATCGCAGCCCGCTTGGCCGAAGATGCCTTTCGACCCCGGGCCTTGTTCGATCACTTCAGGATCGAGGTACTGGCAACAACCGATGGTGCCCTTGATGATCTGAGCCATCACGCACTGGTCTCAGACTGCGATTGGAACGGGCGGATCATCCCCACCTTCCGCCCTGACGCTGTCCTTGATCCAAGCGCACGAAGCTTCGCTGGCAATCTGGACGCACTCGCCGACATCACCGGTATCGCAACAGACAGTTATTCCGGCTATCTGGATGCCCTGCGCACGCGCCGTGCGTTTTTTCGGGAAATGGGTGCCACTGCCACAGACCACGCGACCGAGGTCATTCACACCGAATGGCTGGATGATCCCGAGGCGCTGTTTCAGCACGTTCGTAAGACCCCAAACCCCGACGACGCGCGGCGCTTTTACGGTCACATGCTGATTGAGATGGCCCAGATGTCAGTAGAAGACGGCATGACCATGCAGATCCACGGCGGCGCACGGCGCAATACGAACCATCGCGTCTTTACCTCGGTCGGTCCGGACAAGGGGGCGGACATCCCCATCGCAGTCGATTGGGTGCGCGGGCTAGAACCGCTTTTGAACCGCGTCGGGAACAACCCCGATCTGACCGTGATCCTCTTTACCTTGGACGAAACGACTTATGCACGCGAGCTCGCTCCAATGGCCGGGCACTGGCCCTGCCTGCGCATCGGGCCGCCCTGGTGGTTCCACGACAGCGCTGCAGGCATCGGGCGCTATTTCGATCAGGTGGTCGAAACGGCAGGTTACTGGAACCTTGCTGGTTTCAATGACGACACCCGCGCCTTTATGTCGATCCCCGCGCGGCATGACCTTTGGCGCCGGGCCGTGGCCGTACATCTTTCGGAACAGGTAAACAATGGCGCCTTCAACCGGTCCGACGCTGAGATGCTCGCGCGCCTTCTCGCCACCGATCTCGCGCGCGATGCCTACGGCCTGACGCCATGAACCGCTTGCTTCATCTCGGTCTGGGCAATTTCGCAAGGGCACATGTTATGGACTACACACAAGACGCAGGCGGTTGGGCAGTCACCGGCGTCAGCATGCGGTCAGCCACGATCCGGGATGGTCTCAAGGCGCAGGATTTCGACTATACGCTTCGGATCCACGGCGAAGGTGACAAGCGGATTCACGTGATCGACAAGGTGATTGTCGCACCCGAAGAAGGTCAGGCCGTCATAGATGCCATTGCCGATCCGAATGTGCAGGTCATCACGATGACCGTTACGGAAAAGGGCTATCATCTGGATGCGGATGGATTGCTGGATCTCGCCGATCCTATGATCGCCAGGGAAGTCCGCGGCGACCCTCTGACAACTGCCATCGGCTTTCTGGCCAACGGCCTTGGAAAACGTGCAACGCCCGTAACCGTGCTGAGTTGCGACAATCGCGAATCAAACGGAGATGTTCTGGGCCGGGCTATCGGCGATTTCATCGACGCGGCAGGTTTGCGTATGACGGCAGAGGTCCGCTTTCCCAACAGCATGGTCGACCGGATCACACCGGCCACCACCGACCGGCTAAGGCAAGAGACCGGCGATCCGATGGCCGTCCCGACCGAAGCCTTTCGCGAATGGGTGATCGAGGATTTCTTCGTTGGGGCCCGCCCAATCTGGCCAGGCGTGCAATATGTCGAAGACGTCAAACCGCACGAAGCCCGCAAGCTGCGCATGCTGAATGGCGCGCATTCCTACCTGGCCTATGCCGGCTTGCTCCGCGGGCACACCTACGTGCACGAGGCCATCGCGGATCCGGGCCTGCGGCGCAATGCGCAGGCGCTGATGATGGAAGCTGCGCAAACGCTTGATCCTGATGTTCAGGAACAGGCAGAGGGCTATGCTGCCGCGCTCCTTTCCCGCTTCGAGATACCCGAGATCGCCCACGCGCTGCGCCAGATCGCGATGGATGGCACACAAAAGCTACCCTACCGCGTTATCGCGACATTGCGCGACCGCACCCGGCGGAACCTGCCGTCTCCTGCGCTGACATCGGCCTTGTCGGCTTGGGTCACCTTTTGTCGGAAAGAAGTCGCCGAGGGCCTTGCGTTACAAGATCCGATGGCGGAGGACATCGCGCGAGACACCAATGCGCCTGCGTTGCTGAAGCTGATCGGGGCCGAAGATATCAGCGTGGAGTGATCGCCCCACGGTGTTGGACGACCTCAGCCGCACAGTTATGTCCCGCCATCAGCGCCTCTGCTTGCGACGCGCCCTGCAGGATCGCCCCAAGATAGCCACCGTTGAAACTGTCACCGGCTGCCGTCGTGTCCACGACCTTCGGCGCCTCCGGGTAGTCTTGGGCGATATCGGCACCCAAAGCCAGCGGCCCCGAGGCCCCCCGTTTCATCGCCCCACGGCTACCGTAAAGCGCGAAACGCTCAACCACAGCGGCTTCATCCTCCGCAAAAAGCGCCATCTCATCATCAATCGAGGGCAATGCGATATCGGCGCGGCGCCAAAACGCTTCTGTCATTGCTTTTGCCGTCTGAGGATCTTCCCAAAGGCGCGGGCGATAATTGCTGTCGAAGGCAAAAGCCGTTTTTTGAGCCTTGAGATAGTCTAGCAGACCGCGCCGCACCCTGTCTGGCAGGATCGCCAGGCTGATCCCCGACAAATAAACGACGTCAAACGGATCAAGCACACTGAAATCTCCCCCGTGAAACAGTCCCCGCGCCGCAGCCATACCGCGCCAGTAGGTGAAGGACCTCTCGCCCGTCTCGCTTGTGGTAATCGCATAAAGACCCGGAGTTTCACCCGATATCATCTCAATCGTATCTGTTCCAAGATCCTGCTCTGCTATGAAGTCGCGGATCTGTTCGGAAAACGGGCAGTCGCCCAGACGCGTCACGTAGTCAACCTGCAGATCGGGCGCTGTGCGCTTGAGGTAGACGCCTGTGTTTAGCGTGTCGCCCGCAACGCCGACCGAGGCGGCAGATCCCGCGATCGACAATTCAATCATCGCTTCGCCAACACAGGCAATCTTCATGCGCTCTGCTCCCGTTTCCAGATGATCAGCCCGGACGCCATGATGATCAGCGCCCCGAATAATGTCCAAAGGCCCGGCACATGTGCAAAGAAAAGCCAGGACAGGATCGTGAGGTAGATGAGAAAGGAATAAGTGAACGGCATCAACGTGTTGGCCGTCGCGAAGCGATGCGCCGTCGTCAATAGCTGATGTCCCGCCCACCCAAAAACGCCAAGCCCAATCAACAGTGCCCAGTCCAGTATTCCTGTCGGAGTTTGCCACACCCAGAAGGCAAGTGGCGCCATCGCGACTGTCCCGATCACGCCCATGTAAAGCTGCATGGTCTCGGTCGATACGATCCCCGCCAGTTGCCGCGTCAGGATCGAATAAAGCGCTAAGGCTACGGCGTTGTAAATGCAAAGCAGCATCGCCGGATGGAAGGCTTCCCCAAAAGGTTGGATGACGATCAAAACGCCTACAAACCCCAGAAGGATCGCGAACCATCGCCACGGCCCCACCTGCTCACGCAGCCATGCAACGCTGAGAAAGCACACAATCACCGGCGTCGAAAACATGATGGCCGACGTGACCGTCAACGGCAAAAAGTTCAACGCATAGAAATTGGACAGTGTCGCGGTGACCAACAGAAAGGCGCGGGAAAGCAAAAGCCAAGTCTTCCCTTTTGGCAAAGCCTCTGCCCCCAAGCCTTCGCGTATCGAAAGGCCAAGCGCGATCACCAGATGTCCCGCATATCGGAAAAAGGCCAATTGCATTGCAGGCAGGCCGACAAGCGCCAGCCACTTGGCTGACGTGTCGACGATCGAGAACAGGAACCAGGCACCCAGCATCAAAAGGATACCTAAGCGGGCATCATCTTCCGTTGCTGGAACGCTTAGCGCCATGGGTCAGCTTTTGAAGCTGTCGGCGTAATAGTCGATCATCTGCGACACCATATCGTCGCCCCGCCCCGTCTCAATCGCATTGCGCATGGCTTGAAGTGCGGATTTGGCCATGATGCTGTCAGCCCCTGCTTCCTTGGCCATTTCGGTGTAATAGCCCACATCCTTGGCGGCATTCTTTATCGCAAATGCGAGCCCCGTCGGATCGCCCTCAAGCCCGTAGCCCTTGACGAAATCCATCATGCCCGAATGCAAGGGTCCGGCTGACATTACGCCGTAAAGTTCCGCGCGGTCGATGCCCGCGATATCGGCCATTGCAAAAGCTTCAGCCATAGCGTTGGCGACAGTCATCCCGAAGAAGTTGTTGATCAGCTTGATCGTGTGCCCGGTGCCAAGCGCGCCCAGGTGAAATACGTTTTCGCCCAGATCCTGCAGAACCGGCTCGACCTTACCGAAGGCTGCCTTGTCACCCGCCGCCATGATGTTCAACAGACCGTCTTTCGCATGCGAGGGCGTTCGGCCCAAGGGCGCATCCATGTAGATGCCCCCAGCGGCCGCGACCTCGCCACCCAGCGCACGGGTCGAAGCTGGCAACGAGGTACCGAAATCGATAACCACCGCTGCAGGTTTCAGACCTGCGATCACGCCATCCGCTCCGCGCATCCGCGTCTCGACACTGGCCGAGGTGTCCATGCACAGCATGATGATGTCACTTGCTGTGGCAACCTCTCGCGCTGTCGCAACCTCTGTCGCACCTCGCGCGACTGCCGCGTCCACGTTCGGTCGGGACCTGTTGGCGGTGACAGTCACACCATAGCCAAGATCTTGCAGGCGGCCAACCATGGCTGCGCCCATCAGGCCAAGACCGATAAATCCGATAGCAGGTTTGGTCATGGTTTTACTCCTATGATGGATGTCCGGCAGGACATTGATTTTCTTTG
>ERZ1740063.36-NODE-36-length-22833-cov-6.634077_pt1 | contig 22833 bp, 24 predicted proteins | sample MGYA00581740_ERZ1740063 | MGnify/ENA primary metagenome ERZ1740063 (study PRJEB43018, sample SAMN04849236) | marine metagenome | isolation source: floating plastic debris | place: Pacific Ocean | collected 2008-08-27 | study: EMG produced TPA metagenomics assembly... | reverse complement strand
CCCCCCTCGCTTCCAGACCCGTGGAGCACACAGCACAACGCACATCAATGGGCCCGAGCCTAGTCGCGCATCGTTGATGATCTCGCTGAGACGGTCGCGATAGGCTGCCTGCTCGGCTTCGGGCATATTGCTTGCAACTTGTCTTCGGCTTCCATGATGGAACGATCTGTGTCGGACAGACTGTCATGGTCGTCGCGAAGCGCATTCTGTGATTGTTGATCTCGACCCGCCTGTTGGTTGCTGAAATTCTGCTCCATGTCTTCGATAAGCTGTTAGCGAAGCGTCTTACGATCCTCATCGCCATCGGCAACGCCGTTCGCTCCATCGCTCGCGTGGCTGATATCGTCAACGAAGAACATAACGTTTGATCCAGCCAGACCGCTCATCGAGCGCCTGCTGCGCGTGGTCCCGTTTCGGTCCCAACCTGTCAAGCTGCCCATAGTCGTAGCGCTCTTCTATTCGTTCGCGGGTCTGGCGTTCGCAAACCAGATTCCAGTCCGTCCATTGCGCCCGCTCGCGCTCATGCTGACACTGATGGGCTGCTGATAAATGCCGCTGAGGGCGCGTGATCGTCAGCGTAGACCTAGCGGCGCGCAGCAAACCGCCATTGTTCACGTCTTTCAAAAGCCTGCGGATATCGTTGGTTTTGTCGGCTTGGACCGGACGACAAAGTGCCTGACCATTCATCCTTCTCGCGCTACCGACATGGCCGTTTCCAGCAAAGTGACATGCTGCGTTACATCTTCGAGGCGACTGTCGAACGCTGTTTGAGGGAGGACTTTGTGTCTGGCGAAGGTTTCGCCGTTGACGTCAGTCTTATAACTGCGGATGCCAAAAAGTTCTTTCCATTGCGGCCAAGGATTGAACGAAGATGTTGCTCGGGCAGCAGGCAACCGCGCTGCCAGAGAATATCTTGAAACTCTGGATGATGCGGCATTCGGGGCAGCCTTGCCGGTCCAGCCAAAGTTCCGTCGTCAAGTCCGATCCAGAGGCTCACTGGAGACGGTCCGAACAGAGCCGCCCATACCTTGTCTATGCCGCGAACTACCTGATCGACACAAAAAGCTCATTGATCATGGATGTTGAGGCCACCCGTGCGATCCGTCAGGCCAAAGTGGAGCCGTCTCCAACATTGCTGGGCCAAACTGAACAACGTTTTGGGATTAGACCAGATTGGCTTGCCGTGGACACGGCATATGGCGCCATCCACACCCCGGATTGGCTGGTCAAGAAGCGCGGGATCATCCCATTCATCCCGGTGATCGATCATTTGAGCCACAAAGAAGGTGCTTGGACATGTTTTGGGTTCGAATATGACGAAGCCAACGGCCAATACATTTGCCCCAAAGGCTTCGCGCTGAAAACAGTTCCGCCGAAACTCCTCTGATCCCAATCGTCGCAAGGATATCAGCGGCACCCGAAAGAATCGGACCCTAAAGTCCGGTTGTCAGGTTTGCCCTTTGAAAGAGAGATTCTGCTCCAATGCGATCTGTCGATGAATCAATCGGGAAGAACCCGAAGACGCACGGAACTTCGCGCGGTCGAGCCGGACGACGAAAGCCTACGAAGTCGGCCGCCACAAGCGGAAGAAGGCTAAGATGCTGTTGTGCATCTGAAACGTATCCTGAACCTGACCAGGTTGCGATGGAGAGGCCCCGGTGGGGCCAGGGATGAGGTCCTTCTCGCCGCCATCGCACAAAACCCCAGAAAACGCGCCAAGCTAGGGCTTGAAGGAGAAGAGGCCACCCCCATCGACCACCCGCGACACCGCGAGGAATAAAGGCGAGCGCTTCAACAGAACCCGCCCAATGTGGTGCAAAATGCGGTACTTTATAGATCTGACAAAGGTAGATATCACAAAAAAGTAGCTACTAGATATCTCTGGCAGCCTTCGCCTCGCCCGCCTAGCCTCAACTCACATCCTTGTAGCTGATCTCTGCCTTGTCAGTACCGGCTTTCTCCCGCCTTACAAGAAGACGGTTGAGCGCGTGCACATAGGCCTTTGCGCTCGCCACTACAGTGTCCGTGTCCGCAGATTGGCCGGTCACGATACGTCCGCCTTCTTCCATCCGTACGCTGACGGTAGCCTGCGCATCTGTGCCTTCGGTGACTGCATGAACCTGATAAAGCTGCAGCCGGGCTTCGTGCGGAAAAAGCGCCTTGACCGCATTGAACGTCGCATCGACCGGCCCGTCGCCCGTCTGCGTCGTCTGTTGGGCCTCGCCGTCAATTTCCATTACCAGATCAGCCACTTGCGGGCCTTCCGTGCCACAGCGCACCGCCAGTTTCATGATCTTCAGCCGCTCCGCTTCCGGATCCCCCTGCGTCCGCATCAAGGCGACTAGATCGTCGTCGTACACCTCTTTCTTGCGGTCGGCCAATTCCTTGAACCGCACAAAAACGTCTTTGAGCTGGTTGTCCCCAAGCTCAAACCCAAGCTCTTCCAGCTTCGATCGAAGCGCTGCGCGTCCGGAATGTTTGCCCATCACGAGATTGGTTGCCGACAACCCAACGTCTTCGGGCCGCATGATCTCAAATGTTTCTGCGTTTTTTAGCATACCGTCCTGATGAATTCCCGATTCATGCGCAAAGGCGTTCTTGCCCACGATCGCCTTGTTGAACTGCACCGGGAATCCGCTCACAGCGGCCACGCGCCGCGAGATGTTCATGATCTTCTGGCTGTCCACGCCGGTATCGAACGGCATAATATCATGCCGCACCTTCAGCGCCATCACGACCTCTTCCAGGGCTGTGTTTCCAGCCCGTTCGCCAAGCCCGTTTATCGTGCACTCGATCTGGCGCGCGCCTGCTTCAACGGCTGCCAGAGAATTCGCCGTCGCCATGCCGAGATCGTTGTGACAATGCGTGGCGAAGACCACATCTTCGGCTCCAGGCACATCCGCGATCAGCCGCCCGATCAGATCCGCGCTTTCCCGCGGAGCTGTGTAACCCACCGTGTCGGGGATGTTGATCGTGCTCGCCCCAGACTTGATAGCGATCTCGATCACCCGGCACAGATAGTCATACTCCGTCCGCGTCGCGTCCATCGGTGACCATTGCACGTTGTTACAGAGATTACGTGCGTGGGTGACGGTTTGCTCAATCCGTTCGGCCATCTGATCCATGTCAAGGTTCGGGATCGCCCGGTGCAGCGGTGACGTGCCAATAAATGTATGGATCCGAGGGGACTTTGCGTGTTTCACCGCCTCCCAACAGCGGTCGATATCCCCTATCTGCGCCCGCGCCAGCCCGCAAATCACCGCGTTCTGCGTCTGTTTCGCGATTTCGGAGACGGCCGCGAAGTCACCGTCCGAAGCAATGGGAAAGCCGGCTTCGATGATGTCCACGCCCATCTCGTCAAGAAGCTGTGTGATCTCCAGCTTCTCGGTATGGGTCATAGTCGCGCCCGGCGATTGCTCGCCATCGCGCAGGGTCGTGTCAAAGATCAACACGCGGTTTTTATCATCAGTCATATCTGGTCTCTTTTTCTGTCCTAAGCCTTGGCGCGCATCACTACCTCTGAGCGGGCGCGCCGTTGGGCACGCTCAGAGGCGGATTAGGAGCAGGAGGCCACACGCAAGCGCATCGTCAAGACGCGCGAAAGGTATATGCGTGGGCTGTGCCATGCGCTCGTTATACCCAGGCCGACCGGGATGAAAAGGATTTTGTTACTAAACCGACCGTCCCGCAAAAAAACCGCAATCCGCCAAAAGGCAGGCAAATCCTGACTTGCCGGATAGATAAACGCCCGGCATCTTCATTGGATTATTGAACTGAATTGAATTCTCTGGGGGCTATTTCCAATGGACGATAAAGCTATGTGCGACAGCTTTTGCGCCGGTATTGCGCAGGTTCTAAAGGCAGAATCTATCGCGGAGGTCTGGCGCATCTTCTGCGGAGAGATGGAAGAGCTTGGATTTGATTTGTTGCTTTATGGTGCAACCAGCCTGTCAGGCGGGCGGGATGGCGGTCGGCTTGACGAGACGCTTGTGCTGCTGAACGCGCCCGACGCCTACGCCGACATCGTTTTGGGTGAAGAACTGTATGTGCATTCACTAACTTTCGAATGGGCGGCGCGTCATGATGGATTTGTCAATTGGGATCAGGCTTTGCGCCAGATGGCCGTGCACCCTTCGCCCAAGCAGGGCCAGATTCGCGCTCTTAACGCCGCATTCGATGTCACTGCTGGCTACATTGGAAGCCTCAACAAAATCGTCCCGGGAATGCGTGGCGTAATTGGCATGAGCACAGCCAAGCGCCTGGACACAAAATCGACCGACCGACTTTGGCGAGATGTCGGCGATCTTGTCGAGATTCTTTGCAATGCGATGCATCTGCGCATCGCAACCCTTCCCCAAACTGAGATACTGAAACCACTGACCACCCGGCAGCTTGAGGTTCTGCATTGGTGCGCCGAGGGCAAGACTATTCAGGAAATCGCCATCATCATGCAGATTAGCGTGGGCACCGTCGAAAAGCACATGCGCATGGCGCGCACCTCGCTCGAAGCGGAAAACACCGCCCATGCCGTGCGCAAGGCGACCTCGCTCAATCTGCTAACGGCCTGATCCCTGGCGATCGGTTGAGTTCAAGCGCTTTTCCGCGCATCCTTGCGCCCAAAAGAAGGACAGTGGAACAGGAACATGACGCAGGCGCCCATCCGCCGCCATCTGAGCGACGTGCTGGCCGATATGGTCCGCGCGACAGATATAGCATATGTTTGGCAAATATTCTGCGATGCTATGGTCAGCTACCGGTTCGACAAGCTGCTTTATGGCGGCACCCGCCTGCCTTCGCGCGGCTTCATGGAAAACCTGCGCGAAACGCTTATCCTGCACCTTGGTCCACAAGAATATGCCGATGTCTATCTGGGCGAAGAGCTTTATCTCCATTCACCCTCTTACGAATGGGCCGAGAAGAATTCAGGCTTTGCAAGCTGGCCCGAAGCTATTCGCCAGTTCGCCGCCGCACCCACGCCCGAACAGATGCGGATCTGGCAACTCAATGCGCAATTCGGCGTGATCGCCGGCTATGTCGGCAGCCTCAACGACGTCGTGCCGGGTATGAGGGGCGTGATCGGCATCAGCCCAGTGGCGGGGCTTGATCAGGCCGCCGCAGATCGGATTTGGGCCGAGGATGGCAAGGACGTCGAAACCCTTTGCAACACAATGCATCTGCGCGTGGCCAACCTGCCGCAGACTGGCTTACTGCGTCCCCTGACCAGTCGCCAGCGCGAGGTTCTGGAATGGTATTCGCAGGGCAAGACCGCCCAGGATGTCGCCATCATCATGGATCTTAGTAAAGCGACAGTGGAAAAACACTTGCGGATGGCGCGGGATTCGCTGGAGGCTGACACGACCGCGCATGCGATCAAAAAAGCCACGTCGCTAAATCTGTTGACGGCCTGAGGCGACTATTTCTCACAGCACACCTTCCCACCGCACGGATAATGCGTCTCGGGACACTTGGGGGCTGATTGCGCCACCGCGTTCGCGGCGAGGAAGCTGAATATCAATGCAATACGGATCATCACATACCCTCGAATCAAATACATATTAACCAATATAAATACTCTATCACAGTCACTGGCCTGCCAACAGGCGAGGAACCACTTGTCTCCACACTCCAATGAAGTAGCGTCTGACCAACCCTATCCGGAGTTGGCGAATGTCCTTTGATCTTTGGCTTACCTTTGTTGCAGCCTCCACGGCCCTTTTACTGATCCCGGGACCTACCGTCCTGCTCGTGCTCAGCTATGCGCTGTCCAAAGGCCGTTCCGTCGCCGTCGCCTCTGCCGCAGGTGTATCTTTGGGTGATTTCATCGCAATGACCGCTTCTTTGCTGGGACTTGGCGCCTTGGTTCTGGCCTCGGCGACGCTTTTTACCATCCCCAAGTGGGTCGGGGCCGCTTATCTCGTCTGGCTCGGCATCACTCTGATCCGCTCTGCCCCCAGCGAAGGATTGCGCCTGCCCAAGGCCGAAGTGACTGCGCGCGGCGTCTTTGTTCATGCCACGACGGTGACGGCGCTCAACCCTAAATCAATTACCTTCTTCATCGCTTTCGTGCCGCAATTCATCCGCCCTGATCAGCCGCTCCTGCCGCAATCTGCCATCCTGATCAGCACTTTTGTCAGCCTTGCCGCCATCAACGCGCTGATTTACGCACTTCTGGCCGACCGCATGCGGCAAGTGATCAGTCGGCCCAGCATCCTGACATGGCTGACGCGGGCAGGCGGCGCTGCACTTGTCGGGATGGGCGTGCTGCTGACGGCCACCGTGCGTCGTGCGACCTGACCGCCGGGCATTCTGCGCGGGCGTCCTAAGCCTGCTCATGGCCTGTGATGACTACGAAGGCCTGCCCGACACAGCGACCTATCGGCTGGAAGGCATACGCCTTTTTGTCAGTGGCACGATCGGCCGCCCGGGATTTGAGGAGTTCCAGCGTCTCATTGCCGAAAACCCCGAAATCCGGACCCTCGTCCTGATGGACGTACCCGGTTGGGTGGAGGAGGAAGCCGGGCTTGAGATGGGTTACATGCTGCGGGCCCGCGGACTAAACACGCATCTAACGTCGCAAAGCCGTGTCTATTCAGGCGGTGTCGATCTATTTCTCGCAGGCGTCCGCCGAACGATTGATCCCGGGGGACAATTGGGCGTGCATGAATGGGCGGGTGATGTCTTTCGCGCGACGAACTTCCCACCTGGCGCGCCCGAACATCGCGCCAATGCCGACTACACCCGCGCCATGCTGGGCAGTGATGATTTCTACTATTTCGGCATTTATGCGGCTCCGCCCGACAGCATCCACATCGTTACCCCGGCAGAGCTTCGCCGATTTGGTGTCGTCAACGGCTAAGCAGCGTCTCGATCAGGTCAGGCTCTACCTCGCCGATTATCGCCCGTTTGCCCACGACCAATGCGGGCGTCGCAAAAAGCCCTAGCCTTGCCGCCGCCGCTGCGCTCTGTTCCAGCCGACGGGCCACCGCCTCGCTTTCCATATCTGCTTGCAGACGTTTGCCATCGAGCCCTGCTGTCTCGGCAACGGCTCTCATATGCCGCGCGGTCGGTCGGAATGTGCCCCGCATCAGCCTTTGATAAAACGGCGCATAGCCGCCCTGAAAGTCCGCCGCCACACTTGCCCGTGCGACGACGACCGAGGCAGGACCAAGTCGTGGTAATTCGTGCCAATGCACCCTCAGTCCTTGGCGTTCCCACTGCATCAGGTGCAGAGTCAATCCTCGGCAATAAGGGCAGAAGAAATCCGAAAAGACCGCCAATTGCGAAACGCTGTCCCCATAAAGCACCGGCTCCAGATCATCCTGCGCTAGCGGTGAGGGCCTTGCCTCGGCGTTCAGCCCAAAGAACAGGAGCGCATCCCCCGACACTCCGGTGAAGCTGCCCGCTATAGCCACTTCCCAGCCCGGCGCGCCTTCGATTGCGCGAAAGTCCAGATCTTCCCGCCGCACTCCAAGCCATTGCCAACCTGCCGCAATCGCCGCGAGGCCGCCGCCTAGCGCGAAGACGCCGCGCCGAGATCTTTTACCCGCTTCGGCCATTTTCCTTGCCAATCAAACGCTCAACCGCTTCGATGCGGCCAAGAAAGATCATAGGGACAGCCATGCCAAGCAACCAGAAAACTGTGCGTGACTATATTCGCACCATCGTCGATTTCCCCCATGAGGGAATCATGTTCCGCGATGTCACAACGCTTTTTGCCGACCCTCGGGGCTTTCGCATGGCCGTTGATCAGATGCTGCACCCTTATGCAGGCCAGCAGATCGACTGTGTGGTGGGGCTTGAGGCGCGCGGCTTCATTCTGGGCGGGGCCATCGCCCACCAGCTTTCGGTAGGTTTCGTGCCGATCCGCAAAAAAGGTAAGTTGCCGGGCGCCACGATCAGCGAAGCCTACACGCTCGAATATGGAGAAGCGGTGGTCGAACTGCACGACGACGCAATTCAGGCTGGCGAAAAGGTTCTTATCGTTGATGATCTGCTGGCGACCGGCGGTACTGCGGAGGCCGGGATCAGGCTGGTCGAACGGCTGGGTGGCGAAATCATTGGCTGCGCATTCATCATTGACCTTCCCGATCTTGGGGGCCGAGTTCGGCTCGAGGCAATGGGCATGGATGTCGAAGCCCTCTGCGCATTTGAGGGTGAGTAACCGCCGGCAGCCCCGCAGATAAATGGCGACAGCATCGCAAGTGTTTAGCAAAACTGCATGAAAAAAGACGCAGGTCAGATCATCGGTCTCTACCGCCGAAATGCGCAGGTCTGGGCAGATCTCCGTGGGTCGGCAATGCCAGAAAGAAGGTGGCTGCAAAAGTTCATGGACCTGTTGCCCAATGCCTCATCAGTTTTGGACTTGGGCTGCGGTTCCGGAAGGCCCATCGCGCAGCACCTTTCGAAGAATGGCGTGAACGTGATCGGCGTCGACGCATCGCCAGAACTGATCGAAATCGCAAGAAAGACCTTGCCAGATGCTCAGTTGGTCGTTGCTGACATGCGTCATCTTCGTTTGGGGGCAAGAACTGACGGGATTGTTGCCTGGAACAGCACCTTTCACCTCACACCCGAAGACCAGCGCCGGATGTTTCCCATCTTCGCGCGACATGCGAAGAAAGGCGCGGCACTTATCTTCACAAGCGGCTCAAGCGGCTCACGCCACGGTGACGCCATCGGAGTTTTCGAAGGCGAACCACTCTACCATGCCAGCCTCGATCCCGAAGAATACCGGTCCTTGCTGGATCAAAATGGGTTTGACCTGATCGATTATGTTCTCGAGGATCCGGATTGCGGATATCACTCGGTCTGGCTTGCCAGATCCACCTGAAGTTCCATCGGATCCGCACCAGCCGCGCCCACTTTTTGATGCGCGAACCCCTTGAGATCAAAGACTGCCGGGATGCCCAAACCATTTGTAATATAGCCGCTTTTCTGCCTATTTATGTCACTGATTGCGCGCTTGTTCACATCTGCAATATTTGATCGGACCTTCGCCCGAGAAGTAATTGTGATCAAAGACGATTGGATCAACACCGCATCTGCCGTGATCCTTGCTTCGGATGCTGGTTTTGGTGAACTGCGGTTTCAATGGTCAACACCGCGTAAGCACTGCCAGTTGGGAACGTTACCATCAGGACGATTGTTGGTGCAGTCTTTGCAGTCGTCAGGGCCTTGGTACGCTCTGAATCAAGGAGCTATGGCGTCAATCGACGGTGTTCTGGAAGGTTTGAGCCCAATCCTGCTACTTGAGGGCGGGTCGGGACCCTGCAGCATCTGCAGTCCCCATTGTCCCTATACATAAGAAAGCCCCACATAGTGGGGGGCTCTCCAAGCGCTTGTGAGACGCGGATCAGGCCGCCTGGGCAAGGTTCCGCAGCACATAGTGCAGAACGCCACCATGCTCAATGTACTCAATCTCTATCGCCGTATCGATCCGGCATTTAAGTTGAATGGTCTTTTTGGCACCGTCGGCCATCGTGATCGTGCAAGGCACTTCCTGTAGCGGCTGAATGGTATCAAGCCCTTGGATTGAAACGGTTTCTTCTCCGGTCAGGTCTAGCGACTTGCGCGTGTCGCCGCCCGTGAACTCAAAAGGGATGACGCCCATGCCCACGAGGTTTGATCGGTGGATCCGCTCAAAGCTTTCGGCGATAACGGCTTTCACGCCAAGAAGTGCAGTACCTTTGGCCGCCCAATCGCGAGAGGATCCGGCGCCGTATTGCTCGCCCCCAAAGATGACAAGCGGTATGCCTTGTTCCTGATAGGCCATGGCTGCATCGAAAATCGATGTCGTCTCACCGTCCGGACCTTTGGTATACCCGCCTTCAATGCCGTCCAACATTTCGTTCTTGATGCGGATATTTGCGAAAGTACCGCGCATCATGATCTCGTGATTTCCGCGTCGTGACCCATACGAATTGAATTCCCGCGGCGCCACTTGACGTTCGACCAGATATTGCCCGGCCGGGGTCGTTTCCTTGAATGATCCCGCAGGCGAGATGTGGTCTGTGGTGATCATGTCCCCCAAGAGCGCCAGCACACGTGCTCCCTCGACATTGGTGATTACGCCTGGCTCTGGTGACATACCCTGGAAGTAGGGTGGGTTTTGCACATATGTGGAAGCAGGTGGCCAGTCATAGGTCTTTTCATCAGTTGTTTCAACGCCTTGCCACCTTTCATCGCCTGTAAAGACTTCTGCGTACTTCTCCATGAAAGCCTCGCGCGTTACGGTCGCTTCGACCAATTCCGCGATCTCTTTCTGGGTGGGCCAGATGTCTTTCATAAAGACATCGTTTCCATCCTTGTCGTGACCAATGGGGTCCTTGGTCAGATCTATGTTCATCGTGCCAGCCAAGGCATAAACCACGACGAGCGGCGGAGAGGCGAGATAGTTGGCACGCACATCAGGGCTGATCCGCCCTTCGAAGTTACGGTTGCCAGAGAGGACCGATGTGGCGACCAGATCGCCTTCTGCAATGGCTTCGCTGATCTCTTTCTGGATGGGGCCGGAGTTGCCAATGCAGGTTGTACAGCCGTAACCGACAAGGTTGAAACCGATCTTGTCAAGGTCATCCTGAAGCTCGGCTGCCTCTAGATAGGCACTGACGACCTGCGATCCCGGGGCAAGCGATGTCTTCACCCAGGGTTTGCGATTCAGGCCGAGTGCTGCGGCCTTGCGGGCAACAAGCCCCGCACCAATCATAACGTATGGGTTCGATGTGTTCGTGCAGGACGTGATCGAAGCGATGACGACCTTTCCGCTCTCCATCGCAAAATCCTCGCTCGCGACGGGGATTTCCTTGCCCATCGGGCGCTTGAAGGTCTCTTCCATCTCCCGAGTGAAAGCCGCTTTTGCATCGGTGAGTGCCACGTAATCCTGTGGTCTTTTCGGCCCCGAAATCGCCGGAACGATGGTGCCCATGTCAAGATGCAGTGTGTCCGAATAGATCGGCGCATAATCATCTCCGCGCCATAGGCCGTTCTCCTTGGCGTAGGCTTCAACCAGCGCGATCCGATCCTCATCCCGCCCTGTATTTCGCAGATAGCGTAGTGTTTCACCGTCAATCGGGAAAAAGCCGCAGGTGGCGCCGTATTCAGGCGCCATGTTTGCTATCGTCGCCCTGTCCGCCAGTGGCAGAGTATTGAGGCCGGCGCCGTAGAATTCGACAAACTTGCCGACAACGCCCTTCTCCCGCAGCATTTCAACGACTTTCAGCACAAGGTCGGTGCCGGTCGTGCCTTCCATCATCTGGCCGGTCAATTCAAAACCCACGACCTCTGGGATCAGCATGGAGATCGGCTGGCCCAACATGGCCGCCTCTGCCTCGATCCCGCCGACGCCCCAGCCCAAAACGGCGGCGCCGTTGACCATGGTGGTGTGGCTGTCCGTGCCTACAAGTGTATCCGGGTATGCCACAGTTTCACCATTCTGGTCCGTGTCGGTCCATACGGTTTGCGCAAGATATTCCAGGTTCACCTGATGGCATATGCCGGTCCCTGGTGGCACCACGCGAAAATTGTTAAAAGCGCTCTGACCCCATTTAAGGAATGTGTAACGCTCCATATTGCGTTCGTATTCCCGGTCCACATTCATCTGGAAGGCGCGGGGATTGCCAAACTCATCGATCATCACCGAATGGTCGATCACCAAGTCAACCGGGTTCAATGGGTTGATCTTGTCGGGATCGCCTCCAAGTGCCACAAGTCCGTCTCGCATCGCTGCCAGATCAACGACCGCTGGCACGCCGGTGAAGTCTTGCATAAGTACACGCGCCGGCCGGTAAGCGATCTCTCGTGGGTTCTTTCCACCTTTTTCCGCCCATTCCGCAAAGGCTTTGATGTCATCGGCGTCTACGGTTTTTCCGTCCTCAAAACGCAACATGTTCTCAAGCACGACCTTCAAGGCTGCTGGTAGCTTTGAGAAGTCGCCCAAGCCAGCTTCGGTCGCGGCTGGGATGGAGTAGTATGAAATGGATTGCGAACCAACGCCTAAAGTCTTGCGGGTTTTGGCGGTGTCGTGACCAACGTTGATGGGCATTGGATGTCTCCTTTGGCTAAGTAAGGTCGGCAAGAAGATGAAGGCCTATTGCCCGATGACAGGCAGGGGTTCAATAGATAATGGGTGGCCATCGTCATTTTTGTATACCATTGTATACTAAAATCACCCACGATACCGTGATCAAGACTGCAACACGTTTCAAGAAACCTTGATTGGTCATTTCGACGGGGTCTGGTTAGATCAAGTTTACCGTTTGAAAGTGTGAGTCCCCATGTCGAAAATTGTCGCTCTTGTCCTTGCGTTTTGGACAGGTGGAGTTGCCCTCGTGCAGGCGCAATCTCCTGTCGTTGTCGAGCTGTTTACGTCGCAGGGCTGCTCGTCCTGTCCTCCAGCCGACCGGCTGTTGCACGATCTGGCGTCGCGTGATGACGTGATTGCACTCGCTCTGCATGTGGACTATTGGGACTACATTGGTTGGAAGGACGAATTTGCCGATCCCGCTTACGCAAAACGGCAGCGCGGCTATGCGATCGAAGCCGGGCGTAAGTCGGTCTATACGCCGCAGATGATCGTCAACGGCACGACTGATATCGTCGGAACCCGCCCCATGGATTTGTCAGATGCCATCGCGGCACACAAGGCCAAGCCTTCGCCGGTCTCGCTCAAGGTCAGCCGTGAAGGGGCAAGTCAGATCCGGATTCAGGCGCAGGGGAACGCAAAGGGGCCACTGGTTGTCCACATGGTGCGGTATCAGCCCGAACGGATCGCAAAGATCACACGCGGTGAAAATGCAGGGCACACTTTGCGCTATGCGAATGTCACAGAGCAATGGAACGTTCTGACCGAGTGGGACGCGAAAGCGCCGCTTGACATCGCGGCCAAGGCCGATGGTCGGATTCCGCTGGTTGTTATCATCCAAAGGGGCAAGCACGGTCCGATCATTGCCGCAGCGAAGCTGCGGTAATCAGGGCGAATCCGGTCGCCAGCGGCGCGCCACCCAGAACCATTGATCGGGATGAGAACGGATGCGGGCACTGATGCTGTCATTCATGGCCTGGGTCATTTCAACGGGTGTGCCGTGCGGAATGGGCGCCTCCATGACGCAATCAAATGTCACACCATCTGCCTGCCGAATGCCGTAAAACGGGATGAGAAGAGCATCGTAGCGACGGGCAAGTTCCGCAGCTGATACGGCCGTGCGTGCCGGTTTACCCAAGAAATCCAGTACCGGGGCAGCGAAGACATGCTGGTCAAAAAGCAGAACCAGTTGCCCCCCCGATTTCAGATGGCGTACAAAACCAGCCGTGCCCTTGCGCCCCTGTGCAAAGACCGGTCCGCCAAATGCTTTCATGGTGCGGACATAATGCGCGTTGAAGTACGGGTTTGACATGTCGCGGTAAAGCCCGCCTACGTGGTATCCTCGCCCGACTAAGGCTGCGCGCACCGCTTCATAGTTTCCAAAGTGGCCGGTGACCAGAATGACGGGGCGTCCTGCTTTTGCCGCCTCCTCCATCGGCCCAAGACCGGCGCCTGAAATCGGAACGCCTTTTAGTCGGTCGAGGAAGGCGCGCGCCGAATAGTTCTCAATCAATGTGCGCCCGGTATTGTTCAGGCAGGCTGTTGCCAACGCTTTGCAGTCCAGCGGCGACTTTTTTGGGAAGATGAAAGCGATATGGGCCTTGGCTCGCCCACGATATCCAGCCAGAGGCCCGACCAGATGCGCCATGACCCAGCCAAAAATCGGCACGCGGTTCTTGTAGGGCAGGGCTAAGGCCAGGCTGATCAAACCGCGCGCAAGGGCATTTGCCACGAAGTGGGCCGCCTTGGTCTGAAAGCTCATGTCGTCTGGGTTGCGTGACATCGGCGGCGGCAGGTCGTCTCATTACAAGCAAAAAGTGTCGCCAGACATAAAGTCGGGAGTTGCCAATCACAAGCGCGTGGTCCCGCCTCCGTTGAGGTTACGCTTCGTCCTCCTCATCTGCCAGAAGTGTCAGGTCCCCACTGGCCTCGAGATCACGGATTGCCGCGACGATTTTCTGCATGGCCTCTTCAACCTCGGCGGCCTTCGGTGTGTCTCGCTCTCCAGCTTCTTCGCGCAATTGATCGGCCATGCGGCCCGACATGTTTTCGAGGATGAAGTCGGCAGCCTTCTTTTGGTTGACGACTTCAGCACCGGCAATGGCGATCAGAAGATCGTCCTGCTCGACCGACTTCAGAACGCGCGGCAGATCCCGCCCGTCCACGCGGACAGGGATATGGGCAAAGGTGAAGATCGCCTTGCGCACAGCCTTGGCAAAGCCTTCATCCGTTTCATCGAGACCCGCCAGAACGTCATCCCGCGTCACCGAGGTTGACGAGTTCAGGATCGCCCCGACACGATCAACTGGATCGTTCTCAAACGCTTTGATGGGCTGCTCGCTCAGTTGTGCGGCAAGCGATAGACCGATCCGGTCTACAGCCGCTGGACTCACCGGACTGGTCAGAGAAATAGCGTAGGTGATTTCGCGCGCCTTTGGGCCGGGCAGGCGACTCAGCAGTTCGGCCGCTTTGGTGACATCCAGTTTCGACAGCATGACTGCGGACACTTCGGTGCTTTCTGTTTCGAGGATGGGCAGCAACTGTTCCGCCGACATGTCGCGCAAACGCGCCCAGGGGTCACCTGCTTCACGCACACCAGCCTCTTTTCGAAGGCGCGCGGCGGTCTGCGGACTGATTTTTCCTTCGAGGGCATCAAGCGCACCCGCCATGTTGCCTGGCAGGCGTAAGCCGATTCTTTCGACCTCATCGGCAAATTCCGAGACAACGTTGGTCAGTGTCTCCCGATCCACGACTCGCATGCTGCCCATGCGCCGCGTCAGTTCGGTTTGAAGATCCTCAGGCAAGTCCTCCAGCGGCAGATCAGCTCCTTCGTTCAAAAGCAGTCGAACGATGATAGCCGCTTTCGACCGACGGCTGAGCACTGCTGGATAGACAGCAGCCCCACCCGGTGGCGGCAGCGGTAGAAAATCCGACATTTCAGAGACCTCACAATCCTTCTGTTCATCTGATGCCAGTCAAAGATGAACAAAGATTTGAGTGATCAGTAGTTGTAGCCCGTTCCGGTTTCAATCGCCTGGCGCAGGGAAACCTCTGCCCATGTGCCCTGGCCGCCACGCGCCTGAATTTCCCGAAGCTGCATAAGCGCGGCGACCTTGTCACCTGCCTCTACAAACCCCTGGCCCATGTAAGACCGCGCCGCGATATTATCGGGATTTAGCGAAATCGCCATTTCATAATGGACATTGGCAAGGCTCAGATCACCCAGTTTGCGCGCCGTAAACCCCCGATAGGTCAGAACCCGGTCAGACGCCTGATCTGCCATCGCATCCATGACGCCCTGAGCATCCAGATATCGCCCGGCATAGGCAAGCTCGCGTACGGCATCATACAGAAGGTCGTCATTAAGTTCCGATTGCTTGGGGCGCACGCAACGTTTCTTGGCTGAGTCCCAAACGCGAACACCAAGGCATTGTTTGGTGGTCTTGGTGGTCTTTGGGGGGCTGGTTTCATCGTCTCCCTTGGCATGCGCATCAATAGGCAAAGCAAGCAGAGCGACGACAATCAGGTAACGCATTTAAAAATACTCCGGTCCAATCTAGACCGGAACATAGAGGAAAATTCCGGCGCGCCCTCTTCGAGATGTGTCACGTTTAAGTGAGCGCACCGGCAATGTCTTAGCTTGTTGTCGGCACGCAGGTGTTTGTTGCGGAATCATAGCTGGTCCCTGCAGCGCAAGACATGGCTTGCTGCTCTGCCCCGTAGTTGCAGCCCGCAGCAAATGAAAGGGTCGGTGCGAGGGTCATGGCCAACACGATCGCGGCGGTCTTGATCTTCATGTTCCGTCTCCTTTTCTCGGATTAAGATAGGGTAGGCCAAAAACGCGGCCTGACCAAATCTTTTTGCACTTTCGGGTTACGATGGACGGTCACGCGCCGAAAACACGTGCAAAGATCGTGTCGACATGTTTGGTGTGATAGCCAAGATCAAACTTTTCCTCGATCTCCGCCGCACTGAGCGCTGTGGTCACATCGGCGTCGGCCAGCAGTTCGGCTTTGAAGTCTGTTCGATTTTCCCAGACTTTCAACGCGTTTCTCTGCACGTAGGTGTAAGCGTCTTCGCGGCTGACCCCGGCTTGTGTCAGTGCAAGAAGAACGCGCTGGCTCATCACGAGTCCAGGGAACTTGTTCATGTTCTCACGCATGTTCTCGGGAAAGATCAGCATTTTGTCGACGACGCTCGTCAGACGTGCCAGGGCAAAATCAAGCGTGATGGTGGCATCCGGCCCGATCATCCGTTCGACCGAGGAATGGCTGATGTCACGTTCGTGCCAAAGGGCCACATTCTCCATAGCCGGAACCACTGCCGAGCGGACCATGCGCGCCAAACCTGTCAGGTTCTCGGTCAGAACGGGGTTCTTCTTGTGTGGCATCGCGGACGATCCCTTTTGGCCCATCGAAAAGAACTCAGCGCCCTCCAGCACTTCGGTCCTCTGCATGTGACGGATCTCCACGGCAATGTTTTCGATGGACGACGCCACTACACCCAGTGTCGCGAAGAATGCGGCATGCCTGTCGCGAGGGATCACTTGTGTGCTGATCGGTTCAGGGACGAGCCCCAGTCTTTCGCAGACATGTTCCTCAACGGCAGGGTCAACATTAGCAAACGTGCCGACGGCGCCGCTGATGGCGCCTGTTGCAATCTCGGCTCGGGCATCGCGCATCCGGGAAAGGTTCCTGTCCATCTCTGCGTAAAAGCGTGCAAAGGTCAGCCCCATTGTTGTCGGCTCTGCGTGGATACCATGGCTGCGTCCGATCCGTACCGTGTCCTTGTGCTCATAGGCGCGGCGCTTCAGCGCGTCGAGCAGCCCTTTGAGGTCCGCGATAAGAATGTCGGCGGCGCGGGTAAGTTGCACGTTGAAACAGGTATCCAAGACGTCCGAGCTGGTCATGCCCTGATGCACAAAACGCGCCTCTTCACTGCCTACATGCTCTGCTAGATGAGTGAGGAAGGCGATGACGTCGTGTTTTGTGACAGCTTCGATCTCGTCAATGCGTGCGACATCAAACTCGACATCCTTGGCTTTCCACACAGCCTCGGCATTCTCGGGTGGGATAACACCGAGATCTACCATTGCATCACAAGCGTGGGCTTCGATCTCATACCAGATGCGAAATTTCGTGGCAGGTTCCCAGATCGCGACCATCTCGGGGCGGGAGTATCGAGGGATCATGGGCGCACCTTTTTCTGACTTTTGTTTCGGATGCGCGCTGATTAGACTGCACCTTCGGGGACCTCAAGGGATGACACGATGATGAGACGTCTTGCCCCTCTGCATAGGTCCGACGCGATCGATGCGTGTTGAGCCGCGCTTGCTTGCCGATTTCGAGGGGCGCTGGCAAATCACGAGAAGTATTTCTCATGCAAATGCTCCGCCAGCACGATTTCATGGCGAAGCGATCTTCACACCTTCCGCGGGCGGACTGAGTTATGAAGAGGTCGGCTCTCTTGCAATTCAGGGGCAAGTGCCGATGTCCTCGTCACGCAGATATCTCTGGAAGCCGGATCTGACGGTTTGGTTTGACGATGGATCCTTCTTTCACCAAGTGCCGCCAAGTGGGGGGCATGCGGCGCATTGGTGCGACCCCGACCATTACGCAGTGACCTATCGGTTCCGGAACTGGCCGAATTTCTCGGTGGATTGGGTGGTTGTTGGCCCGCGCAAGGACTATCGGATGCGATCGCAATATGTCCGCTTGCCTTAGCGGCGGATCAGCCTTTCGAACAGGGCCTTATTCCGACAATAAGAGGGCGCCTGCTCCAATGTATCGTTTTCGGCCTGCAACTTCGCGCAGGTCTCGTGTTCGGTGCATCCTGCGCAGCGCCGGACAACGCCTTGAAGTGCTAGAACGCCGATATCGGATGTGTTGCTGTAGGCTTGTGTTAGATCGATGCCGAGACGTGTGGCCATGCCGCTTGAGAGCTCTTCGCTTTTCATAATCTTCGGGGATTGGTCCATGTGATCATCCTTTCATGATGGCGTTTGTCTACACCCACCTGCACCGTAGTCCCGTCGGCTCTGCTCTCCTTGATGTGGATCAAAGTTGCGGGTCTTTTTGCGCTTGCAGAAAGTGCTGGCGATTGGCACTTATCCCGAAATCTCAGCCAAGCAGGAGCATGATCAAGATGGGAAAAACATGGAATAACAAGGTGCTAATCGAGGCGCTCGGTGGCGGTTCGGGGGGTGCTCTGCTGGCCCGTCAAGCAATCTTTTTTGTCATTGGTGTTGCTCTTCTTGCAATTGCAGCAAAAATCCGAGTGCCGATGTGGCCCGTGCCGATCACGATGAGCACATTCGCCGTTCTGATGATTGGTGCCGCCTACGGACCGCGACTTGGGCTAGTGACGATGATGGGATATCTGGTGGTTGGCGCGCTTGGCTTTGATGTGTTTGCCGGAACCACAGCTGAGAAAAACGGTCTTAACTACATGTTAGGCGGAACGGGTGGCTATCTTGTGGGCTGGCTTCTCGCGACTCTGGCGCTTGGCGCCTTCGCGCGTCGGGGCTGGGACCGATCTTTCGTTTGGATAGCCGTTGCGATGCTGGTCGGCAACGCCCTGATTTATGTGCCCGGTCTTTTGTGGCTGAACACTATGTCTTACGCGCAGGGTTGGGACTGGACCCTCTCCAATGGTCTGACACCGTTCCTGGTCGGCGATGCCATCAAGCTCGCCCTGGCCGCCGTTCTGCTTCCACTGGCGTGGAAAGCTGTCGGCGACGCCCGGCGCTAAGTCCTCAGTCCTTCGAAAATCTAACAAAGGGCGTGGCCATTATTCCGCGCCCTTTTCTTATGCGAGCTCTGTCACAACGTGGGACGACTTTTCCAGTGTTCTATGCACGGGGCATTTGTCCGCGATCTCAAGAAGTCTTTGGCGCTGTTGCTGGTCCAGATCTCCGCACAGGGTGATCCGCCTGCGCCAGGTGTCGATCTTGGTCTCGGTTCCAGTGCCGGCGTCCTGCGCATGTACTTTGTCATGGCTTACATCCACGCTGACATTCGCCAGCGGCCAGCCCTTGCGGCGCGCATACATCCGCACCGTCATCGAAGTACAAGCGGCAAGTCCCGCTGACAGAAAACCGTAAGGGCTGAGCCCCTTGTTCGTCCCACCATAGGCCAACGGCTCGTCCGCCAGAACATGGTGCGAGGGACCACTCGTAATGTCCTGCAGAAAGCCTTTTGGGTCCGCTTCGGTGCTGCGCACAATGCCCTCCGGCGCACCCGGCGGCGGGGCGGGCGGGGTGAGGTCCAGATAGCGCGTGGCCCATGTAGCGATGACATCAGCGGCGTATTCGGCATCTGTCGTCTTGCTGATCAGATGATCCGAATTGTCCAGTGTAACGAAAGATTTGGGGTGCTTGGCCGCCAAAAAGATCTGGCTCGCATTATCGATGCTGACGATCTCATCCCGAGGGGCGTGAAGGACCAGCAGTGCGGCGTTCAGTTTGGAGATTGCAGGTGTCAACGCGCCTTGAGCGACGTCTTCGATGAAGGTCTTGCCGATCATGAAAGGCCGCCCGCCCAATGAGACCTCTGCAACCCCATGGCTGATAATTTCAGGCAAGGCGTCGGCGAAGTTGTGGGTCACATGTTCGGGATCGAAAGGCGCGCCCAACGTCGCCACCGCTTTGATATTCTCCAGATTGGCGGCAGCTTTCAGAACCGCAGCGCCGCCCAAGGAATGCCCGATTAGAAGAGACGGAGCCATGTCCCGACCGGTCATGTATTCAGCTGCTTTTTCAAGATCTTGGACATTTGATGTGAAGTTCGTGTTCGAAAACTCTCCCTCAGAATGGCCGAGCCCCGTGAAATCGAACCGGAGTACTGCAATGCCTGCCGCTGCCAGCCGGGCGGCAATCCTGCGCGCGGCGGGAATATCTTTGCCGCAGGTAAAGCAATGCGCAAAAAGTGCATGAGCAAGCACGGGTCCCCCAGGCAGATCCAGCCGGGCTGCAAGCGTTGACCCATCGTGGCCGGTGAATGTGACGCGTTCGGTAGGCATGGGTATGTCCTTTCGTTGCGGCAAGGATGGGGCCTTGATCCGGCGCTTGGAAGAGAATGTAACGCCGCTCACGGTAAGGTGTGTCAAATGTCAGGTGCGGGCCTTGCCTGATGCCGGTTGCATGCGGAGCAACCTTCGGCCTTGCCAGACTGCATGTTTTTGCCAGTCAGAGCGCCTCAGGGTTGAGATTGCACCCGGCGCCTGCGATGCTTTCGCATGACGCTGGCCCAATCCGAGGCGAACGGCTCAAAGGGTGTGACTTGACCGTCTTTATCAACATCACGGATGCGGATGTCGGAAATCCCTCTTTCTGGGGGGGACTGAATGTTGGACCCAACAGTACAATCAATGCAACCGCAGTCAGTGACACGACCCAGATCATTCTGGGTGCAAATTCCATAGCATTCACCGATACAACAACGGGCACCGTCACCACCTATAGCGATGCTGATCTGGCTGGAGGGTCTTTCAGCCAATTCGTCGAGTTCCTCGGCAATGACGCAGACAACAACGTCAGTGGCTCGGTCGGTCTGAACGCCGGCGGCTATGTCGGCGGAGCTGGCAATGATACGCTTCAAGACGATGGCAGCATCGGTGGCCAGATTGATGGTGGCGACGGCGACGATGTTCTGATCGGTGGCATTGGTAGTAACAACATTGAAGGCGGGGATGGCGACGACCTTCTGTTGGGTGGTGATGGCGGCAACAACAATCTGAACGGCGGCGACGGCAATGACACCCTGATCGCGGGAGAGGGCAGCGGCAATCTGACCGGGGGCGCTGGCGACGATGTTCTTTTTGCTGGCAACAACTCGACCTTTATCACTGGGAATAGCGGCAACGATTCTCTTGTTTTGCCCGAAGGCTCGATGTTCGAGCCTTTCTTTGATGGCGCAACCGGAGGCAATGCGACGCTTCCAGGGGGCAGCACACTTGTTTACACCGAGTTTGCGGGTGGTGTGCGGGTTGCCTGTTTTGTCGCTGGCGCCCTGATCCAGACACCATCGGGCGAACGCCCTGTTGAAACTCTGTGCGCAGGTGATCTTGTCTGCACGAAAGACAACGGCGCGCAGCCGATTTCATGGACTGGTTGCCAGCGTGTTGCGGGCCAGGGTCGACATGCTCCGATCCGCTTTTTGCCGGGCAGCATCGGCAACGATCGGGTACTTTTTCTGTCACCGCAGCACCGCGTTCTGCTATCTGGCTGGCGTTGCGAATTGTTCCTGGAGTCAGCAGAGGTCCTATGTGCTGCCAAGCATCTTTGCGACGGTAACAGGATCCGCCGCGTACCCTTTGAGCACGTGGACTACATCCACTTCATGTTCGAGAATCACGAAGTTGTCTTTGCGGAGGGAGCTGCGGTCGAAAGCTTCTTTGTCGGCGACTATATTTGTGCCCCGGATGCCCCGACCTATTCCGAAATCACGGACCTTTTCCCTGAATTGCGCGGTGTGACAGAGGCGTACTCTGCCGCGCGCCCGATTGTAAAAGGCTTTGAAGCATCTTTGCTGCGCGTTTGAAGCAACACTTTCTAGGGTCAATTGACCTCAGTGATGATGTTCCACATTGAGTCTGTAGTCATTGATGAGATGCTCCAGCTTTTCAAATTCAATGTTTAGACCGTCGAAGGGCTTTGTTGCACAAATCGGTTGATGAGCAGATTCCCCCTTTTCCCGGACAGACTTATCCTACGGGCTCTGTGACGGGTATGCCAAGAGCTGTGTAGCGATTGAGCACCGCGATCCGGACCTGGAGTTCCGCAACCTGCCGGTCGAAGTCGCGGGCCATGGGCCTTGGCGAAGTAATTTGACGCAGTTCATCTTTGTCTCTGCGCGGCTCCTGCGGTGATATCCGGTTAGCTTTCGCCACAACGCGCGACCGAGATACTTGCAGGCTCTGACGGCTTCGTTGCGCGCGATGGCACCCGCGGTCGTTGGCTTCCAAGCTTGGGCATTTTTGCGCGGAGGGATGATGGCGGCGGCTCCGCGAGCGGCAATCACATTGTGACACCTGCGCGTGTCATAGGCCCCGTCAGCGGTGACCGTGGCAATCTCTTGGTCGGGAGGGATTTGTTCCAGCAGGTCAGGCAGCATCGGGGCGTCACCGACGTTGCTGTTGGTGACGCCGACTGCACGGATCTCCAGTGTTTCCTCATCCATACCGAGATGGAGCTTGCGCCAAAGGCGTTTCTTTCCTCCGCCATGCTTGCGAGCGTTCCACTCTCCTTCACCTTCGGCTTTGATCCCGGTCGCGTCTACCAAGAGGTGCAATGGCCCAGTTCCACCGCGGTAAGGGATGGCGACATGCAACGTCTTTTGGCGACGACACAGAGTGCTAAAGTCCGGCACTTTCCAGTCGAGCCCTGCCAGACGTACGAGGCTTTCGACAAAGCCAGCCGTCTGACGAAGCGGCATGCTGAACAGCCCGGGGCTCGGCCCGTTCAGGGCTGAACCAGGCCAATGGCCTGTTTCCGAGGCGCCCTTCACCCTTCATCGTGAGGCAAACCTGGATCGCTGCATCGCTGAACTCAGGCTGACGCCCACGCTTGCCCGTCGGTGGCGCATGCCAGGGCATCTCAGGATCAAACCAGATCGATAGTGAACCGCGCTGCTTCAACGCTGTATTGTACGAAGGCCAATTTCTGGTCTTGTACTTCGTAGGGGACCAACTGCTCATGCATGCCAAATATCATATTGGATTCATGACATGAATCCCTCACACCATTTGTGCAACAA